>JAABVA010000277.1_pt1 | contig 67551 bp, 66 predicted proteins | sample 5560331 | NCBI WGS metagenome assembly JAABVA01 (sample SAMN12812661, study PRJNA571458) | rock metagenome | isolation source: Antarctica rocks | place: Antarctica: Victoria Land, Mt New Zealand sud | collected 2016-01-07
TGAGTGTCGCAAACTCGCCCGAGGCCCCCCACATCGCCCCGGACCCATCCCAATCCAGCCAAAATACCCGGATCGCACAACCGCCCCCAACCAGACGAGAGCTATTTCAACAAGCTCCTAGGGCAGCACCGGCTCCGTTCCGTACCCAACCAGCTTGCGACCGGACAGGTTGAGGTTTCCCGGCTGATACTCCGGCATGCGATCGAGGCGCCTCTGCACTGTATTCGCCATCACCGCGGACTTTGGAACCTTTCGATGGGAAGGAATTCCCCATGGAATCAGCTTCCATTCGTCATGGGCGGGGCCGAGCTCAGCTCCCGGAACGGGATTGAGGTACTGCTGCATGGCATTTTCGCCAAAGGTGAGTCCGCACCCGATCGCCTTCCGCATCATCCATCCCAAAGCTATATCCGAGAGCTCGGCCTCCATGTAGCTGCCGCCGATGTCACAATGCACTCCCGGGAACCATACCTGCTGGAGCTGATCGTCGTTTTCTCTGTCGCTTCCATCCGCGTTGGTCCAAAGCGTCGGCATGAACTGCGCCCGTCGCTCATCGATGCACACCGCGTGATAGGCCCTCTGAACGCACGTATGGAGGCTCGTATCCAGAAACCCGTACCGTTTCTGATCGAAGATGCTGAAGAGCAATCCCGGAATGCCTAGCGATCCCACCGTATCCCAAACCCCCACCATACGTATCGAAACACCAGTCATCGCATACTGTTGGTCCAGCTCCTCCATGAGACTCGCTCCAAGAGCGGTATCCGTCTGACGGTAAGCGGAGAAGATATTCCGTACCATCAGGTTGTCAAAGTTTTTGGTCGGTACACCGAACGCCGCCAGCATTCCACCGAGACTCCGAGCCGTGTAAGCTCCCCGGCTGAAACCAAAGAGGTAGATGTCATCCGTCGGGTCCCATACGTGCGACAGGAACTGGTCATTGTCCTGGAGCTTCTGGAACAGGCCTTCGCCCATTGCTCCCCCGGTGAGGTGGTCGATCGGCGTTCCATCTGTACCCACTCCGCTATCGTAAAAGCGCAGTTGCTCCGGCACATCGGCCAGTGAACAATATAGCTTCCGGACATTCGTATCATTCACGACCGCGCCCACGCCATGAGGCGTATTCCAGGTTCCGTCCGCACAAAGTACAATCCGTTTGCCCATTGGAGCCTCCAATCAAGTGAATTGCTTGCAAGGGGAACACTACTCCGGTTTGGAAAGAGCGGCTTTTAAGCTTCAGCCGGACATGGAAACTGGATCTCGGCTTGAGCCAATGGTGCTTGGAATTCCTGTAGCCTCGATGAGGACCAAGCTCTCAGCCCAGGAAGAACCAAAGCGATCGTATCCGGAGGCGCAAACGTTGGCGGAAGTAGGTTTTGGGCGAAGTTGGTCCGCAACAGTTCTGGAGCGTTCCCCGCTGATAGCCCCAGCGCGGCGGTACACCTTTCCCAGGGAGGTAGCGGGGGAAGAGGATGCGATGGCAAGAGGAGCACTGCACCTGATCGTTCGGCCGGAAAGGGGCGAGGATTTTCTGGCGACCTGTGCCCTGGGATTCAAGCATCCGGGCATGCCCACGGGAGTTTGGGGATGCCCTCTTGCACGGGAGATGTGCGCGGTGGCCGGCGGGTATGCGTACATCATCGACACAACCCGCCCAGAGAGTATGACTCACCTTCCGCTGCGACCTGTGGTGGCCCTCCGTGAGCTCGAGGAGCAGAAACTTCTGCTGTTCGCTGGATTTCATACGGTCGCTGCCTGGGGGCTCGTGGGCATGGCGTGGGAGTCAGGTCGCTTGAGCTGGGAGGGCTTGCGACTGGGTTCCGTGATCGGAGACGTGCTCCATGGCTTCGGTTGGGATGTCACCACGGATCGGGAGCTGCCGTTCACGTTGGATCTGCGGACGGGCCAGCACCAAGGCGGCGGCTTTCTTAGATGAAGTCTCCTGAGCGTATCGCCTGATCAACAATCTCGCTGCGAGTAGAAGGTAAGTGCCGCGTCACCTTGCTTTAGGACGCGCGTCTGTTGGAGAGTCCCGAAGCTTTCGGGAAGCGGCGACTTGCTGGAATGCTCGGCGACGATGAGCGCATCTCTTGCGAGGAGAGGTCGTGAGCGGGTGCTGCCGAGGAGAGCAAGAGCCGAGGTGTACTCGGAGACGGCCTCGTATGGTGGATCCAGGAAGACGATGTCGAAGACGGGCGGCGGCGATTTGATCCTGTTCCCCGGTTCGTGAGCGGCATTGAGAACCTGGGAGTGGATGCGATCAAGGACTCGGTCGAGGGCTGAAAGAGCGCTGCGGGCTTCCAGGGTGAAGCCGGCGGTGATGCCGAGTGTCTGGAGATTGGTCCGGAGCACGCTCACCGCGGGGGCGGCGTGCTCGGCAAAGAGAACATGACTGGCTCCGCGACTGAGAGCCTCAATCCCAACGGCGCCGGTACCGGCGTAGAGATCGGCAAAGCTGGCTCCGGAGATGCGAGACGCAAGAATATTGAAGAGCGTCTCGCGGAGGCGGTCGCTGGTCGGGCGGGTGCCTTGACCTCTCGGAGCGACCAAGGGGCGCGAACGGTATGTTCCGGCGATGACGCGCATGGTTGATGGTACTTCGGGGGTGAGTTTCGGGGCTCCGCCCCCGCGTGGCGCATGGCTTAGGTTAGGTGTCGCCGAGTCCAAAGCCCGGCATTCGGCTCCCCGTACAATGGAGGCTATGCGTGGGTGGAGCTTTGCCGCGGGACGGTGGATCGGCGTTGATGTGCGGGTGCACGCTTTCGTTCTGTTGACTCTGGGACTCGCGGTGGGGTCGGCTCTCTACGCCGGGGTCTCAGCCGGACGCGGTATCCTGCTGTGGATGCTGATGATCGCCGCTTCGGCAGCGCGGGAGGTGGCGCGGGCAATGGTGGCGGCCTGGGAGGGCTTGCAGTTGCAAAGCATCCTTTTGCTGCCGACGGGAGGTCTCGTGAGCTACGGGGCTGCCGAGGCAAATGAGTCGGCTACAAATCCTGCTATTCGATGGAAGATGGGCCTTGTGGGTCCAATCGTGAATGTCAGCTGCGGTCTGGTGCTCGCAGGATTGATGCTGTCGCTGACACCCGAACTTGGGCTCTGGGAGCACCCCTGGCTGACACCGACGCGGCTGCTGCGATCCGCGGTGTGGGTCAATCTGCTGCTGGGGGCGGTCAACCTGCTGCCAGCGGCACCCCTCGATGGGGGACGGTTGCTGCGGGGCAGCCTGGCGGGATCGAAGGGCGTGATGCAAGGGGCGCGGACGTCTGCTGGTGTGGGACGGCTCGTGGCGTTTGGGCTGGTGCTGGCTGGTGTGTCGCTCAGCAATCTGTGGATAGCAGCGCTCGGTCTGCTGGTGATGTTTGGACCTCAGGTGGAGACCGATAGCCTGCTGCTCGACAGCGACGTGGACGCAGTCACAATGCGGGATGTGATGCTTCGGAATTTCAGCACGATCTCGGCTTCGGAGACGCTGGAGGGAGCGCTCGAAAATGCGGTGCACTCGCTGCAGGATGTCTTCCCGGTCGTGCGTGGAGGCAATGTAGTGGGTGCCGTGTCGCGGCAGGGAATCGTCGAGGCGCTGCGCGCGGAAGGAAATGGATACGTGCAGGGGGTGATGACTCGGACTCTGGCGACGGCGCGTCCGGAGGACTCGCTGGTCAAGACGCTGCGGCGGATGGTCGGCGGGGCCGGTGTGCAGATGGTTCCGGTGGTCGAGGGTGAGCGTGTCGTAGGGATCATTACGCCACAAAATCTGGCACACTCCATGCGGATGCTCAACCAGCGGCGAAGGCTGCGGCGGCCCGCGTGATTGAGGGAGTGGTCCCGGCAGAGGACTGGGAAGCGGAGTGGGAGACAGGGCGGGTGCGGGGACCGCTGGCTCCAGGGCTCTACCTTGTGGCGACGCCGATTGGGAATCTCGAGGACATCACACTGCGGGCGTTGCGGGTGTTGCGGGAGGTTGACCGGATTGCCTGCGAAGACACACGGCAGACGCAGAAGCTGCTGAATCACTTCGGGATCAAGACGCCGACGGTAAGCTATCACCGGCACAACGAAGCCGGACGGGCACGAGAGCTGGTTTCAGACCTGGTAGGCGGGGCCAAGATCGCGGTCGTGAGCGATGCGGGGACGCCGGGAATTTCGGATCCAGGTTCGGAGGTGGTGGAAGCGGCAATCGCGGCCGGGGTAGCAGTGTACCCGGTCCCGGGAGCCAATGCTGCGATAGCGGCCCTCGTTGCGAGCGGTCTCGAAATCGAATCGGGATTTGCGTTCCACGGATATCTGCCCGCCAAGGCGGGGCAAAGGAGGAGCTTCCTCGAAGTGTTGCGGGCGGAGATGCGGACCGGGAGCGAAGGGCGTGCTGTGACCCACATCTTTCACGAGGCTCCGCACCGGATTGTTGAGACCCTTGCGGATATCGAGGCGGTATTTGGAACGGGGCACCGGTTGGTGGTGGCTCGGGAGCTGACCAAGCTGCATGAGGAGTTCCTGCGCGGGCCGGTCGGAGAGGTGCGGACCGAGCTGGCGAAACGCGAGAGTGTCCGGGGAGAGATAGTCCTCATCCTCAGCGGCCAAAGCATGCCGGTTCCCGAGAGTTTGGCAGGGATAGTAGAGGCAGTGCAGGCGCTCGTGAAAAGCGGCATCGAAGAGAAAGAGGCCCTGAAACGCGTGGCGCGAGAGCGAGGAATGGGGAAGAGTGAGGCTTACCGGGAGTTGCAGCGGGGCAAGGGGCGCTAGAACCTTCCCGCTCCATGGCAGCACCTGACAAGGAACTTCGCTTTCCTTGGCTGCGTATCTGCCCTCGCCACAGTTTGGAGGCGGCTCGGATGATCACCCTGCTTGTACTCGCAGCACTCTACTTTTTACCGACGATCGTCGCGTCTCACCGTGGGCACGGGATTTTTGGGATCCTTCTGCTCAACCTTTTCCTTGGATGGACAATCATCGGCTGGCTGGGGATGCTGGTCTGGGCGCTCGCGTCGCGGCCGCGGTACGTCGTCTACGTCCAGCCTGGCGCCTATCCGTACGATCACAGGTACCTGTAACAGGACCGGTATCGCAGTCGCCCGCAGCACACCCTGCATTCGGGTGCCGATTGGGATCTACCAGGGGAGAGTCTTGCCAAGGTGGATATAGCTGCCGTTGGGGCCATCTTCCGGCAACGTGGCGAGGTCTACCTCGGTCTTTGCGCCCTCGACGATTTCCATCGTAGCCGCATCGGTGCCCATCTCCGTTTTGACCCAGCCCGGATGCGCCGAATTTACTTTGATCTTCGTGTCGCGGAGGGCGTGCGCGAGATGCACGGTGAAACTGTTCAACGCGGTCTTCGAGGCATCGTAGGCGAAGAGCTTGGCGTTGTAGATGGGCGAGTTGGGCGAGGCGTGCAGCGTATTCGAGCCGAGGATGCTGGACACGTTGACGATCCGGCCTGCCTCGCTCTTCCTGATCAAGGGAAGAAGCGCCTGGGTGATGGCGACCACCGCGAAGAAGTTCGTGTCGAAGGTGGTACGAAGCTCTTCGGGTGTCACGGTCGCGACGTTGTTGCTCATCATGTCTCCTGAGTCGACCAAGATGCCGGCGTTGTTAATCAAGACATCCAGCTTGCCGAACTCACGCTCGATGGTTGCAGCGACGGCCGCAATGTCTTCCGCTGCAACGACGTCCAGCTTGACCGCACGGACGTCAATGCCCTCGGAGCGGAGCTTCTCCGCGGCCTGCTCACCTTTGGCACGGTCTCTAGAGCCGAGAAGCACGATGATGCCGAGTTGTCCTAGCTGACGTGCGGTTTCGAAACCGATCCCTTTGTTCGCGCCGCTGATCAGGGCCACTTTCTTCTGCTCGGTCATGCTGTTGTCTCCTTGGAAGGCATCGAGTCCAGGTGCAGCTCCGGACCGTCGTGCTTACCTGCTGGGACGACCTTTGACCCGGTCGTACACGTAGACGTCCGATGTGGTCCCGAGACTCTCGTTGTAGAGGGAGAGGGCTCCGGCAGCTTCTTTCAGCTCTTCGGAGAACTCGTGGATGGCACGGAGGTGGTCGGCGGTGGCCGGGATTTCGAGGCGGCTGGACTTGAGGAACTTCTGGTAGCCGCGGTCCAGGAGCCGGGAGATCTCGCCGTGGAGCAGCCAGCCGGGACGCGAGAGGATCTCGACCGCCCCGTCAGGAGCGGCCGCTATCTCTGCGGCGCAGCCGTATTTACTTACTTTGAAGGCGTTCGGAGTGCGCTTTGCACCCTCCTGGGCTGGAGCCACATCGAATCGTTGTGAACCGAGGGTGGACAGGACGTCGTTGAAGCTGCGATGCGCTGCCTTTTTGGCCATAGGGAAATAGTCGGTAGACTCAAGTTAAACTGTCGCACATCCTCCCGCAGCTATCAATCGAGAGCGAGCGGAGGCGACAAGGGGATTGGATCACGTCAGATGATGGCTGTCGAAAAGTCGCTTGGATCGAGCCTGCTCGACCGTATCGGGAACACCCCGTTGGTGCGCCTGGAGAGTCTTTCGGCGGAGCTGCCCGGAGTCCAGATACTTGGTAAGGCGGAGTGGATGAACCCGGGTGGATCTGTGAAGGATCGGGCGGCGTCGGCCATTGTGCTGGATGCGGAGCGTCGAGGGCTGCTGCGGTTTCAGCGTCCGGCGAACGCGACAGGGCTGCGCCGTGTCGGGGGTCTGAGCGACGGGAGGGCTGGGAGCGACAGCGGGGGTCGAAGCGACAGCAAAGGTCTCCTGGATGCGACCAGCGGGAACACCGGAATTGCGTATGCGATGCTTGGTGCTGCATTAGGGTTCCCCGTGACGCTGTGCATGCCGTCCAATGTTTCGCCGGAGCGCAAGAAGTACGTGGACATCTACGGTGCTCAGGTGGTCTGGACAAATCCCGCGGATGGGTCTGACGGAGCGATCCGGAAGGCGAGGGAATTGTCAGCCGCTGAGCCGGATCGCTACTTTTACGCCGACCAGTACTCCAATGACGCAAACTGGAGAGCGCACTACCACGGTATGGCGAATGAGATCTGGGCGCAGACTGAAGGGCAGATCACGCATTTCGTTGCCGGCCTGGGTACCAGCGGGACGTTTGTCGGAACCACGCGCCGGTTGCGCGAGTTGAACCCGCGGGTCCGCTGTATTTCGATGCAACCGGATTCGCCATTCAACGGCCTGGAGGGTTTGAAGCACATGGGAACGGCGATCATCCCGAAGATCTACGACCCAACGTTAGCGGACGAGAACATCGAGATGGAGACGGAGCGGGCCTACGCGATGGCGAAGCGGCTGGCGAAGACCGAGGGTCTGCTGGTCGGGGTCTCTGCCGCGGCTGCGGTCGCAACGGCGCTCCAGGTTGCGGAGCGCGAGGCCAAGGCAGGGCGCGAAGCCGTGGTCGTAACCGTGTTGTGCGACTCGGCGGAAAAGTATATGAGCGAACGCTTCTGGACGGAGGGCTGAGAAGGATGCTGCGATTGAACTATGCCGACTACGAGGCGTTGCGGGCGCACGGGGAAGAAACTTATCCCAATGAGTGCTGCGGCATCCTTCTAGGTCAGGCTGAGGCGAATGTCGGAAACGAAGTTCGGCAGATCGTGCGCGCGGGAAACACGCGAACGGACGCAGCGCACAACCGCTACAACATCGCGCCCCATGAGTTGATCATGGCGCAGCGTGTCGGGCGGCGGTCGGGGCTGGATATCGTCGGCTTCTATCACTCCCATCCAGATCACCCGGCGCGTTGGTCTGAGACGGATTTCGCCGAGGCTCACTGGCTTGGCTGCTCTTACGTGATCACGGCGGTTGAACAAGGAAGAGCCGCAGTCACGAACTCGTTTCTGCTCAGGGGGGCGAGCGAGGAAGAGAAGCGCTTTGAGGATGAGGCCATCGAGATCAGTTTGCAGAATGCCGATGGTGGGGTCACAGGAGTTTTGGAGATGGAGGGAAACAAGGCATGAAGGTACATATCCCAACGCCGCTGCGGCAGTACACCAACGGTAAAGAGACGGTGGAAGTGAGCAGTGCCTCGGTGCAAGGTGCGCTCGACGCCCTAACCATGCACGCTCCGGAGCTGCGGAAGCACCTGTTTACGGATGAGGGCAAGCTGCGATCTTTCGTGAACGTTTATTTGAACGATGAGGACATACGGTACCTGCCGCAGCGTGAGGCGACGGCGACCACCGAAGTGGACGAATTATCTATCATTCCTTCCATTGCCGGTGGTTGCGACTGAAATTTGTAACGGTTTTGGATCTCCTGCAGGCGAGCTGTCGCTTCCTTGAAAACACTTCTGGGCTGCAGACATGAATGAGCGGTACATCCCGTGAGGACACGGGTGGGAAGTTGGTGAATTATGACAACGGGAACATTGATTCCAGAGATGAGTACGTCAGCAGAGCTGCCGATGCTGACGAACGAAGAGATATTGCGGTACTCGCGGCACCTCATCCTGCCTGAAGTAGGAATGGAGGGGCAGCAGAGGTTAAAGGCGGCGAAGGTGCTCTGTGTTGGCACGGGGGGCCTCGGGGCTCCGCTGGCTCTTTACCTGGCCGCGGCAGGCGTGGGGACTATCGGTCTTGTGGATTTCGATGTTGTAGACGAGTCCAACCTGCAGCGGCAGATCATTCACTCGCAAGCGACCGTCGGCAGGCTTAAGGTGGACTCGGCCGAGATCATGCTGAACGGGCTGAACAAGAACACCAAAGTGGTGAAGCACAACACCATGCTGACCAGTTCGAATGCGATGGAGATTTTTGAGGGTTACGACGTGATCGCGGACGGTACAGATAACTTCCAGACGCGATATCTCGTAAACGACGCGTGCGTGCTGCTGGGCAAGCCGAACGCATATGGGTCCATCTTCCGGTTCGAAGGACAGGCGAGTGTCTTCGGGCTCCCCGAGGGGCCATGCTTTCGGTGCCTTTACCCGGAGCCTCCACCGCCGGGTCTGGTGCCCTCGTGCGCTGAAGGCGGCGTGCTCGGGATTCTTCCGGGGCTGGTCGGCGTCATTCAGGCGACAGAAACGATCAAGCTGATTCTCGGCATAGGAGAGCCCCTCATAGGGCGCCTCCTTCTTATTGACGCGCTGGGTATGAGCTTTCGCACACTGAAGCTGCGAAAGAATCCGGATTGCCCGGTGTGCGGGACGCATCCTACCGTGACGGAGCTGATCGACTACGATCAGTTCTGCGGCGTGCCGTCGCCGGCGTCCGTTGGGCCGCTCGAGATTGCGAGGGATCAAGCTGTGGCAAATGCAACAGAGGTGGAAGGAATTCCGCAGATCACGGTCGAGGAGTTGAAACGCAAGCTCGATGCGAAAGAGGATGTGTTCGTTCTCGACGTGCGCGAGCCGCATGAGTACCCGATCGCCAACCTGGGTGCGCCGATGATTCCGGTGGGCGAGATAGACCGGCGTGTCGGCGAGCTTGCGGACAAGAAGGACGCTGAGATCATCGTGCATTGCCGGTCGGGCGCGCGGAGCCAGAAAGCGGCTCTGATGCTGAAAAGTGCGGGCTTCACGCACGTGTCGAACCTTGCCGGTGGAATTCTGGCCTGGGCGGACAAGATTGATCCAACGATGCCGAAATACTGAGCCGGTACTCGGCGTTCATACGGTTTGGGGCAGGAGCGTTCGCTCCTGCCCTTTTTCCATGCGGATCTGGACGCTGCAGAAGCGTCCTAATCCTCCGCCTTATCCTCGATCGTGAGCATTTGAAGGTCGAGTGGGGGTTCGAGCATGCAGTCCATGGAGGCGATCGAGGAGACCGCGGCGGCGATTGTCGATGTGAGGCAAGGCTCGGTGGTGACGACGAAAGGCAGGTGGTGTTTGGGATAGCCGGGACGCTGGAGGATGGAGTCGATATTCGCTCCGACTCGGGCAAGGGCGCCGGAGATAGCGGAGACGATGCCGGGCTTGTCATCGACGATGAAACGAAGATAGTGCGGGGCGAGGAACTCGCTGGTGACTGCCTTAGGCTCGGTCGGAAGCGTCACAGTGGAGCAGTTCTGCGCAACGGCGAGCAGGTCGCTTACGATGGCGACCGCGGTCGGATTGCCGCCAGCGCCGTGACCGGAGAAGACGACGTCGCCGCCGAACTCGCCCGAGGTTACGACCATGTTTTGGGTGCCGTGAGACCACGCGATGGGCGAGGTAAGGGGGACGAGCATCGGCGCTACGCGCGCGTGAACGAGATTGCTGTCGGGCCCGGATCCGAGTTGGGCCCGCGAGACCTGGCGGATGGTGCAGCCCAGCTCGCGGGCATACTGGAAGTCGATCGCTGACACGGGTGCGATGCTTTGGGTCGCGACGCGGTCGGGGTCAAGCTCCGCGTGCAACGCGATGCGGGCGAGAATGCATAGCTTGGCTCGCGCATCGAGACCGTCGACGTCGGCAGTGGGGTCGGCTTCGGCGTAGCCTGCCGCTTGCGCTTTCCGGAGGCTTGCGACATAGCCGGCGCCAGCTTCCATGTGACTGAGGATGAAATTGCAGGTGCCGTTGACGATGCCGCTGAGGCGAGTGATACGGTCACCCTGCAGACCGTGGAGGGTGGCTGGGATTACGGGAACTCCACCCGCGACGGCTGCGTTGAAGCGGAGGTGGACACGATTTTCGTGGGCAAGTTGCGCGAGAGCTGCGCCTCTGTAAGCGATCAGCTGCTTGTTTGCCGTGATCACGGATCTGCCGGATGTGATGGCCTGGGTGAGCCAGGTTTCGATGGGATCGAGGCCGCCTATAGTCTCGATGACGATGTCGATGTCAGAGTCGAGTATCTGTCCGATGTCCTCCGTCCAGAGCGTAGCGGAAGGAACAGAGCGAGCAGCCTCGGAGGATCGCTTACGATTGATCGAGCGGTTGAAAATGTGGGTGAGCTCGATGCCGGCAAAGTTTCGGGCCGCCAGAACGCGGGCGACGGAGGCGCCAACGGTACCGAAACCCAAGAGGGCGACGCGTACTGGCGAGGAAGAATCTTGCGCGGCTTCTAGGTTCATCTTCTGTCTGGCCGTCCTGATCTCTGCGGGTTGGAATTGTGATTCGGTGGGGTCAGTAATCTACCTTGCAGGAGCTCTGCTCCCAGGCGGCGAAGCTGGACCAGGCGCGCTGCGAGAGCAGAGGCTGAGCGGGAATAAATCGCTCGTTATGAGGACGCGCGACCTCCTGGTAGAGCACCGAGTCATTGAAGCCGGCGCGTGCAGCGTCAGCTGAGCTGTTGCCGTAGAAGATGGCGTCGAGGCGCGACCAGTAGATCGCCGCTAGGCACATTGGGCAGGGCTCACAGCTGGTATAGATCTCGCAGCCGGTGAGTTGAAACGTCTTGAGCGCCGCGCCGGCGTTGCGAATAGCAGTGACCTCGGCGTGAGCAGTCGGGTCATTGGTCGAGGTGACAAGATTTACACCAGTAGCAACAACCTCGCCGGATCGCACGATAACAGCGCCGAAGGGGCCACCGCAGTTGTTGGCGACGTTCGCGGTGGCAAGCTCGATGGCCTGCTCCATAAAGATTGGGTTTGGAGATATGGATTTCGCTTGCATAGGTAATGGAAACTCCCAGTGAGCTCGAGGGCCCCGGTGAGTGATTGTGTGCCTATGGTACAGGCATGAAGACGGGCACTCGCCAGGGGAAGTCCGCCCTACAACCCAGCTCCGGATGGGTGCTGCTCTCTCCCAGGCTGGCAGGAATTGCCAGAAGCGATCGGCCGGGAGATACTTCAGAGGGCTGGTTCATCCTCTTGCGTACACCCACGCTTGAGTCAGCGAACTTGAATCGCGAGTCCTTCATCATGATGGGCGGGAGTAGTTCAGTGGCAGAACGTCAGCTTCCCAAGCTGAATGTCGCCGGTTCGATCCCGGTCTCCCGCTCCAAGTCAGACTGTCTTAACCCTAAGCCGCACCCTCCGACGGGTATTCTTCTGGCTTTTGGCGTACGTCCTTGCCGAGCTAGGTAGAATTGGAAGTATGGCTCGCGTGGGCGAACCAAATTTGTTCTGAATGAGGCCGCTGCGACGCAGTCGCCTTCTGTTTTAGGCGGCTCCCCACCTTGGGAGCCGTTTTTGTTTGGAGGTGGCATGCAACTTATAACGCGCGAAGGCAACAGCAGGACGGACTTGATGGCGTTCCTGATGTTGGTGATCGCGGTGATGACGGCGGTGCTGGCTTTCGCTCTGGGGCGGAATGACCCAACCCTCAGGACGGCGGTTTTGCTGTGTATCACCAACCTGGTCACGGCCCTTACGAGCATCGCGGCGACGCTGCTCGTGGGAAAACCGAGCACGACGCACCAGGTCGAGACGAAGGACGCGACCAAACTGACGACTCAAGAGAGTCAGACGACCTCCGTTCAACCGATGGATTTAGAGAAAGATGGGGAGAAAACAATATGAGCAGTGCAGCGAATCTTTATCCTGCGCCGGGGGCGGCACCGTCGACGACTGGCGGACAAGCGCTGGTGAGTGTGCATCCGTCGCAAGCGACATCCGGAAGCATGCCGCAGACGATCGCCGGTGCGCAAAGCGGCACGATCGGAAGTTCAGGAGGTACTGCGACAGAAACTGCAACAGGAAACGGCGGAGCCATAGCGCCAGCCACGGGAATCAAAACGGGTAAGCTGGCAGCGTTTGAGGGCTTTCTGAAGAAGGCGGGGCGCATCGCCGGAGTGGTGCTGACGGACATTCTGAAGTACGCCATTCCGGTTGCTTGCCTTGTGGCGGTAGCGGATCCGGAGGTGGCCCCTGCGGTGGTTGCGTTCACCGCGTCGGTGAAGCTGGTGCAGGCAACTGTGATCAGTGTGCAGCAGAAGTGGACGGCAGCGGGATCGGAGGCAAACGACAAGAAGCTGGCGGACGTTCTCGAAATCGTGGAGCAGCCGATTCTGACCATGTTTGCACAATCAGGTATGCAGGCGGACAGGGCCTATGTGACCAACCTGGTGAATGGGGTGGTCGCAATCCTGAATGCACAGCCAGGCGTCGTCTTGCCCAAAGCGGCATAACGGGCGTAAGAGAAAGCCCGGTGCGTTTGCACCGGGCTTTTTGCTCAGAGGTTTGTTCGTTATCGAGAGGCCACGGTCGTCTTCCCGCCTGCCTTGAGTCGATCTTCGAGAGCCTGCGCCTGGGGCATAAAGGTGAGTGCCTTGGCGATCTGCGGATCCCACTGAGCGCGAACCTTGAGACCTTCCAACTGGCCAAATTGCGTGGTGAAGATCTCTGCCTTGATGCTCGACTTTACCCAGTCGCTGACACCGGCGATGTCCTGATCGGTGTACTCGATCTGATTGGACTTGAGGAACTCCTTAAACTGCTGGAGGACAGCGTCGTCAACCGTGAACTCCCTGGTGACGCTGCGGTTTGCGAGGTAGTGCTTGGCGAAGTTGAAAAAGGCATAGTGGGTGAACAGGTTGTTCTTGAAGGCGTTCGAAGGCTCGTTTTCAATCTTTTCGTCGGGAGTGATGCCACCGCCGCCGTAGACGGTACGACCGGAGTCGGTCAACTTTACCTCTCGGTTGGTGTTGTCCTTGGGCTGACCGGCGGGGTCGCGGACATAGTAATAATCGTAGAGGGAGACGTGATCGTAAGGGCGCTGGATAAGGCGCCCAGACGGCGTGTAGTAGTGATATGTGGTGAGGGCGAGCCCGGTATCTTCCGTGATCTGAAAGACAGTCTGCACGAGGCCCTTTCCGAAGGTGGTTTCGCCAACGATGAGGGCGCGGTCGTGATCCTGGAGAGCGCCGGAGACAATCTCGGCGGCGGAGGCGGTGTTGCGATTGACAAGGACGACGATCGGGAACTTTGGTCCCTGCTCGCCATGGGCGGCCCGGTAGACCTGATCGGGAAAGGCCCGGCCGCGTTGCGAGACGACGATCTGTCCCTTATCGAGGAACTTGTCGCTCATGTTAACAGCCTCGTTCAGGAGACCGCCCGGGTTGCCCCGAAGATCGATGAGAACACCGTGGAGATCGCCCTGCTTCTCGAACCTGTCCAGGGCGTCGCCGACCTCTCGGCTGGTCGTCTCCATGAACTGGGTCACGTGGATGTAGCCCATGCCGGGGCGGGCCATAAAGGCGAGGTCCACCGAGGGCCGGGGGATCTCGTCGCGAACGAGATCGAAGCTCAGGGGCTTGGTGGAGCCTTCGCGCGACATGGTGACGAGGACGTGGGTGCCGCGAGCTCCCTTGAGATTCGTGGCGACCGCGGCAGAGTCCATGCCATCGGTCGATTTGCCATCCACAGTGAGAATGACGTCGCCGGGATGAATGCCGGCCTTGAAGGAGGGCGTGCCTTCAAACGGATAAAGGACAACGATCTTGGTCTTGCCGTTGGGCGTGGGTTGCGGCTGGATGGTCATCCCGACGCCGTAGTACTTGCCGTGCTGGTCCTCGCGCATCTGTGCGAAAGCCTTCGGATCGTAGAAATTGGAGTGGGGATCAAGCACGTGAAGCATGGCCGGAATCGCGCCGTCGTAGATGGCCTTATCGGGCTTGTCGCCGGTCAGCTTCTCGGCGTAGTTCTGCTCCACGATGGAGTAGACGTCGGTGAAGTTATGGAGCGAGTCGCGAAGGGTGGACTCATCCGTTGCGGACTGAGCCGCGACTCGCTGACTGATCAACGTGCCGAGGGTGGCGCAGGTGCCAAGAAAGAGCGTGGCGGAGAAGAGGGCGCGACGTGTGCGGGGTGCCATTTTCGTTAGATGTCCTCGGGATGCGCGGTGGATTGGAAAGACCCGCAAGTAGCCGCAGTTTGGACGGAGTATAGCATCGGCGGTGAGCGGCGGACGGGAACGAAGGTGGGATTGGCGATCGCTGGGCGTGGCCGGGGTTCGCGTGTGCCGAACGGGACGGGTAGAATGTGGCTATCGGCTATCGACGGAATATCGTTGTGAGTCCAACTATGAGGTGGCGTTTCGCGCTCGAAATTCCACCGGATGTGAGTGAGATAGCGAACTTGATGAAGACTGGTAGCACTTTGAAAATCTCCAGGCCCTCCAACGGACTTTGGGCCTCGGCGTTGCGGCGTGTGGCGCGCGGTGCGGTGGCGGGCAGTATCGGAACGACGGTGATCGCAGGGCTGGCGTGGGGGCAGGCGGCCCCGAGATATCAGAGCCCGTTCGGCACTCCCGCCACGCAGCCACAGGCTCTGCCCGCTACGCCGGCGATTACACCGAATGGCGTGGTTGTCGAAGATGTGATCGCGCGGGTGAACGATCAGATCATCAACCGGAGCGATGTCCAACGAAGCCAGCAGCAGCTTCAGCAGGAGTTACAGCAGAACAACCTGCCCCCATCCGAGCGTGAGCAGCGAGAGAAGGACATGCTGCGCGACATGATCGATCAGCAGCTGCTGATTTCGAAGGGCAAGGAACTGGGGTTGAACGCGGATGCCGAGGTGGTTCGAAGGCTCGACGAAATTCGCAAACAGAACCATCTGGAGACAATGGAGGACCTCGAGAAGGCGGCGCGGCAGCAGGGCGTCAGCTTCGAGGATTTCAAGGCGGGCATCAAGAACAACGTTATTACCCAGCAGGTAGTTCGGGATGAGGTGGGACGCCGTCTGCAGATGACCCAGGGGCAGGAGCAGGCGTTCTACGACGCGCACAAACAGGAGTTTGCCCAGCCGGAGCAGGTGCGTTTGAGCGAGATTCTGGTTCCGCTGCCAGCCGATGCCGATGCCGCTGCTGTGGCGCAGGCACAGGCGAAGGCGGACGACATTGCAGCCAAGTTAAAATCCGGCGGGAAATTTGACGATCTCGCAAAGCAGTACTCGGGTGGGCCGACGGCGACGCAGGGCGGCGATCTGGGTGCATTCAAACGCGGAGCCCTTGCCAAGGTGCTCGAGGATCAAACTTTCGACCTCAAGGCAGGAGATTCGACTGCGCCGATCCGGACGAAACAGGGCTTTGTCATCCTGAAAGTGACGGAGCACCAGCAGCCGGGTGTCCCTGCCATGAAGGATGTTGAACCGCAGATCCAGGAGGCCATGTACCTGCAGCAGATGCAGCCGGCTTTGCGTGCGTATCTGACTCGGTTGCGCGAAGAGGCGTATATCGAGATCAAGCCGGGGTTCGTGGATTCGGGGGCAAGTTCGAAGCAGACCAGGCCAGTCTTCAGCGCCTACGCCCCACCCGCACCCAAGAAGAAAGCCTTGCAGAAGGCTCGGTTTGAGAGAGGGACGCGCCCCGCAAGCGCCACCGCTGGATCACTTGCTACGTCCCCTGGCACTTCGGCAGCAGCTCCGGTTACCAGGACTTCGGGCGGCGTACCCACCCTGCCGGCCGAGGGCGCTGACCCGGTGCCGAGCAGCGCTGCTTCAGGCGCCAGCACATCGGCGGGCCCTGAGGCTCCTTTGGCTTCTACGCCAGGGACGGCAGCAACGGCAACGGATACGAGCGGGTCAGGCAAAACGCGGGCCAGCGGAAGATCTGTGGCAAGCGTTCGGAAGGAGAAGAAGATCAGGCGGGAGAAGGTGCGGTTTGGCCAGGCTCCACGGAACTCGCTCCCGGCCGGATCGCTGGAAACAGCGAGCGGAGCGGATGTGGGCGAGGGCGCCACTTCTGCGGCAATCACTCCAGGCGGGCAGGTCGCGGGCGGCTCAGCGCCGGACGGACCCCAAAACACGGCCTCGAATGCAGCTCCGAACCCAGCGCCGGGATCAGCCATGGCTCCAATCTCGGCTACCTCCTCCACTTCGGATCCGGACCCGCTGGCGCCGAAGACGGTCAGCACGGAAAAGACCAGGTTCAGCGCCAAGGAGAAGCAGGTTAGGGCGGAGAAGGTCGCTTCAAAGCAGGCAAAGGTTCGCGAGAAGATCGCAGCGACGCCAGCAGGGCCGGAGCGTCAGGAGACTGCAACGCAGAAGACACAGGCAGCTCCGCTGGGTCTCAACGGTGACACGGCGACAAAGAAAAAGCATGTGAAAGTGAAGGGGGAAGCCAAGGAGAGACTGCAGGATAAGCGACCTGACGCCACTCCGGACAAGCCCATCGCACCGACTGTAAATCCTTCCGCTCTCGGGGCTGGTGGAGTGGGAGCGACTGAGCCTGCATCTCCAACCGCGGACACAACGACTTTGCCCCCCGTAACGGCTCCGGCACCGGGAGCTCCACCGGCGGGACAGCCGCTATCACCGACAGGGACTCCGGCGACCCCGAATGGCACGCCAGCCCCGCAACCGAAGTAAAACGAACCAATTCTGCAAAACGCGAGGGCTCAGGCTCTCGCGTTTTTACGTTTCGTGGAGGGTATTCTGGTGAGGATGAAAGATTTTTTTATAGCGGATGCGGTCAAGTTCGAGAACGCTACGGTGACCTCCTACTTCGCTCTGGCGGCGTTGCAGGTAAGGGAGCGGAAGGGAGGCGGCGGTCAGTATCTGGCTCTGGTTCTTGCGGACAAGACAGGAACGATGGAGGCGCGCATGTGGGAGGAGTTCGCGGACGCGGTCACCAACTGCAATGAGGGCTGTTACGTAAAGGTTCAGGGGCAGATCTCGAAATATCAGGGGAAGTTTCAGATCACGCTCGAGAAGATGCGAAACGCCGCGACAAGCGAGGTGAACGCCGCGGATTACATGCCAGCGACACAGTTCGACGTCCCTGAAATGTGGGCGGAGCTGCGGGAGTATGTTTCGGGCTTTGCCAATGAGGATCTGCAGAGGCTGGTGTTTGCGTTTCTCGACGATGGGGAGGTCGGACCGGCGTTTCAGTCGGCTCCCGCAGCGAAGAAGCTCCATCATGCATGGCTGGGCGGTCTGCTGGAGCATGTCCTGACGCTGGTGCGAGTGTGCCGGGCGACGGCTCCGTTTTACCCAGAGGTTGACGCGGACCTGCTGGTGGCCGGGGCAATCCTGCATGACATAGGAAAGCTCAAGGAGCTGAGCTGGAACAACTCGTTCGGCTACACGCTCGAGGGTCAACTGATCGGGCACATCTCGATCGCGCAAGGGATGTTGCGGGAGAAGGTATCCGCGCTTCCGGGGTTTCCGGATCGCCTGCGGGTGCTCGTGGAGCACATGATTCTGAGTCATCACGGCCGGTATGAGTTCGGTTCGCCAAAGCTGCCGATGACGCCCGAGGCGGTGCTGCTGAGCGCACTGGATGATCTGGAAGCGAAGATGCAAGCGATGCGAAATGAGTTCGCGGCTTCGCTTGCAGGAGGGAGGGCAGCCGGCGAGATGACGGACTGGGTGCGCGGGATGGAACGAGCGCTGCTAAACTCGCGGGCTTATCTGAAGGGATGAACTCGATCTCGCGCTGACATGGTCGCGAGCGGCTCTCAGACGTGATGGTTGTTACAATTTTCTTTACTGCGTCGAGTTCAACGGGCGCTCGCAGATGGGGGACGATGCTTCGCTTTTCAACCGCGGGAGAGAGTCATGGGGAGGCTCTGGTAGCTACGGTCAGTGGGCTGCCCGCGGGCGTGCCTGTCGACCAGACGTACCTTGACCGCGAACTCTGGCGTCGGCAGCAGGGCTATGGTCGCGGTGGGCGCATGCGCATCGAAAAGGACACGGCCCACATTCTGAGTGGGGTCCGGCACGGAAAGACGATCGGGTCGCCGATAGCGATGACCATTGCGAACCGCGATTGGAAGAACTGGGAAGAGATCTTGCCGGTCGGCGAAGGTGAGGCGGAGAAGCATAAGGCAGTGGCATCGCCGCGTCCGGGACATGCCGACCTGGCAGGGTCGCTGAAGTATGACTTTCCGGATGCACGGTACGTTCTGGAGCGAGCAAGTGCGCGCGAGAGTGCGGCCCGGGTGGGGTGCGGGGCGTTGGCGAAGATGCTGCTGCGAGAGCTGGGTGTGGAGGTTGGCAGCCATGTCGTGCGCGTAGGCAGGGCGGAGTTGGGGCGGGAGGCGCAATGGAGCGAGATTGCGGCACTGACGGCACGGGAAGAGATTCTGCTGAGCTGCGTCGACGGTGATGCAGAGACAAGGATGAAAGCCGAGGTGGATACCGCACTGCGAACCGGCGATACGATCGGCGGTGTGTTCGAGGTCGTGGTGCACGGTCTGCCGCCCGGAGTAGGGACCCATGTGAACTGGGATGAGCGAATGGACGGTCTACTCGCCCAGGCAGTGATGAGTCTGCAGGCGGTGAAGGCCGTGGAGCTTGGACGCGGCGTCACGGCGGCCGAGTCGTTGGGCTCCGCTGTCCATGATGCGATTGAGTATGCGGGAGAGCCATCGCCTGAAGGTGGTCGGTTCACGCGGTTCTCCCGAACGCGAAACAATGCCGGCGGTATTGAAGGCGGCATCTCAAATGGAGAAGATGTTGTCGTGCGGGGCTATCTGAAGCCGATCTCGACGCTGCGGCGCCCTCTGGCTTCGGTAAGCTTCGAGACCCGGGAGCCAGTCAAGGCCGCGTATGAGCGTAGCGATGTCTGCGTGGTCCCGGCAGCAGGCGTCGCTGCCGAAGCGATGGTTGCGCTCACGATTGCGCGACTGATGGTGGACAAGTTCGGCGGGGACTCGCTGCGAGAGATGCGGCGAAACTTCGAGGGGTACGTGGAGCAGATCCGGACCTTTTGAAACGCACTGTCCCCAAAGAGTGTTCGAAGCAGACTGCGCTCGGATCCGCTGAGGGGTGCTGGACGAGACGAATAGAGATTGGAGCAGGACCTAACGCCGTGGCGAAGAAGTTGAAGATTCACGAGGTGGTGAAGTATCCGGATCCGGTACTGGCGAAGCGCGGTGTGCCCGTGACGGAGTTTGGGCCGGAGCTGAAGACGCTGGTTGAGGAGATGTTTGAGAGCATGTACGAGGCTCAGGGCATCGGTCTGGCAGCGCCGCAGATCTCGATCTCAAAGCGGATTACAGTGATCGATGTGAGTTTCAAAAAGAATCCGGCGGACAGGTTGGCGCTGATTAATCCGGAGGTCGTCGAGCTTCGGGGAAAGCAGGTGGAGGAGGAGGGCTGCCTGAGCCTGCCGGATATTCGCGAGAAGGTGCAGCGTGCCGCGTGGGTGAAGGTCCGGGCGCAGGATGTGACGGGTAAGTGGTTCGAGGTGGAAGGCGAGGAACTGTTGTCGCGCGCGCTTCAGCACGAGATCGATCACCTGGATGGAGTTCTGTTTATCGATCGCATCAGCCGTTTAAAACGGGATCTGGCGCTGCGGAAGATAAAAAGGATGCAGAAGAATGGGGAGTGGTAGTTGAGGCTGGTCTTCTGTGGGACTCCGGAGTTCGCGGTTCCGACGCTGAAAGCGCTGATATCCGCCAACCATGAGATTTTGCTGGTCCTGACGCAGCCGGACCGGGCGGCCGGACGGGGGATGGAGTTGCAGGTGCCTCCGGTAAAGCGGCTTGCGTTGGACCTTGGTTTGCCGGTGCTTCAACCCGAGCGAATCAAGAAAAATGAGGAGTTCCGGGAGCGCCTGCAAACCCTGCAGCCGGACGTCATTGTCGTGGTCGCCTACGGGCGAATCATCCCGGAGTGGATGCTCTCGCTACCGCGGCTGGGTAACATTAATCTGCATGGGAGCTTGTTGCCGAAGTATCGCGGCGCCGCCCCGGTCCAATGGGCCGTCGCGAACGGGGAAACAGTTACGGGCGTGACTACGATGAAGCTCGATCCGGGCCTGGACACAGGGGAGATGCTTCTGGCGCACACGATTGCGATCGGTCAAGAGATGGGGGCGGCCGAGGTCTTTGATGTACTCGCCGAGGTCGGTGCGAGTCTGATGGTGAATACTTTGGCGGGACTCGAAGCGGGAACGATCACACCCACTGCACAGGATCACTCGCAGGCTACGCTGGCGCCGATCCTGACCCGGGAGGATGGTCTGGTGAACTTCGATCGCCAGGCGAAGACGATCCACGACCGGTGGCGCGGGTTCTATCCGTGGCCCGGCGCCCACACAACATTTCGGGGAAAGAAGCTGATCCTGCATGAGCTGCGGAGAGCGCAGTTCGAGGGCGTCACGGAGGCCGCGGAGTCGACACGTGAGGGGGAGTTGGTCGTCGACGGGAGACGATTGATGGTCGTTTGCGGAGGTCTCACGGTGCTTACGATCGAGGAACTCCAGGTGGAAGGAAAGCGGCGCATGACCGCTGCGGAGTTTGTGCGGGGATATCAGGTGAAGACCGGCGAGAGGTTGGGAGTTTGAAGCGGCGAGGCGATCGGGAGGGGGCTCCCCCGATCGGGCCGGGTGCTGGCCGAAGAGAGCTCCGGACGCCGAAGACAGATGGCGAGTCTCGCGGTGGAAAGCTGGTTCCGGCTGGGTCTGGAAGCTGGGTGGGAGTTGCGGGCGCGCGGCGGGCTGCGTTCGAGGTCCTGTTGGAGGTGGGATCGGGTCGGGGTCACAGTGACGATCTGCTGCACTCCTCGCGGCTGAGCGGTTTGAGCGGGCAGGACCGGAACCTGGCGACGGCGCTGGTGATGGGCTCGTTACGTTGGCAGATTGCGCTTGACGCCCGCCTGCGGGGGCTGCTCGCCCGACCGGATCAGCGGTTGCCCGACGAGGTTTGGGTGGCGCTGCGGATGGGCGCCTTCCAATTGCTGTATATGGATCGGATTCCGGCCCACGCGGCTCTGAGTGAGAGCGTGGCCATGTGCCGGGGAGCGGGGCAGGAGCACGCCGCTGGAATGGTCAACGCGGTTCTGCGAAGGTTGACGCGGGAGCCTGCGGCAGGGATGAAGTTGTACGAGTCGACACCCGCCTTCGCGGAGCGGCTGGGACATCCGGCCTGGATGGTGGAGCCATGGGTCCAGAGCTATGGCCGGGCGGCGGCATTGGCGATCTGCGAAGGGAATCAGAGGGAGCCCGGGCGATCGAGCATGTTTGCCGAGGGCACGGGAGAGCCGGCCCATGGAATGGGAATAGGGGGCGAGGACCCCGCGGATGCGGAGCTCTCGGGAGGTGTGGGATCGAAGAGTATGCCGATCATCGACGATGGGTCGCGCCTGGTGGCGGAGATTGCAGCGATCGCCATGCCAAGGGTCGAGGGTAGGGCTGCCCGGGTATGGGACTGTTGTGCGGCTCCGGGCGGGAAGACGATGGTACTGGGGCGGCGGCTGGACGAGGCTGAAATACTGGCTAGCGATGTGAGTGGGCGGAGGATGCGGGCCATGGAGCAACGCATCGGTGCACTCGCAGCTTCAGCGGGAGATGGCGGGCGGGTGCGATGCGTGACGGCGGATGCAGAGACGTTGCCGGCCGAAGAGGGAGCTTTCGACCTGGTGTTGTGTGACGTGCCTTGCACCGGAACGGGAACGCTGGCGCGGAACCCGGAGATCCGGCACCGGTTGCAAATAGAGGACCTCTCGCGAATGGCACAGCGGCAAAAGACGATTCTTGCTGCGGCGATGGGCCGCGTGGCCGAGGGCGGACGCGTGGTGTATTCAACCTGTTCGCTTGAGCAGGAAGAGTGCGAGGCGGTGGTGACCGCGGTTGCGAGTGGCTGGCGTCCTGTTCCGGTAAGCCAGCTCATGGAAAGTCTAGAGGCAAAGAAAGTCCTGCGAGCGGGCCTGGAGTGGAGTTCGATGGTACGGGATGAGCACCTGCGAACGCTGCCCGGAGTGCATCGATGTGACGGTTTCTATGCAGCGGTGCTGGAGCGGGACTAACCAGCACGCCTCCTTCGGCCCTTTGCTTCGCCCGGCTAATGGGTAATGGTGAGGCGCACAGACTCACCGCGCACCACGCGATGTCCCGCTGGAGGAGATTGCCCCGTCACAACGGCAGAGGAGGTGCTGGCTGCCGGTGAACCTCCCTTCGCGCCGCCCGAGGAACGGCCCGGGGTGCCGGGTGGGGAAAGGCTCTGGACGGACGTGGCGGGTTGCGCGCCGACGAAGAAGGAATCGTGGTAGCCGGTGGTGCTCTGGGGTTTCGCGGGCGAATTGGAAGCAACTGGATCGGAACTCGTGCTCGAAGCCGGTGGCGGTGGCTCCTCCGCGCTTGCTATCCGCAGACCGGCGGCGTTGATGCGGGCGACTGCAGTGGGGAGCGATAGACCCGTGAGTTGGGGCATAACAAGGGCCTGGGGAGCGACGGATGCAGGCTGGCTCAACAGGAGGCTGACCCGTGGGCGATCAACGCCGGAGGCGTTCGGCGGAGGAGTCTGGGCGAGAACGATGCCCGGGTCGCCCGGCGCAGCAATCGAAGCGACCGTCCCGAGTTCAAGCGAAGATCGGCGAAGGGTCAGCGACGCGGGGCGTTCCGTCTGTCCCGTGACGTCCGGGATCGAGACCTGCTGGGAGCCGATGCTTTCTGTGACCCGAATCGTCCACTCGCTGCGCACCGTAACGCCGGGAGCAGGAAATTGGCCGAGGATGTGCCCCGATGGAACGTCCGCCGAGTAGAACTTGTTTTCAAGATGGAGGCTCAAACCCAGATGCCCAGCCTTCGCGCTCGCCTCCTGCAGCGTCATCCCGGAAAGGTTCGGCACCTCGACTTCACGGCCGTGGATAGCCAGCCGCATCGCGAGGAAGGCCGAGAGGAGCGCTACGGCGAGCATCGCCATGCCCGTAAGAAGAATATTGAAGAAGCGCTTCATCGCTCTAGCGAGAATACAGGGACACTCAACGGCAATTGTCGGTAGCGGGCTCCGGATGGATGAGAAGTCGGACGACCTCGGGGCAGTCTGCTTTGAAGGCGCTCTCGAGAGCGGTAATGGTGGCATGGACATCGGCCATTGGGAGGTCGTCGGGTAGGGTGCAATGGCAGGCGACCTGGATGCGCTCAACTCCTGCCGTGTCTTCTACGGCGTCGGCTCCGGAGCGGGTGCGTGCAATAAGAGCTTCGAGGTTCTTGCCGGACTCGGAGACAGCAGGCGAAAGGCGGGTCACCAGGACATCGTGAATGTCCAGGATGCCCGGAATTCCAGCGGCCACTCGACGGAGGCGAAGTTCGATGCGGCGGTCGCGATCAAGCGAGGCGGGCTGCTCGATGGTGGCGGGCTCGCTCTCAATATGGGTAAGGATGGAGGTGACCTCCGGAACATCCCGGCGGATGTCGGATTCGAGTTGGGTCACAAGGTCGTGCGCTTTGCGCAGAGGCATGCTTTCGTTCACTTCAAGGTGCTGCTCGAGATGAAGAACACTGCCGTGCTGCTGCAGGGTGACGTCGTGGATGGAGAGGTTGGAGAGAGCCGCGACGGCGCGTATGCGGTCATGAAGGCTCTCGGCCTTCGATGCCGTGGGAACGGGGTGAATGACCACGTCGGCCTCAGGCAGATGACGCTGGACCGCTCCGGTGGCGGCGGCGGTGACCTGCTCGGTGCGTTGGAAGGTAAGGTTGCGCGGCATCGCAAGTGTGACATCGGCGAAGAAGCGGGCGCCGGACTGACGGATCCGCAGACGATCCACGGAGAGGACGCCTTCGATGGCGGCCAGTGCTCGATAGATGTCGCGACGGGTGTTGGTAGCTGTGCCGTCTGCATTATGAGTGGGCGTCGCGTCCAGCAGATTGTCGGCGGTGCTGCGGGCAAGGCGGAGGGTCACGCGAAGAATAATTCCGGCGACGATAAGCGCGGCGATCGGGTCGGCGGCGGTGAGGGCGGGGATATGCAGGCGCTCGCCAAGATAGCTCGCGGCGAGGCCGAGAAAAACCGCCGTTGAGGACCAGATGTCGGTTGAGAAGTGGATTGCGTCTGCTTCGAGAGCGATCGAATGAAACTCACGAGCGGTGCGGTGGAGAGTGCGAGCCCGCGTGAAATCAACTGTGATCGACAGAAGCAGAACGAGGAAGGGCCATATAGAAACCGAAAGGGTAAGGCCTCCGTGGAAGAAGAGGCGGCGAATCGACTCGGTCACGATCCAGATACAGGAGACGAGCATGAGGCCCGTCTCGACGAAGGCTGACAGGCTCTCGACTTTGCCGTGACCATAGTTATGCTCCTCGTCGGCTGGGCGATCTGCCACTTGAATGGAGAAGAGCGTGATGATCGCGGCAACCAGATCGATGGTGGAGTGCGCCGCCTCCGAGAGCATGCCGAGAGATCCGGTGAGGACTCCGGTAATGAGCTTGAGTATGGTGATGACGAGTGCGGCGAGCACGGAGAAGAGCGCGGCGGAGCGTTTTGTGGCGCGGGCACGCCCGTGTTTCCGGCTGGCCGGTTCGTGAGTGGCCGTGGTGCTCATTGGAGGAATGGTACAGGTTGGAACAAGAGGATGGCTTGCAGCGCTCGTCCCTTAGGTGTGGCTTCAGGGTGCTTCAGACGGTGCGACGGAGGTGAAAACGACCTGCCACCGGCCATTGCGGCGGGCCCAGGTGTCTGCGAAGCGCAGTTTCTGGGAGAAGGGTTTGCCATGATCGATCCCCGAGAGTTCGGCCCAGCCGCCCAGGATGGCAGAGTCGGGGGAAAGAACGCGGGCAAAGGGTTCCAGGACGGTGAACGGATTATTGTGCACGCCGGCACCGCAGAAACTCTGGATAAGCCAAGCCTTACCGCGAAGTCCGCCAGAGCTCGAAAGGATGAGGTAGTCGGGGGCAAGGAGAGCTTGCAGGGCGGCTCGATCGCCGGAGCTTTGGGCGTTGTCGTAGGCAAGGCGTGCCCGGTCCAGGCTTGTGGGAATCGAGGGCTGCCTCTCGGCTCTGGCAAGCGGAGCGAGGAGGATAAGAAGGAGCGCGGCGCGCCTGAGTTTCATGGGGTAGATCGTACAGCGTCTATGTGGGCGGTTGGCAGAGGTTTGAGGCTTCGGTCGGAGGACATGGTCAGGGCTTGATGGCTCGGTAGAGGGCGGCGGTACCAAAGGTGTAGCCCGTCCAGGAGGCGCCTTGGAAGCCCGCTTCACGAATCAGAGCGAGCATTGCCGGAGGCCGGGGAAATCGCTCGACCGAGGCAGGAAGGTAACGGTAGGCGGAGGGCTTGCCGGAGATAAAACCCCCGAGCACGGGGAGAATTTCCTTGAAGTAGAGCGAGTAAAGAACGCCGGTCAAACCGGAGGGCTGGTTGCACTCCAAAATGCCGAACTGGCCGCCGGGCCGGAGCACGCGACGGATCTCGGCGAGGCCACAAGCGTAGTTGACGAGGTTGCGGAAACCGAAGGCGGCGATGACGAGGTCGACCGAACCGTCCGCATATTGGAGGTGCATCGCGTCGCCTTCAACGAAATTGGCTCTCGATGTTGGGTGCTTCCGCCGGGCGCGGCCAAGCATCTCCGGCGAGAAGTCGAGACCGACGATAGGTATCGTCTCGGAGGTCGTCGGACGGAGTTCAAGGAGCGCTGCTGTCATGTCGCCGGTGCCGCAGCAAAGATCGAGGATCTGGGCTTCGGGACGGGCTAGAGTGGGCGCGAAGGTGCGCGCGGCCCGACGCCACCAGATACGATCAAGACCGGCGGACAACAGGTGGTTGGCGCGGTCGTACGTCGGCGCAATCTCGTCGAACATATGCTGAACGGCTGCGGCCGCGTCGTTCTCCGTGCGTGCACCCTCGGGACGCGCACCGGGGTCCGTTCGAGCGTCGCGGATCGTACGATCTACCTGATTTGTGACGGGTTCGGTCATTGCTTGACCTTTGGCTGGAGCCGCATGAGCGCAAGCATCGAGTCCGTGGCACGAAGGAGCTCAAGTTCGGTGACGTCGCGGACGATCTCGACCGTGCCGATCCCAGTAGGGAGGATGAAGGAGCGTGTGTTGCCGCGATTCTTCTTGTCTGAGGCGGTGAGCTCGACTATCTTCTTCGCTGTCGCGGTAAAGCAGGGAAGCGGGCCGTAACGAAGGATCGTTTGCTCGATGCGAGTGGCTTCCGATTGCGAGATGGAGCAGCGAGCGAGCGCAAGGTGGGTGGCCGCGATGGATCCCCAGGCGACCGCCTCCCCATGCAGCAACTGCTTGTACCCGGTCGCGGTTTCGATGGCGTGCCCGAGGGTGTGGCCGAAGTTCAGCGTCATGCGCACGCCTGACTCGCGCTCATCGAGTGCAACGATCTCGGCCTTAATTCGTACGCTCCCTACCAGGACGCGTGTGATGGCAGCGGTGTGCCGCGGGTGCTCTTTGTCGAGGATCGCCTCGGAGCTCTCCTCAAGAAAGCGAAACAGTCGTGGTGAGCGAATCACGCCGGCCTTGATCGATTCCTGGAGACCGGCGCGGAACTCGCGGGGCGGAAGTGTGGTGAGGGTTTCGGTGTCGGCAAAGACTGCGAGCGGGTGATGGAAGCTGCCGACCAGGTTCTTGCCCACTCGCAAGTTGACGCCTGTCTTGCCGCCGGTCGAGGAGTCGACCTGAGCGAGAAAAGTCGTAGGAAGCTGCACGAAATCGATGCCGCGCATGTAGATGGCCGCGACGAAGCCGGTTACATCTCCGACGATTCCCCCGCCTAAAGCCAGCAGGAGTGAATCGCGGTCCGCGCCCGCAACGGCGAGTTGTTCCGCAAGACGCTCAACCGAGGAGAGACGTTTGTGAGCTTCGCCAGCGGGCAGAAGGAGCGGCGTAGGCGACGGCCCGTCAGCGAAAGATGACAAAACGGGTGCGGACCAGAGACGCCAGATGTCCGGAGAGGAAACGACAAAGAGGCGAGGTAGATGCCCCGGTGTGAGTGATCGCAAGCGCCGGGATAAATTAGCAAACAGTCCAGCGCCAATGTGAATGTCGTAAGCGGCAGAGGGAGTCTGGAGAGAGATGCGGGACGCCCTGGCCGCTGGCTTGGATGCTCTCCCCCGGGTCTCGGGGAGCAACGCCTGTGTTGGATCTCTGGACACGTTAGATCATCGTATCGCACCCCGCTTACCGGTCTAAGTTCGACAGAACCCTGGGTCCTGCTGCGGGCTGCGGACCGCTGAGCCAAAAATAGCTCACGCCTTTGTCATGAGCCAAGCGAGCTTTTCGACGGTTGGCTGCGGCGCCTCACCTGGTGCTGTCTCAGAGAGCTAAAGGGCCGGGACGTGAGTCCCAGCCCTTTCGGCACCCAACTTGATGCTCTTATGCGAGAAGCTTCCTGCGAATTGCGCCCGCTGCGCCGAGCAGACCGGTCGCCATCATGCCCAAGGTTCCGGGCTCCGGGACGGGGCTGGTCGTCGGAGGTGCGGAGATCGGGTCCACGAAGGTGAACGCTGCCGACGCAAACCCGATGCTGGCGCTCTGATCGATGGCCAGATTAGCGTTATTGCCAGAGACACTGAGGGTCTCTTGCAAGCCCAGAGCAATCGCCGCGCCTATCTGAACCGCACCAAAATTTGCATCCGTGAAGGAGAGCGCTTCGGCCGGGCAGAGTGGACCGGCCGGGCTGAAGCCAAGGCTGATGCCCGCGGTGGCGCACAGATCCGTAATGTTCAACACGCCAATACCAGGGATCAGACCAATCGTCGGGGTCGTGACATAGGTCACAGTCAGCAACGAACCGTGATCGAAGACACTGAAGCCGTTATCGACTAGGTTCACGTTCGCCGTGTCAATAACGCTTCCGTTCAGCAGAACATTGACTCCCGAACCGAAGACGTTCAGTGGAGCGGCGTGGGCGGCGAGGGTGGAGGCGGAGAGGACGGCAGCAGAGAGAAGGGCGGCAAAGGTTTTCATGGGTGAGGCTCCTTGTATGCCGAGAGATATTGCAAGGCTGCTGCCAAACTCTGCGTAGCTCGGCAACCTTTTCTGCAACGTGGCCGTAAGGCTAATTACGTAACTACCTACAGGAAGGCTATGACCGTTAGTAACGTCGCGGAGTCTGAGGGGAGGTAGGTTGAGTCCGTCTCGCCGCGACGGCATAAAGTCCTCTTCTTGCAGGGTCACAGGGTAAAACGCCGACCCGTACTTCCCGTAATGGGACAATCCGCTGCCTTGCTGAAGATTTTGGTTTCGATTCCGCCCCGAATCACCTCTACGAAGTGAGTGAATGCTAAATCCAGGATTGCCTGCCGAGAGGTTATCCAATGATGGAAGTAACCTCTTGTGATTTTTGCGGAGCATTCGCCACAGTACCGAGGAGCGAACTTCACGCGACTAGGAGGGCCGACGTAGCGAAAGCACGATCGTGATGGCGAGAACCCCCACGATGACTCCTAAGGAACTTAGCGGGCCGATTTCGATCCGGGGAGTGGCAAGCATCTTTACGGCAGCAAAGGCGAGCACCGCAGCGAGACCATAGTGCAGGAAGCGAAGCCGCGTGAGCAGGTTGGCGAGCAGGAAGTAAAGGGATCGGAGTCCCATCACTGCCATGATGTTCGAGGTATAGGCGAGAAACGGGTCACGGGTAATGGAGAGGACGGCAGGAATGGAGTCGAGCGCGAACACCACGTCCGTAACCTCTATGGCGATAAGCGCCAACATCAGCATGGTAGCCATGCGCTGGCCATTCTCGCGTACGAAGAAGGCGTCCTGCCGCAGACTCACGGGATGGATGCGGGAGATCCATCGAATCCAGCGTGGTGACTCCTCTGTCTCCTGCTTGTCCTCCGGTTTTAGGAGGCGGAGAGCGGCGATCAGGAGGATGACGCCAAAGACATAGCCGACCCAATGGAAGTGCTCAAGCAGGCCGATGCCAGCCGCAATGAAAGCACCGCGCATAACAATCGCCCCGGCGACTCCCCAGAAGAGGACGCGAGGCTGGTTGGTTGGCTCGATGCGGAAGATGCGAAAGAGCAGGAGGAACAGGAAAAGATTGTCGATCGAGAGTGATTCTTCGATGGCATAGCCGCCAAGGTACTCGGTCGCGGGCTTAGAACCCAGGGTGAGCAGGATGAAGACTGAAAAGCTGAGCGCGGCGGTTACCCAGAGCACCGTGGAGACGAGCGCCGTCCGGTGGGTTGAGGCCTCGGTGCGAAGCGGCGGTCGATTGGATCGGCGGCGGGCGTAGAGGAACTCAGCCGCGAGCAGGGCCACCAGAAGGAGGTGGAAGCCTATCCAGTGAGAAGTTGGTGTTGCGAACGGCATGGGTCTTGGATGCCAGGGAGGTGCGAGAATGGGCGCGATGTGCCCACCGACCTACGAAAGCTGAATGATCTCAGATTTCGTGCAGGTTTATGAGGTGGATCATCTCCAGGAAGAGATCGCCGACAATCTGGAGCGAGCGCGGGCTGATTTTGTCGAGTGTGTCCTGTTCGGTGTGATGGAAGCTGCCCTCGGGGCGCTCGCGCGTGGGTGGGCCGTAGTCGAGATCGATGATGTCGAGGACGGGAACGCCCCGCTGCTTGAAGGGAATATGGTCGTCTTCAACCTGAGTGTCGTTCTTGTAGATCGAGGCGGTGTGTCCAGTGTTCTTTGCGGCGATCTTCAAGCTGTCGAGGAGCCACGGGGTAGAATTGCCGTCCCTGTCGATATTGAGGTCTTTGTCGCCAATCATGTCGGCCAGCAGATAGGCTTTGATCTTTGAAAGAGAGCCGTTCGAGGACCACTTCGCCGCGAGGTGACGACTTCCGTAAAGGGAGTCAGAGCCGGTCCATTGCGGCCTGATAGACTCCTCGCCATCAAAGAAGACAAGCCATACGCTGTAGCCCTCGGGAGGATGGGCGCGCAGGTAGTTGCCTATCTCCATCAGCAGGGCCGACGTAGCCGCCCCGTCGTTGGCCCCGACGAAGTTGATGTCCTTCAACCAGTAATTCGTCTCGTAGTGACTGGCGAGAACGATGACTCCGTCCTTCTTTCCTGGGTAGCGCACGACGTAATTGCGCATGGGCAGAAGCCCGATGGGCGTGCTTGCGGAGAAGTCGTCGATCTCGAAGTTTCCCTTTGCGGCTTCAGGAGCAAAGTGCTGCTTGATGAAGTCTTCAGCTTTCGTGTGGCCTTCGGAGCCGACCCACCGTTTTGGAGCGGCCTCAAGATATTGCTGGGTCAGATTGAAGGCGCTCTGCCCGGAGAAGCGCGACGCCGGACGCTGCTGGGCCTGCGCCGCGAGCGGAATGCACACGGTGACTAGGATCCACGTCCACAGGCCCGGGCGTTCTTTCCCTGCTCTCCTGAGAGCGAGAAGAGTGCTTCTCTGCAAGCGGGAGTGCCTCATTTCGCGTTCGCCTCTCGCGCCTTTCTGCGCGCCGGATGGACCAGGAAAGCGACGCCCACACCAAGCAGGTAGAGAACGAGCATGGGAGTTGCAAATAGACACATGCCGATGGGGTCTGGAGTGGGGCAGATGACGGCGGCAATGACGAAGATGATAAGGACGGCGTAGCGAACGTTCTTGACCAGGAACTTGGCATCGACAATGCCAAAAAGCGCGAGGAAGAAGATGAGGATCGGCAGCTCGAACGTAATCCCAAGACCAAGGATGACGGCCAGAAAAAATCCCGTGTAATCGTCTATGGTCAGTATGGGATGGAATCGCTTGCCGAAGTCGAGGACGAGCACTTTGATAGCACCCGGAAGGACATAGTGGTAACCGAACCAGGCACCGGCCAGGAAAAGGCCGATCGTGGCAGACATGAAAGGCCAGACATACCGCTTCTCGTGCGCATACATGCCAGGCGAGATAAATAGCCAGATCTGATACAGGATGAATGGTGAAGCCAGGATCGCCCCGCCAACAAATGCTGTCTTTAAATAGAGGTTCAGACCATCGGTAGGGTGGGTAAAGTTCAGCTCTATGTGAAGTTTATCGAGCGGCGCCTGCACAAAGCCGTAGAGGCGCTCGTGAAAGGCGTAGGCAATCGCGAAGCCGATCAGCAGATAAACGACTGAGTGGATGAGGCGCTTGCGAAGCTCGGTGAGGTGCTCCATCAGGCTCATGCCTGGGAGGTCGGCGCGGTCGCTTACGACGGCCCGAACGTTGTCGATTACATCAGCCATGGGTCACGGTCTCGTCGGACACCAAATGGGGGCGGACCAGGTGTTCAGGGTGCGGGGCGGAGTCTCGGTCCGGAGCTTGCGGAAGCGAGTCAAAGACCGGCGACAGGACGGACTGGTCAGAGGTGGAAGGGGAGCGAGCCACAGGAAGGCCGGTTGCCGGAGGCATGAGATTCAGGTCGCCTGAGCTGGCAATCGGCAGGGGGGCGGCCCGCTCAGCCGAGGGAGCGGAGGTCTCAAACACGGTCCGGCGATCGGGAGGGGGCATGTGCGGGTGGCTATCCAGGGGATCCTCGATCGAGTCTGCGATGGCTTGTGAGCTACTCTGCGCTGCTGTCTGTCCTTGTGGCAGAGCTATCGTGTTTGCCTCTCCACCGGAAAGTGCGGGCGCGACAGGTGCGGCGGCCCCCATAGCCGCAATCTGCTTCTGCTTCTCTGCCTGCTCGCTGGTGCGGAGTTCGTCTTCCATCTGCACCCGGAATTCGTTGGAGGCGCGGCGAAACTCGCCCATCAGCTTCCCAAGCTGGCGGGCGAGTTCGGGCAGCTTCTTGGGGCCGAAGAGGATCAGTGCGATAACGAAGATGACAGCGCTGTCCTGAAAGCTCGGCATAGATGCACCTATGATACGGGGTACGTTCCCGGGGAACAAATGGATCAGGCTGGGTTGCGGTACCGAGGTGCCGGTGCGACGGTTCAACTGGAAGATATGCCGCGCCCTCACTTCCTTGGCGGGCGTCCCATCATCCAAATACGGCGGAGACAAGAGGCGATGGTAAAAAAAACGTTTACCTTGGCTGAGGCGCAGACGCTTCTTCCGGTTCTGGAGGCGCTCCTGTTAAGGGCACAGCAGGCCGCGGTGCGAGCGGCGGAGCTGGAACTCGAGATGGAAATGTTGAATCGGAAGATCTTCCTCTCAGGGGGCATGCATGTCGACGTAGGTTCGGCGTCAAGGAGACGGGCGGAGCGGGACAAGGCTGTTGGGGAGGCAAGCTCCACTCTGAGCGAGATCGAGGAGATCGGAGCGAAGGTGCACGATCTCCCGATGGGATTGCTCGATCTGCCGTGTCAGGTAGAGAGCGGAATCGTGATGCTCTGTTGGCGGATGGGAGAGGCGACCATCGAGCATTGGCATGAGGAGAGTGACGAGCCATCAGGCCGCAGGCCGCTGGACTGGCGATTCGGGCGGGGTGAGCGCGAACGCCTGAACTGAACGCCAGCCCAGCAGCCGGGCAAATTAACTTTTCGGGGAACTCGGATCGGACTTCGGAGCGGGCCCGGAAATCTCCGCTGCGGGACGCCCGCCGGGATTCCATGTGGGCCTCCAGGTGGTTGCGTCAAGCCAGCGAATGGGCTCAACCATAGAAGCGACCGCGTTCGTCATGTGCTCGAAATCAATCGTGACGATCTCGTCAGACGGGTGGTGGTAGTCCTTGTGCAGGCCGAAGCTCGATACGGTGTGGGCCACGACGCCCCGCGTGGCCAGCGCATAGTTGTCGGAGCGGCGAAAGAACTGCTCCTTCGGATGGGGATCATTGACGAGGTGAGCGCCATGCTGCGCGAGCTCGGGGCCGAGATCCGAGCGATCGAAGCCGGTGAGCCAGAGAGTGCCGGGAGGAACGGCCGCATCCGGACGACCGATCATCTCGAACTCGAGATTGGCGATGATCGAGGTGAGGGGAACAGGTGGTTGCGCGAGAAAGGCGCGATTGCCAAAGCCGCCGATCTCCTCCGATCCGAAGAGCGCGAAGATGATCGATCTGCGAGGCCGAGGACCGGTAGCCAGGATGTGGGCGAGAGTAAGGACGGCGGCGGTTCCGGAGGCGTCGTCGTCGGCTCCGTTATAGATCAGGTCGGCACCAGGCTTGGCCGGGTTGGCTTTGGCCATGCCGAGATGATCAAGATGCGCCGTGAGAAGGATGGCTTCGGCTTCCGGTGCGGTGCCTCGGAGCAGGCCGACCACGTTCCAGGTCTCCTTCCGTGGCGTTCCCTCAAAGTTTGACAAGCTCCGCTGCAGGCGAGCTGGAAGGGGCGACGGAAGCGGGCTGCGTTGGATATAGCTATGCTTGTCGCCGGCGGGCTCGAGGCCGATTGCCTCGAACTGCGAGGCCGCGAAGAGAGCTGCGATATGCTCATCACGGGTAGCGGAACCGCGACCATGGAGGTCGTCATCGGCCAGAAAGGCGAGATCGGCACGGAGTTCCCGCTCGATCGAGACCCGATCAGGAGCCGAAGCCTCACTTGGGCCGTCCAAAGCGTAAGTTGAACCCGCGGCAAAGGTGAAAAAAACGAAGTAGGCGAGAGCACCGGTGAGCGCATTCCGGAGACGTCGGAGAGGAGCTTTCATCGGCGGATTATAGATTGGGGAGAACTCACACAGAGCATTCCCGAGAGCGAAGCCACCGCGAAGATGTACAGAGAGGTATCTGATGATGTCTCGAATTACGAAGAAAGTTGAACCCTGGACCGGCATCGCCAAGGGGATTGCGGCGGCAACCGTAATGCTTGGGACTATGTCTCTGCTAACCGGCTGCGACAACTTCTTCGTTCCGGAGAAGGGTACGGGTGGAGGTGGCACTGGCGGGACCACGGTTGGAGGTTCCGGCGCGAACTACGCTTACATTCTCAACAGGGCGACGAACTCGGTGAGCGGCTTCCTAATTGGGGCAGGTACGCTCACAGCTACACCGGGCTCCCCGTACGCGCTTGCCTTCGCGCCGCAAGGCGGAGTCGTCGCACGTGCGAACAATTTTTTGTACTTGGCAGCCGCGAGCGCGATCTATGCCTTGCCGATCAGCTCAGACGGATCGTTGGCCGGGTCTGCGCAAGCGCCAACCGTTGCGATCGCCAGTGAACTCGTTTTAACGGTGTCGAAGGATGGGCAGTGGCTCTTCGGGCTCAACAGTCAGAGCACCACGCTCGACGAGTGGAAGATCAACCAGAGCACCGGCGTCCTCACCGCGATGCCCAGCGCGCCCTTTACGTTGACGGATGCCATCTCATCGCCCATGATGCTCATCGTCTCACCGGCATCCAACTACATCTTCGCGGCACTGGGATCCGGCGGCGATCATGTCTTCACGTTCAATACAACAACGGGAGCGATCGCCAGCACCCAGCACCTCTATCTTGGTTCCGCCAAAACCAGCGACAACTCGCTGGCAACCGATAGCACCGGGTCGACGTTGTACATAGCGCGCAGTGGATTGAACGGCGGCTTGGCGTTTTACACAATTGCGGCGACGACCGGCGCCTTAAATCCGGTCTCCGGCTCGCCATTTGCCACCGGTCAGGGGACATTCGATGTGGCTCTAGACGCGTCGGACAAGTATGTCTATGCGGCGAACCGGTCCGACGGAACGACCTCTGCCTTCTCCATTGGAACGGGCAACGCCCTGACTGCATTGAGCGGATCGCCCTTTGCGAGCGGGACCCTTGTCACCTCTCTCGTCCGGGACCGCAGCGGAAAGTATCTGCTCGCAGCAGCGGCAGGCGGATCCCCGGACCTAACTATGTACAGCTTCGATGCGACCGTTGCGGGCAAGTTGAATGTCGCGGCTACAGCGGCGAGCGGGACGGATCCGGCAGGGTCGACCCTGGTGATGCTGGCGCATTGACTTCAGGGTGACTACTCCGGGAGACTGCTCCCGGTTGCTCCCGGTGCAGCCCCTATGATGAGGCATATCGACTGCCGTGGAGTGGGCTCCTACCTTGATGTGGTTAAGAACGACCGTTTTTTCCCGAACCCTGAAACTTCTGCTATTCGGTACTTGCATCATCACGGGCGGGTGCTCGCGCATGCGGCCAAAGCTGCAGGATCAGTATGTTTACGTCACAGCCAAGCAGACTTACCTCCGAGATCGTGTGGCCGCAGTCTCGAACCGCACCGGAACGGTCGAGAACGGAGACCGTTTGCAGGTGCTCGAGCATGGCCGGCGCTTTCTGCGCGTTCAGACTGGAAAGGGCGAGCAGGGCTGGATCGATGACAAGGCGGTCGTTCCACAGGAGGTCGCTGACGGCTTCGATGGTTTGAAATCGGAGCATGCCAAAGATCCCGCGGTTGCGTCTGCGGTAGTCCGCGATGAGGTCTACATGCACCTCAAGCCCGGTCGCGACACGGATAAGCTGTACCGTCTGCCCGAGGGCGAGAAGTTGAAGCTGCTTCGGCGGGCGACGCTCGAAAAGGCTCTGCCACCCGGGCAGAAGGCGGCTCCGGTAAACGCCCCGCCCACACCGAAGCCAGTGTCCGGAAGAGCTTTGGGAGGCAAGAAACCGCCCATCGTTGACGTGCCTACAGGGCCTCCCATGGAGGACTGGTGGATGGTGCGCGACTCCCAAAGCCGGACCGGATGGCTACTGAGCCGGATGATGGACGTAGACGCGCCGGATACCCTGACTCGCTATTCGGAAGGGCAACGGTTCGTCGGAGCCTACCTCTTGGCGAAGGTGAACGACCCCGAGGCGCCGATGGATGATAAAAATGTCCCGGAGTACGTGACCGTTCTAAGCCCCTACAAAGCGGGTCTCCCTTATGACTTCGATCAAGTGCGGGTCTTTACCTGGAACGTGAAGAAGCACCGGTATGAGACAGGATTTCGGGAGAGGAATATCGAAGGGTATCTTCCCGTCGAGGTCAAGATGGCAGCTGATCCCTACGCGAAAGCGCTGGCAGCCGCGGCCCCGGCGCCCACCTTCAGCTACCATGTGCTGACCGCGGACGCTCCTCCGGTGGTGCCGGACCCCGTGACAGGGTCGGTGGTGCCATTGAAAACGATGGTGAAGACGTACCGTCTCGAGGGAAACTCGGTGCGCCGCGTGATCGCGCCTGGGGCGACCGGGCCTGAACCGGCTCACCCGCACCCAGTCGAGGAGAAAAAAGGAAAGCGGCGGCGGTAGCTGCGATGTGAAGCTGGCCCGCCTATTCCCGAAATTCTGAGGATCTCGTCGGATCTCAGGCGTAGAACTGGCGAATCGCCTCAACAACCCTCTGCTGCTCTTCGTCCCGAAGCTCTGGGTAGATCGGCAGCGCAAGCACCTCCGCAGCAGCGGTTTCACTGAAGGGAAAGTCCCCGGTTCGGTAGCCGAGACCCGCCAGCGCAGGTTGCTGGTGCAATGGCAACGGATAGTAGATCTCGCTCCCGACCCCTTCTATCGAGAGCTGCTCGCGGAGTTGATCGCGCCGCCGAGCGCGTATGACGTACTGGTGGAAGACGTGGGTGCCGCGCGGATCGATGAATGGGAGGACGACACCGTCTTTGGCCGGACGCGCTGGATCCGTGCCCGCCGCGGCAATCAGGCCAGCCTGCAGGAAAAGCTCGTCATAGCGCGCTGCTATCTGGCGGCGCTGCGCATTCCACCTTGGGAGATGCCGGAGCTTCACCTCCAGAACTGCTGCCTGCAAGCTGTCCAGGCGCGAGTTCCAGCCGACCTCATCATGGAAGTACCGGCGTCGCATCCCGTGGGCCCGAAGCGAGCGGCAGCGGTCGTTGATGATAGAGGACGACGTCGTGACCAGGCCGGCGTCGCCCATAGCGCTGAGATTCTTTGTCGGGTAGAAGCTGAAAGCGGCCGCGTCTCCGAGAGCGCCCGCAGGGGTGCCGCGCCATGTAGCTCCAAAGGCCTGGGCGGCATCCTCGAAGACCAGGAGGTTGTGCTTTCGTCTGATCTCCCCGAACGCATCCATATCAGCGCACTGTCCGTAGAGGTGAACTGGCATCACGGCAGCGATGCGCAACCCGGTGCCAGAGTGTTGTTCGAGAGTGGCCTCGACGGCCGTTGCCGACAGATTGTAGGTCAGAGGGTCGATGTCGGCGAGCACAGGCTGTGCCCCGCAACGCAGAATAGAGCTCACTGTTGCGAAGAAGCTGAATGGAGAGGTAATCACGGCATCCCCCGCCCCTATTCCAGCGGCAGCCAGGGTGAGCCACAAGGCGTCGGTGCCGCTGGCGCACCCGATCGCATACGGAATGGCACAGACCTGGGCCGCGGCAGCCTCGAAGCTCTCAACCTGGGGGCCGAGGATGAACTGCTGCGAGTCGCAGACCTGTTCGATGGCGGCGAGGATCTCCCCGCGAATTTCGGCGAACTGCCGGGAGAGATCAAGCATCACAATAGGTCGAGGGGGTTGCTGCATCATTCCCGTCATGGTAAACGCGCTGGCTGAGCAGGCGCACTAGGAGTGTGTATCCGGGTGGACTCTGGGGCCGTTCCAGGCAAAAGGTTGAAAGTGGAGGAAGATGGTCGTATCGTGAGGATCTTGAACGTGTCGCGCGGAACAGGCGATCTGATAGCTTGCTGAAGATGCGTTGAGGCATGGCAGAGCTTAGGTGCGGGTAAACAGAAGAATTGAGGAGATCGGCCCCATGGATTCAAAGCCGGCACAGAATATCCAAGACACATTTCTCAACACAGTCCGAAAAGACAAGAGCCCGATCACTATTTATCTCGTGAGCGGCGTGAAGCTGACCGGTAGAATCCGGTCGTTCGACAAATACTCCGTGCTGCTTGAAAACAACAGCCAGGAGCAGTTGATCTTCAAACACGCCATCTCGACGGTAGTCAGCGGTCGCAGCGCGGTTCACGGTGAGGTGCGTCCCGAAGTGCGAAGCGAGGGTCGTGTCGAGCAGCACCGGCCCGCAGGCGCCCCTCCATCCGGCGAAGCCACAGGAATCCCAGGCGGACATTGACCCTTGCCAACTTCGAAGAAGTCAGGACACCGGCTCTCTCACGCGGAGGGGCTGGACTCCGCCACAGGTGCTCCTCCTGGAGGAGCTTCTCCGCCCAACGCTGAGCGTGCTGTGCTGGTTGCAGTCCACTTTACGGGGGAGCGCCGCAAACTGAGCCCGGCGGCTATGCTGGCGCGCAGTGCGGCTGCCAACCTCAGGCGGCAGAACGATGGGGAGGCGCAGCTGAGTCACCCGCCGGACTCTGACCCGGACGAGGTCGATGCAGCTGTGGCCGAGTTCCAGGAGCTGGCGCGAAGTGCCGGGGCCGAGGTTATGGCTACCTTGCACCAGCGGCGTGCGCGGCCCGATGCGGCCACCCTGGTCGGTCAGGGCAAAGTGGATGGGATCGAAGCAGTCGTAGCCTCGACCGGAGCCGGCCTGGTCCTCTTCGGTCACGACCTCACCCCCTCTCAGCTACGCAATCTGGATGACCGCCTGTCCTGCCGGGTCATCGACAGGACGCAGCTTATCCTCGATATCTTCGCCCGTCATGCCAGAACTCGCGAAGGCCAGATGCAGGTGGAGCTCGCGCAGCTTGAGTACCAGCTGCCGCGGCTTGCTGGATATGGGAAAGCGATGAGTCAGCTGGGCGGCGGTATCGGAACGCGCGGCCCAGGTGAGACCAAGCTCGAGACCGACCGCCGAAAGATCAACGTGCGGATCGATCATGTAAAGGCCCAGCTGGAGTCGGTGCGGAGAATTCGCCGCCAGCAGCGGCAGAGGAGAGAGGCCGTCCCGGTTCCAGTGGTCGCGCTTGTGGGATACACCAACGCTGGGAAGAGCACGTTGTTCAACGCGCTTACCGAGGCCGGCGTGCTGGAGTCCTCGCGTATGTTCGCCACACTCGACACCAAGCTCAGGCAGTTGAGGCTCCCCTCGCGGAGAAAGATCCTGCTATCCGACACCGTGGGCTTCATACGCGATCTGCCGCATACCCTGGTCACGAGCTTTCGAGCGACGCTCGAAGAGGTCGAGCGAGCCGAGTTGCTCCTTCACGTGCAGGATGCGTCCAGCCCTATGAGAGACGAGCAGAGGGAGCAGGTGAGGTTGGTCCTTGGAGAGCTGGAAGTGAGCCAGACGCCGGTGCTCGAAGTACTGAACAAAGTCGATCGAGTGCCGGTCGAAGAACGCCACGGTCTGGAGCGGGCCGGCGCGATTGCCGTCTCTGGTTTGAAGCACACTGGACTAGAAGATCTCCTCAAGGCGATAGACGATTCGCTCACGAAAGACCCTCTTCTCGAGGTGCACTTCCGCATGCCCCAGACAGAAGGTCGTGCCATGGCAGCAATTGAGGCCGGGGCCACGATCGAGGGTAAGCGATTCGAGGGAAACCTTGCCTACCTTACAGCCGTCGGACCGGCATCGCTGCTGAATCGGTACCGACGTTTTCATCTGCGGGAGCAACTCTCAGGCACAGCATAGGCCGCCTGACGGGGAGCGGAGGTGGTGTCCCCGGTCACGCGGCCCATGTGACCCAGACTTGGGTCGGGGTGGTGCCTCCATAGTAGACGCATATTTCTCTTTGCAACGAAAAGTTTTGCAGATATCCGTCCGTGCGCTTTTCGCACGTACGCACGATTATCGCGCTCAGCCGTTTGACACTCCTGAGATGGCTTTGCTAAAACTGAGTTGTACCCCTTGCCTGTCTGCTCGCTTCCAGGCTGCTATCTGGCAGAGTCTGCGAAAGTGGTTCAGGAGGCATCTCCGAAGCGGCGCCAGTCGCACACCAACATCCTGATGGACAAGATTCTTCACCAACTCGGCGGTCTTGTGCTCGGCTCTGTGCCGACGATGATCTTTTTCGTGCTGCTGATCGCCGCCTATGAGGCCCTGGTCCGTCGTCCGCTTGAGAAGACGCTGGCAGAACGCCGCGCAAGAACAACCGGCGCTGTGGAGCAGGCACGTGGCGCTCTCTCCGTCGCCGAGGCAGAGACCACGGTCTACGAGGACAAGCTGCGCGGCGCCAAGGCCGATCTGTTCGCGGCGAGAGAGCAGCGTTTACAGCGCTGGACCGAAGACCGTGAGGCCACGCTGAACGAGGTTCGGCGCTCGACTCAGGAACGGGTCAAGTCCGCGAAGCGAGAGATAGAAGACAGTGTGGCCGTAGCACGGACCCAGATTGAGACCATGAGCGGCGAACTGAGTTCGCGGATCCTGCACGCGGTGTTGCCGGCCGGTATCTCCCTTGCGGAGACAGGCCAATGAGGTCTACTCCCTTGCGCAGCTTGCGGCGCCTTGCAGGTCTTCCCGCGCTGCTCATTCTCTCCTTTTCATTGCTCGTTGGCATCACCCACACAGCGCACGCACAGGGGAGCGATCCCTCCCCCACCTCCGGGCAGAACAGCACGCCCGAGGCGCACTCTCCCGAGGCCGACAAGCACGAGATCGACGAGAATGACGCTTACAAGCATTCGGCGATCGTCAAAGCGCTCGGTGCAAAGCTTGGCATGAACCCGGAGCAGGCCGCAACGGTGTTTGAAGTGGCTAACTTCGCCATCCTTGTCCTGCTGGTCGGCTTGTTTCTGGCTCGGTCGCTTCCAAAGACCTTTCGGAATCGGACGAGCGTCATTCAAAGGCACCTCGTTGAGGCCCGCATGGCAACAGAAGAGGCGAGTGCTCGCATGAACAGCGTCGAAGACCGGCTCAGCAAATTGGACGAGCAGATTGCCGCCATGCGCGCACAGGCTGAGAAGGACTCGATCGCGGAAGAGCAGCGCATCAAGGCCTCGGTTGAAGAGGAAAAGGGAAAGATCCTCGCGGCAGCCGAGCAGGAGATCGCTTCAGCGACGACGCAGGCCCGGCGCCAAATTCAACAATTTGCCGCTGACCTCGCGATCGATCAGGCCGCCAAGAAGCTGGTCGTAACCGCGGAGACCGACCGTCTGCTCGTCCAGAGTTTTGCGCGCAGACTTACTGGGGATGATGAAAAGGGGGGGCAGAACTAATGGCCGTCTACACCTCCCGGTACGCACGGGCCTTCGCACAGGTTATTGCAGCAAACCGCATCGACTCCACCTCGGCGCAGCAACAGCTGGCTGACTTCGGGGCGACGGTTGATCAAAGCCGCGAGCTCCGCGAGTTGCTCATGAACCCTTCGATCGCCCAGGAGCAAAAGGTCCGCATCCTTGATGCAATCGCCAAGCGCCTCAACATGTTCCCGCAGGTACGAAACTTCGTCGCTGTGATCGTGGAGCATCAGCGACTTGGAGACTTGAACGAGATCCTCTCCAGCTACGCAGCCGTTGCCGATGAGCAGTCCGGCTTCATCGAGGCCCAGATCACCAGTGCGCATCCATTGAATGAAGACGACCAGAAGCAGTTGGAAGCGCAGATCGCCAGAAAAGCTGGCGGGCAGGTACGTACCACCTACCTGCAGGATCCATCGCTGCTCGGCGGCGTTGTAGTGAAGATCGGATCGACAATCTACGACGGGTCCGTCAAAGCACAACTCGCCGACCTGAGACAGCGATTGACTCAGGCGCGAGTAGCCTGAGCACAGGTCGGGTAGAGTCCATTTCAGTCAAAAAGCAAATTAGCCGAATCGGCAGAAGAGATCCAGGGACAAGAGAACAATGGCACAGGGTAATGCGATCAAGGCCGACGAGATAACCGAACTGCTTCGCCAGCAGATTGAGAACTACGAAGAGCGTATTCAGGTGGATGAAGTGGGCACCGTCATCTCGCTGGGCGATGGCATAGCCCGTGTTCACGGTCTCGACAAGGTGATGGCTGGCGAGCTCATCGAGTTTCCCCATGGTGTCGCGGGTCTCGCCATGAACCTCGATGAGGATCAGGTCGGCGCGGTCCTCCTGGGCGACTACACGGAGATCAGCGAGGGTGACGAGGTCAAGCGCACCGGCAAGATCATGTCTGTGCCGGTAGGCAACGCTATGATCGGCCGGGTCGTCAACGCGCTCGGCCAGCCGATCGACGATAAGGGCCCCATCGACACCAGTGAGACCTTGCCGGTAGAGCGCCTCGCACCCGGTGTCATCGATCGCCAGAGCGTTCGTGAGCCCATGGCCACGGGTATCAAAGCGATCGATACGATGATCCCGATTGGTCGCGGACAGCGCGAGCTGATCATCGGTGACCGGCAGACCGGAAAGACAGCCATTCTGCTGGACACAATCATCAACTCCGCGAAGAACAACCTGATCTGCATCTACTGCGCCATCGGGCAGAAACGATCGTCTGTAGCGCAGGTCGTTCAGACCCTCGAGAAATACGGTGCCATGGCCTACACCATCGTGGTTGCCGCGACCGCCTCCGAGCCAGCCCCGATGCAGTACCTTGCACCCTTCGCGGCGACCGCCATCGGCGAGTTCTTCCGCGATAGCGGCCGGCACGCCCTGGTGATCTACGACGATCTTTCGAAGCACGCGGCCAGCTATCGCGAGATCTCACTCCTGCTGCGCCGTCCGCCAGGCCGCGAAGCGTATCCGGGAGACGTCTTCTATCTCCATTCGCGTCTGCTGGAGCGTTCCTCGAAGCTCTCGGACAAACTCGGCGGAGGTTCCTTGACCGCTCTTCCCGTCATCGAGACACAGGCTGGCGACGTCTCGGCCTACATTCCGACCAACGTGATTTCCATCACGGATGGCCAGATCTTCCTCGAGACAGATCTCTTCAACTCCGGCGTCCGGCCTGCTGTAAACGTCGGCCTGTCCGTATCTCGCGTGGGCTTTGCAGCAGCCACCAAGGCGACCAAGCAGGTAGGCGCAACGCTGAAGCTTGATCTCGCGCAGTACCGTGAGCTGGCGGCCTTCTCCCAGTTCGGTTCCGATCTCGACAAGGTGACGCAGCAGCAGCTTAGCCGCGGCCAGCGCCTGACGGAACTGCTCAAACAGCCACAGTTCCAGCCGCTCCCATTCGAGAAGCAGGTAGCCATCCTGTTTGCGGGAACAAACGGTCTGCTGGACGACGTGCAGGTCTCCGATCTGCGCGCCTTCGAGGATGGTTTTTACAAGTATCTCGAAGGATCGTCGGGATCCGTACTGTCCGACATCGCCAACAAGAAAGCTCTGGATGACGACCTCAAAGGCAAGCTGACTGCTGCCGTGAACGAATACAAGGCGGGCTTTCTGGGGGAGCGTAAGAATACAAAGGACCAGAACCAGCCGAAGGCACCGACGGCCGGTGTGCCGAGGGAGATCGCCGGAGACGCGAATCCCGCGAAGGCATAGACCATGGCAAACGTACTCGATCTACGGCGTCGCATCCGCAGTGTGAAGAACACGCGGCAGATCACCAAGGCCATGAAGATGGTGTCGGCCGCGAAGCTGCGTCGCGCGCAGGAGCACGCTATGCAGGCGCGACCTTACGCGCAGATGCTGACGAATGTCCTCGAGTCGCTGGTGCGCCGTACGGACCTTTACAGCGAGGAAAGCGGTGACATCCTGCACCCTCTGCTGGTCGAGCGCGAAGAAAAGAATGTCCTCGTCGTTGTGGTCGCCGGTGACAAGGGCTTCGCTGGCGCCTTCAACTCCAACATCATGAAAGCGGCGCAGAACTTCATCGATGATCGACGCTCCATGGGTCAGAACATAGACATCGAGCCCATCGGCAGAAAGGCGCGCGACGTCTACCGCAAGCGCTTTCCGGAGGCGAAGTACGAGCGGACGGAAGAGCATTACGATAACGATCTCTCCACCCACTACGAGACAATTCGGCATCGTGCTCAGCCCATCGAAGTGACCGGCGACCACACCGGACTTCTCGCAAAACCTGAGTTCGGCGAAGTAACCAAGGTCAGCCAGTCCATTGTGGAGAGGTACGAACGTGCAGAGATAGATTCGGTTTACCTGGCCTTCAACGAGTTCAAATCCGTCATTGCGCAGCGTGTGGTGGTCGAAAAGCTGCTGCCGATCAAGAAGCTTGGGACGCACGAAGTGTCAGCCTCGCAGGAGATGACCGACGAGCAGAGAGACGCAGCCGCACGCGCCGCCCAGACCTCCGGCATCAGCATCGACCAGGCGGAAGAGAGCGAGATGGAAGCAGAGGCGAAAAAGTTCGGCACCGCGGAGGTGGACTATATCTTCGATCAGGATCCCGAGCAGCTATTCCGAAATCTGATGCCCCGCTACGTCGCGACCCAGATCTTTCATGCTCTGATTGAGAGCGTTGCGGCCGAGCATGCCGCACGCATGACAGCGATGGACTCCGCAACCAACAACGCAGGTGACATGATCGACGCACTTTCGCTGACGATGAATCGCGTTCGGCAGGCTGCAATCACTAAGGAAATCATTGAGATCGTGAGTGGCGCCGCGGCGCTATAACGACGAAAGAGAGCTATGGCAGAGAACATCGGTAAAGTGATATCGATCAGCGGTCCGGCCGTTGACGTTCAATTTGAAGAGTCGCATATGCCGCCTATCTTTCAGGCGCTGCGTATCTCGAGTGAGGGGTTCAATATCCCCAAGCCGCTCGACGTTGTCGTTGAGGTGCAGCAGCATCTCGGTGAGGGCCGCGTGCGCTGCATCGCCATGGAGGCCACGGAGGGCATGGTGCGCGGTATGAAGGCGATCGACACTGGCGCGGGCATCACCGTTCCAGTGGGCCGCGAAACGCTCGGGCGTGTTCTGAACGTGCTCGGACAACCAGTCGACGAATTGGGCCCCATCAACGCCAAGGTCCATCTGCCGATTCATCGACAGGCCCCGGCCTTCGATGAGCAGTCCACTTCAGAGGAGATGTTTGAGACCGGCGTCAAGGTCATTGACCTCATTCAGCCCTTTCTGAAGGGCGGCAAAATCGGCTTGTTCGGCGGAGCTGGTGTCGGCAAAACGGTCATTATTCAGGAACTGATCAACAACGTCGCTTCCAAGCACGGCGGCTTTTCGGTCTTCGCGGGTGTCGGGGAGCGGACGCGTGAAGGAAACGACCTCTGGGTAGAGTTTCAGGAGTCGGGCGTCATCGACCTGAAGGACTTCTCGAAGAGCAAGGCAACGCTCATCTATGGCCAGATGACCGAGCCGCCAGGAGCCCGCCTCCGAGTCGCGCTGACCGGTCTAACCGTCGCCGAGTACTTCCGCGACGAAGAGGGTGCGGACACGCTGCTGTTCATTGACAACATCTTTCGTTTCACACAGGCAGGTTCCGAGGTTTCGACTCTTCTCGGGCGTATGCCGTCGGCCGTCGGATACCAGCCGAACCTGGCGACGGAGATGGGCGAGTTGCAGGAGCGCATCACCTCCACCAAGAGGGGCTCCGTCACCTCCGTGCAAGCCGTCTATGTTCCGGCGGACGATCTCACCGATCCAGCCCCCGCCACCACCTTTGCCCACCTCGATGCGACTACCGTGCTCTCGCGTCCACTCTCTGAACTGGGTATCTACCCTGCGGTGGACCCACTCGCTTCCACCTCCCGCATCCTGTCTCCGCGCATCGTGGGGCAGGAACACTACGACGTCGCGCAGGGCGTGAAGCGCATCCTTCAGCGCTACAAGGATCTGCAGGACATCATCGCAATCCTCGGGATCGATGAGCTCTCGGAAGAGGATAAGATCACCGTTGCGCGTGCCCGCAAGGTTCAGCGATTCTTGTCGCAGCCTTTCCACGTAGCCGAAATCTTTACCGGAATACCAGGAGCTTATGTAAAGGTTGAAGACACGGTGCGCTCCTTCAAGGAGATCATCGAGGGCAAGCACGACGACATCCCCGAGCAGGCGTTCTACCTCAAAGGCGGGATCGAGGAAGTGCTTGCGGCAGCAGAAAAGATGAAGCAGACGGCGTAAACCCATGGCAGAGACGACAGACAGCACGAGCGGTGGCGGAAAGCTCGCGGTCCGGCTGGTCACGCCGGATCGCGTTTTGATTGATGCGACTGTTGACGCGGTCGAGCTCCCAAGCTCATCCGGGTATCTCGAGGCACTCTACGGCCACGCTCCTTTACTGGCCGAGCTCGGTGCAGGAGAGGTGCGTCTCCACGGCGGGACTTCCGGCGATCAAAAGTTTTTCGTCGCTTGGGGATTCGTCGAGGTGCTTCCAGAGCGTGTGACCATCCTCGCCGAAGAGGCCTTGCGTCCGGAGGAGATCGATCGCAGCGAGGCGGAGCAGGAGATCCAGATTGGTGAGCGGCTCTGGTCCGAGGCAGGCGATGACGGTCTGAAGTATGACGAGGCAAACTCCGTTACACGCAAGGCCGAGGAGAAACTTGCCTCCTCCGCCGATACCGGACAGTAGGCCGTAGCTCCCCAGATACAATGGCGAATAACCTCCGTCGGGGGCCTATTCCCACAGACCAGCTCAATGGAACAACTCGGAATTGAGCTTACGAAGCCCTCTGGCGCTTCACCGGTGCGCTCGGGGTTTTCGCACTGCCGCTCGGGGCGCTCATTGCAACCCTCGGCTTTGGCCCGGCAGAGGCTCCTTCCGGCGTAGATGCACTGGCGGCGGCTTCAGCCTGCTGTCGCAGGGCATGAATGACAACCCTCATCATCTCTTCTTCTGGAGCTGGTTTGCCCGTCCAGATCTCGAACTGCCTCGCGCCCTGCTGCACAAACATCTCAATGCCGGTGACGATCGGGATGTTCTGCTGCCGTGCCATCCGGAGCAAAGGCGTTTCAACCGGATTGTAGACGAGATCAAAGACCAGCTTCGCCCGTAGATCACCAGCGTCGAGCAGCGGTGCCGCCTTGTTGCCTGACATGCCGACAGGGGTGGCATTTACGATAACTTCGAACTCAGTCTTTGGCAGCGCTTCTTTCTTGATCGTCTTGGAGTGGGACTGCTTGGCGAGCTTCTGCGCGGTCTCCAATGTGCGATTCAGGATGAAGACGTCTGCCCCTTTTTCGCGAAGCCCGAAAACAGCAGCGCGGGCCGAGCCTCCAGCTCCGAGAACCAGAACTTTAGCCCCGTTCAGGCTCATACGCCTCTCGAGTGGACTGATGATTCCAGCAACATCCGTGTTAAATCCGTAAAGTTTGCCGTCCTGCGCCCGCAATACCGTGTTGCATGCCCCAATCTTTGCGGAGAGTGGATCGGTGCGTTCTAAATGCGCCATGACCTCCTGCTTCAGCGGCATCGTCACGCTCAGCCCCTGTATCGGGATCTCGTGCACAAGCTTCAAAAGATCGCTCATCTTGGTAGTCTGCAGCGCGAGATAGACAGCATTTAGAGTTTCGCGGCGAAACGCCGTATTTAGCATCAAGGGCGAGAACGAATGGCGAACGGGATTTCCGGCCACACCGTACACCTTCGTTGCAGCATCCACCTCCTCGATACGGTAGGTCTCGACGAGAGTCCGTGCGGCAATTTGGCCCGGTGCCGTCTCCTCGCCGGCAGTTGCCGCTGCGAAGGTAAAGGCCGATCCCGCACGAACGCCCAGGACCCGGGAAATAATCCCTGCCTCACCCATGCAGACGCCGATTATGTTTGAGAATTCATTCATCCGCTCCAGGAAGCGCATCAACGTGAGATTGTCGGAGAGAGTCTTCGCCGTGGGCACGATCTTCACGAAGTCAGGCGCGAAGGAGCGCATGCGTTCATAAACAGCGTCAAGATCTTTTGTCGCGGAGAAGTCGTGGTGACTGATCATGATAGAAACCCCGGTGCCGCGGAGCTTCTGGAACTCCGGGGCCTTAAGTGCTTCGGCGGACTCAAGCGATAAGTCAATCAACGGAAAGCCACTTAGGGCCGCTTCGCAAAGGATGTCCAGCTCTTCTGAGACCGACCCGTTGAAGCGGCCACCGCTTTGTGTTCGCCGGCAGGTGGCTATGGCGGTGACGGTGGGATTTTCGGTGAGAAAGGCTTTAAGGCGGGGCAGCGCCACGAGCGGCTTATCCAGGTAGTCGAGGCGAATCTCGATAAAGGGATTGTCCTTGGTGGCAACTATGGCCTTTTCAACGACTTCAGAGGCGCCGGAGCCAGTGATGGCGACGCAGACTTTGCCAATGCGGGAGCGGAGAAGCTGGGAACTCAGAGTGGGCATGAATATCTCATAGCTACGATGCGCGGTATCTTATCCTTGCACTCGTGTGGATGCAACCTGCTTCGGGTGCGCTGCAACTCTTTTCAGAAAAAGTTCTAAGTCTCTCTTTTTGTTGAACTTGGATGAGTAGACGGATCACAGAGAAAGGAGTTAGCGATTGATCGCATGAACAACGACGGAGCGGTAAGAGTTGAAGGCTGGGAGAGGTTTAGATGGCTGCGAGCTGGTTTCAGCAGGCGTTCTGGTGGCGTCTCTTCAGCTTATGGCGGTAAGTCGCTCAATCTGGGATGGAAAGAGGAGGACACGGATGCGAATGTGAGTGAGAATCGCCGTCGATTTCTGCATGCCATCTGTGGTGACTTGCGTGGTGAAAGTGTGCTTTCGCTGGTCACGGTACGGCAGGTTCATGCAGACACCGTCCAGGTGGTTCGGAAGGACAGCGGACCCCTGGCGACAGAGGATGCACGGGCGGTTCTCGAGGGAGACGGTCTGGTCACGGGCGCCGCTGAGATCATGCTTGGGATCCAGGTCGCGGATTGCGTTCCGGTGCTGGTGGCCGACGTGAGCAGGCGAGTGGTGGGAGCGTTTCATGCGGGATGGAGGGGGACGCTGGCGCAGATCGTGGAACGTGGAATTGCCCGGATGGGGGAGGTGTACGGGTCGAGGCCGGAGGAGATGGTCGCGGCGATCGGACCTTCGATCGGACCATGCTGCTACTCGGTTGGGGAGGAGGTCCGATCAGGCTTCGAGGGGCGATTCGGGTACGGGGCGGAGCTCTTCCAGAAGAGGGCTGAGTCGCGCATCGGATCGGAGGCCGGGGCGGGGAGTGAGGAAGACACCTCGGCGAGTGAAACGCAGCTGTACCTGCACCTTTGGGAGGCGAACCGCCGGCAGCTTATCGGAGCGGGCATTCCGGCGGACAGCGTGACAGTGATGAGGGAGTGCACGGCCTGTGCGCGCGACGGACAGGGCGAGAGAAAGTACTTCTCGCACCGAGCGGAGAGAGGGTTTGCCGGACGGATGATGGGTGTCATCGGTGTCGTTGAAGCCGAGAGGTGAACGCCCGGCCGCGATGAAGCCTTCGCCAGTCCTTTATGGAGTGGAGACTCCCGTGGCTTGGCACAGACGTGCGGCCCATCGACTGACGTGCTCCGCATCGGCTCCGGTTGTGGGGTGGCGGTGGCCCTCGAGAACCGCAAGCTGGACCGCGAAGTTTCCCAGGGTCGAGCTCTCGGGTGAACCGCAGATAAGATCGAGGCCCGTGGCCTCTCGCGTGAGCCGATTCAGGTATTCGTTTCGGCTGCCGCCGCCTACGAGGAACAGCCGGTGCAGCCGCTTGCCGCTATGAGTTTCCAACCGGCGAAGCACCTCGGCATAACGCGCCGCGAGGCTATGGAAGATCAGGTTCGCGAACTCCGGCGCGTTCTCCGGGGCAACGTTGAGAGGCTCTAAACCACGCGCTGCACGCTGGGCGTTGATGCGTCCAGGCATCCCTCCCGCGAGTAGAAGGGGTGGGTCGTCCACGTCAAGGAGAGCGTCCGGCGCGGGCTGCCGTTCGGCCTCCCGGATCAGAGCGATGAGGTCCCAGGTGCGACCGGCGGCGGTCCATGCCTCCATACATTGCTTCAGGATCCACATGCCGTTGACGCTCTTGTGAAAGCACACTTTGCCGCCCACCGCTCCGAGGTTGGTGAAGTTCTCCCGCGCCGCGGCCCGGTCATTCTGTGGGTGATCGAGAAGTGTGCCGACGAGCGACCATGTTCCGGAGCTGATGTAGGCCCAGTCGGTCCCGTTGGCGGGAATGCCGGCGATCGCGGATGCGGTGTCGTGGCAGGCAGGCGCGATCAGAGCCGTGTCCCGAAAGGCGTGCAGCTCCGCCAGCGTCCCCCCGAGCTTTCCTACGAGGGATCCCGGAGGAACGATCGCCGGAGCGCGGGAGAGGTCGATCCCCGCGGCGAGAAAGATCTCCGGACACCACTGCCCGCTGCGAAGATCGATCATCTGCGTATGGGTTGCGTTGGTGCGTTCGGCGACGGGCTCTCCGCCAAGACGGCTGAGCAGGTACTCCGGCAGGTTGAGCCAGAGATGGCCCGGGTCAAGGCCCATCTCCTCATCGGCACAGAGCTGGTAGAGCGTGTTGATCCGCAGCAGCTGAACGCCGGTGAGCTGGCGCAGTCTCCGGGGCGAGATCCGTTCATGCAGCGCCTCTTCGGCCTGGACGGTGCGCTGATCGCGGTAGCAGAACGGGTCACGTAGCGCACGGCCGACTTCGTCGACGGGAACGTAATCGACCGCCCAGCCATCGATCGCAAGGGAGCAGATACCCTCGGGGGCCAGATCCGCGCAGCGCCGGAGCCCAGTCTCCACGCCGGCTTCGATCGCATGGAGGTTCCAGGAGAGATGGCCGCCGGTTTCCTCGGGCGCATTAGGAAATCGATGCACGAGCGAAACGACAGGATGGGCGCCGTGACGCCGGAGAAGCGAGACCCGGCAGCTCTCCGCGCCCAGATCTACCGCGATCAGAGCTCGCCGGTCGACCGAAGCATGGGGAGGCGAGATCATCGCAGGTAGGCCTCGACGAGCCCCCCATCGACTGGTATCAGGTGCCCCGTGGTGCAGCGTGCGGCCGGCCCCGCAAGGAAGAGGATGGCCTCGGCGCAGTCCCTCGGATCGATGGGCTGGTGGGTCAGAGTTCGCTTGGCGTAGAACTGGGCGAGAGCGTTGCGAAGATCGTCCACCGGTGCGTTCTCGTCGACGGGAAGATTGTATTTTCGCAGGGATGCGATGACCCGGTCGCGTGGAAACATAGTCGATCCCTTGACCACGGTTGCCGGGCTGATACCGTTGACGCGTACCCTGGGTGCGAGGCTCACGGCGAGCTCTCGCACGAGATGGCTTAGCGCCGCCTTGCTTACGTCATAGGCCTCGCTGCCGCGCTTGGCGACGACCGCGTTTGCCGAACTGGTGAGAACAACGCTGGCGTTGAGGCCCTGGTCGTTGAAGAGAGCGGCCGCCTCATCGGCCAGAAGATAGTTCGCGGTGACGTTGACCTCAAGCGTGAGCGCCCACTGCGCGTCGGTGACGGTTCCGTCCGGCGAGGAAGGGAAGAGCGCGGCCGTGTTGACGAGGATATCGAGCCCGCCGAAGGCAGCGACGGTCTCCCCGAGTGCCGCTTTGATGGTCGAACGGTCGCGAATATCGATGCTCGTCCAAATCGCCGATTTGCCTCCGGAGATCGCCTTGACCTCCTCCGCGACCTTCTCCGCGCCCGCTGTGTCCCGGTCTGCCACGACGACGTGCGCGCCGCGTGCGGCAGCCAGCAGAGCAGCCTCCCGGCCGATGCCACTGCCTCCGCCGACGATGAGAGCGATGCGGCGGCTCAGCTCTTTTTCGGGCGGCTGCCGGCGAATCTTGGCCTCTTCGAGAGCCCAGTATTCGATGCGGAAGGCCTCGCTCGGAGGAAGCGCGACGTAGTTGTTGAAGACGCTGAACTGGTCCGCCTCGGCAGCGGGCCCAGCCTGCGGGATGCCGGTGCAATGGACGCCTGCGCCGAGCGCGCCCGCCCCCTGCATGACGCCGATCGCGTTGGTGTAGAACTCGCCGACGATACGCGCCTCGGTCTTGTTCTTTCCGAAGCTGAACATGCCGACGCCGGGCAGAAGCACCACGGTTGGACTGGCGTCGCGCAGAGCGGGGGAGTCCGGTAGAGCGTGCTTTTGGTAGTACTGGCCGTATTCCGCCCGGTAGGTCTCGAGTGCCGTTTCAATCAGGGGGCGGATCTCGACCGGATCTCCGCCCGGATCCCAATCGAGCAACATCGGCCGAATCTTTGTGCGGATGAAGTGGTCGGGGCAACTGGTGCCGAGGTGCGCGAGCTTCCGCGCGTGCTCTGAGTTCACGAAATCAAGGACCTGCGGAGCGTCGGAGAAGCTGCCGATCCAGCGCTGCTTCCGTGAGACCGCTCCGCGAAGGAAAGGCATGATCCCGACCGCGACCTGCGCCCGATCGTCGCGCGGCTTCGACTTTGCGCCACCGAAGTGCCGGTGCCCGTCGCGCAGGCCGTGGCGCTCAATGAACTGGCCGATCTGGTCGATGATGGTGATGGTGTTCCGATAGCTTTCACGCTGGGTCTCACCCCAGGTAAACAGGCCGTGTCCGCCGAGCACAACGCCGTCGCAAGCTGGGGTCTCGGCGACGATTCGCTTGAGCATCATGCCGAGTTCGAAGCCGGGCCGCTGCCACGGCAGCCAGGCGAGATGGTGGCCGAACTCCCGGTTGAACTCCTCCATCTTGGTTTTCCCGTTGGCGGACGCCGCGAGCGCGATCGCCCAATCGGGGTGGAGGTGATCGACATGCGGGAAGGGAAGAAATCCGTGCAGCGGCGTGTCAATGCTGGCCGCGGTGGGGTTGTTGCCGAAGGCGACGAGCGGGTACATCGCCACCATCTCGTCTTCCTGCTCGACGCCGCCATAGGCTGCTTCGAGCGACAGCAGCTTGTCGAGGTAGAGCGTTGCGAAGCCTGACCGCTTGATGCTGCCGAGATCGCCGCCGCTTCCCTTGACCCAGAGGACACGCTTCGTCTGCCGGTCGATGGGATCGACCTCGTCCAGCTTGGAGCTGGTGTTGCCGCCACCAAAGTTGGTGAGGCGCAGGTCCGATCCGAGCAGGTTGGAGCGGTACCGCAGAAGCTCCGGCGGATCGAGCTTCGCCGCGACCGTGTCCTCCCACCTGTCTTCGAGAAATTTCAACGATGTCGCCGATGCCATGACCCCTCCGGCCCGCTGTCCCTGCTTTTGCTCGACCATCATTCTACAGGGGTGACCAATACGGCAACTATTTCAAATCAGACATTACGGGCTCTTCCGGGTTGCAAAGGCGAAGTCACTGCCCTCAGTCAAGCAGCACGACATCGAGGAAACGCGGACCGTGCACGCCCTTGATACGCGTCATTTCGATGTCGGCCGTCGCCGATGGACCTGAGACAAAGGTGGTCGGAAGGTTTGCGGTCGGGAGGAGACGGCGGATGGCCTCGGGCACCGTTTCGACGACATCGCGGCTGTGCACAACGCACAGGTGGTAGTCCGGAACCAGCGTGGCCGACCGCGGTCCCTGGCCGGGAACGCTCTGGAGCACCAGAGTTCCGGTTTCGGCGATGGCCAGGGTCGCGCCGGTCACCACACCGTCGAAGCCGTCGAGCGCGAAGGTGCTGAGCCCGGCGGCGCTGGTGAAGACGACGCTGCGCGGAAGCCAATCGGACGGGAGACCCGCGGGCACAAGCATGCGCGGCGCGCCACGCAGGGCAAGGAGGCGCTCTACTACGGCCGGAAGATCGGGAGGGAGGCATCGCTCGACGTGGGCGTCGTAGTCACGGAGGCGGTCTTCGAAGAGCGCCAGCACAGCGTCGCGGTCTTTCGAGGCGGTTTGCCGGTACTCGCGTGGGACTGCCGCCCATGCCTGTGCCACGACGTCGTGCTCGGCGGCTGGCCCGGTTGCGCCGACGTGGAGAGCTTGCCGAATTCGGCTCAGGACATCGGCGCGTGCGCCCCCGGCGATCTCAGGCTTCATCCTTGCCGTCCCCTTCTTTACGGTTTCGATCGCGTTCTGCCCACCACTCCCGGAAGGTCTGTTTCGGCATGGCCTGCAGATCGCGCACCTGCGTCCAACCGCCCAGCATGCCGGGCAGCCATGAGATCCAGCCTTCGCCGCCGCCGTCTTTGTGCACCAGCGGCGTCCCCGCCATGCGGCCAAGCCGTTGCGCCGCGCGGAACCTTCGCTCGCTGCGGAAGATCATCGCCGCCGCCGCCATCGCGATCGCTTCGGGGTTGGCGAGGATCTTGAGGCCGGCAGACTTCTTCGCTACGACCTTGCCGCGCAGGTGAACCAGGACCTCCGGAATGTTGATTTTGACCGGGCAGACCTCATAGCACGCGCCGCACAGGGAGCTCGCGAAGGGCAGGCTTTCGGCGTGCTCCATCCCCTGCAGTTGGGGCGTTAGGATGGCGCCGATCGGACCCGCGTAGACGCTTCCGTAGGCATGGCCGCCGGTCTGCCGGTACACCGGGCAGGCGTTCTGGCAGGCGCCGCAGCGGATGCAGTTCAGCGTCTGCCGACCCACCTCGTCGGCCAACACTTCCGTGCGTGCGTTGTCCATCAGGATGACGTGGAAGATCTGCGGTCCATCGCCTTCGCGCACGCCCGTCCATATGGAGTTGTAGGGATTCATGCGCTCGCCGGTCGCGCTGCGCGGCAGCAGCTGCAGCATCACCTCGAGATCGACGAAGCTTGGAAGCACCTTGTCGATTGCGGCGATGGTGATGAGCGTATGGGGAAGCGTGAGGCACATGCGGCCGTTGCCCTCGCTCTCGACGATGCAGACGCCGCCGGTATCCGCGATCAGGAAGTTCGCTCCGCTCACAGCGGTGTTGACCCGCAGAAACTTCTCGCGCAGAAAGAGGCGTGCCGCATCGGCCAGGTCCTGCGGCGTGTCCCCGAGATCCGGGAGATGCATCTCGCGGCGAAAGATCTCGCGGACCTGCTGCCTGTTCTTGTGCAGGGCAGGGACGACGATGTGCGACGGCTGGTCCTGCCCCAGCTGCAGGATGAGCTCGGCAAGGTCGGTCTCGTAGGGATGAATTCCGGCAGCTTCGAGAGCGCGATTGAGCTGGATCTCTTCCGTGGTCATCGACTTGATTTTGAGGACCTCGCCGATCAGCGTTCGACCGGAAGCTTCGCCGATGCCAGGCTGCGTGCCTGCCGGATCTCCGGCGACACGTCCTGCGATTGCCGGTGACGGCGATCCAATCCCAACGGCCTCTTTCGCCAAGCGAACGGCGATCTGCCGCGCCTCTTCGGCATCGCGCGCCCAATGCACCACACCTCCGGCCCGCGTGCAGTTCTGCTCGAAGCGCTCCAGGTACAGGTCGAGGTGCTCCATTGTGTGCTGCCGTATGCGGCGGCCAGCCTCGCGCAGCTGCTGCCAGTCCGGCATCTCCGCGACCACACGACCGCGTTTTCGCTGAATGACGTCGGTCGCATGACGCACGTTTTTCCGCAGCTGCGTGTCTTCGATCAGGGATCGGGCCGCGATCTGAAATGAGGGTGCGGACTTCGGGTCCAGAGCTACGCCGCCGCTCATGGCGCCGGCGCCTCGTCGCTTGCGCCTGTCTCTTCGCTCGCCAGGATTTCGGCGAGGTGCAACGTCCGAACGCCGGTGCGTTGGCGATGGAGTGCGCCGCCGATGTGCATCAGGCAACTGTTGTCGCCGGCGGTACAAACCTCGGCCCGCGTGTTCAGGACAGCCGTGGTCTTTTCGGCGAGCATGGCGCTCGAGACCTCTGCGTTCTTGACGGCAAAGGTTCCGCCAAAGCCGCAGCATTGATCAAGCCCCTCGATCTCGACCAGGTCAATTCCCCTGACTGCGCGGAGAAGCCGCATGGGACCATCGCCGAGTTCCAGGCCGCGAAGGCCGTGGCAGCTCGCATGGTAGGTCACGCGATGCGGATAGTACGCCCCCACGTCTTCGAGCCCAAGACGCTTTGTCAGGAACTCCGAAAACTCGAAGACCCTGGGCAGAAGCGCGGCCACATCCTCGACGAGATCCCTGGCATGGCCGGCGGCCGCCATCTCGGTGGCCATACGCGGATAATTTTCGCGCATCATGGTCACGCAGCTCGACGATGGAACGATTACGGCTTCGGAGGCGCGAAACTGTTCGACAAAACGCTCCAGCAGAGGCATCGCATCCGCCCTGTACCCCGTGTTGTAGTGCATCTGCCCGCAACAGGTCTGGCCCGCGGGGAAGTCGACCGTATGGCCGAGCCGCTCCAGCACCCGCACAACTGCCTGCCCAGTCCCCGGAAACAGCGTGTCATTGTAGCACGTGATGAACAGCGATACTCGCAAGCAGTCTCCGGGCAGTGCTTCGATTCTCAGCCGCGATCTGGATTTATTCCAGCGGCGATCTGTGAGTTTATTCCAGCGGCGATCGGGAATTTATTCCAGCGGCGATCTGGATATTTACTTCAGCCGCGATCTGGATCCCTGACCCTAATTCAATAGAGAGTATATTTCCCTTTGCCGATCGAGGTCGCGTAGGATGGTACGCGTCCCGCCGTTCTACCATCTCACCAAACGAGGCCAACGTGGGTCCTAACCCTCTTCTGGGCGTCATCTTTCACTGGATCGGCGGCTTTGCCTCAGCGACGAACTTCGTTCCATTCCGCGGAATCAAGCGCTGGTCGTGGGAGATCTACTGGCTTATTCAGGGCTTTGCCGCATGGATCGTAGCGCCCGTCGTGTTTGCGTCGATGCTGGTTCCCAACCTCTTTACCATTCTGCGCTCCTCTCCCGCATCGGCCATCGGCTATGCCGTGCTTTGGGGGGCGCTCTGGGGAGTGGGCGGCCTCACGTTCGGCCTTGCCATCCGCTACCTCGGCATCGCGCTCGGATACGCGATCGCGCTTGGCCTGTGCACCGCCTTCGGGACTCTGGTGCCGCCGATCTTCCACGGCCAGATGGGCAATATCCTGCATGAGACCTCCGGTCGCATCATCCTCGCCGGCGTCGCCGTATGCCTCCTCGCGGTCGCGATCAACGGAGCGGCTGGCTTATCCAAAGAGAGGGAGATCACGCAAGAGGAGAAGATTGAATCCGGCGAGCGCGACTTCTCCTTCCGAAAGGGCGTTGCGGTCGCAATCTTCGCGGGCATCATGAGCTCGTTTTTCGCCTTCGGCCTCGATGCCGGGGCACCGATCGCCGCCATCACAAAGAGCCGTCTGCTTGCGGGCAACCGGCTCGACCTATGGGCAAACCTTCCCGTTCTGGTGGTGGTGCTGTGGGGCGGCTTCGTCACGAACTTCATCTGGTCCGTGATCCTGATTCTGAAGAATGGATCGGGCGCGCAGTTCCTCGGACAGCCTGGCCTGAACCCGATGCGCGCAAGCGAGACCACGGGGTACACGCTCGCCGACATCGACCCGCGCGATCCCGACACCCTCCACCGGATCGCGACGCCGTCCCTGATCGGCAACTACTGCTTCGCCACGCTGGCCGGCGTCATCTGGTACTTTCAGTTCTTCTTCTACTCCATGGGGCAGACCAAGATGGGGAAGTATGACTTCTCGTCGTGGACGCTTCACATGGCCTCCATCATCATCTTCGCGACGCTCTGGGGCATCTTCCTCCGTGAGTGGAAGGGAACGAGCCGTCGAACGAAGCTGCTGGTGGCGGTGGGCCTCTTCTTCCTGGTCGGATCCACGGTGATCGTCGGCTACGGAAACTACCTCAAGGCACAGCAGGGAAGCGTCTCCGCGAGCGCAAGCGGATCGTTGAGCGGGGAAGGTGTCTGGCAAGGTCAATCGACGATAATGACCCAGCGGAGCGCGGAATGATGGTGCCGGATGCGGAAGCCGGGGAGGCGGGCCTCTACTCTGTGGTCCGGCAGGGTGTGGAGGAGGTGCGGGACCCGGAGAACTCGCCCGCGGTAAGCATGGCGGCGTACCTGGTCGAGACCCGGCAGGAGGACCTGTTTCGCGAGCTCAGCGTATATGTGGAGCGGGGGACGTCGCGCGAGGAGATTCGCCGGATGTACATGAACGCGGTTGCCCTGCGGATATGGCGGGATATGGGGAAGGCACCCGATGTGATCGGAGAGAGGCATCGGCCACCCCAAAGTGCCGAGCTTGGTTTCGGGGTTCCGTTCAGCGAGTAGACGGGTGCAACTACATCGCTGGCGGATGGTGTGGATCGATCGCTTCCGCGATCTCTTTCTCGACTTTCGGCGCCAGTTGGACCTCGATCTCGCCGCCATGACTCTTTCTGTTGACGGTGTCGCGTAGTTCCTTGGAGGGCTTGAAGAAGGGGACGCGCTTGGCCGGAACCTCGACCTTATCTCCGGTCTTGGGATTGCGTCCGACGCGAGCGTTGCGCTGGCGGGCGCGGAAGCTGCCGAAGCCGCGAATCTCGATCTTGTCTCCACCCTTGAGAGCGCCTATGACAGCCTCGAAGAGGGTGTCGACGATGATCTCGCCATCGCGCCGAGTCAAGTCGCCTAGGGCGGTGACCTTGTCGACCAGGTCGGCTTTGGTCATCGTGGGATTCCGTTCGCTGGGGGAAGTCTTGGCGGCCATGAGGTTCCTCGGAGCGGAATCGACCGCTCTGCAAAGTCAGATGTTTGCCGGAGCCGGATCGGCTGCCTGCACGTGAAAAAGTCTTGTGCGCTGCCGGGCGATCGGGAGGTGGCGTTCAAGGCTCCCAGGAGCGGATGGAGGCAGACCTGGGCTCCTGCCCTCTGACCTGCCTGGATGCGGAACTTCGGAGCGACTGAATTCGTGTGAGTTTCGAGGAGCCTATTTCCAGATGAAGTAGAAGCCGGGAGCGCGATTGAGGAGCTGGCTGGGGTTGGGAAAGAGGTCCTCGCTATCAGACGTGAGCATGGACAGGAGATTCTTCTTGGGGCTAGCGGGCCGGACGACGGCGGGCTCGCCCGAGATCCCGGATGCGCGGGCGGTGTCGATGAGCGCCACCCGGAAGCCGCCGACTTTGTCGATCAGGCCGAGGGGAAGCGACTGCTGGCCGGTCCAGACCTGACCGGTGGCGAGCGGCCGGATCTTGTCGTCCGAGGTGTGGCGGCCCTGGGCGACGTCGTGAACGAACTGACCGTACATATTGTCGACGAGCGACTGGAAGTAGGCCTGCTCTTTCGGGGTGACGTCGCGGCTGGGGTCACCGGCGTCTTTCAACTCGCCGGCGTGGATGACCACGCTCTTGAGCTTGGCCCAGTGCAGGAGATCGCCGTAGTTGGTCCACTCCATGATGACGCCGATCGATCCGACGACCGAGGCGTCGTTGGCGTAGATTTTGTCGCATCCGGAGGCGATGTAGTAAGCGCCCGAGGCGCCGACGCTTTCGACGGAGGCGATGATTTTCTTATGATTCTCCTGCCGAACCCGCAGGACCTCGTGATAGATCTCCTGCGATGCGGCGGCGCCTCCGCCGGGCGAGTTGATATGGAGAATGATGGCTTTCACAGAGGAGTCATCTCCGAATTTCCGGAGCTGGGCGTCGATCTTCTCCGCGTCGAGGATAACGCCGTCCAGGTCGATCACCCCGATGGTGCTGGTGGCGAAAGCTGGCGCCCCATTGACCGAGCGCACGATGGCCCAAAAGAACAGCGAGAAGACGAGAGCCACACCCGCGATCGATCCGCCGATGACCGCCACGTAGAACCAGGGCGAGCGGCGCTTTGGCGGATGGGCAGGACGGGCGCCGAAGGGGTAGCCGATGGGAGGCTGCCAGGCATAGGGAGCACCCTGCGCGTAGGGAGCATAGGGTGGCGCCGCTGGCGGTTGTGGGGGGAACGGCGGCGGTGGAACGAAGTCTTCCGGCATGGACAGAAGTTTAGCAGGGGCACGCCCGCACGGAGACGAACGCCGCAGCGCCGATCGGGCAGCAGACCGACCACAAGTTGCAGGAAGAATGACTTAAGAGGTGTTCGATAGTCCTATGATTGCAGTATTATCAACGGCGGTGCGCGAGCGCTTCCCACATCTGAACAGAACAGACCGACTGAGGCGTGACGATCGACATGGCACACCCGCAGCTGAGCATTGTTATACCGGCGTACAACGAGAGTGCTCGCATTGAAGCGACGCTCGAGCGTGTGATGACCTGCATCTCCGAACGGGGGTGGGACGCCGAGGTCCTCGTGGTCGATGACGGATCGAGCGATGATACGGCGGTCATCGTGGAGCAATGGACAGGTGTGCATCCGCGCCTGCATCTGGTGCAGAATCCAGGAAATCGGGGCAAGGGATACTCGGTCCGGAATGGTCTTCTGCAGGCGGCTGGCGACATCGTGATGTTTACCGATGCGGATCTTTCGGCGCCGATGGAAGAGGCGGAGCGGCTGATGGCCGCGATCTCCGACGGCGCGGATGTGGCGATCGGATCGCGATGGATGGACCGCACGCGGCAGACGATTCATCAGCCGTTATACCGCCAGGTCTTTGGGCGGTGCTTCAACTGGATCACGCGGACGGTGATGGGTCTGCCCTTCAAGGATACGCAGTGCGGCTTCAAGGCTTTCAAGCGCGAAGCGGCGCAGGTGATCTTTCGCCTGCAGACGATCGAGCGATGGGGCTTCGATCCGGAGATCCTGTTTATCGCGCGCAAGCTGCGGTACACGATCCGCGAGGTGTCCGTGACCTGGGGCCATGACGAGCGGAGCCGGTTGAGCTACCTCAGGGACGGTATGAAGATGCTGGAAGAGATGGCGATGATTCGGGCCAACTCGGTTGCGGGCCGGTACGACGAGGCCATTGCAGCACTGAAGGACACCAGCGAGATGGTGACGCCACAGGTGGAGCATGGGGTGAAGCCGGTGGTCGAGCTCAGGCAGTAGACGCGCTCATCGGGAGCAAATCTCTCTCCGAGGCGCTGCTCTGTCTGCTGTAGCGGTGTGCCTGCCCCCTGAGTTGGCGCACCTTGGAGGCGTATCTCTTCGGTGCGGCAGAGTCACTGTCCAGACTCCATGCCACAATCGTCCTCTCGGCCCCTTTTCTGTAGAGAAGGGTGGCCGAGCTACAAACATCACACCTGTCCTGGTAGCTCAAAATCCTGGTAGCTCAAAGTTTCTCGCGAGTGGAAAGAAAGCGGACTTCCCATTCTGGGCAGCTAGCTTCGGCAGAGGTGTCCTGGCTTAGCGGGAGGCACGCCTCCCCACGTTCGAGATCGGGCCAGGAAGAGAGGGCGCATGGGACAATACAGTCTCCCGGCTTCGCCCAGAGCGGAGGCCGGAATGAGGTCAGGTTCGGTGTTGCGTTCGGGTTTCATTGCACTCTCTCAAAACAGGCAGATGCGGGCGTTCTCGGAGCGCTCGGCAGTGGGGAAGAAGCTTTCCGGACGGTTTGTTGCCGGGATGACGGTTGAGGAGGCGCTGGCCGCGTGCGAGCATCTGAACCGCGAGGGCATCTCGGTGACGCTGGACTCGCTGGGGGAGAGCGTAACGGTGGAGTCCCAGGCACGCGCGAGCGCGGATATTTACCACCAGCTGCTCGATGCGATCGAGGTCCGGGGCCTGAACGCGAATGTGAGCGTGAAGCTGACCCAGGTCGGCATGGACATCGATCCGGCGCTGGCCGAACGCATCGTGGGCGAGATGGTGGAGCATGCGGCGCGGGTGAACTCGTTCGTGCGCATCGACATGGAAGGCTCGGCTTATACCGAGGCCACGGTCGCCATGACCGAACGTCTGCATGCCCGGCCAGGGATGCGGGGGCGGGTTGGGACGGTGCTGCAGGCCTACCTGTACCGGTCGGCCGACGATGCCAAGCGGATGGTCGAGCAGGGAATCAGAATCCGGCTATGCAAGGGCGCGTACAAGGAGCCGGCGGAACTTGCGTTTCCGCGGAAGCGGGATGTGGACGCGAACTATGTCGCGCTGATGACCTACCTGGCGGCAAGCGGCGTGTTCTGCGGGATCGCAACGCACGATGAGGCGATCGTAAACCAGATGCGGAAGTTTGTGAGCGAGACTGGTCTGCCGCAGAGTGCGTTCGAGTTCCAGATGCTCTACGGCATCCGGCGGGATTTGCAGCGGCAGCTTTTGAAGGAGGGCTTCGGGGTCCGGGTATACCTGCCTTTCGGCGCCGAGTGGTACCCCTACTTTATGCGCCGACTGGCGGAGCGCCCCGCCAACGTCCTGTTCCTGGCCAAGAACTTCTTCAAGAGCTGAGCGCCGCCGGCTACTGCGGGGGAGGGCTGCTGCTTGCGGGCGGCGGAAGGTAGGGCTCGATCGTGACCAGGTTCGATAACGTGGATCGCTCCCCATCGGTAAAGCTGCTGCGGATGCGGTCGGAGTTAAGAACACTCTGGCGCTGGTCGGGGGGGAGGCTGCGGAGATCGCGGAAGGCGTGCGCGACGGCCCGGCGACGTTCCGGCGGAAGGTTGGATAGCTGGGTCATGGCTCCGCGAACCTGCTGGCGCTGCTGCGGGTCGAGGCGCTCCATGGCTTCGGTGTGGGCCATCACGCGCTCCCTCTTCTCGGGGGGCATGTTGTTCAGCTGAGTCAGTCGATCCCGCATGCGCTGCTGCACCTGCGGCGACAGATCGTGGAAGCCCGGCTCCCGCTCGAGCGCACGCTGCTGGTCGGGAACCGGCAGGTTGCTGTGACGATTCATCCACTGCGCGAGGTGCTCCTGATTCTCGTGCGGACCAACGGAGGAACGGGGAGGCGCGGGCGCGGTCGGTCCCCGGTGCTGCCCCGGCTGGGCGATTGCGCCAGGCGCGGCCATGGCAAGGGCAAGCAGAGCGCTCCCAAACAGCTGCTGCATGCGGCCGGATTTGAGATGAAGCTGCATCGATCCTTCCATTACCTCCGATCGAGATTGGGAGGGAAGCCGCCCATGGCAATCAGGCGAGAACGCGTCCCTGAAGAGATTACTCGGTTCAGTCCCCCCCGGGTTAGAAATGTGCCCGGGCCATCCCCACCTCGCCCGCCACAGGAGGTCAATCCCTAGCTGGTCGGGGAATCGGTGGAGCCATCGTCGGCCGGACCGTCGTCCTGCAGGAGATCCATCGCCTGAAACGTCTGGTCGTTGTGGTCCAGGATCTGCAGGTCCTGCACGGTAGCCGAGACGGACGTATGCCGTGGGTAGAGGCCGCCCGAGACACTGGCAGCCGTTCCACCTCCAATCAGCAGAGCCAGAGCAAACGCACCCGCCAGGGCCGGCCGAAGCTGACGTCCGGTGTTGAAGAGCAGGCGGGACTTCATGCGTTCGAACCAGCCAGCGGGAGCGGCGGCCTGCTCCTGGCGAAGCAGGACAGACATCCGCTGATCGAACCACGGAGAGGGCTCCGGAGCCTCCCATGTGTCGAGCAGGTTGAAGGTGGCCTGGAGCGAGTTGAACTCGGTCCGGCAAGCGGGGCAGCCGGCAATGTGGTTCTTCGCACGAGCGGCGCCGACCGATGCGGGATCCAGCAGCAGGTCCGGCAGAGCGGATTGGCAATCTTTGCAGTTCATGGAACCCCTTCTCTCAATCTCTTACATCTCCGTCCGTCCCTGCTGGGTGTCGGTCACCAAAGCGAGGGGTTTGCGGAGTCTAAACGAAATCTTTCAGCTTCTCGCGAAGCGTCTGATAGGCCCGAAACAAAAGAGATTTCGTGGCGGACTCGGAGAGCTTCAGGACGTCCCCGATCTCCCTGTAGTCCATCTCCTCGTACTTATGCATCAGCACGGCCATGCGTTGCCGTTCGGGGAGGGAGAGCACGACGTCGCGGATTGCGTTCATCCGCTCCCGTCGAAGCATCGCCGACTCTGCGCCGAGGCTCAAGTCCGCCAGATCTGGTGTCGTTCCGGTCTCGGAGTCTGCCTCATCGAGGTAGATGGTCGGGACCGAGCGCTCCTGCCTGGTGTCGCGGGCGCGATTCACACCGAGATTGGTCGCAATCCGGTACAGCCACGTGCTGAAGCGGGCCTCGGCGCGGTAGGTGTCGCGGGAGCGGTAGACCCGCAGAAAGACCTCCTGCGCCAGCTCTTCCGCGACTGCCTGGTTGTGCACCATGCGGAACATGAAGTGAATGATCGGTTTGCGGTACTTCGCGAGGAGGAAGTCGAAGGCGGCCATGTTGCCGGCGCGCAGTTCGAGCATAACCGTCGCGTCGTCCACACCGGCGAAGTTCCCATCGACGTGCATCTTGTCGGGCGTGACGGCTGCCGGGGTCTCGAAGGAATTGGCCGGGCGACCCGCAAATTGTCTCGGATTGACTGCCAGCGTTGCCATATCTTTCGTAACACCATCCTTGGCCGCAGGTTGCGGTCCCCGAAGGCTTTCCCCTGCCAAATCGGCGGACGTGGCATTGGCGGGAGGGCGGGTATCTCCGGGCGAGGGAGGTTGCATCGGCCCGGCTATTCTACCGTTCTGCCACCATGACTTTCAGCGTTGGGAGATCGAGTCGCTCCCACTCAGCCGTTTCGCGAGCTCGAGCGGGATCGTCGCCGTCAACACCGCGCGGTCCCTGTGCTGATCCACCTTCATCGAATCCAGCACCTTTTTGAGCTCCGCATCTTCCACTGTCTTCGGATGTTCGCCTTCAACTGACCGCATCAGACCGAGCAGCGTACCGAGTGTCTCCGTCGCCCGCGTCGCATCGGCCTCGGTCCGAGCGATCTCCTCCACCCGCAGGTGAAGCGATCCCCCATACCGGAGGCTCGCTACAAAGGTTGTGTCCTCCGGAAGCGGCAGCTCCACACCGAAGATCGTAATGTGTCCGCGCTCCGAAAAAGGGAGCCCGACATGCCCGATGGCCCAAACGCTCGACAGCAGCGGAACATCGCGGTAGCGCGCGCCCAGCAGGGAAGATCCCGAAAAGGGCGAAGCCGCGGCCCGGTGCCGGTCCAGCATGGAGTGGATCTGCTCCGCGGTCGGCATATTCGAAGCGGCGACCGTGTCGTATCCAAGCTGCGTAATCCGCATCTCCCGTGTTCCTTTGGCCGCCTCGTCGGGGATCGGAATCGTAAAGATCTCGTGGCCCGCGTACATCTCTCGAGCGCTCGCGATCGACGCGAGGTACATCGCCAGCTTGCCGCCATCGAAATGGCCCTCAAACACCTCTGAGTACCCGACCGGACCATTCGGTCCCTTGGGATCGCCCATGCGGTGAAGCGCAAACGCAACCGCATCCAGGTCACGCTCCGGAAGGACTCCGGTGGAGTCGATAAACCTCTGGTACTCGGCGCTGTGCCGCACCGGGGTGCGATCGAAGTTCGTCGCCAGACGCAGCGGCTTCACGTTCGCATACACGATCGCGTCCGACTCCGGAAGCAGCCGCGCCACCTCCGGCGGAGCCGCCGAGCGCAAGGCAAAGGCCAGCGCCAGCGCGGCAAAGATCACAAGAACAGCGGCCAGAGAGAAGATTCTGCGGCGGCGACGGGAGGGAAGTTGCGGCAAAGGACCTCGATTGCGGTACTGGAGCGTCGATCAGGACTCACCTATCCTACGATCCTGATTTCGCATCTGTGGTGCTGGCTGCTGATCGACCCTACTTGCCCCTGTTTGTCCCTACCTGTCCATGGGCTTATCCAGGGTGATCGCGAACGTGTACATCTTACCCGCGAACGCGATGCCGGGGGCGCTGGCCGGGCGATACGGGCGAGTCGGTTACGGTGTGCGGCACGCCATTGGGGGACCCGGAGGCACGCTCGGAGAGTCCCCGCTCGGAGAGTCCCGAGGAACGCGCCATCATGGCCGAGATCACAGCCTGCGGAACGCCCGCCTCCTTCAGCGCAATCAGGTCGTCGGGTTGGGTTGCGTACTGTCCTGGCTGAGTGCGAATCGTCTGCAGGATCAGAGAGGATCAAGTCCGGCCCCCGTCATGCGAACGATCGCATCGTTGTTCAGAACTGCCTTTGCGGGCGCGGCGGAGAGGTTCAGAGGACCGTCGGTCGAACTCCCCTACGCGCGACAAACGGTGGTGGAGAAAAGGACAGGGGAGAGCAGAGCCAGAAGGACGGGAACCAGGCGCAACAGCATGCGGAAGACCTCCGGGATGGTGGACGCTTTCGAACCCAGATTGCCGCCGGCTTCGCAGTATGTGCCGCACCTTGAAAGGCTCTGGTCCGGGCTTCGCGGCGGTCTTCTCCGCGTCGATCGCTTCCATCATGGGAGAGACGGTTTCGAGCAGCAAAGAGCTCACATCCCACAATCCGAACCGTGCATTGCCCCGACCCTTTCTCCATGCTAAAGTAGGGTCTTGCGGCGCACCCTGCGCAGGCACCTTCGCACGTCCGGGGGTGGTCTCAAAGGGGCGGCACAAGCACTGTTCGGGCTGGCGTAGCTCAGCTGGTAGAGCATCTGATTTGTAATCAGAGGGTCGGGGGTTCAAATCCCTTCGTCAGCTCCAGTTCCCTCCAGGCTTGGGTAGAAACCGCATCGCAGCAGCAGGATTTGATTTGAACTGCCTGACGACTCCCGTCGCCGGTCTCCGATCGCTCCTTCAAGTCACTCCGGCAACTCCCGCATCGGGATCGGTCGCGCGTCTTGAAATATCGGTCGGACCCTGAGAGGGAATCACGTCGAGCAGCATAGGCACAGGTGGCCGAGCGGTTAATGGCAGCAGACTGTAAATCTGCCACTCTTTGAGTTACGGAGGTTCGAATCCTCCCCTGTGCACCACTCAGCTGTAAGCAGCTTGCTGGCATCCGGAATCGCGTTCGGAGGTCAGCAGCTTCGGGAACGCGCTTCATCTCCAGGTGGTCTTTGCAGTGGATCTCAGCCCGGCCGGCAGCGGACGTCTCGTTATCTCGCTCTCCGTCCTTGCTCTCCTCGGCGTCCTCGCCTGGTTCACCATGGAGCCCGGACGGTATCGCGCTCTCACCTTAGTGCTGCTCGGGTTTTTTGCCTTTCGGATCGCACTCGCTCGCTTGCGTTCACGATAGGATAGTAGAGTTTGGATGTAGCAGGCTGGCGTAGCTCAGTGGTAGAGCACTCCCTTGGTAAGGGAGAGGTCGAGAGTTCAAGCCTCTCCGTCAGCTCCAGTTTTTCGAAGCCGTTCGATGTCCAGCACAGGGCTTTTTTGGATGGCGGGCGCAGCAGGATAGGGCGGAAAGCCAGGTGTTCGTCGCTGGCAAGTCGTCCTTACGCGGGAGTAACTCAGTGGTAGAGTCACAGCCTTCCAAGCTGTTGGTCGCGGGTCCGATTCCCGTCTCCCGCTCCAAAAGTTTCAATGACAAGCAGCAAAATAACCGTCGCGGGATCTGATCCGCGCGGCTAGGAGTTGAAGGTGCAGCATGTATGAGCAGGCAGCGATCCCGATCACGGATCCACAGACCTTTGGCGCCGTCCACGATGCCATTACCAGCTGCTTCTCCGCCGCCCGCATCGGAGATTTCCTGAACGCGGTCGAGCGATCTTCGCTCCGCATCCGCGACTTCGAATCGGTGATCGGGAAGGGAATACTCGGGCCCTCCACCGCCGACGACTACGCGCGCCTTCCGAGCGGCGATCAGGGCCAGATCCGCGAACAGTACCTCGCCTCGCTCGAACAGGTCGCACCCGAACTCCGGGACCGCTTCTTCAAGCTCTACGCCTACTACTAGAGAGCGGCTCTCAACAGAAACCATTCGTGCAATCCACCGCGCCAGATCCGGCAAGTCAGGAGATTTACCATGGGCAAGGAAAAGTTTGATCGATCCAAACCGCACGTCAACATAGGGACGATCGGTCACATTGATCACGGCAAGACGACGTTGACGGCGGCGATCACGAAGGTGCTGTCGAAGCA
>JAABVA010000278.1_pt1 | contig 67440 bp, 74 predicted proteins | sample 5560331 | NCBI WGS metagenome assembly JAABVA01 (sample SAMN12812661, study PRJNA571458) | rock metagenome | isolation source: Antarctica rocks | place: Antarctica: Victoria Land, Mt New Zealand sud | collected 2016-01-07
AATCAGTTGAATCAGGTACTACGTCGCAGGAAGGCATTATCGAGGTGGGTCAGAACAATAGGGGGCTTTGTTGACATTGTTTCTATTTACAAAAAATAACCTTTTTGACGGAACCTTACCGAATCTGATTAGGGTTAACCTTAAAAATTAACCGAATCCTAACAGCAGCCAAAGGGATAGAGGGATCGAATTAGACACGAAATAACGCATTTACGAGTTAATTTGTAAGAAAAATCGCTCGAAACATCGAGCACTATAACGATTACAATATACAACAATATAAACGTTTACTTAGTACGACTCGTGTTGCTTCTTTCTGAACCAATACAGAGCGTGTTTTCGTTAAATGTCTAACATGTTGCATCGCTTTTTATCAATCTCGCTTCGAACCTTTCTACCGCCTCACTTCTCGTTTCGCTCTTCACCTCGCATCCCACCTCGCTCTCCACCTCATTACCCACCTCGCTTTCTACCTACCTACCTATCTGCCTGCTTTCCACCTCGCTCCTCACATGGATTCGACCGGTGCAGAGGTTTCCATCAATACACCAGTTTGTTTGTTAGTAAACTGGTTCGTACACGAAGATGTGGTCGATTTGTGAAGTGTGATCGGGTTTATGAGTAAGCTTCATTGATTTATCAAGCCTCGAAATTTATCGGTAGACGGGAACTATTTTGCTTCTGTCGCTGGTATGAAGAAAGCGACACATCTATCTCTCAAGTCTTTCCAATATTCTTTCTACCACCTCAGCGTTAAGGCGACTGAAGTAAAAACGTCCTGGATCAAACCGGCATCAGGCGAACATAAAAAGGCTGCTTTTCCACCATCATGTATATCTCCTGAGTCGTCCAGTCCAGGCTGTCACTCAGTGGTACCGGAGACTCGAGGTTGAAATTCTAAAGCAGGCGTGCGAGGATTAGGCGCATTTCCGCATAAGCGAGGATTTCCCTTATACAGCTTCTCGGACCGACCGAGAAGGGCTGAAAGGCTGCTTTGATGTCATTGGGGAAAGGTGAAGACGGAAGCCAGCGTTCGGGATGGAATTCGGCGGGACGAGCGAAGTTAGCGGGGGATTTATTGACGGACATTTGATGGAAGGTTATATATGTCTGGCAGGAATAAGATTAGGTTAACAGAGAGCTTCTCTTAGGATATTATCGAGATGCAATTGAAGGAGCTGAGGGATGGTTCTTACGTTGCTTGGGAACCATTGGCCACAAACGATGGCTCCACCTGAGGGTACGATGCGGGGTGACCCAGTGGGGGTTGGAGAGCTCATCCGAAGTCCTTCTTGAATGATGGCTGTTAGGAAAAGTGCCTTTGAGAAAATAGCCAGAGTTATCTCCGCTTCAGTCTTGTAAATGTTGCAAATCTCGTGTGTGAGTTTCTTGAGGACTGGAGGATTCTTGACTAAGTAATTCGTCATTCCTGAAAGTGCCGTAGATATCGATTCACTTCCTGCTACCATTAGCACGTTGAACGCGCATTCCATTTCTGGCACACTGAGCCCTTTGATATCATTCAGAACGTGGGATACATAATCCGCAGGACTTGCCCACGCTGCAGCCGATGCCCCACTTTATCCCTGGTCATTCGCGCATGATCCTTCTTCTGCTGGACGGCGTTCCTTGGCAAGCACATCATCAAAAGGCTCTCAAGAAGAGAGTAGAACCTAAGTGGAGCAAAGAACCGGAGCGAAGAAATAAATGCGGCCGCTTTGAACTGTGAGGAAATGATTTTTACCCATGGATGAGGACGATTTTGGTCCAGGCAGCGGAACGATTCGCTAAGGGCTAGATCGCTGATGATGTCAAATGTTGTACAATTATACCAATGCATGATATCTTGAACATTTTCTCCTCGTATACTCAGCTCACGTAGTCTTCGAACCAGCATATCTATATGTGACTGGATTCGAGGCTCCTGTGCTTTTAAGGCTTTTTCGGAGAACTCGTGTGCAAATAATCGACGTAATCGGGAATGTTCCGCATCGTCGGCATTCATGATAGTGTCTACCTCGCCGTTCCTGCGGTGCCACCAAACAGGATTCTTGGGGAATGCTTGGTGACCTGGTCGATCTGTGTAGATGTCCCGCCATGCCATAGGATCAGTGATTGAAATCTCGCTTGAAGCAATTCGAACGATGCTTCCATACTTTTCATGCATCTTTTGGACATCGTGCACCAAAGAGCCCCGATACAGTGCGTGCACAAAAGTCAGCCGGGTTGCTGACCAGGACCTAGAGCCTGGAAAACGTGCAAGTGAATGAAAGTATATGTTGTAGACAACACGGCTCATCAAATACTAGATATGTCAGCTATGCCGTTCAAATCAGGGCAGTTGACCCGCAAAACCCCTACCAAAAGGAAGCTCCCAACGGCCAGTTTCAGGAAAGCTGATAGACCTAAAATAATGTAGACAAAGTTTATGGTTGAAATTGTAGCTAGTATGAGATGAATTCCTCGTACAAGGAAATCTCTACGCAATGGAGTGCCGATGCAAGAACATATAGCGTGTTTTAGGCGAAGTTGGAGAATCAAGTATAAATGCGAATATTTCCCAGAATCCAAGACGTGGAGAAAATAAAATATAGTAGAGAAACATGGTAGTATGTTTTGCGGAGAAATAATCAAGTCCGTATAAAATTCGAGCCATTCGGCAGCTCTTCAGCTCAACCACACTACAAATCCCACTGATGTTCCTATTCATCCTTTTGGGCATTCCTTACACCAACGATCATTCTTGAAACGCCCAACCATTAATCAGAGCGGGCTAAGCTCTCAATGAGTTTCACCCCAACCGATTACAGGCCTATATTCATCTCACGTCTCAGCTATGAATTAGCGGTATTGAAGCTAGATGTAGGTGTGGTAATACTTAGCAACGCAGAAGCAGCATTTACGTCAAGGACGGAATAATTTCCTAATGCATCAAGGTAAACGCAGATCACAATGCCTGTATAAGGGACTGGTTCGGGACAGAAGCGATGCACAGAAACAACATGAAAAGAGCCCAGGGAGGTCTGCATCCTACTTGTCGTTTTGTGAATCACAGGCTCAGCATGACTCGTAGCATTATAGTGTGGGTATTTGCCTCGATTGCCTCGAAGTATCTTTCATATGGCTGGCTGACATTCTGCGCGTCGGGATGTGGCCGAATGATATCATGGGAGCGGTTAGATAGTGATACTGACTTTGGGCAGCCACAGCGATTGCCTGAGAGCGGCACAGTGGCTACGGCGGTGACCAGTATATTCGGCAGAATTTCAGAGATGAGTGGGAGCTGGTTGGCATCAAAAGGTTAAGAGAGGCATTGGCCGAGGCTGACTGCCTCGCGTATCTAAAGTCGGACTATCCACTTTGGGACTGGCGCGCTACTTGGAGACCCTTCCAAGTACTCGTAGTCTTGCACAGTCTCATGTCTACAACCTTCACCTCCAACGAACGAAAATGTCCTTACACACGTGGCGCGATATGCGTGCGTCATCGAGCATATGCCAGAGGTGACCTCTATGTTCGCTGCGCTGTTTCCGGTGCTGGATCCTTCATGGTTCACATACTTAAATCATTACTGGGCATATTATCGATGATCAATCGCTGTCTTGCAAGATTCAAAAGAGAATACCATGTCGTCAGCCTACACTCCGAAAGTTGCGTCCCTTCTTGAAGTCATAGCCTTCAATGGAAATGCCTTATCTGAGAATGGTGCAAATGATCCTACTCGCAGAACCTTGCTGGCCGCAGTCCGCACGTTAACTAGAGCACTTGAGACACCAGTCGAATCTATCACCAGGATTGCATGGGCAGAAGTGTGTATCTTAGTCTACTTTATCCAGTGAATTTGTGATTTCTGATCTTCGCGAAATTAACAGCCCACACAAAACACAGCTGCTCGAATTGCCATCGATCTGGGCTTGTTTGAAGAGCTTACGAAAGATGATGGCGTTGCGAAGAGTAGTTCCCAATTGGCAGCGGTCGCCGGTGCAGATGTCCGCCTTGTCTGTACGTGTCGATACTCTGGTATTAGGATTTATTCCGCTTTGTTGAGGCAATGCTGAGACTCTTTGAAATTCCATCAGCCCGCATAATGAAGCACCTTGCGGCCATGGAGATTGTTGGAGAAATAAGTGCTGATGTATACGTCTCAACGCCTCTCTCGATGGCTCTGACGGTGCCAAAGTACCGTGATGGAATCAGTTACTGGTCTGCCCCTTGTGTGTCTATTCTCTGTCCTTACAAATACCGACTGCGGTTACGTTTAGCTTCGACTGCCCCGGCCCCGTGTTTCAAAAGCTTCCAGATTACCTCTCCAAAATCGGGTATAAGTGCCCTGACAACGCTCTAGATGGCCCTTTCCAATATGCCCACGAAACAACTTTGCCAAGTATCGAGTGGAAGAAGCAGCGTCCACCTATAATAAGTAGCTTTGCTAACCACATGGCGGGATACCGTCAAGGCAGAACAAGTTGGATGGATCGCGGTTTCTATCCTGTGGAGGAACGACTAGGTCCCGGTCTCAAGACGGCAAAAGATGAAGTTCTCATGGTTGACGTAGGCGGTGGCGTCGGCCATGATCTCAAAGAGTTCAGGACCAAGCACCCACAGCTACCTGGACGTCTAATTTTGCAAGATCGTGCGGAAATCATAGATCGAGTCGAGGATAGTGCTGAAATTGAGCCAATGGTACATGACTTTTACACTCTACAACCGATCAAAGGTGAAACAACCTGGAAGCTAAGATGCTTTCCATGAGGCTGACTTCTGGCAGGAGCCAGAGCGTACTACCTCCACTCTGTTCTCCATGACTGGACCGATGATCGTTGCCGTATCATCTTACAGCAGATCATGAGAGCCATGGAGAAGGGCTATTCTAAATTTCTGATCAACGAAAACGTCATTCCTGACATTGGGGCTTCATGGCTTATGACCTCTCTGGACATGATTATGATGGCCCATGTGGGCTCCCAAGAACGAGCTGAAAAGCAGTGGCGTGATCTCCTGAGCTCGGTCGGACTCAAGATTGTCAATATATGGACCTATGAACCAGGAACGGAAAGTTTAATCGAGGCTGTGTTAGACGAGGCATGACATGTGTGTTAATTTTTGTCACAAAACCTCGCGACATAATGCTAAGATGTAATAAGCAGCCTTGTAAGCCAGTGTTCGGTTCAAATATATGCCTGTCTTTGTTTGAAAATCCAGACATTATCTGTTGTTGATGAATCCTGAAGTGGCGGTGTGCCTACGCCTCCAAAAGCTCGAGGTAATGCCACTACGTCCAAGTCCGCTTGCAGCAAAGGCAACAGCCCGCCGCGAATGTGGGTCTCTCATGCAGCAGGGTATGGTTGCGCTTCCTACGGATCATTGCCGCAATCGTTCGCCGCGCCGCTAAAGCTGAGATCACGTTGGCATTCACCTGAACAATGATGGTGGGTGACACGACTTCTTCTCGTAAATTCAGCCAAAAGCTATGCAGCGAAGTTTTCGCCACCCTAAAACATCCTTTTCCTCGAATTCCTTTGACTTATCCCACACCTTGACCCGCGCGACACAGGTTATAAAAGGGTTCGTTAACTCAAACTTGCGGCAGGCCTTAGTCTGTTTTTTTTCGTTCGCTGTTTCAGTATTTTCGTCTTTAAATTCTATGTAGACTCAACCAGATATTTGCATCTAGTTAATCTTGAAAAGAAGTTTAGCTTCCTTCAAGCATGTCACCGCAGTCATCCCACCAAGTTCCAACGCATAGATAGTGTGTTTCTGTCTCCTTCGAATCTAGAACTGCTAAGTATAACATCTGTCAGAATCATACAGACAAGTCAATGTAGATTTATTAACTAGGAGAATAAAGCTACAGAAGGAAGAACGGAACACTCCTGCTATCTAAAGGGGGTAGATATAGAAGGAATGACAAAGGCATGTAACACCTTCAGACCATGTAGCAACCCCTTAGTAACAAAGAAACAAACACCTTCCAACCCGGCTAACATCTTCTGCCTTCTCGAATCTATCCTCGATACCCTTGGTACTGATCCTCGTAACACTCGTAACACTCGTAACACTCGTAACAACATCCAGGATTCGTAAGGCCCACCCATCGTTCCAGCCTCGACGTTACATTCCCAAAAAGTACTTTGGTACTCGAGTAGGCGCTTAGAAGCGCAAGAGTAAAGGCATCGGTGTCGGATTTGTTTTCATGAATAACAGAGCCTGCTGGTAGCGAAGAGAGAAGCGACGGGATATGTTTGGCGACGGCATGAGTAGATTCATCGAGACGGCGCTCGTGGGTTGGAGCAAAAGCTTCGAGGACCTGAACAGAGCGAAGTACTTGTTTGTTTACTCGGACGCGCCGGGGATACTACGGAGTTAGCGGAGCGGATTAATGATACACCGGTGGGATCAACCGCCGCGATCGCGCCCTCGCCCTTTCTCTCCCCACTCCCCTCCTTGAGATCGATTAAAGACATGGTGAACTTGATCTTGTAAGCATGAACTCTGCGCATGCAGGCGACGATAATCAAAAGGAGAGTCTTGCTTCACTTCTCACCGATACCCCCTCTGTATCTGCCGAATCCATCACTGCTTGGCTGTCTCGAGTTGCAGCAGAAGCAGAAGCGCCCTCGTTAGCATCAGCGATATCCAAACTCTCAAAAAAGCGCAGGCTTAGTGACTCGGAAGCTCCGAGTGAGACCCCACCCATCACTACCAAACGCCAACGCAACTTCCCCGAAGACTTACCAGTCAACATTACAGGAAACGTCACACCATCCTCGCAAGTAAGTTCACTCTACTGCTTGACTTGACCTTGCCACCGCTGATGCTGAGATAGTACCCTGCTACTCCTACCAGCAGTACTGGCCTTCTAGCTAATCCTGCTCCCAGTACGCCCAAGACGTCAACCTCCTCACACAAACCAGTCTCCTCAGCAGATGACGCAACGAACACTTCCAAGAAGTCTTCATTCACGGACAAGCCATCGTCGAGATGGGGGACCAAATCATATGATGTTGGGAAAGCCATGGAGAGTCATGGCTTGTTTCACAACAATCGCGCTGCTTACAACCGACATCCGACTTTCAAAAACAAAATTCATGATATCGTACATGGCAAACGCAAATCTACAATACAACCAGAGTCTATAGAGAGATTCCAGGACCACCGTGAGGCCTATCGGGGCTTGAATGAGGATACTTTGTTGCATCATCTGCTGCCACTTATTATCAAGGGCACTTACACATCCAACAAGCCCTTGAACGAGGAAGAGCAAGCTTTGATGGAGGAAGCGGGACACCCTAGCAAAGAGTGGTTTACTGATGGTTTGATGGTGACACATAACAGCGAATTTCGCAGAACGCTGGTCCCGAACAGATATCTGGACGGTCAGTTGGAAAAATACCTTGCGGAAGCCATGGCCAAAAAAGACGGCATGAAAAATCCAAAGCCGGATATGACATACGGCATTAGAACGAACAAGTATCCGATTCGTAACGGTGTTATCGTAAAGGGCTCTACCAACGCGCTGCTAGAGATAGCCCCCGGAATGCACCATGCCTTCATGATTATTGAGGCCAAAGCCGACCGAGGCGAATACGATGAAGCCACGAATCAAGCTCGTCGAGGCGGTGCGACCCTAGTAAATGCCGCAAGACAACTGAGATCCCTGGTCGAAGCAGCTCCAGTCATCATCTCTGGAGTCGATGACACTTGCGTTGTCTTTTCTGCAACAATAAATCCTCAGCTGATGGAGGTCTGGGTACACTGGTGCGAGGTTGAAGCGGACTTGAAAACTTGCAACTATCACATGAACACTGTCGCATCTCACGCTCTGGGAGATGATCTGGGGGTTGGTGCGCTTCGTCGGACGTTGCACAATATCTTGGAATGGGGATGTATCGGCCGATTCACGGAGCTCGAGAAGCTTCATGAGAGCATACATGCTTACGAGCTCCGCGAAGCTGAGAAGATTGGCGCCGAGTCTCAGGCTGCAGCCGAGATCAAATCCAACAACAAGCGAAAGAAGCCAAATTCCTGAAGCATTGTGATTTACTGGAACACAAAGGTTACACAGGTCGCAGAATCTGCATTAGCAACTTCAATTTCGATTGCAAGAAAAAGACTCTAAACAAGCTGTGCTGTTGCATCATCCCAGCTGTAGGTTTTCATATTCCAGCACCTCTGTTTTATTCTAGGCCCCTCAATAGTGTATCATTCAACGCCTTTGCTTAGGCTTGAATTAACACTACGGAAGTCTAAGCTCTTGGCTTCAACTTTTGTCGCAAAATTTTGGCTAACTCATGGTTGGAGCGACAGATGCATGGAATCAGGCTACTGGACTCCCGAGAAGGACATGAACAGAGAAGGTTCGTTGAATACCATGATATGAGAAACAAAATTCTTCGACGAGCGACGGGAATGATGGAGGCAAAAGCCTCGAAACTAGACGAAGCATTACTTAGTAGACTTCATTGGTCCCAGTCCAACCACCTAATGTTAATGATATAATTCCTTTACTCATGAAGACTTTGTATCCGTCATACAAACTGGATGGCATTATTTAAAAGACGTACCATGGTAGATTTAAGAAAAATTTTCAGACTCCGGTGGTCCAATGTTGACTACGATCTCTGCTCTGCACACACGCAACAAGTATGTCTCTATAAGACTAGCATTCTCAGCACTTTCTAGCCTTCACACCGCCTTGCCTTCGCCAGATCATGCCTTCACCAGGCCTTCCCGCCAGCAGGAAAGTTAACTCAAAAATTTGTATGAGCGCGCATCAAGATAATGAATAGCTAGCAAAAATAGAGGATACTGAAACAGCGAACGAAAAAAAGCAGACTAAGGCCTGCCGCGAGTTTGAGTTAACGGGCCCTTTTATAACTCAGCGAGACTAATGCACACCATCAATATACTAGCTGGAAACCTTCTTTAAGCGCTCTTTTGAGGTTACATACTACATGATATGTAGGTAAACCAAAAAGACGCGACGTATTATTCTTTCGCTCATCTCGTTGCCTTATTTACTTTGTTGAGAAGTGGTCTTCCAGACCTACTTGAAGCGAATGACGCGTGTTCGAACACGTCACATGAAGCATGTTTTGAAGCATGTTTTGAAGCGAGTTGGCAGGTGAGTAGGCGAACGAGTAGGTAGCTGAGTTGGTAGCTGAGCATGTAGGTTAGGGTGGTGAGTAGGGTGGTGAGCATGAAGGGTGGTGAGTAGGATGGTGAGTAGGGTGGTGAGTATGTAGGGTGGTGGGTAGAGTGGTGGCTGGGCCGGCTGCAAAATTTCGTCGAAGGAAGATTTCAAGATTTCAGGCAAATTTTCAAGCAAGATTCGCTCATAGGTGACTTCTTAAGTTCTTATCAGCCCGAAGCCAGCCCGGGGCCACATTAGCAGAATCAGCAAGTCGATATTGGCGGGCCGGGTCCCCAATGTTGAACGCAATTATATCGTCGCTTTTAATCGCTTTTTCATTATAACTACTCGTACGTTAAAGCGATTGATATTTAATAATTTTTTGCTTCGTTAAAAAGATTTTATTTCGTAAATTAATATAAAAATTATTGTCGTGTAGAAGAAATGAATACATATATAAGACTTGATTGCGAATGCTTGAACGATCAAGGGGACTCGAACCCCATCAATTAGGCTATCGAGAGGACCCGACCCGACCAATTGGGCGACCATGAGGACCCAAAACCTACCAATTGGGCCATCAAGGGCACGCAATCCTACCCATTGGGTAGTTTAATCGGGGAAAAATTGGGTTTGACCCCACCCAATTGCCACACTCTTCGTTGACGATCTGGCGCCGCTTTATATTCCTACATGACTACTGACGTCTCCCCTTCTCGCTTGGCTGCCTCACTATTATTCTGGTTCCTTGCCTTTTCTCAAGTCCTGCCGCAATCCTCAGTCGTCAGACTATCAGAGGAATTCTCCAGGGGAACCCCTCCCTCTCAAGCTACGTTGTGTATGGCCTACTGATAAGCTTCTCACAACTGATGAGGGCAAGATATTCTGAAATCGAGCATAGGAAGGCGGACAGACAAAATAGTCCAGATGGGAAGCCTTCAGATTATTCATCCGCGCCCGGGGCTAAGGGAAGGAATTATGAGGCATCCACTGATGAAAAATGCCTGATGCAGATTTGATTTAATTGAGTGGTCATCTGTAATGATTTTGAGCCCATAAGGAACGACATGAGGCATGGATGGCAGATGAGTAAGGCAGCATTAGGCTGAAGTCGGAAACTAGAGTCGTCAGTAAAATAGCAATACCTTCCCATAGCAAATCATTTTTCTAGGTAGTACAGCCTTGTAAGACCATAGAAAATAGTTGACGACGACACTTAATAGCTGTTTTGAGCCACAATGGTTACTTTTGTGCTTTCAACCATCAACCCGCCTCAAGACATACGCCAATACATGCCTAGGTGACGGTTTCGATGGCAACCCTGAAGTACCTGTGGTCTCAGATTGATTTAGAAGAGTTGAGATGTTGTCATTGTGGCCATCAAATCAATTCAAATACAGGTTTAGCTCGAACTTTTACCCTTCAAAGTCGGGAAGCTATCAATGAACGATTATGTGCAATGAAGGTGGATGTTCCAACGCTTTCCGAAGTAATACTGATTTATCACCGAGATCTGGATTGCCTATTCAGATTTGCACATTACGTGGCCATATCTCATGTTTGGAACTCAAAAGTGGCGGAACTGCAATACAAAAGAACAGAAGCGATGAGTGTTAATGAATTAGCACGCATTGTTTGTGAAACCCCGGTTCGAGTTTGTCGTGGACTGGCGACCAGTATTCCTAAGCACTTTGAAATTTGGCATGACTATATTAGCGTGCCACAGTGGCAACCCGATCTCAAAGGGCAGATAATTCAGGCGATTCCTCAAATATTCAATCGAGCGGATCTCACCATCGCTCATCTTTCGGACATTGAAGCTAAGAGCGTTATTGCGATGAGGGAGGGGACCTCCGTAGATGAAAGATGTCATGGAATCAGCAACATGTGCAACGCCAAGTGGTTTAGTCGAGTTTGGACGGTCATGGAGTACACGCAGAGCCAAAGATTGCAATTAATGCTCCAGGACTACACTCTCGTTGAAGCCCACGGTCTTTTTAATCCATTTGTGCAAGAACTGTTTTCTTCATGGTCAGATGAGAACAAAAAAATAGGGAACGGCCAAGATACAGAACAAATGGTCGGAATGGGGAACAACCTAGTACCTTGGCAACTGGGACCTCTTAAGCTAGTCAGAAGGCAAAATGAGAAAGGCTATCGGACCATGTTTGCAACCGCTCACGAGTTGCTTGCACGAAGATGCATCACGATACCTCGAGACTTTTTCCATGCTCTTCTCGGAATACTGAAAACAGACTTGACCGAATCGCAATTAAGTACTGACGAACAAGAAGCCATGCTACAGATCGCAAGGAGCTGCATAAAAGGGGGCGATTACAGCCCCCTATTCATGATCCCTAAATTCGCACATGTGGAACTCGACGAGGACGATATTCAAGCCTGCGGATATCTCGACCTTAGTACCTTTGCTTTAGGCGCCGAAACAAAGCCTCCTATGTTTAACGAAGTCAGGTTTTGCTCGGGCAACCCAATCGTAAAAGTTGATAACATTGGCATGGTCCACAGTATTAGACGGATAAACTGGAGACAAGATACTTTACACACGTTCTCCGATCTTTTAAGACTAACCCTCGAACACACTGGGCTCGATATTGGCGCAGTTGTGGACACACTAGGCGGACGACTCTATGGGCAGGTATCTGCCAAAATTCTTGAGCGCCTCTCAGACGGAGATCGAATGTGGCAGCTTCGAGACAAGCTCGATGAATTCCTTGCCTCAAATCCTGAGAACCGGGACGATATTACAAATTGGATAGCTGAAGCTATAGGCCTCTCCAATAGGACTCTTGAATCTTCCATGAGCGTGCTTTCTCCAATGCGCTTTCTGGAAGAGCACGGTAGTACTATACACTTTGGCGCTTCTGGAGCTTTGGTTGATGTAAGTTGCCACAGTTGCCATAAGAACTTTCTCGTCCGTGTCGCCCTGATTAAGCCCGATTTCTATGTGCTTGGGGCTAAGGCGTATCGCTTTCCCGGCCTGAAATATCAATTTACTCATGCGGGAGGGGCGGGACTTCTGGTAAAGGATAGGTGTAATGTAGGGCGTTTCGTCTGGGGTACTCCGACGTGCGCATGCCCTAAGTTTGAAGATATTGAGATTCCATTGCATGACTTGCCTATACCACGACCCAACAACTACGAGTATGGACAGCAGACTAGCAAAGAATGGCGTCCCGTTATCTCCGAAACCATGATCAAATCTTGAAGATACAAAGGTCACTATTGTGATTGTGTTACGGGTCAGACTAGGGTTTAGGATCGGGGGCGCAGGCTTGGCGCAGGCTATATTAATCAGAGCAAGTCCTGTAGTTACTTTGCTTCCTCAGCTTTAATATCTGAGTCATCAAATCATCATGACTTGCTGATTGCATCCTGACACTGTGCTACCAGAGACAGCGCGATCAAAGTCGATAGTGTTGGAATACGAGATCATTGTTGCGAGCATGCACTTCGGGTTAGCCTAACATAGGTCGTGTCAGGCTATCATAGACTAGTACAGGGCTGGTGTTGACACGCTAGTGGCCTAGCGTGCCTTCGTGGGTACAAGACCTTCGACGTGTTACACCTTCTTCCTTCTTTAGCTTTGAACTCCTAGTTAGAATACACCCATATGATCCGCTCTATGCAGGCCCATAACATTAGTTCAAAGCTCATTAATCTTGCTATCGACGTGTAGACGATACAAAAACAAGCTACACAACCAACCCAACCAGAAGTCGGATCCAGAAATTCCGACAGCAGAATCAGAACTCGGGCTCAGAAAGCTCGATAGGAACCAGAAATTCCTAAAGAAGAATCTTGATTCGAAATCAGAAATTCCGGTAGAATCAGAATCGAAGAACACGAACGCGTTGCTCTTGACTAACTCTTTATTGAGCTCGTCATCAGAAATCAGAAATTTCAGCAGTACTCAAATTCAGAAAGTTCGATAGAGTACTAGTCGTTGCTTGAATTCAGAAAGTTCGATAGAGTAACATCAGAATCTCGATCAGCAATTTTCTATTCATACAATGACTAGAAGCACAGAATCAGAATCAGTGAGCATTGCTCTTTATGACTTTCAAAATGTTAGAAGAGAATCACTTCTATCACAGAATTGAACAGCATCAGAAGAAGAAGACACGAATGTGTCGTTGAATACAGAAGAAGAGAACACGAACACGTTGCTTTTTGATCATGAAATGATCAAGATCAGCATCAACACTGAACTGAATGCTTGAATAAGCACTCATGAAGCAGATGACATCGTTGTCTTTATCAAGTACATGTGTCAACAGCACGACATCGAAATCGAGACTCACAATGACATGATTCAGATGTTAGAAGATGTCAACGAGATAAACATCACGTTGAAGATTACACAGACGCGTCTGCAGAAAGAGAATAGAAACAAGAACGGGATTATACATCATTTAGAAACTGCATCAAGTCGACAAAGCACTTCGACTTCTGAAGATTAATTCTCGAAGTCAACTAAGTTATCTGACTCATCTTTGTTTAAAGATTCAACGCAGAATGTAAACAATTGACTGTTTTGAGTGCAAAACAAGCTGAAGACAAATAAGAATCACTTTTCTATCAAAGAGTTGAAGATTGCATACATCAAAAGTTGAGTCAATGAAGCTGCGATCAAACATATTGCATTTCGCATGCAAAATATCTTCTTGAACTCGTTTCTAGAAGTCGAAGAAGTACTATCGATGATTAATAAGATGTACAACGATCTCAATCATCATCACATGACTCAACGACAGTACTTGAAGTTGTATCAGAACAAGATCTTCTTTCATGAAATTTGAATGAAATTTCAGAGATTTAGTACAGAACTAGAATACAATAACGAGACTTTACTAAATGATCTTCAGCACAAGATCAGCTCAGATCTTCAACGAGCAACGCTCAATGAACGAATCACAGATTTGAATGAATTTGTCAACATCTGCATGCAAATCAATGTTAGATTAACTGAATTGAACGCTCGATCAGTCGTCAAAGCATTAGCGATTCAAGCTGCTCGCTCTGTCTCTAGCACATCAACTACTCGACTCACGTCATCAGTTTCTTCGTGAAAGAAACTCAGAAGATCGAAGCTCAATTCTATTCAGAAAAAGTTGTTTAAGAAAGAACTCTGCTTCAAATGCAAGAAGTCAGAACATAGAGCATATAACTGTTTTGAGACGACTCAAGTGCATGAAATCGCTGCGAGTTTGAAAAACGATCTGCTCTCGTCAAAGTAGTGACTGAGAACGATATACTCATATTTTGTTTCATCAGCATGTCTGACGATTCATTTGATTTCAAGTCGTTCACTGTTGATGTCATCTTAAATAGTCTAGAAAAGATATTCAGATTTCTCGCTCTGATAGATACTGAAGTCACTGACATGACTTTCATTGATAAATCTTTGATGTCAAAGCTATGTGAACATTTTGATATTCAATCAATATCGCTGTCAAAATCAAAGTTGATTCAATCATATGATGAAATCTCTGATCGAAAGTCGATTACACATGCTTTGTATACATCGATCATGATACAAGAACACAAGAATGAAATGATGTCTTTATTAATAACTTGTCTAGATCAGCACAAGATAATCATTGAAAACTTCTGATTGAAAAAAAATCAAATTTTGATAGATTCTGCAAACGATCGATTAATATCATCATTGAAGATTCAAACATCAAAATCTGTTGTTTTGAAAGCAAGCAGTCAATCAGCATTTCACAAATCTGAAACAAGCGAGATCTGCAAAATGAAACGAAAGAACTTGAACTCAATGATTACATCAACAATCATTCTGAAGCGACTCATGAATCAGAAACTAGTGAATCAGTTCATTGAATCTGTTCGATAGATTGAACCTGTATTCATATGAAAGCAAAGCACTCAAGTTGATCCCGATCAACTTTGTCTCTTTCAATCAACTGAGAAAAAGAGACTCATCAATATTGTCATGATCGAAGTCGCTGCATATCAAACTCTAGTCAAGAATAAGAAGATCAAGATCTTCTTCTTGATCATTAGTGAAATCAACAAAGCGCTTAGCTCAGTTGAAGATTTCACGAAACTGAATGAAATGACTTTTGTCATGTCATTAAATGAACTGAAGAAGAAGTTTTCAATAGTTTATCACGACTTTCTGAATGTTTTTGATAGAGAAAAGATAACATAGTTATCTTCACATCGATCATACAATCATAAGATTGAATTAAAAGATGAAAGTCAACTTTCTAGAAGTCGATTATATTTCATGTTGAGCTACAAGTTGCAGAAGATCAAAAAGTATCTAGAAGAAAATTTGAAGAAGAAGTTCATCACACTCAGTAAAGCTTCTTTCGCTTCGTCAATACTATTTGTCAAAAAGAAAGATGATAGTCTTTGCTTTTGCGTGAAATATTGAAAACTGAATGCTCTGATCAAAAGAAATCGTTATTCAATACTCTTGATAGACGAAGTACTCGCTTGAATTCAAGACAGTAAGTATCTGACTTGATTTAACATTATCATCACGTTCAATAAGCTTTGCATGAGTATTGAAAGCGAGAATCTAATCACATTCGTTACTTTCTTCGATATCTACAAGTATAAAGTAATGCTCTTTGAATTAATCAATGAATTCGCGTTCTTTCAGCACTATATCAACGATGTGTTGTTCAACTGTTTACATAAATTCTGTCAGACATATCTGAATGATATTCTTATCTACAGCAAGATCTTGAAAAAACATAGAACTCATGTGAAAGAAGTGTTAAACAAGCTTCATGAAGTCGATCTGCAAATAGACATTGACAAGTGTGAATTCAAGATTCAGAAGATCTCGTTTCTAAAACTATTGATATTCATCAATGATCTACAAATGAACTTTCGAAAAATAGATGTGATTTGAAGCTGAAAAGTGTCTTGATCGTTGATTCATGTACAGATCTTCATTGATTTCTGCAATTTTTATCAACGATTCATAAAAAACTTCTCGAAGATCGCTCAATCTATGATAAAGCTAACTCAAAAAGATCATTCATTTGAATGAACAGAGATCTGTCAGACAGTCTTTGAGAAACTGAAGCAACAGATGATGACAGCTTTCATTCTGAAGCATTTTGATTTAATCAAAGAAGCTATTCTGAAAATAAACTTCTTGAACTATGTGAACGATGAAGTATTGTCTCAATATGATGATGAAGACATCTTACATTCAATGATCTTTTATAGCAAGAACATGATTTTCGCAGAATGCAACTACGAGATCTATGATAAAGAACTGCTGATCATTATTCGCTGTTTGAAACATTGACATCTCAAATTGAAATGTACGAATATTTCAATCAAGATCTTCATCAATCATCTGAATTTGAAGTACTTCATGATCATCAAAGAACTGATCAGACAACAAGCTAGATGAGCTGAGAAGTTATCTGAATATAACTTCAAGATCATATATCAATCGAAAAAACAGAATCTGAAAGTCGACGCGCTAATCAGAATGTCAGACGTCAAGTCAGTTGAAGCAAATGATGATTGAAAGCTATATCAGCATCAGATGTTATTGCTCGAAGATAAATTTGAACTGCAGTTAATAAAAGTTGATTAAGAAGATGATCAGAAAGCTGATCAAGATCTGACTCAGATTTGAAATTCAAATCGAAAGTTAATCAAAATTCAATCAAAAAGATGATTTCTATTCAGAATCAGATTATAGTCGAAAATTGAATGAATCAACTGTGCTTCAATATTCGAATAATCATGAAACAGAACAGAAGAACTTGTCAAGATATTGATCTAGACAATTGCAAAGTACTTGATGAAGTACTTTGAAAAGATGATAGACTATGAGTTTTTCAGTCAATGATCACTCGATTAATAAGAGAAGCACATGATCTTTTGATCAATGATCATTCTGACATAAATTGAACGTTAAACTTGCTGAGATGATTATATTGCTGATCGAAGATGAGAATGACAATCAAGCGCTACATTCAAAACTGTTACGTTTGTCGTAGATCAAAAGCATCGAGAGATCGAATCAATGAACTGCTGAAGTCATTGCTCATACTCGAGCAGCAATAACAGAACATATCATTAGACTTCATTATCAATCTATCAGAAAGTGATGAAAACAACGCGATTCTGACAGTCATAGATCGATTGTCTAAGAAACAACATTATATATCGTGTTGATCAGATGATGAAGAAACCTTTGCAGAATAAACAGTCAAGCTACTGTTGATATGAATCTTCAGAATTCATGAACTATCAAGATCAATAATATTCGATCGTGATTCACAGTTCATATTGATTGTTTGAAAGTCTTTATGTTTGAGACTCGACATTAAGATGAAACTATTCACAAACTATCATTTGCAAATTGATGATCAAACAGAAAGAGCGAATCAGAATGTAGAATGATATCTATGAAGCTATTGCTCATATATGCAAGATGATTGATTCATCTGATTATTTATGACTGAATTCGTTGATAACAATGCTATTTCGTCGTCAATTGAACAGTCAGCGTTCTTTCTGAATAAGAACTTTCACTCTTGTATGAGCTTCGATTCGAATTTAACTGAATATGAGATCACTCAAACTAGAATCGAAGCGAGCAAAGCGAAGAATATATTTGAACACATGAAACAATCACTAGCATTGATCAAGCAAGCATTAGCAAGAGTCAGAGTCACAATGAAGAAACAAACTGATAAGCATTGAAAAGAAATGATTTACAAGATAGATTACATGATGTTTCTGAACTCAAGAAACATCATGATCTCAAGATCATTAAAGAAACTAGATGATAAGATGCTAGAACTCTTCAAGATTCTGATCGAGATCAAACATGCATATCAACTGAAACTGTCGTTGACTATGAAGATTCATTTGAAGTTTGCATCAAATCTGCTGCGACTAGATTCAAAAAACACTCTAGAAGAACAACAAAATGAGTCGTCTGATTCTATAATGATTGAAGATGAAGATGAATGAAAAGTGAAGAACATATTGAACTTCAGACACTACGAACGAAGCAAACGACTACAATATCGTGTCAATTGAAAAGAATACGACGTCGATCTACATTGATACAACGTCGATGAAAGTGAATTCGAAGATTGCTTGAAAGTCATCAATGACTTTCATGAACGTTATTCGAACAAGTCAAGATAGAAATCAACTCAAGAAAGATTGACTGAACTACAGCAATGAGAACATTGCTAGATGAAGAGAGAAAGTAATGTTGCGAGCATGAACTTCGAGTTAGTCTAACATAGATCGTGTCAGACTATCATAGACTAGTACAGAGCTGATGTTGACACGCTAGTGATTTAGCGTGTCTTCGTGAGTACAAGATCTTCAACGTGTTACATCTTCTTTCTTCTTTAGCTTTGAACTTCTAGTTAGAATACACTCATATGATTCGCTCTATGCAGACTCATAACAATCATATGAGAGCATATCAATATTGTGATTGTTGTTGTTAGAAGTCTATCTAGAAGCGAGCAGGTGAAAACTCTACTAGCGAGTCTCAGCTCTATCAGCTCTATGAAGATGTAACGAAATAGTGAAAAGACTGTGTGATTTATAGATCAAAAGCTCATTTAGCTCGTTTGATTAAATGATCAAACAGCAAATGAAAGCTTACGTCGAAGTAATCAGCTTTTACATACATAGATCAAGCATCATGTCATGATGCTCACAAACGACAAGTTTACATAACTAGAGAATCATGTGATCAAACAGCGAATGAAAGCTTACGTCGAAGTGATCAGCTTTCACATACATATGTAGATCAAAGCTCACCTGACTCGCTCAGCTAGATGGTCAAACAGCAAATTCGAAAGCTTTCGTCGAAGTGATCAGCTTTCAAAATCGATTTGTCTATGTGATCACTTGGTTACATAGACAGTTCACGATAACGCGAAGCTCGTGATCTGTTACTCGCACTCGGTCAGCTCGCAACCTCGGGCATAGCTCTTCGTCGCCCATTTTATCGGTGTGATTGCACAATGTACAACTGGTCTAAAAGATATACTGTCTAGGATTTTGAGTCGGCTGCTTGCAGCAGGATTTCCTTGAGCTCATATGGCTGGGTATGGAAAGTGGATTCAGGTTACAGCGACTACTAGAATAAACAACAGTGTGGATTTTTAGCTCTAAGAGCCTGTTTCACGCAGAGAGCTTTTCCATACTACATACATCGTCAGTACGACTCTATATATATCTATATACATAGATAGTATACTGTGCTTCATAGCCTTTGGCTGCATAAGCACGTTAAAATGAAGGGGGGGGAAAAACGTCGCTTAAATATAGGTTCTGGTCCAGCGCTAAGAACAGGGAAGCCAGTATTGAAGCCGTGTTGGGGAAGAGCCAAAGCCTTCAGTGTCATTCCAATCTTTCATTCATTTATAATACCTCAAGCTCTTTAAGTATTTCCCGGGTTACATATTTATCAGGCTCGGCTTTCTTTGCTCCGAATTCGTCGATATAACTCTTAAAGGCCGGCGCATCTGTACGTATCTTATGCGTACGAGCTTGGTAGCATGCGACAAGGTGAGGTGGAAGATTCGTTCAATCCTAAGCGGATGTTCAATGACAAGCCATGCCCACTCATCTCTGGCTCCTAGGCGTGTTTGAGAAATCTTCAGACGAGCTGTGCGACTTGGGACGACCCAGCAGCTGATGTGAAGTCTCAAGGAAAGGTGGGCAGGGGGAGGGAGGCCAACGCCTGTATCAGGAAGAGGAAAACAGTCACTCTCACGGCTTATGCACGCCGCATTGATGGAGGGAGAGGGAAAAGAAGCCTTCACTCATCTTCGCAATCGCTTACGTCAAGGAGAGTGTCATCTTTACTCGCTGCTGAGTTCTCTCTTAATGATACAGGGCCCCTCACGGGTTCCTTCAACCCTAGGATTTTGGTTTTCCTATTACCTGTGGTAGTCCCTATTCAATCTCTAACACCGTTAGCCCAGAGTCGTTACCGCCAATACCTCGGGCTTGTCCATTGGCGGCACGACGCTCACGCCTGGGCCTAGGCTACTATTTATTCGGGTACGGTGGTTTGTCTGGAGCCAAAGTCTGTCGCTGGCAAAGCTGACTTTATTGTAGGGCTCTGTATTGGCTCATTCGAGGTCTCCTACCTCCTCCTCACTAGGAGCCTTGCACCCTCCGCCCTCCACAGCTTACAAACCCGCCTACCTTCAATGCCATGCACCTCCACCGTCACAGTGATACAACCTCAACCGTCTCAGGCTGTGTAATTTGCTACTCCCTTCTGGAATACCTCCTCACTATTGAATCAACAGCTACAATAGCTCGGGTGCATGAATGGCGATCGATGTTCCTTCGATATCACACGCTGCAAAAACAATGACGCCGATTACGATAACTATAACACTCGGTGAGCACGTACCGCCTGCCTTCGCCCGGAAACTCGGTTTGGCTTCACAGACGCGGTATGCGAGAACTGTGTCAAGGCCAAGTGATTAGTGTGTGAGGAAAGCAGAAATACGGCGTGGAATGGAGGTTCTCAACGGTAGCGCGAATCCAATGTACTTGAAGATCTAAAGTATGGTACCACTGACCAGTTTACATGTTTTATATCTGGTGTTCGAATACCCGTAGGGCTTAGCGCATAACACCAATCTTCTTCCTCAAAACTTGGCCATGTTATATATTTCAAGTACGGAATACAGCCTTCTCTTACCAAACGACCGCTTATAAACCTTGAGATTAAGCCGAGCTATCTATACGATAATTACGATTATCTTGAATGCTTGCGCTTCTGAAGCCTTTTTTAATTCTTCGCATTGGGTTCGATCGAACCAAATTGTGTGCCCCTCTTTCGATCTTGCAATTCTAGGCAGCTCGAGCCACCACAATGACGTGCAGCAAAGACACGATTACGGCCACGGGTCTTAATATTTGGGTCAGTGGTGAACACGATGATGACGAACCTAAAGTAGAGTAAGGCAAACAATCATTTGTTATACTCGAGCAGACTAATTCACCGGCGTTCCAGCGTTATCGCAGTTCAAGGCCTCGGTGCTCATCCATATTATACGTGGGTTGGAAAGCAAGGTTCTGCCGAGAAAAGAGAATCTAAACACCGGCACCCATTCAATCTCCTACGAGGCCGCCGAAGGAACGCCCAAATCGACGAGCTTCCTGATGTCGCTCGAATAGCATCCGAGACGGCTGAAGTTATGTGGCTTCGAGACCTTCTGCCAAGCCTCATTCCAAACGCTCGAATTGCGACATACAGTTATGAGTCTGATTGGCGAAAGATGAATGTGAAAACAAGTCTGCGCCATTGTGGAGAGCAGTTGCTTAATGTTCTTCATCAGAATCGATCAGACGAGAAAGAGCGTCAACGACCATTGATATTTATTGGACATAGTCTTGGAGGTTTGATCATCAAACAGGCGCTGATACTGACCAATCATGGTAATGACTTCAGAGATATTCGGCTGTCCGTCGCTGGAATCATCTTTCTTGAAACACCACATCAAGGAAGTGATGCTGCGATGTATGGTGTATGGCTTGCCCAAGCAGCGGGACGCGATAAGACCCTGCTAGAGTCCCTGAAAAGATGTAGTTGTGATCTTCATGGCATTGCCCGGGATTTTGAGAAGAGTTATGGCAATCTCGATATGATTTGCTTTTATGAGAACAAAGAAGCGTCGCATGGACCTTGGCGGACTCAGGTCTGTTAACTTCTTTCGTTGCCCTCAAACGGATGTGAAAGCTCACGGCAAATACAGTTCGTCAATCAACAGTCAGCCTCTTTACATGGCAAAAGAATAATGTATCTCACTACGAATCACTCAGGGTTGAACAAATTTCATGGCTTCGAAGATGAGAATTTCCTCTTAGTGCAGCCCGAGATTCAAAGAATAGTTCAAATGTCGTCACAGAGAGTTAAAGAACGATACCGTGATATTATTTCTCTTCTTTGTAATAGACTGCGTTCTTCAAACTTCTCTCTGACTTCTCACAAGCGCATTCCACCGTCACCGAAGAGTCCTTTCATGTACCGTTCAGTCTTCAGAGCATTTCTATGATGAATAAATTTGTGGCGCGAGACGCAGAGATGACTCAGTTGACACATATTTTACTTCCCACCTCGATAGATCGAATGCGTCGCAAAGTATTCATCCTTCATGAACTTGGTGACATTGGAAAGACTCAGCTCTCTGTTGAATTCGCTCGAAAATATCAAGGAAACTACAGCGCGATCTTCTGAATTGATGGCTCGGCCAAAGAAAGAGTGAGACGAAGTATCGCTGATCTCGCCAGTCGACTATCGCAGCATCAGATTTCGGAAGAAAGCAGAAGCTACTCGCAAAAAGAAAGCACTGATGTTGATCAAGTTGTTGAAGATGTATTAAAGTGGTTATCACGATCGTTAAATGGTCAATGGTTACTAATCTTCGATAATGTAGATCGAGAGTTTTCCATCTCATCTATAGATTCGGAAGCCTTCAATATGCAAGCGTATTTTCCAATGGCAGATCAAGGATCAATTCTCATCACTTCTCGATTGACAAGTCTGCGGAATTTGGGAGACGATATGAAACTAGAGCCGGTTAATGAACTGCAGGGGGAAAGTATCCTCAAAAATAGCGCTGAAAGATCCGTGGAAGGTGAGTGCAACCAGAAGCATAGTTATGAAGACCTTATCTGATGTCTTTGACTCAATAGATTCATTAGAGCTTGTCAAGCTACTTCAAGATCTTTCTTTAGCGATCAACCAAGCCGGCTCATACATGCGGGAAACAGGTACAACCGTGTCAAAGTACATCGATTCATATAATCATAAGTGGAAAAAGTTAATGAAGAATCAGAATTATTTCACTTTACGAGAAAGTGCAGATGCTAGTGTATTAACAACATGAACTGTGTCTTTCGATCATCTTCGAAAACAGAATGAGAATGCTGTCAACTTTCTGAAGCTGTGGGCGTTTCTTGACAATCAGAATCTCTGGTATGAGCTTCTTACACCTTCATTACATCATGAAATTTTCGACGAAGTGCCTGGTTGGTTTGTCAGGTGTGCAAGCGATGAGCTTGATTTCAAAAAGTGCATGAAACTTCTTTCAAAATACTCCTTTATCAACACAAAATTTGAATCATCTTCTTTCTTTATGCACTCTGTGCTTCATCACTGGTGCCTTCACGCATTTGAGAAAGACAACGCTATCATGAGTTGGCTTGCCGTGATCGTCGTTGCATCCGCTGTGCCTTCACAAATCATGTCGGATTATTCGCTCTTACAGAGACGTCTTCTGCCACATTGCGATCGCGTCTTCTCATTGCTGGAGCAAAGCATACAAGAAGTCTTTAACGACAAAGTAAACATTTCGTCCGTTAGCGTGGCTTGCCATCGGCTGGGATATCTGTACTCAGAGCAAGGCAAGATGAAAGAAGCCGAAGACATGTATCTACGAGCATTGACAGGATGCGAACAGGCTTGAGGTCTCGCTCATACATCGACCCTTGGCACCGTCAATAATCTAGGAACTCTGTACTTAGAGCAAGGCAAGATGAAAGAAGCCGAAGACATGTATCTACGAGCATTGACAGGATACGAAAAGGCTTGTGGTCTCGCTCATACATCGACTCTTCGCACCGTCAATAATCTAGGAATTCTGTACTCGAAGCAAGGCAAGATGAAAGAAGCCGAAGACATGTATCTACGAGCATTGGCAGGATACGAACAGGCTTGGGGTTCTGAGCATAAGACCCCCTTAGACGTAAGATATAATCTGGCTTCTCTGTACAAGGAAATGGCTACGTTTGAAAATGCGGCAAAACACTTTGAGCTTGTCGTTCAAGGCTATACCAAGATACTAGGTTCTGACCATTGGAAGACGGTTGACGCCTCCAATCGACTGAAAAGCTGTGAAGTGTTGAACGAGAATCCTTGATTCTATAATCTAGGGGGAGGAGAGCTATACACGTTCCTGATGGGTACACTTTCTATTATGCAGGGTGGTTGGTCAAGGGCCTTGATATTACCGTTTAACACTCCCCTCAATGGAAATACTCTTGACGTCGGCTCATAAGCTCCCCTGAATCTAAACCTGTTTCGGTCCCAAATCTTTGATAAACTTGACAAAGGCTTCGCCGGCCAGTGGCTTTGTCATACCGTCGGCTGCCTCCTCTTTGGTAGGTATAAAAGCGAGCTTAATAAGTCCCTCAGTGGCTTTTTCCCACATGAAGTGGTACCGAATTTCGATGTGTTTGGTTCGTCCGTGATGCATCGGATTTTCGGCCAGGGCAATAGCGCTTTTTGTTGTCGGCATGAATGATGATCTGTCGAGGACCTTTGTAATCAAAATGATCCAGTAATCGACGCATCCAGAGGGCTTCTTTTGCTGCTTCAGAGGCGGCCATGAATTCAGCTTCACAGCTAGAGAGAGCGATGGTATTTTGACGCTTAGAGCTTCAACTGATGGCTGCACCACCAAATCTTGTAAAGATAGCCTTCAGTTGGTTTCCGATCGTTGCCACGGGCCCAGTTTGCATCCGTATAACCAATGAAGACCTTCGTTTCGATAAACCAATCCCAAGTTCGAGAATTTCTTTAGGTAGCGGAAGATTCGTTGAACAGCTTTCCAATGTTCTGTGGTTGAGTTAGAAGAGAATCGCGATACCTGAGAAACAGCGAAGGCGATATCAGGACGCGTTTCAAGCATAAGGTACATAAGAGATTCGACTGCACATTGATACTTGAGCTTGTCGTTGTCGATGGCAGTGTGATCCGCCGAGGCTGGTTCCAGAACAACGTCCTTATTCATAGACGTTTGACTATCGCGTAGGTTCATCATATTTAGATCCTTCAGATTCTATTGCAGATACTTCTTTTGACTGAGACGAATGATGCGATTTAAATCGATCTCTAAAAACTTTCAAACTTAGGTAGTAAGTCACAGATTTCAAATCGGTCATCTTAAAGCGTTTCGACAGTTGATCTTTGAGCTCTTGAATAGCGGTTTTGTTGACGTCAAAGATAAGTAGATCGTCCACATATATAGCTACAAATATATCAATTTCCGGGTTGCGATATACGCTTAGATTCTCTGAAATGACATGATAACTCAGTGAGACGAGGAACTCCGTGAGTGTTCGAAACCATATTCGAGGGGCTTGCTTTAGACCATAGAGAGCTTTACTCAGCTTGCAAACGAGGTTCTTCTCGGAATAGCCGGTAGGCATTTCCACATACACATCTTCATCGAGAGTTCCGTAAAGAAAGGCAGTTTTGACGTTCAATTGCTCAGTTTCCCAATTCATTTGCGCGCCATGGCGAAGAGAACTTTATAGGTCATTGGCTTGACAACAGCGACGAATGTTTCATTGAAGTCAATCCAGAAGCGTTGTTCAAAGCCTCGAGCAACCCAGCGTGCTTTATATCGCTGAATCTCCCCCTCCAGAGCCTCGCTTAAGCCTATAGACCCATTTTCCACCAAGAACGCGGCGAGGAGGGGGTCGAGGGATTAGGGTCCAGATCCCATTTTCTTCGAGGGAAGCAAGTCCGTCCTTCATAGCATCGTCCCATTTTGAAGCTTGAGGAGAGGCTCTGGCTTTGCAACAATTGATTGGTTCCTCAGTGTCAATATCATCCGGATTAGCTAGCACTTGTTCGGGAGTGGTTTGAAAGGCCTCAATGCTGGCAAGTAGTGCCTTGATTGGAGAAATAAAACTTCTTTCCTGGCCATCAAGTCTGGCTATCGTGGCTTGGATGCTTTTGAGAAGTTCGGGGGCCTCTACCTCAGGGAAGTCTCCTGTACTGGCTTCTCGGAACAGTGATTCGTGATACGCGACGTGAACAGGGGCCTTGGTGCGGGTCCTCTTGTTTGATCCATCGTCGTCGAATCTTCTCGAGACCTTTTCTGATTTGGGGCCCACGGCTCTCCTGCCTCGGGTGCTTCGTGATTAGCACTCATTTGAGGGATAATGTTATCTTTCGGCTTATGGTCTTGCTCTATCCAGCGAACGTCTCGAACGGTTTCAACCCGCTTCTTATCAACAGTGTGCAATGAAACATAAAAGTTTAGGATAGTGATGAAGCAAAAAGAATTAATTCAATTGAAGTCATTGATTATGACTTTTGTTGAGAATTGCAATGAAGAAAGCACTCTTGTTTAATCTACTACTAAATCTTGGTTTATATAAGAATATTCACGCGAAATCGTAATTTTCACACATATTTTTCTTTTATTTCTCAAGAAACTGAGATGTTGAATGTTAAAACTTAACTCTGAATATCTCTATTGATTCAAGCCTATAATACATATTTTATTTATGTCTTCTTTAATTGATAGAAGATAAACATTGTGAAAGTGAGAGTAAACGGTGAAAGATAGAGTAGCAAAATCTAATATTTTGAATATATGAGCTGATGACTGCATTTCGAAGGTACCTTACTGTGTACTTAATGTATAAGAAAGGATGTTGTTAATGAAGGGTGACATCAAATGTCCTGCCCAGCGCTCGTAAGTGATACGGCTAAGGAAATCATACGCAGCAACATAATAAATGATGGGTGATGCAAAAGCGATTCAATTTTCTTGATTTTGATACAGTTATGCAGCGTTAGTTGAGCTGTAGAAATTGAGCTATTTACTTTTAATGCTCTTAGCGCGGGGCAGGACTTTCGGTGTCACCCTCCGTAGGGCCATCAGGGCTGAGTCTAAGGCTCTAAGCAGCTCGAGCAGTAGAGTAAGGCAATCGGCGAAGCGCCTCTAGGAAGTACGGAGGTACAGTAGAACTACATAGATCCCGTACACTGCGCCCTTGTACTGCTGCTTACTTTCTGGATGGCTTGAAAGCAAGTGCGCATTTAGGCAAGCACTCTAGAGTCTAGACAGCTGACAGAGGAAACGACATAGGTATCAAATCGTTTTGAGAATTACCGATCAATACCGTTTAAAACAGCGTTGAGACCAATCTCTAATCAGATGCCTTCTCACGTGCACACTAAGTTTTCGCGTCTCCCGCGCGTTCAGGATGTCCACGTCCACTGGCTTTGTCCGCTCCTTCCATATCCAATTGACTGCTGGACCAATCCTTACCATTAAAAATATAATATTTACAGACCAGCAGCGAGGAACCTCTTCGTTAGAGAGTGGTCATCGTCTTGGCCACCCACATCTACAATTACGAGACCTCCGCCTGCCGACGCCATGACCATCTGTAAGGTTAGCAAAGAGGATAGCCGCCAGCTGCAAAATATCGCCAATGTTCTTGCCAGCTCAAAGAAAGTCGTTGTAATCACTGGAGCTGGCATCTCTACCAGTTGTGGTATTCCTGTAAGTCGCGTGAAGCATGCCTAAAGACGTAAGGCTCGTCTGAAGCTTTCAAGAGCTAATAAGACTCCACAGGACTTTCGGTCGGAAGATGGACTTTACGCCTTGATTCAGTCGCAGTACGAACAAGTATCTGACAGGCATACATACGGCGCTCAATCACAGTTCTCCGAGAGCTTGCCAAGCGCACAGCGGAACTTCTTACCCAGCAATGTCAAGGGTAAAGACCTTTTTGACTCGGTGCTGTGGAAGGACCCCGTCAGCACATCGGTGTTCTATAAATTCACTGCATCGCTGCGGAAAAAGATTCGCGAAGATGTCCAGCAAGCTACTCCCACCCATCGATTTATTCGAACACTTCGTGATAGCCGGAAGCTGGTAAGATGCTACACCCAAAATATTGACGGCCTAGAATCTCGAGAAGGACTGTGCACGGATTTGAGCCGCGGAAAGGGGAACCGCGCTCGCTTCACGAAGAAAGTGATGGAAAAGCCAAGAGCGCCTGCACGTTCAGCACCAAACGGAGATCAAGATGGTGGCTGTGAGGTGGTACAATTGCATGGCGATCTCGAACTGTTGAGATGTAACCTGTGTCAGAAGACATGCGGCTGGGAAGGGAAAGGCAGGGAGTCTCTTCTTCTGGACGGCAAAGCACCAGAATGCCTATCATGTGCAGTCTCGGATCAGCAACGGCGAGATAGGGGAAAGCGCGGTACCAAGGTGGGCACATTACGGCCGAACATAGTGCTATATGGCGAGGAACATCCAGCAGCGGATATCCTTGGAACCATAACAACTCATGATCTAGGACTTGCTCCAGACGTCTTGTTGATCCTCGGGACATCGCTCCGTGTACATGGGCTGAAGATCCTTGTGAAGGAGTTTGCAAGATCTGTTCGTGCAAGGTCCGGCGGAAAAGGAAAGGTTATATTTATAAATCTTTCGAAGCCGTCCGAGAGTATGTGGAAGGACGCTATTGACTACTGGGTTTCAATGGACTGCGATGAATGGATTGCGGCTTTGCGACGGCATAGACCAGATCTATGGCAGATACAGAAAGAGATCAAACTTCAAACGACAAAGACACTTCATGGGGTTGATGTTCACAAGCAGCGTGTGGTCAACCCAGAAGAAGAGAAAGAGAACACAAGTACAACTGCGCAAGAAAGTGCGAGTCTTAAAATAGCACGACCATCGGCGCAGAGAAAGACTGGGAGACCCCTGGGCGACGCGATGAACAAAGCTCTCGGACAGAACTTAGATGTGGCTCTCCGTACGGAATTACAATCTACAGTATTTGATATGAAGGTCTCGCAGCAGCTGCCTACCCCACCGCCATCTGGCCACAAGGCCAGCTTCCAAGCCACTCTGAAAAGACCTATGCCTTCTTACACTGACTTTGCGAGCCCTGAGACCCCTTCGAAACGAGCAAGGACCAGCCTAGAGATTTGGGAAGATGAGGAAACTTCTCCAGGGGGAGCTAATCGCACTGGCGGTTCCGATCGCGAAAAGGTCTTGGAACAGAGGAAATCTTCCGGAGGCCAAACACCTGGAAGAAATCGTAAAGCGAAATCGACGGCAGTACGTCCTGGTAGTTTGAGATGATCAGGGGCGACGACTGTTTGCATGACAGTCACGATAACGTATGGCCATATTTTACATCCTTCATAGAAGACGTGGCAACAACAGTACCTTACGTAGTTGCCAGGTCCGATCCGTGTTAGCCCAGGAGTCGACCTTTCTCGTTTGCGACAGATACCCTTTGTTCGTCAATACGCTTCTGAGCCTCCGACTGACTATTTGTTGGGCATTAGCTGCGCGAAGCTTGTCAGGGCAACCTACCAATCGCATCAGACGTGTACTTCATGCTTTTGAATGATTCATTATGCGGCTCTTCGTCGGGCGCTCGAGAGGAGGCGCAGTCAAGGCTCAGGCATATTGCACACCCCGCAAATTCGCCATTCCCTTCAGCTCAGGCTGAGTGTTTTTATCTTCCCTCATAAACCAGCGTAACTTACCTTTTCATTTCCCATCAACACTTACTTTCCTACTGTCCTACTTTCTTGAGTTCCTACTCATACGTCTTCTGACCCTTTCGCTGTTTCATCCAAGTAACCCCACTATTTGTGCCCCTCCACTCACCAAGAAACCGGCACCCTACGACACGAATCTTGTTAACCATAATCAACGCCATGTCAGACCCGTACCGGAACACTGGCTACTATCCTCCCCAACAGCCTTATGGCCAGCAACCGTACGGAAGCAGCGGCCATAACCCCCAAGTACGCTGTTGCCTAACCGTCCCCAAAAGACCCAACTTTCCCAGCGCATCGTGTCCTAACTCTTCTCCACCCAGCATCAGCAACAACTAACTCAACACCAATCATCCTATTACGACAACCGTCCCCCAAGCTCCCACTCAACCTCCCACTACCCCTCCAGCCAGCCCCCATATGCTCCTCCCACTGGGCCCGGCGCTTATGCCGACTCTCGCGACTACAACTACTACGAGGACGAAAAGAAACCCAAGAAAGACCACAGCACGGAGAAGGGCATAGGAGCCACTCTAATAGGTGGTGGTGCTGGTGCGTTCCTGGGTCATGAGCTGGGAGGTGGAGCGATGGGGACAGTGGGAGGAATGATTGCCGGAGCGGTAGGGGCGAATGCTTTGGAGATGAGGCATGAGAAGTATGATCCTTTTCCTTTTCCTTTTCCTTGTCATTTTCATTTCTTTGCGAAATGAAGCGCATACTAAGATCGGCGGCTGATGAGTGAATTATAAACAGACATAAGCGCGAACGCTCAAACTCCGCACATTCGCATCATTCTTCTCACTCCCGCCACGGCTCTTCCCACGGTGGGAGCATTCCCGGTAGCGGCCTGCTAGGCAAGTTCTTGCATCCGAACCGTGCTAGTAGTAGAGATGGAAGAAGTAGCAGAAGCGGCAGCAGGGATAGAAGCAGGGATGGAGATGGTGGAAGCGATGGGGAGGGTAGGCACAGGCACAGGCATCATCATCACCACCACCATGGGGATGGGAGTCGTAGCCGGAGTAGAGGCGGGGATGAGTATCAGCGGTACTAACCCACGAGGCGAGATAACTAGAGACGGAGCTTACTTGGCTGGTGTTGGATAATGAGGTTTTTTTCTCCCAGTCGGATAGGTTTCGTCTGACCGATAGTGTTTACGATATTTATTAGGTGCGTATTCTGAGGCAGTGAGCGGATGGGATCGAAAAGACAGATTTATGTATTTGATGGATTGACGAATCTTTGGATTTGACGACCAAAGGGCAAAACAGAATGAATGATTACACGACTTTCGACTTTATGCGTAAAACCCTTCGTCTTACATTCGCGTGAGTTACCACCGAATGTCTCGTGTGACCAGTTGGAATTTCAGGTGTGATTTGGTTGGTAACCTCCGCCCTATAGGGCTGGGGGCCGCTAGGAGAGTTTTCACCTTCCACCTCCTCGATAGCCTCCTAATAGCAACAATCAAAATATCAATCTGCCCCCATATGACCAACAACAGCGACTCGAACACTGATGGACTCTAGGTGTTGCCATGCCTGAGGTTGATGCATTGGAGTTATACTTTATAGTTATTGAGACCACTTCTTTGAGAGCCTTGCGAAGGCATCTTAGGCACTTTTTAGAATACTGCATTCAAAGCCCGGAGGCACGAACACTTGCTTCATAAGCACCTGGTTTCGATGATGCCAAAAAGAAGGCGCTTCGGTACCTTCGTTGATTACAAAGCAGTGTCAGTCAACTTCTTGGTCACATCCCTCTTCATCTTCCATGTCCTCGCCATAGGTCATGTAAGAGAATGGGTCATAAGTCATGCATAGAGGCGCAAAGGTTTGTTTATTTGGGCCATGTGCCACAGTAGCAAATTGCAGCCGTTTAAACAGATGGATTGAACAGTGGGACTTGGCCAAATAAACAAAAACATTGCGGCCTCTATACATAACTTATAATCCATCCTCTTACACGATGCAAGGTATCTCGGCTCTAAAAGTGCCATGGCTTACCCATGTTCTCTTTAGAAAGCAAGACTTCCTTCCTATAACAGATCAGGTTCCGCTGGCTTCGGAGATGGCTATAATAAAGGTAGGCCAAATCAGAAGGCAATTCATAATCAAAGCTATTTATCAGCATGCAATATCAAGTATCTGATGCTTATTTTGATTGTAAATCGGACATTTCGATTGTTAATCGGCGCGGGAGGACTCTAGGGGAATACACGCTGGCTTTTGGTATATGTGCTACCATGGTTTAAAGGATATATGAAGGCTTCTCTGCGCACTGCTCTATCTATTCTATAGCTCAATTTATCTTCAAAGCTCTCTTTTCAAAACAACAAATTGGTCGCATCTCTTTCCACAAGCATCTCGTCCGACTACCCCGACCATCCAGTCTTTTCTTAATAATCAAAGGTCCTGAAATATCCTCTGCATCATTATCACTCTTAGCCCAAAGCCCTGCACTTTAAAGACATGGATCAACTCCCTATCGACCACTTCGTAAAAGCGGGTCAATTTACCCGTGTCAACCACCGCGATGTCTATCCGGCCGTTGACCCCAGCTCTCCTGCACTTTCAACGTCGCAAGCTGGAAAGGTCATCGTCATCACTGGTGCTAGTAAGGGTATAGGACGCAAGGGTTTTGCCGCTTCTTTTGCGAGAGCCGGCGCCAAAGCTCTCGTCCTCATTGCACGCTCCGCATCAAGCCTTGCCGAGACGGCAGCGGATATCAAAGCCATCGACCCGAACGTCGAGACACTTGTGATCCCAACGGATATCAACGACGAAGTCTCGGTTGATGCGGCTTTTGCGAAGATAAAGAAAGAATATGGATCCGCAGACGTCCTAATAAGCAATGCCGCCGTTCTCGGTCCTCCGCAGAAGCTTGGCGATATAGATATTAAATCTTGGTGGTCAGATTTTGTAAGCGCACCGCTGATGATTCGCTCCCCCTTAATACTCTCTCATACCCCTGCCCGGAAGAAAGATCTAACAATCCGAACTTGATAGGAAATAAACGTCCGGGGTTCGGTCCTGATCACCAAAGCTTTCCTGCACCTTGTTGGCCCGACTAAACCCGCTACCATTATCACCCTCACATCCGCGGCTGCATTCACGATGTTTCCAGGCCTATCCTCCTATTCCATGACCAAGCTCGTCGCCTTGCAAATCTCCGCCTACCTCGAAGCCGAGTATCCCCATCTGACATCCGTATCCTTGCACCCGGGCACTGTTCTGACGGACATGACGATCGAGCCACTCGTACGTTTCTCAGTAGATACTGCGGAGTTAGTTGGAGCCGTGGGTGTGTGGCTGAGCACCGGGGATAGGAAGTTCTTGAGTGGAAGATATGTTACGGTGAATTGGGATGTTGAAGAGCTGGTTGCCAGGAAAGAGGAAATTGTGGAGGGCGGGAAACTCAAGATTAATTTGGTGGGTGACTTTGGCGAGGACCAGTTCAAGTGACATTTTCAGGCGATGTGAGGGATGGAAGTTACTGTCAATTTAATATTTGTGAATGCTAGTAAAGGACTTGCGAAATTACCGTCTCAGATCACGAAAGATCACATTTTGTACGACTCAATTTTCAATTCAATAGAGAGACCCATTGAGTGTATTGTTCCGTTTGTTGGTTTGGGTTTGCGATAAGGCAAGCTAGGGTTAGGGTTATAAAAAACTGACAATAAAGGTTTTGCCACTCGACAAAATCCTTCCGCTAGTACGGTTATTTCTGAGCTTTCCCAGTCTACCAGCCACAGGATTTCTACGCAACAACTACAAGTATTCCAAATCTCCAGAGTACCTCTCAAGACATAAAAGATCTACACTCAGTGTTTGTGAGAGTTGATGGCATGGCTTTAGACCTTGGTGTTCGGTCCACATACTCCTGCTTGGCCTCAACATAAGGCAATTATGTATTTTGAAAATGACGACGGCAAGGCCATAGGTGCGGATTCTTTGCGCAATTGTTTAGAAGATGGAGATTTTCAAACTGTTCTCAAATCGCCTTTGGCACGCAACTTGCTAGGCTATGAAAAACTTCCGTCAGACAGTTCCGCCGAGGATAAACCCTTGAAAGGTGCCGGGATTGATTGGCCCAATTTCATATCACTGCGTGCGAGCGATGTGATTGAAAGAACCCATGTTGGTAGTGTATCATCACTACCAGAAGAGCTGTACTTGATAGGAAACGCGGCGTTCCATGCATTCCTGCAAGCAAATGTCACTGGTCCACCACTTCCCTGGAGTTCAGCAGATCTGATGTTCCCTCAATGGCTGGTTGATAAAGCTGGTGATTTGAAGCAATTACGAAGGCAACTAATTTCCAGCTTGAGCGTAGACGGGGAGTCCGCTTATCGGCTGACACCTAATGTTGAGCTTTTCTGCCTCGCAAAGTCTCTACTGAACCATGGAGTGATTGTCCATGAAAATGAAGACCGTGTGTGGGGTAGGCTGAGGATAAATTTCTGGCATCAGCGGATGTTGAGCGAAAATGCCCCACGATTGCAAAAAAGAATATATGCGGATCTGGATTATCTCGACTTCAAACTTTCGTCGCAGGATCCATCAACGAGGGCAAAATTTCTGCTAGAGCGGGCTAACATACATATAAATCATGGCTTCGATACCAAGGCAAGAGATGATCTCCTTCATGCCGCGAGACTTCGAGGTTTTGATTTTGCTCTTACTGGAAGATTGGGGAAGAGAACAAAATTTCAAGAAAAAGAACTGAGTCAATTAGTTGTTTTAGCTAAGAGCGCCGAAGATGAAATAGCATATAAGCCTTCTGTTGATAGTATAACGTTAAATGGTGTAGCAAAAGATTCGCCAAGCGGAATATCGGCTCCCTCGACGAAGCCACAAGATTTAGATCTGAACGACGATACTTTGCTTGAGTCAATATCGTTTTCTAAAACCTCTGCAGAGTTATTGGCGTACCGAGACCAAGAGAGAATTCCTCATTCACTAGCATCTTTAGATCCTGCGAACCAGCCAACTCTGCAGCCTTTGGACTCGATCATTCTGCTAGCCCTTGCATCTTCTATTACCAAAATCTCACCGCAGGATGGCTTGAGTCGAGAAGAGACCCTCCCATATGCTACGAGGGTATTGTTAGGAGGCAGTACGAATTGGCAGGTTTATACCCAAGCGTTACTGGTCCGAAGTCGTATGGAAGGCTACAGATCTCGAACAGTTGAACGAGGAGTGCTACAACTTCAAGCGGTTGTAGATCAAGTTATTGCAGATACTACCCCTATCGACCCCTCTCAAGAGCCAAGTACCTCTGATACTAGCAGAATAGCAGCCTCAACCACCTTCCTTCCAAGACCCAAGACATCCGAGTCAGCACCCGTTTCTGAACGTCTTCTTTATATTCACCAACTTGCATCTCCCACGCGCTGGGAACTTGAGGCTGAACTCGCTAGTAGATGGGTATCGCTAGGTGGCCTGAGAACAGCACTTGAGATATACCAACGCCTCGAAAAGTGGGCAGAAGTTGCCCTGTGCTGGGCAGCAAATGATCGCGAGGACAAAGCACGAAGAATACTTCGTCATCAACTCTACGCTCGTCAACCGGCTATATCAGAAGATGAGTCCTCTGAGAAAATAGCAACTGCGGATGAGCAAGATGACAAGGAGCTTGACCCGCTACCCGTTGACGCTCCTCGCCTTTTCTGCATTCTTGGGGATCTTGACAAGTCTCCAGCTGCCTATGAACGCGCGTGGGAGGTTTCAGGAAACAGATATGCGCGAGCACAGCGTTCGCTCGGAAAACTTTGGTTTGCTCGAGGTGATTTATCCAAGGCCGATGAGGCTTACGTTAAAGCTCTGAGGATCAATCCCCAAAACCACCCAACGTGGTTCGCCCTTGGCTGCGTCAGGCTCCAATTAGAAGACTGGGTTGGGGCTGTTGATGCTTTCGGGAGAGCTGTGCAAATAGAAGAGCAAGATGCAGAATCGTGGAGTAATCTTGCCGCAGCATTATTACGACTTCCAGCCGAAGAATCTCCGAATGAACCGGAGAATCAAGCCTCAAAACACAAAGCTACGAGTGGAGCTTTATCGGGTAAAGTCGATATGGTTGGTCATGACCGCCTAGCAGCGGACTCTCAGAAGCACACCCGCGAAGCTTTCATTGCCCTTAAACGAGCCGCCGCCCTAAAGCGAGACTCCTACCGCATCTGGCAAAACGTTCTCAACGTCTCCGTCAAGCTTTCGCCACCTCCCTACGCCGACATCATCGTCGCCCAGACCCGCCTCATTGACCTCCGAAGCAAAACCGAAGGCGAAGGGTGCGTTGACATCGACGTCGCCGAAGGCTTACTCGCTCATCTAATCGCATCTTCCCCTCAAGCTGGCGAAACCAACGAACCCAAAGAAGAAACCCTAGCTCCTGACGGAAGAGCCCGAAGACCCGGCATCTCAAAAATGACCACCGACCTCATCCAAAACCGCATAACCCCCCTAATAACCACCTCCCGCCGCCTCTGGCTCCTCTCCGCCAAACTCTCCCTCCACCTCCAACACCCCTCCGCCGCGCTCTCCGCCTACGAAAAAGCATGGCGCGTCACACTCAACAAGCCCGGGTGGGAAAGCGGCAGCAAAGATGCTGAACCGCTGTGGAAAGAGGTCGTGGAAGCGACGATTGAGCTTGTGGATGCGTATGAGAGTTTGGGGGAGAGGAAGTGGGAGGGGGGGCTGGGGGAGGGGGAGGTGGTGTGTAGGGATTGGAGGTTCAAGGCGCGGAGTGCGGTGAGGAGCGTGATGGGGAGGGGGAAGGGGGGGTGGGGGGTGTTGGAGGGGAGGATGAGGGAGTTGAGGGGAGTTTGATGTGGGTGTGTAGGGGGTGGGTGGGTGGGGTTGGAGTTCGGGATGCGGGCTGCGAGATCTCGGGGGATTTAAGGTAAGGAGGAGGCTGGGGAAATTGGAGGGTTCTCTGTGGGAGATTATACGGTTGAAGGGGATTGGGTCAAGTTTAGGTTGGGTGAAGATGAACTGATAAGCCGTGCTTTTCCTAGTGTGAAGAATGAGCTGCTTCGAGTAAGCACTCTGTGTCTCCCCCGTTAACACCAGGTCAGTGAAATCTTCCTGTGACGCCCCTCCCCTTTCAAAGAACTGGGCTATAGCACCACTGCATACGTGGCTCCCCTCACCAAACCATCCTATCCCCCTCAGGACCAACCCCCCACCCCCACCCCCCTACCCCCGCCTTCCTCCCCACAACAACAAACACCTCAACCGCCAACCCCACCCCCCCCTCCGTCTCCCCCACCACCCCCCCAAACAACTCCAAAAACCCCTCCCTCGTCCCCATCGCCCCCGTCCCTCCATCCCGCGCAATCACATTCATGGCCATATCCTCGTGCGCCGTGAGCTAGTTATCCGTGGCTGCTTTCAGGAGGTCGCGCGGCGTGGGTTCGCGCTTGTAGTGCATGATTTCGAGGTGGTGGGCGGTGAAGTGGGCGGGGAGGGTGGTGAGCCAGCTGTGTGACGGGGGGGAGGGGTTAGTTTTGCGGTATTGGGGGGGAGGGAGGAAAGTGTGCTCGTACGTGAAGTCGAGACCGATGGAGGCGCAGTTGGCTTGGTAGCGGCGGAAGAGCTCGTCGCAGTTGGGGTGGGGGGTTGCAGGGGTGGGGGAGATGGCGTGGAAGGTGCTGACGTCTTTGTCGTCCCATTGGAGGTAGCCGCCTGGTTCTGTTGGGTTGGTGGGGGTTCGGTTAGTGACTGGAAGCTGGTGGCTACTGGTGTGCCTTAGGATATAGCTTTCTGGGGCTTATGGGGTTTGGGATGGATGGGCGTACTTAGCATCTTGATTAAATTGTCCAATAATGGGCCTGGATCTCCGCCTTTGATGACAATTGCAAATGCGCGGACGTGTATCATGTCGTATTTGCCAACCAGCTCGTCGGGTATCTCGCCGAATACATCCATGGTTTTGAGAGTGATGTTCCCGGGGAGGAATTCGACAGCTGGGAATTGCGAGGAAGAGATGTCGAAGCCGTCCAGCTGGAAGCTTTGGGGGAATTCTTGGGCTACTTCGAGGAGCCAGCAGCTATATATACTCAGGACGTGGACATGTCGGGTTTGGTTCGGGGGTAGATCTGTATGGCGTACCTATTGCCTGTTCCAATATCGACGATCTTTGTCGTAAGGCCGGATAAAGGTATCAAGGGGTGGATGTTGTAGCCGAGGGTGTACTTCCACAGCCAGTGCTGGGGATGCAACCTTGATTGAGAGTGGACATTCAGTGAGAGCCATGTTCATTTAAGGACGGGACTTGCCTTGCCGACGCTCTGTAGCTACGGCTCAACATGTACTCTTCCTGAACGGAAGTGTCTTTGCTACCCATTATGGTGGACCAGGATACATTTTAGTGAATTGATGCAGATTGCTGATGCCGCTGATTCGAAACACAAAATGGATAGAGGGTTATGAAGAGGGAGCTGGGAAGAAACGATAAGGTACGAGAACGAAAGCCAGTGAATGAAGTGACATTTATGTGGGCTATCGAGTGTACGTCATTTCACTGGCATGCTGCTACCCACAAGTGAAAGTTCTCAGTCGTTACATGACAGAGCTCAGTATTTCCAGATTCTGGTCAGAGACTCTCAAGACCGTTATTGAACGTATCCAGGAACTGGAAACGTCGAATTCAAGGCTTAAAGGTAGTGGAAGTGTTTACGCTTACGGGAATGCAGTATCCCCTTAGGCAGTTGCACAAGTGAAGCTCAGCAAATAACAATGGAATAACAAACTCTTGCCATACCGGTCTTGATGCATACTTTGAGGCATCCTTAGGTAAATGATCGGAAGAAAAATCCAATCTTGCATAAGCGAGGGGGAAACCCAACTTTATCGGGAAGCATGGAGTGGTACATATGGCCAGATCCAGCCTTCTCGAGGATACATGCATAATTCATCTGGCCGCTTTCCCACAGAGCCGACAGTCTGCAGGAGAACGAACGATAACAGAAGATCGTTATCATGCCACAGCAATCTTCAACGATCGAGGCGCTGGGGGTTGTAGATAAGTTATCAGTGTTCAAGTCCCAGGTCCGCTGAGTATCCGAATGATAATTTGGGCTGAGGCGGATGATAGGTAGAATAGTCTCGGGTCTAGGGAGTGCGCCTCTAGCCTCGTACCCAGTGCTACTCTGAGCTGAGTCCACAATGCTTGGAGGGCGAAGAGTCCAGGTAGCGAAAACGCCTGTTGAGCCAGAACATGAAAAAACTAAACGAACGTGATAGCATCGTGATATGACTGACAGTACATTCACCTGGAAATTGCGTTTTAGAAACATATACTAAGTTATCCAAGGTACATTCTCGTTGTCCTGCTTCGATGTAAGTCGCTAATCGAACGATGTTGGTCAAGGAAGCTTCTTCCACAGATAGCGAGAGGCGCAACTTACCTCTGCTAAAGAATCCTTCATCATTGCTTCCAGTTTTTGTTGCATTTCACGAAAGATTTCTATCGCCTGTGGAAAGAATAATATAAGTACTATAGGTGTTGCTGGTTTGGCAACAGACAAATTTCTCTAGTCAAACATACCTGGGTCATCTTAGCTTCATTTTTGCCATCATCATTTTTGTTGAACGCGGTACGAAAGCTGGCTTCATCATCTGAAAACGACATGAGTTCTGGTGGCTGCTCGTGCTGGGTTTGGACGGCTTCGAAGACATTGAGAATACCGCTGTCATATGCAGACGCCTCGGTACTCGATAGCTCTCGAAGTAGAGGTGGAGCAATCGTGATGTGATGAGCCCCCGCAAGAGCCATAACCTCGTCCATAGATGTCAGGCTTGCCGGGAGAACCTCGGTTATGTAGAAATGTTCTTCGTAATAACGTTGAGCTAAGGCGCAGAGTTCAAGAAGCGGAGGAGCTCCTCTGTAACTGAAATCGTGTTTTTAAGTACAAGTTGCAACCATCCGCCAGAGGTTGGTTATGGGATTTAACTCACTCTTTATCGAAGTGTACCTTGAGCTCATTGACATAGGGAGCGATGTAGCGGCAACCCACATCGCCGGCAAGAGCGGCCTGCTCCATCGTGAATAGAGTGGTTGCAAGAGTCCTGATTCCTGTAGCCTCTAATATACGACAGGCTTGCAGGCCTTCCCATGAGCTGGGAATCTTGATGCACACTCGGGATTTCTCAAATCCAGGAACTATGCGTCGGCATAAGCTGACAATGCCTATATTGGCAATCAGTCTCCTGAGATTCTGATTTGTTGTTCTAACAGCGAAGAAGCTTACGTTTGGCATTCTCAACCGTGTCGGGTGTTGAATATGCATGGAATGGATTTGTCTGAACATGAATAAATCCTGTGATGTGCGGTGCCATTCGCAATGATAGATTTAGCATCTGTTTATGTTAGCCAAAATTTTGAACGTTGGAAAGGTATTTCTACAGATATTTCTACAGCTAGCTGCTTCAAAGGGACGTCTTTGAAATCATCTTTCAGTTTGTGAGCCAGAGCAGCAGACTTCTTGAGCAGTTGTTCGTTTCTAGAATCTTGCAACTCGAAATATGCAATCGCCTGCCAACTGCCCGTGAGTTTAAAGTTGTCAAGTCTAGCCAAGAGAACAAACCGTACCTGATTGGAGGTGCAGTCTACAAACGGCCCAAGAGTTCCAGCAACTATCGTTATATGAACACCAATGTAGCTTCTGAATTATGAGTGCTACAAGGCTTACTGTCCACATCGAGTGTGTCACAATCAACCGCCGTTTGAGATCGAAGTACGTCTAAGAGGGTAGTAGGGAATGCCATATTGTCGCCCGGAAATTCACCAGGTTGGACAGTGGCATTGGCCTCCGAAGACATGTAGCTATAAAGATCGTATTGAAGAAAGGAATATAGTTATATTCGATAGTCAAGCTATCAGTTCCAGGCAATTTCACTCGTGATTGGAATACAAGATTCGAGTAATTTTTCAAGCGAAACAGCTTTCGAAAGATAAAAGTTAAGCTATCATTCAAAAAGTAGCAGAGCTGTTGTAGAGTCTCGCACACGATTTACGATCCAGTGTTTCCTCAGGAAGCAAAAGCATTGTCACTTGGACCAGCCTGAATCAGGTTATATTACGATGGTATTGATACTAGCGCCTTTTGGCGAGCTCAGAGCAAATCCCCTGAACTTTGATAGCTTAAACCATTCGGAAACACCAACTCGGCAACAACTATACCAAGGTGCTAACATTCGCCGTTAAAGTGGTACATGGGACTCTGCCAAAACGCTATGGGCACTTCTTCGATATTGTCCATCGCAGCGCCAAAATTGAAAAGACAGCCTGCGAGAGGAACTTTGCTCAGCGCGTTCCCCACTCCCGTTAGGTCCCCTATGGTCGCGCCTTCAACGCTGTCATGGGTTCACCTAGATCATTCTCTACGGAGCTGCGCATATTTGTAGAGGCCATTCTCAAAACGCTACAACCCACATACTATGGGAGAACATAGGGCACCTTCGAAATGTTGCCCAAGACCCAAGGTTCTGAAACATGAAGCATTAGAGGGGAAATCCCTGGTAACAGAAGTCAAGGCCTTTTGGGCTCCATCATCACGTAAGGCTATCACAAAGCCTAAGGCTAACTGAGACGCAGAAATAATTAAGGTGCACCTGGTGCGGGAAACACTCTTGAAGGACAGCTAAGCATCACTCAATGCCGCGTGGGACGCTTTGCTGCCCACAATAAGAGCTATGAATGGGAACAGAGAAAAATGTAGATACGGTTTTTGTTCACAGGAGAATCGCTGGTCTATTGCGGTGGAAGCCGTACAAGCTCCCAGGGTATCACGGAGGCTGTCGAGAGAGAGAATGTAGCCCAGATTCAAAGACATGCCTCGACTCTCGTAAGTGATAGTAGAATAAGCTTGCGTCTCAGTGGCAGGACGTATGAGTGCCGTGTGAAATATGAGGGAAACTTTATACATGGCGTTGACGTACTGTCAATGACTAAGGTATAACACCAGGGTTTCGATCTTTATTGTTGACAAGTTACTGCAGCGGTCTCTTCGAATTGCGCCGGATGTGATATGCAATTCCCAAACTCTGTTCTGCTTTTTCGGAAAGCAACAATTCTTTCATTTGAACGTACATTCCGAAAGTTTTCCCACAAGCATCGATCGAGGTGCCAATGCTATAAACCGTTGGCCGAAACCTCCAAGCCCGCAATTCAATCATGAGCCCTAATCGAACAAAGCGAGGTGTTCTCTTCCTTCCATAGAAGTGTCCGGTCATTGTTAGACTCTGCTTCACGTCGGGCACACGGGTCCAACCGAGCACCCCAAACCGTTGCCAGCGCATTTGCTACCGTCTGGACCTGCGCTGGCTCCAACAAAAAGCCTTCATAATTCAGCAGATCGATGATACTAGAGACCCAGTGCCTGCACCCCCGGCCAACAGAACGAAATCGACAATTGTCGAACGCTCTGTTAACAAGAAGGGTGCCGAACTAATCAAACTTCAGCTCCGGAACGATACATCTAATAATTCTAAACAGTATATGATGGGTTTGAATCGTCATCTGAGACGATTAAGGAACTATTTTGAGATTAGGACCCAAGAGACCAGGCAGATCGCTCATCAAAGCGAGGGCCCAGTGGTTGGGTTCTGGGCTTACAGCGTCCGCACCGTCTGCAGACAAAAAGAGCAAGTGACTCAGGCAAATATACACAAACATCGATGCGTGATATATTCGCATTCCAGACTTCATCCGCAAGTGACCGTAGAATAGGCTGGATCATTTACATTTGAGGACTAGTGAGATAAAGTGTACACAGCAGCTTCAAGGATGAGTGTAGTAAATATGGTGATTAGGCCAGCTAAAGGTAGATTACCTATCGTAGATGCAGTACGAAGTACAAGTACAGGTATTTCTTGACAGAGCTTGTATGATCACTATTCTATGTGATCAGGCGCCCTTCGCTTGTATGTAACAAGGTATTGATCAGGTAAAATACATCATCGGGGGAGCTCTCGTAGATTTTAGGCATCGTTCTTCATCTCTTCTCTTCAAGAGATTGGCAAGCCCAGAATTGACGCTGTTTGCGCATTTGAGAACGAAAGAACGGTGACGTTGAAGTAGACTAAGGTGATAATGCCTCGCTTTATGATATTGCTACTTCCACTTCCACTTCCATTCCCATTCCAGGGTTTGGAAGGACACCAGATCCCTAGCTTGATGAGTCGAAAGGATGTACTTTTCTATCCGCCGAAGGCTTTGCCGCCGCAGCCAAAAGAGAACAAGCCAATAACCATTGCGATGCGATGCGGTGCTACCCTACGAAGCTAAATGCTGACTCCAATCATTTAAGTCATTTAAGATTTCTCCCGGCGCCGTCGCGGTGTTAGACGTTAGCTGATGGCCTGCGGGATCCCAACCACCTACAGTACCTTACATTAAGGTACAAAGCACCGATGGGTTCGGGGTCATAAAGCCACATCACATCCCTACCAAACACGAATGGCGGCTGAAGAAAATCAATTTGTCGCAGGGCTTTCGATTCCTACATTTACTTGTGCTGTTGTTTACGGATTTAATCGTGCCTTCGACGTTGGATCAAAAGGTCAGTCGCATCAAAGTGGCCTCACTGAGATTTCCTTGGCGCTGTGCAGAAAGCGGCCATTCCTTTCTAGTGGGACGCTTATACCAACCTAAGCCTTCGAGGACAATTATGAATTCACGAATTATGATTCCAGGTGTACAGAGTAGCGTTGTTGGATGACCGACAGCTTGGCAATAGATTGGGGGCTGAGTTCATGAAGCTACCTTAGTGCTGCAAAGAGTGCCCGTGGTGATTATTTTCTTTATGAATCGCTTTGTCCCCTTCTTTGTGGCTTTGGGGGATTTCTGCATTGCGCATGTCGATGCTAGGCTGGAATGTATGATATGTACAATCTAAGCTGTGTTTGTGTGATTGCCTTTCTAGCTCTTCTCTCACGCTATGGGCTTGCTCAACCATTCTCAGGTGAGATTCGTTTGTTTTCTTTCGTTTTTTTCGATCTTACTGCTTGGATTCTCATGGCAGTCCGAGGTCGATTCATGTGCTAAGCGTGACTAAGATAACAACTCCATAGACTCTTCGAGTTTGACGACGGCGTCTACGTCCTCTTCTAGCTGTGTTGGTAATTGCATCACGTCTGTACCAGGATGCGATGTACGGGGACCGACCACGCAAACTGGAATGGTTACGATCACGGATGTTGGGGGGAAGCTGATTCCGGTTCCTTGCTATGCTTACATTTCGATTTGGAATAGTATTGAGGCATCCAAACACAATACAACCAGTACAAACCCCACCACAAGCCCGATCAACGCAAGTCCTACCGTCGCACGTCCCACGATAACAGAAGGACCGGCTTCAACCTCAGCCTGTATTGGAAACTGTATTACCTCAGTCCCAGGATGCGATGTACGGGGACCGACCACGCAAACTGGAACGGTTACAGTCACGGACGTTGGGGGGAAGCTGATTCCGGTTCCTTGCTATGCTTACATTTCGATTTGGAATAGTGTTGAGGCTTCCAGATCGAACACATCCACGTCGTTGAATTATCCAAACACCACAACTACATCTTCCGCGGATTACACGAACATTACGACTGCGGCTCTACCCAGCTACCCGGATTTCGTGTACGACTATAAAACCACCAATATTGGGTCATGTGACCTCTTTGGTGCGTTATGCCAGACTGGGACAATCGAGGCCTTGGTCACTTACAATGGGACTACGTCTACGACTGCAGTAGCGTGCTCGAATTATCTCTTAGCACAAAAATCTGCGTATGAATCTATGCACCAGTACGAAGGAATTGATAACCCGGGTCAATTTGCTCTAAGTTTCGGCCGCAGCCCGCAGTGCTCAACGTTTGTTCGTCTGACACAACAGAGCGCTGCTCTTAATGCTGCAACTCGAACTTATGCACCCAACTCTTATTACAATGCAGCACACTATTCATCTGTTCAACTAGAGGATTACTCACTTGCGGGATATTCTTTGTCCGGAACAGTCCAGATAGCCCCAAAAGCAACACCTCTAGCAGGTTGTCCTGCTAACGCGTCGATTTTCGATCCCAGCCTTTACCCTGGCGCCCTCCACCATTCTGCTGGGGCTGGTTATACATGGGACTGCTGTGGATGGTGTCTTCTTAAAGTCCCAGAACTCCAGGTCTTTTACTGGCCCGATCAAGTCACCAATAGCAGCTCTGAACTCAATACAACCAAGTCAACCCATCCGAATGCTTCATCTAAATCACAGCCTGCCGAGAAACGAGTTCCCTTGGGGGTAAGTGGGGCAAAGACTGCCGTTGTCGACGGTTATACATAGTAAGTTTCTTTACCCGATCATTTTCAGAGTACAGTAAATAACAATCACTATAGCACTTCACCTTCTATTTATATTAGTATCGTCGGAGCAGCAACCGTGTCGGATTTCTGCGGGATAATCGGCCCTGTTCCTACCAACCCGGTTATTCCTATCACAGGTCAGCTGTCCACAGCTTCATACGACTACAAACTCGGGGAAGTCTGGCAAGGTGAGGGGCAAGGAAGATCTGGGACGACCAAAAGGCTTGATTTTGCGGATTTTGCAAACCCTACCTGGGGTTTATCCAATGAATTCGTAACCAGTTATATCGATTCCTTTAACAACAGGCCGGCAGTTCGAAAAGTCCGGACAATTGGGCCCCCTTTCAACCCAATTGTCGTTCCTCCTCCAGAACTTCTGAGCTATGAACCCGCATGGTCCGTCTGCTCGACGTTTGGTGGTCAATCAGGTGGCGTCGGAGGAAACTATTATAACGCTCCACTCTCGTACGGCATCTTTGATCCTCCACGTACGTTGTCTGCTGGAGGCGCTTTGGGTCCACCAGCGGTCCCGAGTTCGCCCCTGCCTGTCATCAGCACACCTACATCTGGCCCTGACCCTCTCCCTCCAAAGAACGATCCTACCCCGGCTACGCAACCTGCTCCGCCAACTCCGAAACCAACAGCTCCAGTAGACCATCCGCAGTCGTCACAAGGTTCTCAGCAATCCGCTCCGGGAAATGTCCAGCCCACACCAGGAAACCCCCAGCAATCCGCTGCGGGAAATTCTCAGCAACCTACCCCTGAAAACCCACCGCAATCTGCTTCAGGTACTCCTCAGCCCGGACCAGGAAACTCCCAGCAAGCTCCTTCAGGAAACGCAGGCCTTGGGGCAATCATCATTAGTGGTTTCGGTCCTGTGCCCACGCAAGGGTCCAGCGCATCAAAGATTACGATTTCGATAGCGCCCCCTGCGCAACCCAACCCCGTGGTCACCGCTGGAGGCGAACAGGTTACTGTGTTGAATCCATCAGTCATTGCAGTTGGCGGAACGGTAGTCTCTGCCAATGGACCTGCCGCTACTGTTGGGGGCCAGGCAATATCGCTTGATCCGAATAGAGGAGTAGTTGTTGGCGATGTCAGTGGAGGAGGCAACGGTGGAGGGAATGGCGGTGGTAACGGCGGAAGTAACGGTGGAGGGAACGGCTCTGGATCACCAGCAGCTCCAGTCCCACTTCCTCCGGTCGGACAAGCCAATTCCGTTATCACTGCAGGGAACAGTCAATTACTAACCGTTATCAACCCATCTGCAGCTGCCGTTGGTGGCATAGTACTTTCAGCCCACGGCTCGGCAGCAACAATTGGCGGCCAGGTATTCTCGCTTGATTTATCCGCAGGAGTGGTCGTTGGTGCAACTCCAAGCGGAGCAGCTCCAGTCATTGTGGGAAACACCGCCATCGTCAACCCCAGCAACGTCGTAGTTGCAGGTTCTACTCTTACCCCGGGGGGGCCGGGCATTTCGATGATTACCCCCGCTCCCACAGCCATACCTTCTGTGTATACTGTCGGTGGTCAAGCTTTCACGGCCAATGCAAACGGTTTCTCAATCGCAGGCACGTCACTAACTCCGGGAGCCTCGGCCATTACTATTTCCGGTACTGTCGTTAGTCTCGAGACTGGAGGAACGTTGGATATGGGCACGAGCAAGATACTCCTAGGCCAGTCTTCCATTTTCACAGTAGGAAGCCAAGTCTTCACCGCCAACCCTTCCGGCTTCTCCATCAGTGGCACCAATCTCACACCAGGAGGCCCCGCAGTCACTATCTCCGGCACTGTGGTCAGTCTTGAATCTGGAGGGACACTCGATGTTGGAACGAGCAAAATTTCACTGGCGACAGGTACGGGGCCACTGGCGTTTCAAGGTAGGGGAGGGAGGGTGGAGGTGTCTGGGCTGATGTTTTCGATGGTTGGGATAATGATTGCTGGGATTGGCGGTGGGTTGTTTTGGATGTAAGAATATAAAGATTATACGAAGTATATATGGGCTGAGACCTTTGCTTTCTGGCGAGCCGGGTATAAGTAATAGATATTGTCTATATGAGAAGAGATTTGGATTGCGTATACCGCATTATTTGGTATATACTCTAAGACCCCATTTTCATGGGGGGGCAGCTGCATTCAGTCCCTTTGAGACCACCTCTCTTATACGCTATCACCTGTTATAACAGCAGTCACCTCTTACAGCAGGGCGGAGCTTAAACCAGTAGTGAAGAAAGGGGTGACAAAAACACGTTCCCCACGTGTTGAACAAATAAACATCTTGCGTGAGAATCATCCCTCCTTATCTGCAGCGTCGCAAACCCCCCCATTCTTTGCTATGATCAAAAAAACAAATGCTATTATGACTTCTTCTCCACACACACACACACATACGGTCCCACTCCCCGCAAAAGCACCACCAAGAGCCTTTTCTCCAAAGCCTATAACACAGCGAGTTCCGCTGCTGAATTTCGAGCTGAATGGCATGACTTGATTTGAGAAAAAGTCGAAATTATTTCGCGATTTTCATGTTTTTGTTGCTGAGATTTTCACATTATAATCTTAGTTCGGATTTAGTACTTGTTTTTTATAAAAGTGTTTTTCCTTGCGTTCGGAAAATCCAATATTCTTATGGAAGCAATAACTTTTTTCTTCTTTCTCTTCTTCCATGTTGGGGGGAAAACCGTGAGTCGGGGGGTCCCGATATCTCTTGTGGCGAAAAGCCACCTTCTTATAGACCAAATAATGCGGTACATACTACAGACTTTCAACATTACCCCCTTGGCCAAAGTTCAAACCCTTCCAACCGTCCATACGTTCACGACGCCAGTAGTTCGACGACTCGACAACTGTCTGTCTTGGCTCCCTCAACCTACTATTTCCACACACTAAACAACTCCTTCCCAATCAGCTGACCCAGAATCTTGACAGAGATCTTTTCATGCGCAAAAGACATGGGCTATCGAGCAGCCAAACCCCGGGATTTTGCTAGATTTCTCTTCCCGGCTTTTTGACACTATAGATATTTTTTCAGCCGAAATACTGACCGTCAACTCCGTATCACTCCTACTGATCTTCATATTCCCATATGAAAATGCGACTGAACCCCACAGACCCCTCCCCTTATTCCCGTATGTCCCTCCTCCCTCCTCCCTCCCCTCTTCTTTCCCCTCGTTTCCCCCTTCCCCCTCCCTCCCCCCTCGTTCCTTCCCCTCTTCCCTCTCCTCTTCTCTCCACTCCTCCCACCCCCCCCACCGCCTCCATCCTATTCCACCCTCACAACCTCAATCCTATCCCGTAAGCTCTGCAGGCTATCCTTGCAGCACGCACAGGCGCGTTGGAGCTATATGGGGATTTCCCGCATCCTCTGTCTGCGCTGAACGCGATGGTTGGGTGTGGGGGGAGTGGGGGGTTTGGCTGCAAGAAGTGAGGGAGAGACGTCTCAGGATGGGTGTGGTGGAAGTGATAGTTTGAGAAAAACAAGGATGTTGATTGAAACCTCTTTGTGTGGGGTTGGTATGATGAGATCTGCAATCAACCGCTTATCTGGAAGCCGGTTGACCGGGGGTGTTGAGGATTAGAGGTCCGAGAAAACGTTGGTCTCGTCTGAATATGCTGCAGTTTGTATGGGATGGACATATAGTATGGCTTTGAATGAGAAATCGTGTGCTGATATAGAAGTTGGAAACTAGGGATTTAAGAGACGCCGCTGCGGGATCGAAGATGTTCTAGGCAAGTGGAGTGAAGGAGGATGAAAAGAAAACTAAGAAAGTATGTTGCTTGAGGAATCTGCCATAACACGCCAAGTTCGATCTAATGGGTAAAAAGTCTAGCACAGCATGTCAAATTACTTGTAAGGCATGAAACTAAGAGAAACACATTTATGGAGATGAAAGACTGCTTGAGTATGCGAGGAAGATATATATCGATAAGGAAGAGATTCAAGCGACCCTGCAATATACCGGGTAAAGGGGAAGAATAACGTAGGGTGTATTAGTAAGATGGCTTGCTAATAATAGGGCTCTGGACTAGGTCTAAGGGATCAAAAGGAAAGAGAAAACCATTAAAAAAATCTAGATAGTTGGCATAGAGGACTTGATACACTAGATTCAACTAAGGGAGAAAATTTTCGTTTTAGGAAAAGAGAGGAAAGAATGAAGGCTGGCTTATTCAGAGGGAAAAACTGACCTGGAAGCAGTATGTGGCATTTCGAAAGATAATGGGATGATGAAGCTCGTAGAAGGTAATGCCTATCAGAGTTCTCAGTACTGACTGAGAAGCTTACCCCAAGAGAACTTCCAAATTGCTGGGTGTGCACACGCGCAAACTTGGAAGTCCTGCTGTAGTCAGTCATTCGCTTATCAGTCGACCTCATTCTAAGATCATGGTGCAGGTGATCGGGTGTTTCCATCGTGCTCCTGAAAGAGGCACTCCAATATCTCATGCATTTGTGTTGTACTAAACCCAAAGTCATGTCTCTCCCTGGGGTACGCTTTGGTCGAAAGTTCATCAAGACATATCTGAAGGTGTTGCTGCGCTTCTTGCATGCACATTCTTACTCCCAACATGATGCTATGGTTCAAAGTAAAGGGGAAATTTAGCTGAAGGGACGCCTACTGCGTTGTTACTTTCGTTACCGATTTTCTCTCAGTCTATTGTTCTTCTTAACAGCTAGTCGATGGGTTTTCGCCACATGAACCTCGTATATCTACAAGATTCCGGGCGCTCATCGGAGTTTGCTGTAAGTATTAATCTGGCGATATCGTTCTTTCCTACAGCCTCGTAGCTCTTGACTGGGGTATTGTTAGTATTGACGTTATAAACTTTGTTTTCTGATATTGTTGAAGGAAGATCTTTGTACATCAGATGACTGTTCTCAACGGACGCTATAGGTTTGGTTCAAGGATTTGCACCTCATGAAACCGGTCCAGTTGAAGCTCTAGTTGCTTTGTCCTCTGTCAGGTTTTCAGCGTCGTAAGCAAGCTTGTTAGATTCTTTTGCCACGCCGGAAAAATGGTATATAAGGTAGAGTGATCTCCTCCAGATTCAGTATCAGTCCCACATCCTAAATTCAACAATTCGGCAGTCAGCCAATTCCAAATCCCAACACATACCAAGCCCTTCCCAGACGAAGCCATCTCAGTCACTTCACCAACATAGATTCGCCTGCACCTATAGCAACCATGTACCCTACTATTTTCCTCAGTGCCTTGCTCATGGCATCCTCAGCTGCAGCGTCGGCAACGCTCAATCGCCGTGGTTGGTGTAGCATGCACGTCACCCAATTCCAAAGGAACGAGAACGGTGTTGGGAGGACCTACTGTAACTATCAAAGCTCAGAACGGACGCCCCATCGGTAGCGTTGACCATGCAACATCTCCCGCCGGCGTCACAAGCTCCTTACCATACGTCCTTATTGTCACTGCAGGGAATGGGGATTCAGACCCTGTCTCATTCGATTACGCTGGCCAACACTGGGCCAGTAACAGCGGGCAGTGCTCGACTGGCGCTTATGATGGCGGGTCCCGAAACATGGATTGTGGGTTTACTTGTTAGAATTGGGAGCATGACCTAGGCTCTGTGTGCGCTAAATGGAATTAGAAACAATGGAAGGAGGAGATATGTTTTGAGAGATTGATTTATTTCTTTCACTTGCATGTCAACCCAAACCACAGTCATTACCCACCTGTGCACTAGCTTCTTCAGAGTCATACTATTGACTCTGGCTCTTTGGTTGCGCCCTGGGTATCGCTCGAATTAGCTAAATCAACAATGTTCTGACTTGCATAATAATGTTTGATTGTCTATACCTTAATCGGGCTTCCTCATCACACTGGGAATCCAGTAAAAAAAACCGATCACTCCCAAGGCCTTAACGGCGCCTATGCCTAGCGCCTCACAGCCGCTCCCGCCCCTAGTCGTGATATATCACCCTTCCAAATCCGTAACACACACATATCGCGTTCGTTTGTGATCTTGCCGTCTTCAAAACCGCGAGAGAGACTTTGATTCTTGGATCACACTCACAACCTGAAGCAACCGACCTGAGAAACTGTACGTTCCAATAGACAGTGCAGTTTAGCCAAGTACTGAATATCAATACAGGCTGTTCGCATTCAGGGGTCCTAGGTCGCGGAAGCAGCCCAAGAAAAAAACTCTGGGAATCAAACACCGATAGCAAGAAGCGGGCCACAATAGAATCCTTTTTCGATCACCCATCGACAGCAAGAAGCAACTGATAGTCTTCGCTCCAATGAAATCAAGCCGAAAGAAAGGACATATTCCTCATTCTCTACTTCCAAAGCCCGCAATCTCTTTAGTAAAGCGCTGTCTTAGGCGTGACGTAACGTCTCGAAGCGATGGAACTCCCCAGAACGAGGTCGGACTCCTTGGTCTACCTTTAGAAATAGTCCAAAACATCACGAAACACGCAGTCGTCTCCTGTGGTTTGTACAGATCAGTTAAGCTGAGACTGGTGAATAGTACGTAATCGATGCTGCAGTGTCGGTCTCAGTAACTGACTCTTGCAGAATTCTTTTATCATGAAGTTATGCGTATCATCTGCACCACTTTAGACATGGATCTGGACGACTACTCGAGGGTCGCAGCAATGAACGTACCAATGGCGACCCACTTGTTGTTCGAAAGAGCTCAGGTACCACGATTCGGTCCGCTATGCGTTGAAGGGGGCCTTATACCACCAATACTCCAAACGTTAGAACAGCTTCAAGCCATGTGCGGACAAACAGCCCAAGACCAACGCCTCGAATTTTTGCATGCGCTATGTGCAGCGGTAGCGAACCATCTGCAACTACGCCAGCTATTCTACCGGCTTGGACTAAGGTCCCTCCGAAACGATCACCAAGCCAACCGCGGGAACAAAATCGACCTTCTCTCGGCAGCTGCTTGTGTCAATAACATCGCAATGGTGACGAAACTGCTTCGCTCAGGTGTTCGTAGCAATGTGGGAAGCGAAATGTTCGGCCATCCTTTGGATATCGCTGCGAGAGAAGGTTACAAGGAGATGGAGCAACATTTGCTTGACGCAGGAGTTGAGCCACAGCTCACAATGGCCAATTTAATATCCATGGCAACCTAGCTCGGTAATTTCGGGCGCTTTGCTTCTTCACTTCGTCGTCGCTGTGTAGATAGTTAGTCAATTTGATGCGTCACTGACCAGTTTTGATCTAACTCACACACTGCAATGATATATCGTAGACAGAGAGTACCAGCATTATCGACCCCTGTTTCCGAGCTACCACCTGCAATTATATTCCCTTGCTCCATACTCATACCTCGAAAGGAAGATCAAAGGCAAAAGTTTTCGTAAGGATTCATGATCGGTGTAACAGCAATTGATATAGATCGAATCAGTGTAGCCGTAGTTTGAGCCGCCATGACCGTAGCATTCCTCTTCTAGGTTACCGGTGATCCACATGGTCAAAGATGTAAGGGAATGGTCCACAGTCGCTGATACTCAGCTCCGAAAGTCGTAGTAGTAGATCTTCGTACGGGCGCTCGAGTAGCACACTGTCAGTCCTCAGAATAGAAATCCCTCCCCAAGATCTCCTTCTTGATCGCCTCATAATCCTGCAACACCTTCAGGTGCCAATTCTCCGGCAGGTTCGGTCCATAACATCCAATCCGCTGCATCGTTGGAAGCACAATCTCGCCCGGCGTGCAGCAACGCACTGGGCATTGGGCCTCGGTGAAATCAAACGTGATTTCTTTGATGTGGTCCAAGTGGCTCAAGACGGTATACTTTTCCCGCCAGATCTTCTCAAGTTCGATCGATTCAAAGAAATGGATGATTTCTCTCCGTTCGTTGGGGGTATAATGTGTTATACCACCCCTTTGCTGGAAATAGAGGTCGATGTCAGTTCGGACACCCGCTCGGGATAGAGTACTCAGATCCGAGGGATGGAATCGAAGCGTCACACTTTGAATGTGGACACGCTTTTCTTCAGCGAGCTCGAGAATGAAATCCATGGTTTCTCCGACATCACCTTTGGCAACGACGAAATTATTGTTCGAAAGGTATATCGGTAAGGCTTCATCGTGTATTCGTCCGCAGGTTGCCAGCAAAGCGAGTGAGGGGCGAGGATGCTCGCATTCTCCGTCTGCAAGACCGTTGTACATGTCGGTATAGGGCCGCCCAGTCTTGAATGGTTTTGCATGGGGGAAAGCCTTTCCAGGACATAATGCATGTCTGTAGATAATCTCTCGGATTTCACGTGGTAAGCTCATAAGCGCAGCCTTGTCCGAATCAGTAGCTTTTTCTAGTTGTCCAGGTGTGCTTTCACAGATCTTGTTTACGCACGCTACATCAGCCTGTTGAATCCTCCTTCGTCTGGTCGACAAGTTGGCCCGAGAAGCCGCCCCTGTGGATGACCTTGTAGTATTAGGGTGAAATCTAGTTTGCTCCACTGAAACATTTTGGTGACATGCACTCCTTGAAGTTTCGGTAGACGCTGGACCGGTTTTTCCTCGACCCGATTTTACTCTAGGAAATCTCAGCGCCTTAAGCATAGACTTGGCTAATTGGAAAGGCTTGAGGCTGTCTCCTAGTAGCACGATCTTTGGGTCAAGCATGGCGATGTGTGTAGGATTAGCGTAGGGAAAAGTTTCGAGCAGTCTATCCTTACTGTATTCGTTTCCGGGGCGGTTGATGCAAAGAAAGACGTGGTAATCCGAGAGTATAAAGCCCAGAAGAGGACATAATCAAAGATATATATAAGCAGACATATGTATTGTCTCATGTGTTGTGGTAATGACTTCTCCAACATATTTCTACTACAGAACAGATGAGACATAGTCATCGAGGACAAAATGTTGATATGACTTCGACAAAAACACATCGAGAACCTGGTAACCGGGGGCCGTTCGTATGTTGAGCGATGATAAGTGCTTCATGTCGTTAAGGTGTTTTGAGATGATAGTGTGATCTTCACCAAGAGGAGTTGTTTGGAGTCATTATAGACGTTGAACGATATACCCCAGCCCATACATATTTACGTTAAAAAGTGATCCTTGAAAGAGTGCTCTTTGTTGAAAGACCGGTCCATGTCCCTAAAATGAGCACTAACAATAATGACGATATGATAGAAGAGAGCTGGCCCCTTCATTTGTTGATAAACCCATCTATTCCGGAAGAGAAATCATCGATTTGTGAACCGGTGTCCAGCCGAAGAGAGGCCAAGGCCGGACGATAAAGGCCTGGAGTAGCGTGTGAAGTGGGTCAGAATATATATAGATATATAGATATATAAATCCTTCAAGATAGTTGGTATTGAAAGCAACTCTTGCCGTCACGTCACGACTATGCAGCGTCATCTGAGCCCAAGACCACGAGATAGTTCTAAGGCAAACATTGATGGACACTGTTTGCTGAGGACCTAACTTCACCGCAGTAGTAGCTACTCTATACGTGAACACTCTCTTTTATGGGCGGTGATGTAGTATTCTTGTTAAAATTCTGAGATGGTCGCGAGTGGATGGAAGGATTTGGGAGATGGAACTTTGTGGACTGTGAAGAGTATTCTATTCATTACTCTTGGATGGCAAATGGCTTACTCAGGGCCGGTTTTGATGAATGATCAAACAAGTGAGATTTGGGACCCAAAAGCGCTTGATGTGATCACTCATTAAAGACCGCCCCAAGTGAGTCTCCGTTGATGAGAGGAAGTTTGTTGGATTCGTAAGTATTTGGCTTTAGTATGAACATAGTATATGCAGACGTCGAGTTCACTCAGTGTCCTGTGATAGATTTTGGTTGAATATCCCGGAAGCTGGTGCAAATCCGATGAAATTCTCGCTAGAACATGATTGCGCTGCCAGTAGCCTCTACATATACCGGCATGGTCTCTGGTTTCGGTCCTACATTAGTCGCTGTGCAGACACACTAACAATGACCTGTTCATCTTCCGTGAAGATCATTCACCGTAATACGGTATAGCCCATCTTTCTATCCGCATGTCTTTTCAATACCCTTAGTTATATCATTTTCATAAAGATCTGCCCGCCTTCTTATCAACGACTTTGCCACCTCTTTATCCTTTGAAAACATCCAGTTTTTCGACACCTACCAGCTCCTCATCCGGAGCACGGCAAGCGTATTGGCGTCTTCCGTCCCTGAAAATGTACACCATACTTGGTGCTGGTTCGTTGAGCTTACGCTCACGTGGGAACACCTGGGTGGTATAGGACCCGGAATCTCCATTAACCTCTCCGGCGGTCGACAAAGACATGGTACCATGACTGTGGGTTTTGAGTTCGAATTCTCCGCACTCGACCCCATCCTCATCAATGTCGTCAAGCGAAGTAAGCACTGTTCTATATGCTTCCTCTACCGTGAGGAAAGTCCCAAGAACTTCTTCTGCTTCTCCGTAGAGGGTGCTGTTGTATATGACGACCTCATAGGTTATATCTCGTTCAACCTGTTTGGTTCGTGGAAGGACCGCATTCCCAGTCACATGGGCAAGCGGCTGCGGCAGTACTAGTGACAGTTGGCTTGGCAGATTAGCGATTATTAGGGAGACGGCTCTTGTGGCGGTGTTTGCTTTGTATATGTACTAGCATCTGGAACGGGTTGTGATGTTTGGATGTCCTGGGATTGATTGCTTGCGCTGTTCGATAATTCTTTGGTGAAGTCAATGATGATGGTCGATGTCAGCTTTCCTGCGATAGTCCTGCGTCTTACAGGAAATCTTTTCCTGAAATCCCCATCTCGGACGCGCGTAAGTACATCTGAGAGCGGCTTGGACTTGGCCACAGGTTCGAAGAACCCATAATTAAAAGGTGGTTACAGCGTTGAACCCGAGTCAACCGAGGCATCTACACAATCGGAACCGGATGAGCATTGGGTTCGTGTACTCCCCATAGCAAGGCATCACCCATTGCTTTTGCTATCCCCCGGAACCCTGCGCTGAAGGATCTTCTTGTCGACATCAATGTTCCATTTTATTCCAACGCCATTTTCAGCGAAGATGTGCAGGGACCGGTCATCCTTGTTCTGATCCTCCGTGTAACGATCACAGTCAACTGCTTCACCAGATTCTTGGGAGAACCATTGATGAGCGATTTCGTTTGCATCTTCGACGTTCGTAAACACTCCTAGGATCTCGAAAGTGTCGCCTGAATGAGGGTCGTTCCGGACTTTGGAGACAACGTAGACTTGTTCCTTGATAATCTTTGTGTCTGGCATGGTTTCGTATTTAAGCGGGGGGTCAAGAGTCCTCTTCTCGATGGCATTGTATTGTAATCGAATGAGGAGTTTACCTACCTGGTGGTATCTACTGTACCTTACTTTCTCGTCAGCGAAAACAAGGTTTCATCACCCGCGATAAACTAACGACCCCGCTTACTACAACGGGTAATAGTCTGCTTCACTGGTCTCGATCTCTTTTCCGCCGACACTGCAGGTACTACGGAATACTTACCTTACCTTACTCTACCACCAGAGATAAGGTACATGTACCTTATCGCCTTCTTTTTCCTTATCCGATACATGCAGGTACAGCGGGAAGTCGTCATGACGATGTCGAGGCTGCTGCACCCCCCAGCTTGCGGGCTGCCTTCCTCCATCCCCAGCTTCCTCATTCCCTCACCACTCTCTGCCTATTGGCAAAATCGTTCCAGCTTTTCTGCCCCACTCGACTTCATGACGCTCAAAGCCATGGGTTCGTTCAGGACTTTCAGCAATGTTTTCTTTGCGTGGATCATTTTGATACTGGGCTTCGCGGAGCTTGGAAGCTCGAATGAACACAACCAGAAGCCCAAGGACCACTCCATTGCCCCCAAAGTCTTTATAATTGACATGGTATGCTATCAACTCTGCAAGTCAAGGGGTTATAGCCATTGACAGAGCTGCCAGTTTCCACCTGAAGGAGACGTGTGGTACAGTATCCCGGAATTTAACCTATTAGCTCGTAACATCACCGTTCCTGGTCTGTCGCCATTGTATCCGGATGTCCACTGCACCGCCAATGGTGAGGTCTGTCAGCTAGTGACAGGAGAGAGCGGTACGCAATATATATGAGATGCGTGGTAGAGTTCAGAGAGCTCTGGCTAATAAAAAGTGGCCGATCTCTAGAAATCAACGCCGCCTCCTCCATAACCGCTTTAACCTTCAGCCCCTACTTTTCTTTCCGAAAAACCTACTTCCTCATAGCCGGCATCGCCGGCGTAAATCCCGAGGTGGCAACCCTTGGCTCCGTGACATTCGCCCGCTATGCTGTCCAAGTAGCCCTGCAGTACGAGTTCGACGCCCGCGAGATCCCTTCAAATTTCACCACCGGCTATGTCCCCCAAGGAAGCACCGATCCCACAATGTACCCTCAAAGCATCTATGGAACGGAGGTGTTTGAGGTCAACGACGCGCTACGTCAGATCGCTATCGGGTTTGCCAAGACCGCTACGTTGAACGATTCCAGCGCAGCGGTAGCATATAGGGCGAACTATGCCGCCACGTCGGCCTATACTGCCGGGGCAAAGGGACCGAGTGTGGTGGCTTGCGATGTTGCCACCTCTGATGTCTATTTCAGCGGCACTCTACTCTCCGAGGCTTTCGGGAATACCACCAAGCTCTTCACCAACGGCACCGGAATTTACTGCACCACAGCGCAAGAAGACAATGCTACGCTCGAGGCTTTGCTCCGCGGTGCTATCAACAACATCACCGATTTCAGCCGTATCATTATCATGCGTACCGCGTCCGACTTTGACCGCCCTTACGCCGGCGAAGCCGATACTTTCAACCTCTTCTACGCCAACCAAGGTGGGTTTGATCCAGCAATTCAAAACATCTACCTCGCAGGGGTCAAGGTTGTGGAGGGCATCTTGAGGGGATGGGGGCCGTTGTTCGAGAAGGGAATCAACGCGACAAACTACGTTGGCGACATATTCGGAACTTTGGGAGGGAAACCTGATTTTGGGCCTGGAAGCATGTTTAACAATAATCCGGTGGTGATTAAGAGGGGTGCCAAGGGAGTGAGGGCGAGGAGGATCCGGGGGAGGATGGGGAGGTAGGTGGTCTTCGAGAGGCGGAACGGGGGAGGTTGGCGATAAGAAAGCAGAGAGGGAAATGGTGTTGCAGTCCCTAGCATATAATTACATTCCAGCTATCTTTCCAACCCCCGAAGCCACCCCATTTCAGAAATCGCAAAACATCCCACACCCATAACCCCTTGACACTCCCACAAACAATCCCAGTTTTCTCACTGCCCCAAAACATCTCCCGCTCCTATGTACCCCCTGCTTGGTCCCTCACCCCACCATTCAGACCCCGTTAGACTAGACACCTTCAGGGATTTACAGTGGTGATTGGAGGGGGGGTAGGTTTAAAGACGAGTATCAATAAATTGAATAGGATGGGATGGGAATTTTTTGTGAATAAGATAGATATAGATATTAATGTATAACCGCTCCGCTTTTGTATGTTTTGTAAAAGCATGTGGGTTGTTGTTTCTTTTATTTGGCTGTCGAGGGAGGGGTTTTTTTTGGTGCTTGGTGGGGTTGTGTGCTTAAAGGGGAAGGGGAGGGGGCTGTGAGTTGTTGTTCGTGTCGTGGGTTTCTTGCAAGATTTTTTTTTTTAATCTCTGGGGAGGGCGAAGAGATCTAGGGGGGTTGGGGGGTGTATATGGGGGAATGGGTGTTTGTTTGTCGCATAGAAGCGCGAGGATTTTTGGGCTGCGGAATAAATAGCTAGGTGAAAGAAAAGGTATATGGCAGAACGGCTGAGTGGGCTGAAGGATTTTTTTTCCTGTTCTGCTTCTAGAATATAGAGAGTATCGTGTTGCGCAAAGCGCGAATTTTTGCGCTTTGCAAAAACCGAGCTCTGGAGGAAAACAACCCCCTCGGACCCTCGGACCCGAAATGACCTGGAGGATTCTTTCCTGCCTCTATCGTATTACAACCCCAAAGTCTTTGCCTGATATCTGAACACCCACCCCCCGAATATCTGTCTCAACGCTTAAGCCCACCTAAAGGATTCTGCTCGGCGGCAAGGGGTTCTCCGTCCCAGCATGGTGATCTCGTAAAATGACCTAAGCCACCGACAAAGTCCCTGGCGCTCCGATTGGCCGACCGTTGCTGTCCCTTTTTGTAGTCTTTGCGGCTATGGATGCCAAAACATCCCGGATGTCTGTTGCCAGTCCAGCTTCGACGTATTGACTTTCTGCATTAAAGGGACCGCATAGCCCGGTTAGTGATCCAAACACCAAGCCAGCAATGTAGCCTTGGGCGTCGATCAGCAGCGAGCCAGAGTCGCCAGACCTGCAAAAGGTTTGTTGCTGAAACGGCGAGCGGTGGCCGTGTTTGGCATTGAGTATGACGTATTCATTGACAGTGTCCTGGTCTAGTTTCACCGTCCTTTGTACCATGCCGGCCTTGTCGTGTAGTACGTGGACGGGTTCGCCTTGGAGCCGAAAGGTTGTTTGCGTGCCGTTACAGACACCAGTAGTGAGGCCAGTAGTCCGTCCAATTTTAAAGTACCACTGGCCCTTTTCGATCTTGCTAAAACCTTGGATAAAAGCCTCCGGCTCTGGTGGATCATACGTTGGCTCGCAATCATATTCTTCTGGGTCGTTCCCGTGAAGGGCGTTGCTTTGCGGCAGGAGATTACCGCGACGGGCATCAAAGAGCGATTGAATGTGTGCTGGGGTTTCAACGAAGGCCCAGTCAAGCACTCGATTCGACTTCGTCACCGCCCTCCCAGAAGCACACAGGACCTGCCCAAGGATTCGAGGCATGGTTTCGAGTACCGCCTTCATCTTTTCCAACCTACCCACGGTCGATTGGTTCTGTCCCTTCTGTTGCAAGAGATTGTTGAAAGGTAGATCCATTGCTCTTCGATCGTGGATATCTCGCTCTAGACGCGCGATGTTGGCAACCGTCGTTCCGAGTCGCTTTTCAGCGGCATGCCTCGTTGCCTTCACATCTTTTGCCGCGAAATACCTGACTTGAGACCGTGCAGGATGATCTTTTCGTGCCGAATAATGGCAGCCGTAGTAGTTGTACTCTTTTTGGACGGCCTCTGGGGTGCTACCGGCTGGCTGCACAACGTGAGAATTCGTCAGAAAGCCAGTGTGTTTTCTTCCATGGCAGTCTAGCTGGAAGAAACCACCCAGGGTTCCTCCTCCGCCTTCGCCTAACACCTCTATACTGGTTCCCATCATCGGCTCGGAACGGAATTGCCTCTCAAACGATTTCCCGCCGATTTCTTCTTCTCCAGGTCTTGGCGATCGTGACGGCGGCAGGTCCCCCCAGTAGCCTGGCATAAACTCAACAGCGAGCTTTGCTTGGGATACTCCTTGTGTGTTCGTGAGGCTCTCAATTCGCCATCTGAGTACCAGCCAATCATGCTCGGTCAGGGGGCGAACCATGATGACAATGGCATGTTGGGTGGACAGTGATGTCCTTCCTACCCTGAATAGAGAGATCGACGTCCAAGCGTCCTTCAAAGCGTCCTCTACAATCTCGAGGATCTCACCTCGTTTGGCCTCGTAGGCGGTGACAAGAGGATTCTTCGGAGAGACTGGGAAAAGTGAAGGTAGGTAGGATCATTGGGGGTCGATCAGTTCTACTTCTAAATCGCCAAAGCCTCTCTCAATCAACAAGGCCTTGACATCTCTTCGTGCTGCTGACCACGCGTCAGTAGGAGAGTGATCTCGTACATCAATGCTGATTCGGACAACGGTGACCGCAATCTCCCCACCTGCTGGATACCCCGGCTTTGACTGCTTATCAAAAGTGATCATTTGTGGCTTAATATCGTGTTTTCCAAGCGTACTTGTGATGGTTTCTTTGATAGCTGGGTCATTGTGTAACCGCTGGAGAATTGGTCCATCTTCAGGCTCAAAGAACAAGGGCGTGGGGAAGGGGAAGGCAACGCTCGTCGACCTGTATGGGTCCGTGCGATAGATGTATTGCTCAATAGAAAGCTCGCCAGCATTGTCCTCCGACTCTTTCAAGAACCTGCGCCTCTTCGTAGGGGAGCTAGGGGGTGCCCTTTTCGGTGACGGTGGTGGAGTACGAGACACATTCGTAGGCATGACCAAATTCGGCCGGAGAGCCTGACCAGGTTGGGGTCTATTAGACATCTTGGAATGAGGAGACTTGGAAATGAGTTGAGTAGAAATAGATTCCAGGTAAGGAGGTTGGAAGGCGGGTTAAGAAGGAAGAAACTCCATAAGTCAGTCTAGGTAGGCGCCCGAAGCAACGCCTTTTTGGAGTGAGTCGAGGAAGGCACTCGTTGCAGCAAAGTGTAGAAGTAAGTCAACTGGAAATCTTGAGTCGAGGAAGATACTTGTTGCAGCAAGTTTCTGAAGTAAGCCGACCGAAAGTCTCACGGCGAGGCACTCTATAAGTGTATCGACGAAGACACTTAAACCAGCGACTTCTCCAAGTAGGTGGACTGGAACACTCAAGGTAAGGCGCTCTGCAAGTGAGTTGCTTGATTCGAAGCAACGAGTTTGGAAGCAAGTCGACTAAAAGCCTGAAGGCAAGATGTTTAGAAGATTTAAGAACAACGAGTCTCAGAATAAGAAGGACGAAAACTCGTCTGCGATGAAGAGATCTGAGAGAAATCGTAATGCCAGATACGCTCCATTAGGATTAGTTGTAAATATTCTCATTCACATTTTGAGTAGTATGGGAATTGTTACATCAGCACTAGTGAATATCCTCAAATCTGTCTTCATGAGTTGTGACGCTCAATCGCATATGAACAGCTGAAAGGGTTGGATGACTTTCGAACCACGGGACGGGTACCTTAGGCAAGTACGCTCACGGATGCCACTGCTTTAGGATAAGTTCAACGAAGGACGAATGTTATCCCGGTCTAAGAAGAGTCAGTTCGAGTTGAATGATAAGTCAATCACTTCAGGTATCTCTATTGAGACTTGAAGTAGTTAAGTTTAGGTAAGGTCTAAATGTAGTGCTTGTGCGAAATTGTGGCATTGGGAGCAAGATATTCAGCCCTGCAACTACCCTAGTCTCGGCTATCCCTCGCTTCCATAGCTAATAAGGTAACCTTCAAACATCACATGACTCATCTCAACTTCTTCCTTCATCCCCCTTCAAAACCTGGTTCGCACCATCTAAGATCAAGCGGATGAGAAGTAGTCAGCTCTTTCACCTAGAACTTTAGTGTCTCATGGTAGATATCGAGATTCATCCACTTTCCCAACTCCGAAATCGGAAATCCCCATATTTGGCACCCGTCAGTTTGCCGTTTCAATGAACCTGGCGCACCCCCTGGACGGCCTTAAATCCAAAGAAAGCCAGCGAGCGTCGGCATCTAGGGATGGTGCTGAGTGTCCCATCACAATCTACTCATTGAGACCAGAGATGTGGACAGAAGATTCGCATATCTGTCACTGTCAATCATTGTATCAAGATTGATTAAAAGGGCTTGTCTCGTCACTTCGACACTAAGTCGCTCAAACGGAGTAAAACTCCGGCACCTCATGGCCGTTTCCGAGGCTTTAGCTCGTCAAAGAGCGTCAAATAAGCCCATAGCTAGAGGTCTATATCGCTAATGAAAGGAGGCTAAAATTGATGGTAAATGAGATCTGAAGATCCGTACTTAGCTATCGCAGAAATGGCCGTAATGAGCATCACCATAAATCCATAACCCACACATCAACATTGTGCAGCACTCAATGCTCGCAAAGCTGCGAATATGGTCAGTGTGTCGGTCTTACGCGGACGAAGATCAACTTGAGAAGAGATATACCGAGAAAGGGGTACTGATGAAGTCCTCGTTTTGTTTATGCACACTACATTCGCTTTCGTTAGCTGCTCGATCCCAAGAATGCAGGCCAGAAATATGGCCTTACAATTTCTTCCTTTCCTCCATCAATTCCAGCCTTTGCTCTTGCGCTACCTCCAAGGATACGGGGAAGTCTGTTGTGAGCTGCAACTCATGACTTAGCTATGTTTCGATAAGGTGGTAGAGTTACTGATTTTGCGTACACTCGTAACGTGATCGGCCATCTCAGGCGGCATCTGTCCCAACGGTCCAATACCGCGGACTTGTTCCGCCCACCATGCTTTCTGCTGGCATGGGACATTGGCTGTACTGATTGTTTTTAGGTGTGGATCCACCAGAAAAAGCGCCATAATCTTGCGATGGCCTGGCCGGTTGGGATCGGACAGGTGGAAAGGGCAGACGCGATGTTGATACACCTGCTTTAATGTCAGTGGTCTGCTGCACAGCTTGACTAATCACACAAACATTTGGAAACGTCAGCAGTCGGCCCTCCTAGAAGAGTGTTAGCTCATGCTGAGTGTTGACGTTTCGGGGGGCAAGCCTTTGTGACGACTTTGCCGAGCTCTTGGACCTGTGGCTCTCCGTTTTGGAACCCGTAAATTGCCTCAATGGCATTGTTTCTATCTTGCTCATATGATAGTTCCCCCTGAATATCGTCGGAAATCTCGTGGCGAAATGCGAGTAAGCTCTCGCTGATGTTATCTGATGCATAGTAGTACAGCGCAGTTGCACATCTAAGAAGCTGTTAGCTCATACAACAACGGCTTGGCCACTGCACGACTTGCATTCTCTCATTCAGCTGTCCTTCCACATGCCAAGAACCGCCTCCGTATGTTGGCTTCTCTGGCGTGAGACAGATATTTGCAAATTTAACGATGATTTGCAGCTTTTCGAACTCTTCCCGTAGGTCCACGGGACGGTTATTCCGGCGCTTCTCGGGCCAATAATCCCCATATATCTCTCGAAACCTCTCGTCAGGTGGCTTGAATTCTCCAGGCTCTAGCTAGATAGATTTTAGCGCATATTTCAGCCGATCAATCTTGTTCCAGTGGTCATAATAGCTCTCGCCGGATTCCCGCTCTGGCTCCTTGAATTCTTCAAATCCGTCTCCTTCCATGCTCAATAGAGGAGGAAGTCTCCAGGTTGCTCTAGGAGGCATAAGGGTTTGATTCCAGAGTGGAGTGGTCCTAGAAACCAGTTTTTCTATAACCGAGTATAAATTTCTGTGATATTGGGGGTGCAAATTATTGACATAGCTTGTGATTCTATCAATTTTCAATCAATTCTGGTAAAGATCTGAATACCTCATGCCTACTTCACATCATCCACTCCTATTGGAATCTCAAATTCACTTGGCAGCCACTGAGTTTTTTGCGACCAGGCCTTGTTTTCTGCCTCTTTGGAAGGGGATGAAACCACTTCGCCGTCGCCACAGCGCTTCATACAGTCATCTAAGCTGATGGTCTCATCGACAAGGACCCTCGTTTGCCCATACACAAGGGGCTAAAGCGAAGGGTGAACTAGATCGAGAACCTGTCTGTCGGATTCCGGATGCCAATCCTTCTCACGATCCGGAACATTTTCCAGTGGGGATATAGCACGCTGAAGCTCTTTTTTTAGCTCGTCTGACACGATCGTGTCAGATTTGAAGACACCATTGAGCACTTCAATGCAATTTGTGTCTTTGAATAATCCTGCTTTATATTTAAGCTCGGCGATACACTGCCTGCCGTCAGATGCGGATAGTATGCTGAGTCTGAAGGAGAAATGCAAGAAGTACCCGCCCAATCGACCATCTTCTCCGAAATATCAGTATCCGGCGTCGCCAACGCTTCGGACTTCCACTTTGTAGTGATGTCTTTATCGAAGACCTTTTCGTTCCAACCTATTTTATCACTCATGCGATTCGTCAGTTCCATCATCGTACGCTCGCGAACGGTAAGAAGGTCTCCGCTACTGTAGCCAAGTCAATTTGACGGAAAGAAATTGTTTAACCTTGACGCAATAAAAGCATGAGACATACTCGTGATCTCCTCCAACAAGTATAGATGGGAAGAAATTTGTACCTTCCCTAAGGTAGGATATCCTGTGTAATTGTGCACGGAAGCTCGGTCAGGGTGGTAGGAAATGGGAAGTTGTTGTTCGACAGAAGATCCTATATGACATCTAGAATCGGTGAGTCAGAAGTTTAGATACTATATAAGACGACGAAGAGATCTACAAGAGAGAGAGCAAGGTCATGTTTATACTGGGAAGCGTGCTGCCCTGACGCGGGGTCAGGTGATGAGTTGGACTATTATATATTCTAAGCTGATATGATTGGACTAAACTGACTTGCCTCAGATCTGAGGCAAAAATTGACCGGCTTATGGTTGTCCAGGCTTTATCACAGTCGAGGCAAAGAGCTACCAGACGTCTCAGATTTATGGCAACATGGTTGAAGCCTAAATTAGCAATTTTCTAACATAAGTAGACATAGACATTACTCTAGCAACCACTCAAGGCAGCAATAGCTCTATATGACACTTGCTAGATTCTGTTTATGCAGATGCACCAGAATAGGTCTGTGGTCTGCAAAGAATTGCAGGTAACTCCTTTGCCCTATCTATAGCTCTGTGAGTCTGAACACCAGTTGTTAGCAATGTCCTCGATGCATGCTGGTAGTGTTGGTTAATGTAGTGAGAAAAGCCCGGAAGTCCGATAAGGGAGCCTTCATCTCGAAGAGAGACCATGATCTGAGGCACAATGGTCTCGTCTGGAGCCGCGCTGGAATGAGGGTTCTTTTCAAGATAGAAAAGGGTACCTGATTTATCTGATATGACATGCCTCCGCATAATGGTGGGTGAATCCATGCAAGGCTATCTGGCTCAGTAGACTTGCTGCTTTCCTACTCCCCATCCCACCACTCTAACCCGAGCCCAAACAAAGAAGCCAAGACCAGTGGCGTAGGAGGCTCCGGTAAATCCTATTAAGCCGACGTAGCTCCCCCCATTTTTGAGCAGAATCTCACCAGCGATCGGGATACCCACCAAAGTCCCAATTCCCACGATAGTGAACATTGTCGCAAAATACCTCCCATAGTCTTTGGTCTCGCATAGCTGGCCAGCACACACCGGTCCGAGGCTGATATTACTACCAGAGGCGAAACCAAACAGCAGGCAAAAAACAATCAACAGAGCTTTCGTCCTATGGATATCAGACACGAGAGCAGCGGAAAGCCAGAAAGCCAGAATTGTCACAAGACAAAGCAGTATCATCAATATCATGGTATTAAATCGTCCGATTTTATCCGCAAGAAGACCGGGGGCCCAGCGCCCGAAGAATGAGCCGGCGTTCAAGATGGCCAGCAGCTGATATGAAAGCGCTGGCTCCAATCCAATAGATAGGGCAAACGAGCTGAGATAGCTGAGTGGTATAAAGAGTCCCCATTCAATTAAAAAAATTGCAATGGTCACGATCAAGAATGTTACGTCCTTAAAAATTCTCGGATCAGGAACTATGTTGGCGCGCGAGAGTGGTTGCAATGGAAGCCGAGATCGGAGCAAGAGGTTCGCGACAAGAAGAAGCAACAGGAATAAAAATCCGAGGGCACGTGTCGCCCAGTCAAAACCGACCGACCTGAACAGAGATGAGAGCATCAGCGGGAATACCACCCCGCCGAGAGAGCCTCCGCAGCTGGCTATCCCCGTAGCAAATCCACGGCGCTTGTCAAAAAAGTGTCCAATCGAGGCAATGGCGGGAGAAGATACCAAGGAGGTTCCAAAGCCACCAAGGATTGCGAAGACAAGAACGAAGTGGTAATATTCTTTAGCGCGATGTCAGCGGCTAGGTACATACTTGTAGAAGGGCTAGGAGTCTGTAACAAAATCCACGAACGGTACTGACTTTTGCAAGCGCTTAGAAGGAACATACAGGCAACCAAACACACAGCTCCCATAGCCATCAGAAACCTCGGCCCTTGCGCATCAAATAACGATCCTGTGACAATGCCGCTGAAGTATGCTATGAACAGATACAAACCAAAGATCCAGCCTATGTCAGCCTGGCTGTAGGACGCCAATTGATTCCGGCTGATGTAGGCTTGGAATGTTCCAATTGTATTCATCAAACCAAAGCAGCACATCATGCCACATAAGGAGCCCAGTACCGATAGCCAGGCACGCAGACCGCCTTCAGGGTACGGTTCTTCCTCTTGTTCGGGTTGTGCTGACACATTTGACGAATTCGATACCTTTGGAGACATCGGACTTTCAATACCACGACCGGCCACATATTTAGAATCTCGTCCGGCTGCCGCAGGACTGATCTTTCTCTTGACTTCGTGTTCGGATGTCACCATAACTGACGAAAATCGGGCAGCTACAATTTTGGTCCGCAACAGCACTTATGGTGGTGGACCAGATATCATGCAGGCAAAAGGCGACCAGTCGAGCTTACCTTACGGAGTATAGTGCATACTGGAAACAACAACGACAGTCCGATCTGCCAGTCACCCTGTCATCCAATTCTACGAATCGGGCGACCTGAAAGTTTGGACTTCGAGGTAGGTGCTGCATCAAGCTCAAATCTCCGCAACAACACATACCAAGTCCACTGATATGTGAAGCAACACTCCATTGCACTTTACGCGGTTTGAATTATAAGGTGGACATATCAGCTACCTTAGAACTTCTTCTGGCTAGCGCTGCAACTACTAGTCAACCCCGCCTTTACCTAAGGTACTCGTACTTAGGGTGCGAAATGTATTAAACATGTTTATTGCCTAACCAAATTAGGTTAGTCAAAAACGTGTTTTAAACACGTTTATTGAAGCATGTTTTAAACACAGGGGTA
>JAABVA010000280.1_pt1 | contig 66877 bp, 60 predicted proteins | sample 5560331 | NCBI WGS metagenome assembly JAABVA01 (sample SAMN12812661, study PRJNA571458) | rock metagenome | isolation source: Antarctica rocks | place: Antarctica: Victoria Land, Mt New Zealand sud | collected 2016-01-07
ACCCAATACACCTATCCTCATCGGGAAATCTCACCTGAAATTCAAATAATGACAGGCTCTTGAATCGCTCTTCCATGCCACTAACTTACTATTTTTTTTAGTATTTAACAAACGCCTATTTCAATAAGCCAGATTACGATGATAAATAAGGCCAATCACTACTTTTTCCCCTCCGTCCATTCATAAACATGCTTATTCGCATCGCCGGTAATTTTTTGGCAGTTGCAGTTGCCGCCCCATTCTTTGGTGCCGTCTTTAAAATACTCACACTTCCAAATAGGTGCTTCATGTTTGATACGGTCAATGATATAACGGTTGGCCGAATAAGCTTCTGCCCGGTGCGGCGAAGCAGTAATTACAACTACAGCCGATTCTGAAATACCCACTTTACCGGTCCGATGTTGTGCAAGCGCGATATTTAAAGGCCATTTTTGGCAGGCATCGTCCAAAATCTTGCTGATAGCTTTGGATGCCATCGCTTCCTGCGCTTCGTATTCCAGATAATCTACATCCGTTTGCGGGTCGTTGTCGCGGACTTCTCCGCTAAAAAGCACTATTGCACCCGCTTCTGGATGATGGGATTTAGCCAATAACCCAACCAAATCCAAAGGGTCAGCAGATAAAAAAGGAAGATCAGCCGCCACTGCTGGGCGGGATAATGCAGATGGTGTCATTTGTAGTTATGGGATAATCAGGGTCAACAAATTCATTGCGGACAGCAAAACGGCATAGATCAAGTACACTTGCAGCTTCGGGGTTTTGACCAGCCAGATGTTGCTTTAAAGCTGTTATATTTTTGATAGTGCCTTGCATTTCAAACTCCTTGTCAAAGTAGTCTTTCAAAACAGCAAAAACTTGTATAGTCATATTTTTAGGTGGTAAAAGAAGTATCAGCCGCCAATTTGCAACATGCTCAATTCGCTGCCTGTAAAATGGTGCAACTGTTTCTGGCTCATGGCCAATTGCAGTTTTTCCTGTAGGATAAAATCGTTATCGGCCGGATCCATCGCAATGGGATGATTAGTGCTCAAACAGCCGTACATATTCCCTTCTGCATCCAAACGCAAACGGCTACAATCCTGGCAAAAAGGTTCGCTGTTGTTGGCGATAATACCGAAAGTATTTCCGGCAGGCGTTTGCCAGTAATTAGAAGTGGCAGAAGCTGTTCTTGGCAAGCGTTTAAAGTTGTGTTTAGTTGCAATTGTATCCAATAATTGTTGTTGGGAGAATAAATATTTGTCGGATTCGTGATGCAGATGTCCCATCGACATCACTTCCAAAAAACGGACCGGGATATTTTTACTAAAAGCATAATCCACTAAAGGAATAATCTGGTCTTCGTTCATTCCCTTCATAATCACGGCATTCAATTTCACCTGGATACCCAAATCCAAAGCCGCTTCAATGCCTTTCAAAACACGGTCGAGATGCCCGCGTTTGGCCATTTTATAGAAATCAGCTTCATTCATCGCATCCAAAGAAACATTAATGGACTGCAAACCGGCATCACGCAAAGCAATAGCTTGCCGCGCCAACAAATAACCGTTGCTGGTCATGCTGACTTGAGGGATTCCGATCAGTTTTAAATTACGGATCAGTTCCGGCAGTTCGCGGTAAAGTAAAGGTTCGCCGCCAGTTAAACGGATGGTTTCCAAATCAAGCTGTTCGTGCAAGCGGGAAATAATTTGCGAAAAAAAAGCTGCGGATTTTTGCGGGCGGTGATCAAAGTTGATTTCTTCTTCAGAACCCATTGTGCAGTAAAAACAATTGAGGTTGCATGTGTTTAACAAGCTTACCCTCAAAGTTTTAAATTTTCTTCCGTATGGATCGTTTAGCACTTTCATTCAAATTTTAATACGATAAAAGAAGCATTGATCAAATAATGGTTTTAAGTTGAAGCATTGTCCTTTTGTTATATAACCAAATATACAACGAAATGTTGATTTTAAATAGTGTGAAATGCAACCGGATGTCCTGTTTGCAAATCCTGTGCGTCAGCAGGATGAAGCGCAATGGCATTAGCTTGTAACGCAGCTTTTACATCACCGGAACTATTGAACAAAACTGGCGTAACTTCCTGATTTATAATAACCGGAAAGAATTCATCAAATGGTGTTTTCTTAGGTTTTTGTGCCGATAAAAGAAGCATTGGCAACTCTTTTTCCTTTAAACCAAAACAGGTTTTAAGGTAATGTTCAATAAATAATTTGAAAGTAACATGACAGGAAAAAGGGTTGCCCGGCAAAGCAAAAACTAAACCGCCGGAAGGCAGTTGCCCGCACCAAATTGGTTTTCCAGGCTTGATCTTTACTTTATGAAACAGTTTTTTAACGCCTAAACTTTCCAGAATTTCCGGTACATAATCTGCATCACCGGCAGAAACGCCTCCGCATAAAATAACCATATCTAAGTTTAGGGCCGCGCTGATTTCCTGTTTCAATTGCGCTTTATCATCCAAAATATGTTTATAAATGGTTGGTTTAACCTGCCAGGCTTTCAGCAAACTTTTTAATAAATATTGGTTGCTGTTGCGGATTTGAACATCAGAAACCGGCTGTCCGGGTTCTACCAATTCATCACCAGTGGTAAATAACGCAACAACAGGCAATTTTTCTACCTTAAATTCCGCTTTTCCAACAGAAGCCAGCAGCGCAATTACCGGCGGCGTGCAAATACAATTTTGATCGAAAATGCAAGTATCAGCTTGAATATCTTCCCCTTTTTTGGCGATATTTTGAAAAGCTTTTACGGTTTCAACATTGAAGGAAACCTTATGGTTTGTTTCCGTTGCATCTTCCCTGCGGATAACCAGATCAGCATTTGGCGGAACCGAAGCACCGGTCATAATTTTATAACATTCACCAGAGGAAATTGACTGCGCATAACGCTGGCCGGCAAATACTACTTCTTTTATCTTATAATTTCTGGTGCCCGATTCCCAGTCTTTGAAATTGATAGCATAACCATCCATGGTAGCCCGGTTAAACGGCGGATAATCACGATCAGTATAAATTTGTTCGGATAAAACCCTTTCAAAAGCTTCATCTAAAACAACGGTTTCTTGTCCGAATGATTTGGCTAAACCTGAAATTATTTGCTGCGCCTCTTTATAATTCAACATTTGGTTTCATTTTGAATCATGCCCGCCGCCCAAAATCATTTTCCGGGCATGAAAAACAGCAGGCAAAATAGCTTGTAAAGATTCGCGCGCACCACTGGCACTTCCGGGCAAAGTAACCACCAAAGTTTGGCCGATGGTTCCGGCAACGCCGCGGCTCATCATGGCAAACGGCGTGCGCTGCTGCCCGAAAACACGCATGGCTTCTGCAATACCGTCAGCTTTATGTTCCAATAATTCTTCTACGGCACCTACTGTATTGTCACGCGGGCCTAAACCGGTGCCGCCAGTTGTAAAAATAAACGGCACATCTTCCTTCACCCAATCCAAAATTTGCTGCTGGATTTGCTGTTTATCATCCGGTAAAACCTCAAGATAAGGCACTTCTGCGTTAAAGCTTTCCAGCATTTCTTTGATGATTTTTCCGCTTTGGTCTTGCCGCGTTCCTGCCGCGGTAGAATCAGAACAAACCAAAACCGCACAAACAGAAACATCTTCATACAGCAATTGCCGGTCGCTTTTGCCGCCGCGTTTTTCCAACAATTTGATGTGGCCGATCTCCAGTTGCTTGTCAACCGGTTTCAGCATATCGTAAATTTCGAGCGCGGCAACCGAAACGGCGGTCAGCATTTCCATTTCAATCCCGGTCCTGCCGATAGATTTTGCTTCTCCTAAAATAAGAATTCCCGGGCGGTCAAAAACTTTTTCATCTACATATCCCGCGTGCTTTTTCGGGTCGAGGTAATCAAATTTGATGCTCATCCCGTCAATCGCAACCGGATGGCAATGCGGCAATAATTGCGGCGTTAATTTCGCCCCTAAAAAACCTGCTGCCTGGGCAACATCAAACAAATTACCTTTTGGAAGCTGGTTGTTTTTAATGAGTTCTATGGTGGGTGCTGTGCAAAAAACAACGCTGACCGCACGGGCTGTACGAAGCGTGATTTGCTTATTAGTAACGTTTTGCATACTGTTTTTATCGGTATAAAATCCGATTTAGGATATGAATTTTTCTGGTTTTAATTTTATTAACCTGATCTCGTCATCAATGCCGATAATGCCTTCGCCTTCGTGGGTCAGGTTTTGGCCGAAGTAAACCTTGTTGTTTTTTTTGCGGTAACCGGCCAGTGTTTTTAAAGGCTCTTTTCCGCCAATCCCTTTTTCCTGATCGATGGTAATAACCGGGCAACGGGCACAAGGTTTCACGCCAAAAAAATTGATGCCGGCGATGCTGAACTGCTGCATCTGGTCTTCCTGAAAAGCTTCTCCCCCGGAAAAAACAATATTCGGGCGGAAACGGTCCATTAAAACCGGTTCCTGCAAACGGCTGTTCAGCTCCTCCAGTGAAGCTTCGCCAATCACCAAAAACGAAAAAGCATCGGTAAAAGAAGTAATATGGTGCGGACTGGCATATTCTGGATCTACTTTTCGCTTCGTATTTGCCGGCATATAAACCAGGCGGCATTTTACGTCCAGCATTTTTGTAAACCAGTTGTCAATTTCGCTGTCCACAAATTCGGCAAGGCATTCATCGTTCCAAATGGTGCAAACGGCTTCTTCTTTGGCATCAAACAAAAACGGGACAGCCACAAATTCTTCCGGCCGGTGCCGGTGCATCACCACCAAACCTTTCGGTGTCAGTTCGACATAAAGCAACGCCATTTCCGGGATTTCCCGCTGCGACAGAAACCGGTTATTTTCATCCACCAGCATCCAGCGGCGGTCGTGTTCCAAACCCCGGCTTGTAACTTGTGCTTTGTTCAACGCAATACCGCCGAGGGATTTGATGGGATAAATAAAAAGCCCGCTGATTTTTAACATGAAATAAAGGTAGAAGCAATTTTAGGGTTTGTTTAAATTTATCTTAAAAAATATGATGCCTCTTTTACCTGTAAAAAAACATCAAACTGTTTTTTTACAGGTAAAAGAAGTATCGAAAACAAGCCGAATCCAATTAGAACTATCTTTTAGTTTTTGGGCGAAGAAGTTTGCCCAAATAACAAAAAATGGTTTTTATAACCCGATAAGCCGCCCTGCAAACTAAAGAAATTTGGAAAACCGGCCTGCCTGAAAAATCCTGCTGCCTAATGTCTGCGGACGGAATTAACGGATTTACAACAATGTTTTACTTAGCTCAAAGTTTTTTAAACAAATAACTCAACTATTGCTTTTTAAGAAAATCCGATTTGCCCAAACATGAAATCCCGTTATTTACTTTTAGGCTTTACCGGCCTTGTTCTGTCTTTTACGGCTTGCAAAAAAGACAAGGCCAATAAAATTGTAAGCACCGGAACTGCTGATTTTTCCAGATATATTGCCGTTGGTAATTCCATCACTTCCGGTTTTGCAAATGGCGGCTTGTACCTGGCCGGGCAGCAGGCGGCTTTCCCAAACCTGCTGGCCGGGCAAATGAAGCTGGCCGGCGGAGGCACTTTTACGTCTCCTTTGTTTGCTGCGGACCAAGCAAATGGTTCCGGCTATTTAAAATTGTCCGGCTACAATCCGGACGGGTCGCCCATTATTGATTCGGTCAAAACCAACCTTGCTGTACGGAGTGTAACTGTAATTCCTACCGTTGGCACCATTACTTTATTTACCAAATACAGCGGCGACCTGAACAATTATGGTGTGCCCGGCATTAATTTGCGCGATGTTACCAACCCTTTGTATGGCAATTACAACGGCTTTTTTGAACGTTTATTCACAGCTAACGCCGGTGCAATTGCCACACCTTATTTAGATTTTGTAACCGCAAAACCTTTTACTTTTTTTACTTGCTGGCTGGGCAACAATGATGTGTTGGGTTATGCTAAATCTGACGGCAAAACCGCAATCAGTGCCTTAACTGATAAAACCGTTTTTACAACTATTTATAACACAACCATAGCCAAACTCACAAAAACCGGCGCAAAAGGAGTAGTTGCTACCATTCCTGATCTTACAAATCTTGCGTTTTTTCATGTCATCACAGTAAACGCACTGCTTACTGCCGCTCAAAAAGTAAGTCCTGCTTTTACAACCTTGTATATTCAGGCGTTGGACGCAAACGGAAATTATACTACACGTGCAGCAACAAATACTGATTTAATTATGCTCACGTTTAATACCGCACAATTAGGGGCAACGGTAAACGGAGGTGCATTGTACGGTTTATCGCCTAAAAACCCTTTACTGAGCAAAGAAGTGTTGGATGTGGACGAAGGTGCAAAAGTTAAAGATTACATCAACAGTTATAATACAACCATCAAAGCAGTTGCAGCAGCCAATAACTTGCCCGTTTTTGATTCTTATGCTGTGCTAAACCAGCTTCGGAACGGCATTACGCAAGACGGGGTCAGCATCAACACTAATTTTATAAGCGGCGGTTTCTTTTCTTTGGATGGAGTGCATTTTACGCCGCGCGGAAATGCTTTTGTGGCCGATGAAATTATCCAGGTAATCAATGCAAAATACGGTTCTACCCTGCCGCTGCTTGATATTTCTGCTTACAATACGGTAGGCGTGAATTAGCTGCGAAGCGTTAAATAAAGGTATAAGCTTAAATTTGCATACTGTTTTTAGCACTATAAAATCGTTAACATGGCCGACAGATCACTCCCTGTCAGCCATTATTTTTTTAGGTGGTTTAGATTCAAAACAATACTTCTTTTAGCACCTGTTTTTAGGCAGAAGCAAAAGTCGTATTGAAATTTTTACATTCTAATCTTCCCATTTCGCCAAAACGATTACCTTTTTAAACTACAATTGAATATTTTTCGTCAAAAATTATCCTTGATGAAAAAGTTCTACTTGTTGCTCCTTTTGCCTTTGCTTTATTTTCAACTGAAAGCACAAAATACCGGCCCAAACCCAAATCCTGTCAAAGGAAATTATTCGCTGGCGGCACGTTTCTCTCCGAAGAAATTACAAAAAATGATTTTTTCTACTTCCGTTGATGCGCACTGGCTTAAAAACCCAGACCGTTTCTGGTATATGTTTGAAACCAGCTCAGGCAAAAAATGGTACTTGGTTGATCCGGCCGGCCGAAGCAAAAAGCTGTTGTTTGACAATGCCAAAGTTGCCGCGGCAGTTACTTTGATCGTCAAAGATCCTTTTGATGCCCAACACTTGCCAATTGAAAACCTCAAGTTCACCAAAGATGAAAAAAGCATTCAGTTTGATTTGAAAAGTTCGATTGACCAGGTTAAAAAAGACCGGAAAGACAAGAAAGCGGCAGATTCATTAGAGAAGAAAACCTTTTACTTTCAATACAATTTACAAACCGGAAAGTTGGCCGAACTGGTCAATTATGAAAAAGTAATACCAAAACCAACCTGGGCTTCTATTGCGCCCGATAGTTCGGCAATTATTTTTGCCCGTAATTATAATTTGTTTTGGATGGACAAATCCAATTATAAAAAAGCTTTGAAAAACGAAGACGACAGTACAATTGTGGAACACCAACTCACAAAAGACGGTGTGGAAAATTATGCTTACGGCGGAAGTTTTATGAATGAAACCAATGTTGAATTGGAAAAGAACAAGAAAAAACGCAAGCCAACACAAGTATTATGGTCACCGGATGCAAAACATTTTGCTTTGATCAAAACAGATTCCCGCAAGTTAAAAGACTTTTGGGTGATCAACAGTGTGGCCGAACCGCGGCCAACTTTGGAAACTTATAAATACCAGTTGCCGGGGGAAAAAGAAAACCCGGTTAAAGAAATGCTGCTGTTTGATTTTGCAGCCAAAACTTCCAAGAAACTAAATACAGCTTTGTTTAAAGACCAGGAACTGTCTATGTGGCCTGCACCAACTTTGCAAAAAAACCGGGACGATGAATTCCGTCCGAACTTGTGGTTGGGCACCAATGAAAAATTCTACTTTTATCGGACCGGCCGCGATTTGAAAAAAATCGATGTTTGCAGTGTTGATATACAAACCGGGAAAGTTACTATGTTGATCCAGGAAAGGTTGAACACTTACATAGAGATCAACCGGCCGGGTTTGGTCAACAACGGAAAAGAACTGATCGAGTGGTCCGAACGCGATGGCTGGGCACATTTTTACTTGTACGACGAAACCGGAAAATTGAAAAACCAGATCACTTCCGGTTCTTTTCATTGTGATGATATTGTAAATATCGATGCCAAAAACCGCATCTTGTATTTTACGGCATCCGGCAGGGAAACTAATGAAAACCCATACTATTCACATTTGTACAGCATTCATTTTGATGGCAGCAATATCCATTTATTAGATGCCGGAAACTTTGACCATGCTTCCAGTTTGAATGATGAAAACAAGTTTTTTGTCAATACTTTTTCCCGCGTAAATACAATTCCAAAGGCTATTTTGTATGATTTTATGGGTCACAAACTGATGGATCTGGAAACGGCCGACTTGTCCAATTTAATGGCTGCCGGTTACAAGTTCCCGGAACCGGTCAAAGTAAAAGCGGATGACGGCATTACCGATTTGTATGGCGTAATGTACAAACCTTATGATTTTGATGCACAAAAGAAGTATCCGTTGATTGAATACGTTTATCCCGGGCCGCAAACGGAAGCCGTAAATACTACTTTTAGCAAAAGTATGGATGCGAATGAAAGACTGGCGCAGTTTGGATTTGTAGTGATCACAATTGGAAACCGGGGCGGCAACCCGGAACGTTCCAAATGGTACCACAATTATGGATATGGTAACCTGCGTGATTATGGCTTGGCCGACAAAAAAGCAGCCGCAGAGCAAATGGCAGACCGCTATCCTTTTATAGATATTAACCGCGTTGGTATCACCGGGCATTCGGGCGGCGGTTTTATGTCAACCGCTGCGATGTTGGTTTATCCCGATTTTTTTAAAGTTGCGGTTTCTGAATCCGGCAACCACGACAACAGTATTTACAACCGTTGGTGGAGCGAAAAACATAATGGGTTGAAAGAAACCGTTACGGCAAAAGGAGATACAAGTTTTCAATATTCCATTGATAAAAACCAGGACTTGGCGAAAAACCTGAAAGGGCATTTGCTGCTTTCTACCGGGGATATTGACAACAATGTGAGCCCGTCCAACACCATCCGTTTGATCAATGCTTTGATCAAAGCAAACAAACGTTTTGATTATGTTTTGCTGCCCGGCCAGCGCCATGCCTACGGAGACATGACCGAATATTTCTTCTGGCAAAAAGGGGATTATTTTTGCAAGTATCTTTTAGGCGATTTCTCACAACCGGTAGATTTGCTGGAGATGGACAAGGAAGTAGAAATGAACGGCAAAAAGGTTGCAGCAAACTAAATTTTATACTGATAAAAGAAGCATCTCATCTTGCAACCCTCCTGCTGCTGCCCTTTGATACAAGTAGCCTTTAAATTGTATATTATTTAAATTTATATTATTTGTTAACAGAAACAAAGTCAGTACCTTGTCGTTACTCTAACAATTATAAGTTAGCTTTTTTAATAAATTTAACTTATAATTGTAAATCCTTCATTAATTAAAAATCTAAAATACATTTGTACATGGCAAACGTAACAGAAAAAGAGATCATCCTTTATCTTAAAGAAAAGATAAAAACCATTCAATCAGAAGCTAAAAAGTACGAAGATTTGTTAAATGCTTTTAACGGATCTGCCGCAACATCCAAAACAGCAAAACAAACTAAAGACAACATTTTGGAAGCTGTTTTGGGAGAAGCAGAAGATGCCCCTGCAAAAACCCCGAAAAAGAAAGCGGAAGCAAAACCTGCAAAAAGCAGTAAAGCAGCAACTCCAAAAACATTGGAAGTTCCGGCCGAATATTCTACAGATTTGGGGTTAAGCAGTAAAATTGCATTTGCCCTGAATGAAATTGGCGCAGGTTTTGGACAAGATATTGCAACGGCAATGGCGCAATACGAACCACAAAGTGACGGGGATAAAATATTCAAACAGATTGCAAGTGTACTGTCCAACCTGAAAGCAAAAGGTGCTTTAACCACAAGCAAAGAAGGCCGCCGGGATAAATATTCCTTGGCCAAGTAATATCCGGTCAATAAAATTGGAATACCTTTTATTTTCTGATATTGTTTTTATCGTTATAAAAACAGTATCAGAAAATTTGGAACAGCGGTGGCATCAACACATCCGCTGTTTTGCTTTGGCAACTATTTAATAAGCAGCAGTAAAACATTGGCGGATATGCTTCTGCACTTCCAGTTCATCAATGATCGCGATAGCCAAATCTTCTACAGGCAACACACTCAGGCTTTCTGCATCAAAAACGGGGTTATCCGAGCCTAAGCGATAAACACCCTTTCGGATACCGGAAGTTCCCTGGTGCATTTCGAAAGCAGGATTAAATAAAGTCCAATCCAGTTCTTGCCCTTCTTTCAAAATATTAAAACAATCCCGCTCAGCAGTTGCAACGGGTTTAATTTCAGCAGGAAAATCAGGCGTGTCCACTGCTTGTATGCCCGGTGCAACTTCCAAACTTCCGGCACCGCCGATTACAATGTACCTTTTAACACCTGATTTTTTTACGCCCTTTTTGGATAGACTGGGAACCTTGCAAAAACTCATTATAACTATCCGGATTGCTCCAGCCGGCATTATAAGCACTAATTACAGCATCACAACCTTGCACCAGTTCTCCCACTGTTTTTTCATCCAAAACATCACCTTTTTTTATACTCAGGTTTTCATTTTTCGGGGTGATATTTTCTGGGTTTCTTACAATGGCCGCCACTTGGTGGCCCCTGTTTAATGCTTCTTTCAAAATGGCAGAACCTACAAATCCGGAAGCTCCGATCAATGCTATTTTCATCATAAAATTATTTTATTAGTTGAATCAATTATCCATACCTCACCTAATCACTGCAGCTCTGTTGTAAGAGTATCGGGTTTGAGCAAGCATCGATACTATAATTTATGGTATAACATTTAAGTTGAATTTAGAACATAAGAAATTAGAAAACCTAATATAAAATTCAACTTATCTTTAAACAGAACAAGCAAAAGCCTGAAACATAAGCACCTGATTTTATGGTATAAAAGAAGCATCCGGCAGCAACGTTCGCAGAAATAATTATTCCGTATCAGAGCCTGTTTGAATTTATACAAGGTTCTTCGGTATGCTTAGGATTGATGCCAATGCTTCTTTTACCCTATAAAAACTGGTGTTTGCACCAATTTAAATAAATCAAATGCCTGCCATTTTTTAGGTGATAAAAGAAGCATAGAAAACAAATTGAACAAATTTTAAACAGGCTCTCAATTTATACTTTTATTTTTAGCTTTATTTCATGATGCAACCTGCCCCTCGTCCTGCCTTTAAAAAGTTGAAGATATTGCCTTTAATTGCAATTATCTTCTTAACAGTTTCAGGCGGCCCATATGGATTGGAACCTTTGTTGGGCTATGCCGGCAAAAATGGTGCGCTGCTGCTGCTGATTGTTACGCCTGTTTTGTGGGACATCCCAACCATTTTTACCGTGCTCGAATTGAATAGCATGATGCCCGTTACCGGCGGCTATTATCAATGGGTAAAAAAAGCAATGGGTTTGCGCTGGGCTTTGTATGAAGGCTGGTGGACCTGGCTTTACACTTTTGTTGACCTGGCCATTTATCCGGTGCTGTTTACAGAATATGCAACTTTCTTTTTCCCTGCAGTTGCAGCTTATAAAATCCCGGTTTGTTTGTTCATCATCTGGTCGTCCGCCGGTTTAAATATTTTGGGCATTGTTCCGGTCGGGAAGATTTCCGTCTTTCTCGGCGCGTTGGTACTTGCTCCTTTTATCATACTTTTTTACCTGGCTTTTAGCCGCCATGCCGGCAGTTTTACTTTTCCGCATTTATCGCTGAAAGGGATCGGTTTTTCTTCTTTAGGGTTAGGGCTTTATACGGTGATGTGGAATTTTATCGGCTGGGACAACGTAACCACTTATGCAGAAGAAGTAAAAAAACCCGTGCGCACTTACCTTATTTCGGTGTGTACTGCTTTTGTCCTGATATTTTTAGTGTATTTTCTGGCTGTTTTGGTTGCGCAGCAATCTGGCATCAACCCGGTAAAATTAGAAAAAGAAGGTTTTCCGGTTGTCGGGATTTTAGTGGGCGGCCACTGGCTGGGCGCCTTGCTTTCTTTTGGCGGAATGGCCAGCGCACTAGGTTTATATTCTGCCGTGCTGCTTTCTGTTTCCCGTGTGCCCAAGGTAATGGCAGATGATGGTTTGCTTCCCCAAAAAATCAACCTGCTTCACCCAAAATACCAAACGCCTTATGTTTCGATTTTGGTTTGCTCAGTGGTTATCAGTTTCATGATTTTGTGGAGTTTTACCGATCTGCTCATCATCGACGTTACCGTTTATGGCGCAGCTTTATTTTTGGAGTTTGTTTCGCTGATTGTTTTTCGGATCAAATTCCCGCAATTACACCGTCCCTTTAAAATCCCGCTGAATGTTTTCGGACTATCCCTGATGGCTTTTTTACCTTTGATCGTATATATAATTGCTCTGTCAGGTGCACTTTCTGCTGCCGAAAAAACCTGGCTGCCCGCTTTGTTCTCTATTGCTGCTTTACTTTCGGGGGAAGTGGTTTGGCGGTTGATCCTGTTGCGGAAACCCAATTTACAGACCAGTTAGCCATACTGTTTTTAGGCAGGTAAAACAGTATGGCTTATTATTTAAAGGATTTAAACCGCCGGTTCCTGCTGGCTCAAACAATGAAAACTGCCCAGTCCCCAGATAATATCCGTAGAATCAATACCTACAACTTTTCGGTCTGGAAAGCATTGCTGTAAAATCTGCAAGGCTTTTTCGTCGTTTTTATCACGGTAAGTTGGTACGATCACTGCTTTGTTTGCAATATAAAAATTGGCGTAACTGGCTGGCAAACGGGTATCTTCCCAAATGACTGGAGACGGCATGGGCAGTTCGATAATAGTAAGCTGACGGCCATCCAACAGCTTCATCTCCTTCAGTTTCTCCAGGTTTTCCTGCAAAATTTGGTAATTGTCATCTTCCGGATTTTCTTCTACAACGGTTACCACGGTATCTTCATTTATAAAACGCGTAATGTCATCAATATGGCCGTCGGTATCGTCGCCCACAATCCCATCGCCCAGCCACAAAACCTGCTGCACACCGTAATATTGTTTTAGATAATCTTCAATTTGATTTTGGTTGAGATGCGGGTTCCGGTTTGGGTTGAGCAAACAAGCCGTTGTAGTCAGCACCGTTCCTTTTCCGTTAAACTCTACCGAACCGCCTTCCATCACAATCCCCGGATGATAAACCGGCAAACCAAAATGTTCGGCAATTTTTGTCGGGATCACATCATCCAGATCAAAGGGTGGATATTTACCGCCCCAAGCGTTGTAACCCCAATCCAGCACCAATTTTTGTGGCATAAAAGAAGCATCACGGTTCAGCAAAAACGCAGGGCCGTGATCCCGGCACCAGGCATCATTTGTGGGGAAATAAAAAAATTCAATCTGATTCAAATCTGCTCCAACTTTCTGCAATTCTGCTTTCGCAAAAGTTTCCATGGCAGCATCGGCAACATTGATCCGCACCAATTCACCTTCTGCCACAATCGTAATAAATTCACAATAATGCTGGTAAATCGATTCTAACTTTCCCGGCCAGGATTCATTTTTATGCGGCCAGCTCAACCATGTGGCTTCGTGCTTTTCCCACTCCGCCGGAAAAAAATAATCCTGTTCTTGCAGATTAGTCTTCATCAATCAATCTTTTAGTAATAGGCTGATAAGAATCAATCCTACGATCACGCAAAAACGGCCAATGTGTGCGGTATCGATCAGTTTCTGTCAAATCCAGTTCCTGCACAATCACTTCTTCCTCATCGTGCGAAGCCTGGTAAATCACTGTCCCAAAAGGATTGGCAATAAAAGATCCGCCCCAAAATTTTACACCGGCTTCCTCTCCTACCCGGTTAATACTGACCACATGCACACCGTTGGCAATACCATGCGAACGCTGGATGGTTTGCCAGGCATTGTATTGTTCGGTGTTTGTAGGCAAATCCTGCAAAGTTGCCCAGCCAATGGCCGTTGGATAAAACAAAATTTCGGCGCCCATTAAAGCGGTAATGCGGGCAGCTTCAGGATACCACTGGTCCCAGCAAATCAACACGCCCAAAGTAGCATATTTGGTTTTGAAGACTTTGTAGCCCAGATCTCCCGGTGTAAAGTAGAATTTTTCGTAAAAACCCGGATCATCCGGAATGTGCATTTTCCGGTATTTGCCCAAATATTTTCCATCTGCATCTATAACAGCGGTGGTATTATGGTACAAACCTTGCGCACGTTTCTCAAACAAAGAAGCAATGATCACTACATTCAGTTCCGCAGCAACTTTGGAAAGCGCATCCGTTGAAGGTCCGGGAATCGCTTCTGCCAGTTTGAAATTATCGTAATCTTCTTCATCGCAAAAATACAATGACGTAAACAGCTCTTGCAAACACACAATCTGCGCGCCTTTTACGGCTGCTTCGTGTATTTTACCGATGGCTTTTTGCAAATTCGCTTCCTTATCTGCCGTGCAGCTCATCTGCACCAATCCTACTTTAACTTTAGACATTTTAGCAAAGTTTATTTCGCCGCAAAAATAAGATTAAGATCAAAGCCGCGCAATGCTGTTTTTATCACCCTAAAACTATCTTTTTAAATAACATGATTTTGTTATTTTTACTGCCGATGGCTGAAGCAGAAGAAAACCCGGTCCCTAAAACCAAAAAGCAAGTTGTTTGGGATATTGTCAAAACGATCCTGAAAATAGGTTTCACCGGTTTACTGCTGTACTTAGTTTTGCGGAAAATGGATTTAAATGTGGTGAAAAGAACGCTTTCTGCTGCTAATCCGCTTTATTTGATTTTAGCCCTGATTACGTTTTTTGTTTCGCAACTGGTAGCGTCTTCCCGTTTATTGAGTTTTTTTAAATCGATCCATTTAAAGCTTGGTTACCGTTTTAACCTGCGCTTGTATATGCTGGGTTTATTCTATAATTTATTTCTGCCCGGCGGTATTGGCGGAGATGGCTACAAGATTTGGCTGCTCAACAAAAGCTATAAACTACCTGCAAAAAGAGTGTTTTGGGCGATATTTTTTGATCGCTTAAGCGGGTTGTGGGCGATAGGACTGATCGTTGTTGCGCTGATTGGTTTTTTGCCGCAAATTCAAATCCACCTGGCCATTCCGCTCTGTGTTTTTTTGGTTGGTACGGCAGCTTATTATTTTGTGGCGAAATATTTTTTTAAAGAATATACGCATTTCTTTTTTGAAGCGCACGCTAAAGCTATCCTGGTGCAATCCATGCAGGTGATTACCGTTTTATTTGTGCTGCTGGCTTTACATTTCAACGGCAAGTTTTCTCCTTATCTGTTCACTTTTTTGGTGGCTTCGTTATCGGCAGTGGTTCCGTTTTCTGTGGGAGGTTTGGGTTTGAGGGAATATATTTTCGTCCATTTTGCGCCTTTTTTCAACATGGATCCCAATTTGGCGGTGGTAGTTAGTTTGTTGTTTTATCTTACTTCGGCTGTAATTTCTTTGCTGGGGATTTATTACGTTTTTTATAGCAGCCGCTTACATCAGTACCTACCAAAGGAAAATGAAACCGAAACAACACCATTGGCAACAGATTGATGTTGTAAGATAAACTTTGCGGAACTATGAAAACAGATGCTAAAAGAAGCATCGTTTTTTAATCATTATCAAATGAACATCATCATTACCGGAGCCAGCAGCGGTATTGGGTTTGAAGCTGTAATCGAACTAATCCAACAGCCTGGCCATCAAATTATAGCACTTGCCCGGTCAGAACAAAAGTTGGCACGTTTGCTGGAAATTTCCCAAAGCTTAAACCCGGATTGTGTTTTATATCCGATAGTTTTTGATATTGTGCATGATGATTACAACGACCTAAAACAATTTATTATAGCTCACTTTGAAGGAAAAATTGATGTGCTGATCAACAATGCCGGCACGTTGATCAACAAACCTTTTGCACAACTTGGCGAAAGTGATTTTGTAGAAATGCTGCAAGGCAATTACCTCGGCCATGTGCGCATGATCCAGGCGATGCTTCTTTTAATGGCAAAAAACTCGCATATCCTGAATATCGGCAGCATGGGCGGTTTCCAGGGAAGCGCGAAGTTTTCCGGTTTATCCGCTTATTCTGCCAGTAAAGCTGCCTTACATACTTTGACTGAATGCCTGGCACAAGAACTGGCCGAACAGGAAATCAAAGTAAACTGCCTGGCTTTAGGCTCGGCACAAACCGAAATGCTGGAGCGCGCTTTCCCAGGCTACCAATCGCCGGTGATGGCTTTTGAAATGGGCAAATACATTGCTGATTTTGCGCTGACGGGGCACAAGTTTTTTAATGGGAAAGTTTTGCCGGTAGCTTTAAGTACGCCATGATTTCTTGAAGCATAAAAGTTTAGTGTTAATGGATGTTGGTTAATACCTGATTGCTGATAGCCCATTACCTACTATAAAAAATTATAACAGTACGAGACGCTAAGTTCAAATTCAAAACCGTTATAATTGTATTTGTAAACAAGATTTTATGACATGGCAAAACATCATTTAGAGGCGAGATACGATGCTCAGAAGCACCGCGTAGAAATTTGGCTTGAATTAATTGCTTGGGCAGATGATAACCTCTATTTTCAATATGCCCCAGCCTTAGACCTTACCGGTTATGGAAACAGTACTGAAGAAGCAGCTCAGTCATTTAAAATCCAATTAGATGAATTTGTAAGCTATACACTAAATAAAGGCACGGTTTACGATGAATTAGAACGGTTGGGATGGACAGTTAATAAAAAGAGAAAACGCGTTGCAGCACCAGAAGAATCAGTTTTATTAGCTGATAATGAGACTTACAGGAACTTAATTACAATGCAGGGAATCAATAAAAGTTCTACCAATCTTGAACTTGCATTATAATAAAATATGGGCACCCATAAGTTAAGTAATATTTCTATATCTCAATTTGAATCATTTCTGGAACTTGCCGGTTGTAAATTTATCAAAAACGAAAAAGGACATTGTAAATATTCCCGGGCAGACCTTTTTCGCCCAATAATTTTTCAAAACCACATTAATCCTATCCCTGAATTTATCATAAAAAACTTGCCAAGGTTTTTTCCTTACACTAAAAATGATTTTTTTGACATTTTAGAAGGCGTCAAAAAAGTAGAACGAAATGGGAATACTTTTACAATAGCATTAAAGGACAAGAAAAACCCTTAATAGAAATAAGCTTTTTAGGTAGATAAAAGAAGCATCCGATAAAGCCAGATGCTTCTTTTACCATAGAAAAATACTTAAACCCTAATTCTGTACTTCTCCAAACCAACTTACCTCTTCCCGCTTAGCATTAAAATTTCATTCACCACCACTTCAGTAACGTAACGTTTAATGCCTTCTTTATCGGTATAATTTCGCGAAGCCAATTTGCCTGCAATGCTGATCTCATCCCCTTTTTTCAAATAGCTTTCTGCAATTTCGGCCTGCTTGCCCCAAAGTATTAAGTTGTGCCATTGCGTTTCGGTTACTTTTTCGCCTTTCTGGTTGTGGTAAGTTTCATTGGTGGCCAAAGCCAATTTTGCCATTTTTTTGTTTTGATCGAAGCTTTTTACTTCCGGGTTTGTACCTAAGTTTCCTACCAAGCGTACACTGTTTTTTAAGGTGCTCATCGTTTTTATGTTTTGTTTTAAACTGATGGTACAAAGGTGAGGCGGAGTGATTATATTAGTCGGATGGTAAGCGGTTATAGATGGATGTTTTCGTTTGTAAACGTTTGCAGACGGTTAGTAATTGCGTCTATTCATGAGTTAGCCGAAATTGCACGAGCACCCTACTGACTATCAACATTCCTTCCACGGCAGACACAAAGACAGGCAATATTTACTATTTTTGAGAAATGAGTTTGGACAACAAGGATTTACAACCATTAGGGGAAGTTTTTGGCTTTCCTATTGACAACGAAAGCGATAGGGCAAAACGTTATCGGGACAACAAACTATGCCCATACAATAACATTGTTTCCAACTGCACAAAAAACAGTATTGAATTTCCATTAGGTGTTTGCAGCCTGAACCATAAAGGCAAACAAGTAATCATTTGTCCGATAAGATTTAGAGAAGATTGGACAATTATAAGTGATGCTGCTAACTTTATTTTTGAAGGCAAAACTACATGGACACATGTCGGTGAAGTAAGATTAAAAGACAAACACGGTAAATCAGCAGGTAACATTGACTATGTTTTAGTTTCTTATGATGACAAAGGCCGAGTTTTAGATTTTGGTTCGCTTGAAGTACAAGCAGTTTATATTTCTGGAAACTTGACAGGGCCGTTTACGGCATATTTAGAAAATCCAACACCTGATTTTAGTTTTTCACAAGCTTTCAAATATCCTAAACCCGATTATTTATCTTCATCAAGGAAAAGACTTATTCCGCAGATAATAGCAAAGGGTTCCATCTTAAAGCAATGGAACAAAAAGCAAGTTGTCGCATTGCAAACAAGTTTCTACAATACATTGCCAGCACTTCCGTAGTTTGAAAAAGCTGAGTCAGACTTTGCTTTTTTTCTTTATGACCTTGTACCTGACAAGAAAACAAAAGCTTTGTCCCTCAAACTTCAAAGAATAGTCTATACAAAATTTGCAAGTGCTTTAGAGCAGATTGCTAAATTTGAGGCAGGTTCGATAACTCAATTCACAGAAATTTTACAGAATAAACTTGATGCTAAAAGAGCAGGTGCTTCTGATATTGATAACCTTGAAAACATAGTTGTAGAATGAAAAATCAAATGACTATGTTCGACATTGGCGAACAAAATATTGGACAATCTATTATCAACGTTGCATCTGTTCCGCAACGCAGTCCTTTCCGTTATCCAGGCGGCAAAACATGGCTTATTCCAACAGTTCGCCAATGGCTGAAACAAGATAACAGAATCGTAAAAGAATTAGTCGAACCTTTTGCTGGTGGTGGCATTGTAAGTCTGACAGCAGCATTTGAGAAAATGGCTGAACATATTACTATGGTTGAAATGGATGAAGAAATTGCTGCCGTTTGGGAAGTAATTTTAAATGGCGAAAATAAATGGCTTGCAGATAAAATCTATTCATACGACTTAACACATACAAACGTAAAAATTGAATTAGAAAATCCAAACAAGGAACTACAAGACATTGCCTTTTGTACAATTTTAAAGAATAGGGTTTTTCATGGCGGCATTCTTGCCAAGGGTTCTGGAATGATTAAAAATGGAGAAAATGGAAAAGGAATTGCATCACGTTGGTATCCCAAAACTTTGCGTGACAGAATACTTGCCATTAACTATATAAAAGACAAAATAAGTTTTATATCGGGTGACGCTTTTGAAGTTTTAGAGCAAAATGTAAATAACAGGAGTGCTTACTTTTTTATTGACCCACCTTATACAATTGCGGGCAAACGACTTTACACATATTTTGACATTGACCATGAAAAACTATTTAAGGTAACTGCACAACTAAAAGGGAAATTCATGTTGACGTATGACGACACACCAGAAATACGGCAGCTTGTAAACAAATACAAATTGCAATTCAGGACAATACCAATGAAGACAACACTTCACTTTGAAAAGAATGAAATTATTATTTCGGACAACTTTTCATGGTGGACAGATAGCAACTTCCGCTAACATGAGGTTTGCCAAAATGGGGGCAGACGGAAGCCGTGTTTCAACTTTTTGGTTTTCAATTTGGCTTCATATCCAGTTTGACGTTATTAATTTAGCTATGTGCAAATCATCAACTTTTATTTATAAATTTAGCTTCAGTTAGCCGGGGCGGACGGAATTCTACTGCCCCCACTTCGGCAAGCCCTGAACGTTATCGGCAACCTTATTGGGACACTCTCTAATATTAACTAACACACCTGAATAAATATTTTCAAAAACATACAAATGCCAGAGACACCTTTAAAAAATAAAATCATTACGTGGCTTAAAGGTTACGACTACTGGTTTCAATATGTAGGCAACCGACTTTTAGAAAGCGAAAATATTAGTGACGCTTTAGTCGACACCACATATCAATTATTCAAAGAAGATTACTCCTTGAAATCTATTGAAGGCGAACGAGCAGACATTGTATTTAATGAAATTGCGGTTGATGCCGCAATAGTTGCAGGATACCTACAACTTCAACTGATTAAGGAAATTGAAAATGTAAATGCACTTGCTACTGGACAATCAATTCCTATCAACCCAAACATGACAATTATTTACGGAGGAAACGGAACTGGAAAATCGGGTTATGTAAGATTGCTAAACAATGCTTTTAGTTCCAGAGGTGATAAACAAATTCTTCCAAATGTTTTTTCGAGTACAATGACAGGTGAACCAGCTTGCAAGTTTACTTTTCAATCAGCAGCAGCCGCTCCATACGATATAGCTTATCCATTACAGAAGAGCAATTTAGAGTTTTCTCAATATTCGGTTTTTGACACTCACAGTATTAGAGTGCTTTGCGAGCAAGACAACAAACTTGACTTCACACCGATTGGCTTTGAATTTTTTGAAAAGGTTTTACAATTGTACGATGCAGTAAAAACAAAACTTTATGCAGAAATAAAAGTAAACAGACCAATAAATGAGTTCGAAAAGTTTTTCGTCAACGACAACGCGATTAAAATTGCAATTACAAATCTTGGTGCAAATTCTAACGAAGAGGAACTAAAGGCATTAGGAACATACACAGAAGAAGATGCTGCTAAACTTGCAGAACTAATTGCCAAACGAGAGAAACTAAAAGCCCTTGACATTCCGAAAAGAATTGCAGAACTTCAAAATTTATTGTCCCAACTTGTTGAATTCACAAGCCGACAGCAAGCCATATTAGATTGCTTGAAGCCAGATGATATTGAACATTATAAGTTCTTGATAACCTCTTTTCATAAATTTCAAGAGTTAGCAAAACAGGAAGGCATAAAAAGTTTAGAGGACTACAACATTGAAGGTTTAGGACGCAACGAATGGAAAGAGTTTATTAAAGCATCTAAAAATTATGCTTCTGCAATTGAAATCAACAGAGATGGGAAAATTTATCCATCAGATACAGACAATTGTTTGTTCTGTTTGCAACCTCTAACAGAAAAGGAAAACTCTTTAATAAACTCCTACTGGAATTTATTAAAGAGTGAAGCAGAAGGAGAACTAAACCGCATTATTCAAGCCATAAGAGAATTAGAAAAGAAACTCAATGGGCTACCACCTGTTAAGTTTGATGAAACAACAAAATTGTTTGAATATATTAATTTGGAGGATGCAGCATTTGCAACAAAATGGAAAGACATCGGTACCTCATCTGAAACGGCAAGACAGAATATTATTTCCAATTTGGCAAATAGAAATCTTGACTTACCAATGCTTCAATTTGCAGTTTCTACAAATGAGTTTGATGCAATTCTTGCTAAATTAAAAGCGACTATTAAAGATTTGTTTCAAAAAAATCCCACAAAAGAATTAGCTGAATTAGAAATACAAATACAATTTCTTACAGACAAAAGTTTGTTGAGCAAATTACTTGAACAAGTTTTAATTTTTGTTGCAGCCCACAAATGGGCTGCAAAAGCAGAAAGCTCCGCTTCCGCTTTTAATACAAAATCTGTAACAATTAAGCAAGGAGATTTATTTACAACTCATATCACAGATAAATACACAGATACTTTTAACAATGAGTGCAAAATACTGAATGCTCCTAATGTTGTTCAAATTGCACAGAAAAATGCAAAAGGTTCTACATTACGGAAACTACAAGTTGCAGGTATGGTTGCAAATAGTATTTTGAGCGAAGGCGAGCAAAGAGCAATTTCCTTGGCGGACTTTCTAACAGAAGTTCAAATGAACCCAAACAACAAAGGAGTTTTCTTTGACGACCCTGTTACATCACAAGACCATCACAGACGAGAAAAAATTGCCGAAAGATTAGTTGAACTTGCTTCACAGAAACAAGTCATTGTTTTTACTCACGACATTGCTTTTTTTATTCGTTTGAAAATATTCGCTGAAACAACAGCTATTCCTTACAGTTTTACAACTATTAGAAATACAGGAGGAACTCCTGGAGTAATCAGTCCTTCACTACCTTGGATTGTGCAACATGTAAAGGCTAGAATTGGAACATTGAAAGAGATGTTAGTAAGATTAAAGAAGATAGAAAAAGAAAAAAGTGAAGATGAATATCTATTTGCTGCAAAAAGTTGGTATAGTTTATTAAGGGAAGCTTGGGAAAGAGCTGTTGAAGAGCGACTATTTAAAGGTGTTGTTGAAAGATTTTCATTTGGTATTCAGACACAAAGGCTAAAAAAAATAATTGTAACAGATGAATTAATCAATGAAATAGAAACTGGGATGACAGAAAGTTCAAAATGGGTACACGATGCCGCAGCAGGACTAAACCCAACACCACCCGATACGACAAAAGCTGAAAGTGATTTGAAATTCTTTGAAGACTTTGCGACAAAATGTGTTGCTGCTTAGACCACGGAGAAGAAAGGCAGCCGATAACAAAAATATTGCTGCAAGTGGGGCTGGACGTTGAGGCAATCAGCTGCAAATCACTATCAGCAGCGGTTTTGGCTTGACGACCAAAGTCAAGAGACAAATCTTATCTTCAACTTTAAAATAAAACCAAACTGCAGTTCCGGGCTGGACGTTATAAAATTCCCCACCATGCAGCAATACTCAATCGTTATGTACTTTTTTTGCGTGAACTATGAAAATTATCCTACTTGTTATTTTCTTCTTTTCTTTCAATCCTTGTAAATCTAATGGGTTATAATTCCATCAATATTAAAAACGGTTACAAATAATTAGAAATTCGTTCACCAAGAGATTTAATGCCTTATGAAGACGATAACTGAAAAAGAATTTGATGCTGTAAAGTACATGCGCGGACAAAGAGAAAAATTAAGTGGGAAACTATCACAAATGACAAAAGAAGAAATTGTTAAGTATTTCAAGCAAAAAGAATTGGAGAATACGGTAAAGCCTTCGCTTAAATAGTACTACTGTTATATTGCTAATGAAAATGTTTATTAAACCATCAAAAACACACATTTACACTAATATCAATTTTGGTGTTTTCAAATAAAACATTTTAAGAATGGCAAAAAACACATCAATTTTGTTAGAAGACTATTCTAAAAATTTCATCAATAATGAAATAACTTCAGGAAGGTATAATTCAACAAGTAAAGTTATCAGAACAGCTCTGCGGCTGTTTAAACTGAAAGAACAGAAAACAAAACAGTTGTGCAAAGAACCGGAACTTGGTGAGAAAGGTGCGATGGTAGAAAATTTTAAACTTAAAAATTTGATTATATATATTACAAACTTGGTCACAAGAACAAACCGATCGATAGCTCATCTTTGCACAATCTAAAATTTTATATATTCACCCTTCATTCTTAGAAATCAAAAAATGAAGGCAAAATACATCAACCCATTCACCGACTTCGGTTTTAAAAAAATCTTCGGGGAAGAAGCGAGTAAACCTTTATTGCTTGATTTTTTAAATGCCCTTTTGCCGCAACAAAACAAAATCTTTGACCTTTCTTTCAAAAATACCGAACAGCCTGGGCAAACCGATGCAGACAGAAAAGCCATTTACGATATTTATTGCGGGAATGAAAACGGCGAAAAATTTATTGTAGGGCTGCAAAAAGCAAAACAAAATTATTTTAAGGAAAGGACTGTTTATTATTCCACTTTCCCGATCAGGGGATGGGACAATTAGAATTAGACAGTTACGAAAATAGTTTAAAAACCTACCGCGATTTGAAAGGCGTAATTGATACTGCTTTTGACGAAGGAAAATTAGAAGGAAAAATTAAAGGACTGTTGAAGGAAAAATTAGAAATTGCAAAATCATTAAAAATAAACGGCATTTCACCAGAAATCATTTCAAAGACAACCGGACTTTCTAAAAGCGAAATTAAAAAGCTTTAACATAAATGGATAGTTACGAATACAAGTTGAAAATCCAGCGTGACCTGAATGCTGTGATCGGGACTGCTTATGAAGATGGAATAGAGGCAGGCAGATTACAAGCTAAGCTGGAAGGTATATCAGAAGCTCAGCTGGAAGCATTGTTAAAAGGTAGATTGAAAGGGAAATTAGAAACTACAAAAAAGTTAAAAGAATTTGGTATCTCCATGGGGACCATCATCAAAGTAACAGGCCTTTATGAAACGGAAATTGAAAAGCTATAGCAAAATGAGTATTTTTAAATAAAGTTTTCAACCATCTATGCCAACAACAGAACGCCTTTGCTTAGATTGCGGGGAAGCCATCCGCGGCCGGGCCGATAAGAAATTTTGCAACGACCAGTGCCGCAGCAATTACAATAACCAACTGAACAGCGACAGTCATAACTTGGTGCGCAATGTCAATAATATTTTACGGCGCAACAGGCGTATCTTGCAACAATTGAACCCAAACGGAAAAACCAAAACTTCCCGCAAAAAACTGAATACGCTGGGCTTTAACTTTAGCTATTTTACGGGCATTTATCAAACACAAACCGGCAATACCTACAACTTTTGCTATGATTACGGTTATTTGGTTTTAAGCGAAGACGAGGTTTTGATCGTGAAAAGAGAAAGCCAATAACTTACCTAATAATCCTGCCGAAAAATTAAGGGCGTTTACCGAATATTTGCAAATCTTTGCCTGTTTGCTGTTTGCCTGGTAAAACTGCATAGATACATTTGTATCAGTAATTTAAAATAAAAAATGAACGATCTCCATCATAACCCTTCAAAAAAATCTGGTAGGATTATAGCCGGTTTTATCCTGACGGCACTTGGCCTTGTATTGTTACTGCACCAACTGGATTGGTTTTTCTTCCCGTCGTGGTTATTTAGCTGGCCCGTTATTCTCATTATAATCGGCCTGGTCCAAAGGGCAAGAAACCGATCCAAAAATTCTACCTGGCTGATTTTAGTCGTAACTGGTTGCTTGTTTCTGCTGGAAAAAATATTTCCGGGAGACCATATTGTAAATTATGGCTGGCCCGTTATTTTTATTGCTTTAGGCTTATGGATAATTTTTTCCCGAAATAAAGATTACAGCAACAATAATACGTTTTCAAAAGAAGCTTATGTGAATCCGGATTTTCTAAACCCTGATCCTGCAACACCAGAACCGCAAAGTACAACGCATACCAAACCCGAAAGTAGTGAAGACTACCTGAGTGCTTTCTCCATATTTGGCGGTATTAAAAAAAACATTATGTCTAAAACGTTTAAAGGCGGCGAAATTGTAAACATTTTTGGCGGTACGGATTTGGATTTCAGTCATTCTGATATCAGCGGACAAGTAATTGTGGATTTGGTACAGCTTTTTGGCGGCACCAAATTAATTGTTCCGCCGCATTGGCAAGTTGTTTCTGATGTCGCTGCTATTTTCGGTGGCGTAAACGATAAGCGCATACCAAATACTGATGCTGCTGTAGGTGGAAAAGTGTTGGTGCTAAAAGGGATTTCCATTTTTGGCGGCGTGGATATTAAAAGTTTTTAGCTTCTTTTAACACTTGTTTTTGGCCTTGCCCCAGCCTTGTCCAAAAGAGAGGGAGCAAAAATAAAATCTAAAAGCCTGATTTTTAGAGAATGCAGATGAGGGGAAACAAAGCCAGGGCGAGGCTAAAATTTATACGATAAAAACAGCATCAACCCATAAACCAGAAAATTTTGGAAATCCAGACTTCTTTGCTCAATAAGTTTCGTGCCGTAGTTGGCGCAGGCTTGCTGGCTTGGTTTGCGCTGCAAAGTTACCTGCTGTATGATTTTGGTTTTAGCTGGAAAGTAGCTTGCACCGATGCCGGAACCACCAGTGTTTTGCTGGCCGGTACTTGTTTCCTTATCAGCAACAACCTTAAATATTACCAGCCCGAACAAGGCCGTTCTGTTTTTATCCTGATGCTTTGCTTGGTTTTAAGTTTGCTTTGGCTGGCTGCTTGTCGCTGGCTGCTGCCGCAACTGATCCCTGATCCGGCTTATAAAGCTTTTTTGATCCAATCCCTGACCATCCGTTTTTCTATTGCCTTCCTGATCATTGGCTGCATGGCCATGCTAAGTGCTTTGCGCTACCTGCAAAAAGACCAGAAAGCCAACGAAGCAAGAAAGCTTGCCGCCGAAAGTTTGGCACGCGATGCGGAACTGTACAAACTGCGCCAGCAATTACAGCCGCACTTTTTGTTTAACAGTTTAAATTCTATTAGTGCATTAATTGGTTTTAAGCCGGAAGAAGCACGAAAAATGATCCACCAACTTTCTGATTTTCTCCGCGGAACGCTGAAAGAAGAACAGCAATGGGTTTCCCTCCTACACGAACTGCAGCACTTGCAACTGTATCTTGATATAGAAAAAGTACGTTTCGGGCACCGGCTTACTACGGTTTTGCGACATAACGATGCAGCCGATGCCATGCAGATTCCGCCGATGCTGCTGCAGCCTTTGGTAGAAAATGCCATTAAATTTGGTTTATACAATACCATTGGTGCAGTAACGATCAGCTTGGAAGCTTTGGTAATTGACAAACAATTGCAGGTTTCGATCAGCAATCCTTACGACCTGGAAACGACGCAACCAAGGCATGGGACCGGATTCGGGCTGAGTGGTGTAAAACGCAGGTTGTACTTGTTGTTTGCCCGGCATGATTTGATCGAAATTCAAACCAATGAAGCTATTTTCAACATCAAACTTAAAATACCGCAAACATTGATCACCTTAAATCCCGATAAAAAAACCAATGAATAATTTATGCCGATAAAAACAGTATTGATCATTGACGATGAACCTTTGGCCCGTTCTATCGTGCGGGAATATTTGCAGCAATATCCGCAATTGCAGGTAGCACAGGAATGCGGCGATGGCTTTGAAGGGATTAAAGCGATTATGCAGTACAAACCGGACCTGATTTTTTTGGATGTGCAAATGCCCAAAATCAACGGCTTTGAAATGCTGGAACTGGTTGATCATGCACCTGCTGTTATCTTTACTACTGCTTTTGATGAATACACGCTAAAAGCTTTTGAAGCCCACGCGGTAGATTATTTGTTAAAACCTTTCAGCAAAGAACGTTTTAATAAAGCCATTGAAAAATTCCTGGAAAACCAACCTAAAAAACCCGAAGCTACAACTGCTTTACTGGAAACTGCGGCCAGTTCCCCGGCACAGCATGATCGGATTGTGGTAAAAACCGGAACCAAAATTAAAGTGATCCCTGTTCAGGAAGTGATCTATCTGGAAGCAGCGGACGATTATGTGAACATCCACACGGCTGCCGGTGCCTTCCTCAAAAATAAAACCATGAGTTTTTTTGAACAGATATTAGACCCGAACTTGTTTACGCGCGTACACCGTTCTTATATTGTTCGTGTAGAACAGATCGTTAGGATTGATCCTTATGAAAAGGAAACTCATATCCTGATCTTAAAGTTGGGTGCAAAAATCCCGGTAAGTAAAGCTGGTTATGCTAAATTGAAGCAGGTTTTGGGGATTTGATTTTTTTTCTAACGTTTCTTTTTTTGTCATTTCGCACGAAGGGAGAAATCTTCTTCAAAGCAGCTGGATTTTATGCCGATAAAAGAAGCATTGTATTCTTGATGAAGATTTCTCCCTTCGTGCGAAATGACAAAAACTGCATTTCAATATAAATCAGAAAGATGATAACCAGAAAGGTAAGCGTCCAGGCGCGTTGGGCTGAATGCCGCCCGGAGGTGATCCGGCATTCTTGATTTTTGGTTCTTTTGATTAAGCAAAAGAACGTACAAGAAAAAGCAAAAATCGCTTTGATAAAGATCCTTCCGCTACGCCAGGATGACAGATTGCAACAGCATCTAAAAATCGGTATAAACCAGCTGAAACACATTGTTCCGCAAATTACCATCCCGGTCTTTGGAATACACATACTGATAACCCAATTCTGCATCAATCTTTTTACTAATTCGGTAACCAAAGGAAATGTAAGATCGGTTCTGGTCTAAAAAACTATTGCCCGCTCTTTCCCGATGTTGTACATTCACAAAAAGCTCGTTTTGCAAAGCCATATACAAACCTTTGTTAAAACTGGTATCGGTTTTTACCAACGGGATCTGGCTGCGGATATAATAGCGCAAACGCTGCGAAAACCCGCCTTGTTCCATGTTAATAAAACGCTGCTCCAGGCGCAAACGATTGGATAAAGTTGCTTTTCCAATTTTAGCATCAAGCTGATATTGTTCCCAAATCCGGTTCTCGGCATAAAAAACCCGGCTGCTTTTTTCATCTTCATAACTTCCAAAAAAAGCATATCCGGTGCCGGCTACCTGGCTTTTACTTACTTCATAAGTAATTCCCGGCCTAAGCAAATAAGCGCTGGTTTTACTAAACTGTTTATCGGTGCGATATTGCGCATCAAACAGATAGCCCCATTTTCCGGCAATTTTTTGTTTATGATAAATGGCCAGCCAACCCGAATATTGCGTTTCTGTTTGGCCGTAAGTTTTGGCGGTGATACTTAAAAGCAGTAGCGCAGCTAAAATCAGGTATTTGTGTTTCATCGTTCCTAATCAAATAAAATTTGGCTGATTGGTTTTACTTATCACTTCAAAAATTTGCAAAAGTTCGATTCCGGCTTGCATAACTTAACTGGTAATGCTATTTTTAACGCAAATACTGTTTTTATGCCCTTAAAAACAGTATTACCAAATACCAATGAAACAAAAACTTACTTTTTTACTGCTGATTTTTTCTATCACCAAGTCCATCGCCCAATCTAACCGCTGGCAGCAGCATGTTAATTATGCAATGCAAGTGAACATGAACGTGCAAACCAACCGTTTTACCGGCACACAAAAATTAGAATATACCAACAACTCGCCCGATACTTTAAAACGGGTTTTTTACCATTTGTACTGGAATGCTTTCCAGCCCAACAGCATGATGGATACGCGCAGCCGCGAATTGGGCAAAACCATCATCAACAAAAAACGGGACTGGGACGTGCGTGTGAAAGACCGGATCCAAAAACTAACGCCGCAGGAAATTGGTTATCAAAAGGTGTTGTCTTTGAAGATGAACGGCATCGCCCAAAAGTATAAAACCGAGGAAAGTATTTTGGTGGTTGATTTGACTTCGCCTATTTTACCGCATGGCAAGGCTGTTTTTGATATGGCTTTTGAAGCACAAGTTCCTTTACAGATCCGCAGAAGCGGCCGGGACAACCCGCAAACAGGGGTGCGTTATTCCATGAGCCAGTGGTATCCGAAAATGTGCGAATACGATTATGAAGGCTGGCACCCAACGCCTTATGTTGCCCGCGAGTTTTATGGCGTTTGGGGCGATTACGATGTCAAGATCACGATTGATAAAAAATACCTGATTGGCGGAACGGGTTATCTGCAAAACGCACAGCAAATTGGTTTTGGTTACGAAACGCCCGGCACCAAAGTAACACAACCTGCCGGTGCTGTTTTAACCTGGCATTTTTTAGCGCCAAATGTACATGATTTTATGTGGGCTGCCGATCCGGAGTTTAAACATCTATCAGCTAAAACTGCTGATGGAAAAACCATCAACGTTATTTATAACCGCGATCCGAAAAAACTGGAGCAGGAATTTAATGCGTTAAAAACAGCACAGAAAAGTGTTTTTCCAACGTTAGAAAGTTACAGCAGCAATTGGGATGCGCGTTGGCAGGAAGTGTTAAATGCGGCCGTTCAAGAGCTTCCGTATATCCAAAAAACATTTGGTCCTTATCCCTGGAAACAATATTCTTTTGTCCAGGGCGGTGATGGCGGTATGGAATATCCAATGGCCACACTAATCAACGGGCCAGGCTTGGGAACTGTTTTCCATGAATGGATGCATAGCTGGTATCAGGGAATGCTAGGTACAAATGAAAGCGAATATCCCTGGATGGACGAAGGTTTTACCAGTTATGCTGAAGATTTGGTAAGCCGGGATTATACCCAATTCCGATACAAAAAAATGGCTGCCGCCAATCCAACTGATCCCCGGTTAAAAGCTTTGGATTCAGTTTTGACCGAACAACCACACGTCAGTGCTTACGCCGGTTATTATGCTTTAGTTAAATTAGGGTTGCAGGAGCCTTTAACTACACACGCCGATCATTATGAAACCAATTTAGCTTATAGCATTTCTTCTTATTCTAAAGGAGAGGTTTTTCTGGAGCAATTGGGCTACATTACCGGCGCAAAAACCCGCGACGGGATTTTGCTGCAATACTACCGCGAGTGGCACATGAAACATCCGAACGCCAATGATTTTATCCGCGTAGCCGAAAAGGTAAGCAATATGAAATTGGACTGGTACAAAGAGTACTGGATCAACACAACTAAAACCATTGATTACGGCATAGACAGCGTTTGGCAGGAAGGCAACAAAACCAAGATCAGGTTAATTAACCACGGCAAAATGCCGATGCCGATTGATTTACAGTTAACCTTTAAGAACGGTAAAAAAGCTTTACATTACATCCCAATATATTTGATGTTTGGCGAAAAGCCAGTGGAATTTACTGCTATTCCGCGTGTTGTTGAAACAGCATGGAAATGGACAAATCCCACTTACACGATTGAATTGAATGGGAAGTTAAGTGATTTGTGGCATATTGAAATAGATCCGAGTAAGCGTATGGCAGATGTGAACCAGGAGGATAATTTGTGGCAGGTGAAGTAATTTCAAGCTTATCAGTATTTTTTTGTTATAAGATGCAATTCCACGCTTTCGGTATAAAGCTATTCCCTAAATGGTAGCACCCAGCAGGTTTTTAATTTCTAATTGGCAGCACAAAGTTTTCTACTGCAAGCCCTTACATCTGGCAATTTGTAGTTCGATCCAAACCTTTCTCCCCGTTTGGCAATGCTTCTTTTATCGGCTTAAAAATAGCAACGAAATATTATGTTTAGCGCATCAGTTTAAAATACAAACTATAAACCCTACTGCCTGTTAAGAAAAAAATTAAACGAACGTTATGAGAAATACAAAAATAATAGCCAAGGCAATCGGGCTTGGTGCCGTTGCCGGAATGCGCGCAACGGTTGCCCCGGCAGCAATCAGCTACTTCCTGAGCAAACATCCAAGCAGGGCTTTAGGCAGGTCAAAATTGAGCTTTTTACAGTCGCCGGTGACAGCTATTGTTACCAGAGTGTTATCCGGTGCAGAAATTCTGGGCGATAAAAACCCGAAAGGCCCAAACCGCATCGTTTTTCCGCAAGTGGCAGCGCGGGTAGCTTCCGGTGCTTTAGCCGGTGCAGGTTTGTTTCGTGCCAACAAAGCGGGGATTGCAAAAGGTTTGGTCCTGGGCGGAGCTTCTGCCCTGGCCGTTACTTTTGCCAGTTTTTACCTTAGGAAATATGTAGATAAAAAACTTCATGCAAAAGATTCGATTGTGGGTATTGTAGAAGATTTAATCTCCATCGGCAGCGGCTGGGCGATAATGAAGAAATAAGAAGCCAAAAGCTTTACCTAAATTAAAAACTTTACTCAAAAATTAAGAGCCTCTCCAAAAGCCTCACCCCGACCCTCTCCAGGGGAGAGGGAGACATAACGACGACAAAGCGTTTAGGTTTTAAGCCCTCTCCCTTGGAGAGGGTCGGGGTGATACTTTTGGAAAGAACCGAAATGAGGCTAAAAAAATAGCCGGTAAAAGAAGCATCAATACTTCTTTTACCGGCTGAAAATTATAATCAAATTTTTGTTGACGTGTCAATCAGGTTCGGCCTGACAAAAAACTATCCCCACAAATTACTGGGATACGTTCCGCTTTTAACCAGTTCTGATATTTTTTGCTGTACAACCGGCTTATCTTCTTTGTACGTTACGCCAAACCATTGCGCTGAAGTTGGGATTACTTTGAAAGATGCCTGTCCGGATTTAATCAGTTCGTCTGCTGCTTTTGGCAGTAAAAATTCCGCTTTCGGATCAGCAGAATTTGCTTCCACAAACTTCTTGAACATCGGTTCCATCAAACCATAAATTGCCGGCGAAAATCCCCAGAAATTCATTGAAGCGCGCGGATCTTCATGCAGCGGCGTTTCCACACCATTTTCCTCATAAACGATCTGCCCGTCTTTTTCATAAACCTTTAACCGCTCGTTGATCTCGATCAGGTTATTGTTGGCATCAACTTTACAAACACCGCGGGAAACGGAACCATTTTCAGACAATGTTTTGTCCATTTGGTAACCCATCAATGAAAAATGATTATCGGTAACATCGGCGGTTAAAAAAGCTGCCATTTTTTCATAAGCTTCTGCACCGTAAAAATCATCTGCATTGATCACGCAAAACGGTTCTTTAACCTGGTTCCTGGCTTCTAAAACCGCATGTGCAGTTCCCCAAGGTTTGGCACGCTCAATTTCCTGGTCAATGCCATAAGGTTTTAAGTTGAAAGTTTGGAAAACGTATTCCGTTTCAATCTTACCGTTCAGTTTTGGCTCAAACTTCGATTTAAAGCTGTCCGTAAATTCTTCGCGGATGATAAAACTGATCTTACCAAAACCGGCTTTAATCGCATCGTAAATGGAATAATCAATGATAGTTTCTCCGTTCGGGCCAAAGCCGTCCACCTGTTTCATGCTGCCGTAACGGCTGGCCATTCCGGCAGCCAAAATTAAAAGTGTTGGTTTCATTTTTTTATTTAAATTGAATTTTAAAGCTTGGTTTTTTAACCGGGTAAAAGAAACATCATACTGTTTTTACCACTTAAAAGTTGTGTTCTTATTTAAAATACTTAAAATCCTGCCCGTCCTGGATGTTCAGCAGGCTTTGGTAGATCAGGCTAATCACATTGTCCACATCTTCTTTGTGCACCATTTCTACCGTGGTGTGCATGTAGCGCAACGGCAAAGAAATCAAAGCAGAAGGAACACCGGCGTTGGAATAAGCAAAAGCATCGGTATCGGTTCCGGTAGAACGGGAAGATGCCTGACGTTGGAACGGGATACTGTTTTTTTCTGCCGTTTCAACCAGCAGTTTGTTTACGTTGCGCTGCACGGCCGGCGCATAAGAAACAACCGGGCCGCGGCCGCAAGCCAAGTCGCCCTGCGTTATTTTGTTGATCATTGGGGTTTGCGTATCGTGCGTAACATCGGTAATAATCGCCACGTCAGGCTCGATGTATTCCGCGATCATTGCCGCGCCTTCCAGGCCGATCTCTTCCTGAACGGCGTTTACAATATATAAACCAAAAGGTAATTTAATGTCGTTTTCTTTCAGCAAACGGGCAACTTCTGCAATCATGAAACCACCAATCCGGTTATCCAGGGCACGGCCAACATAATAGCGGTCGTTCAACAACATAAATTCATCTTCATACGTAATGACGCAACCTACGTGTACGCCTAATTTTTCCACTTCATCTTTGGTTGTGCAGCCGCAATCCAGAAAAATATTTTTTAAAGTCGGGGCTTCTTCTTTATCCCCGGGACCGCGGGTATGAATAGCCGGCCAGCCGAATACTGCTTTTACCACCCCTTTTTCAGTATAAATGTTCACGCGTTTGGAAGGTGCGATCTGATGATCAGAACCACCGTTGCGGATCACATAAATCAAACCATCGCTGGTAATGTAATTCACGAACCAGGAAATTTCATCAGCATGTGCCTCAATTACAACACGATATTCTGCATCCGGGTTGATGATGCCCACTGCTGTTCCGTAATTGTCCACATATTGTGTATCGATGTACGGTTTGAGATATTCCAGCCACATCTTTTGGCCTTCTGCTTCAAAGCCTGTCGGCGAAGAATTGTTGATGTATTTTTCTAAAAAAGAAAGGGATTGAGGCGTTACAACGGGTACGTGTGTTTTTTCGGGCTTTTCTGTATTTTCAGGCATGTTTTTTATAAAATCCTTTTAAACGTTTTGCTAAAAAGCAAATATAACAAACCAACTAAGAAGCACGGAAAATGTTTAGGGCACATTCACAGCCTCAGCCTAAATCGTTTTCAAAAAGCCTCACCCCAGCCCTCTCCAAAGAAGAGGGAGTAGCTGCACTGGGTTTTCAAGTCCCTCTCTTTTGGAGAGGGATTTAGGGTGAGGCTATAAACCCATGCTTCTTTTACCGGCATAAAACTATTAAACCAGTTTCTGCATCACCACAAATTCATGTCCGTCCTGCTGCCAGCTTTCCCCCGAAACCTCCAAACCAAAAGCCTGATAAAAAGGCGCCGCACTTAAACGCGCGTTGCACCAAACCATTTCCATCTTTCCTGCGGAGGCAAGACTCAGAACAAATTGCATCATCTGTTTGCCATAACCTTTTCCCTGCTGATTGGCCAACGTTGCCAGTTTACGGAACTGCAAAGCATTTTCTTTTACAAAAAGTGATACCACAACCGTCAGTTCATCATTCAAAAACAAACCAAAGTGCCGGCCTCGTGCATCATCGGTCAGCTTAACTTTTTCTATCGTAAATTCCGGGTACATCACCGACTGGCGCATCGGCCAAGTTTGTTCCGCAGAAATGGGTTTGATGGAAACAGACATGGTTAGTGGGTATGGGGCGTGAGGTACGAGGGGCAATCTTGAATTCGATTAAAAGTAATTTTGTCCTTCATAAAAATTCATTTCTATTGTAAATTTAAAAGGTTGGGCTTTTCAAAGCCCTCTTTTTTTCGCTTTCTGCTGAAACCCCATACCTCACACCTCTTTCAAACTGAATAGCCTTTTAACAATTCGCGGTACTGGTTCAGCACAGTGGATTTGGAGATGAAACCGATAAACTTTTCGCCTTCCACCACCGGCAAATTCCAAGTGTTGGTATCATCAAACTTGCGGATCACGCTGCGCATGTCATCTTCCAGTCCCACGGTTGCAGGCGGTACTTTCATTACTTTTTCCACATCCAGCAAGTCGTATATTTCATGGTTGAACATGACCGGGCGGAGGTCATCCAAAGAAATGATACCCACTAATTGTTCCCCGTTTTCCAGCACGGCTATAAAATTACGGTGGCCTTGTTTGATCAGTTCCAGCAGCTCCGGGAAAGAAGCATGCACATCGATGGTCTGGATATTCTTTTCAATAAGGTCAGGTGCATGAAGCAGGGAAAGCAGGTTACGGTCGTGTTCAGTGGTAAAAATCTGGCCTTCGTCCGCCAGTTGTTGCAGATCGGGGGAAATCGCCGAAAACCATTTGACGATCACGAAGGAGATCACCGAAACGATCATCAGCGGAATAAACAAATCGTATCCGGAACTGGATTCGGCAATCAAAAAAATAGCAGTTAAAGGCGCATACATTACACCGCTCATTACGCCGGCCATGCCCACGATCAGCAGATTATTGACCGGCACATTCTGGAAACCCAGTTCTACATAAACCGAGGCCAGAAAAAAGCCGAGCGTACCGCCGCAAACCAGCGAAGGCGCAAAATTTCCGCCTGTGCCGCCGCTGTAAATAGTGATGGAAGTGGCAAAAGCTTTGAACACGCAAACACAACCCAGAAACAGCAGGATAAACCAGGAATGGTATGGAAAATATTTTAAAAAACTGACCGAAATAACAGATTGCACCTGCCCGCTGGCCAGGCTTTTTACCGATTGGTAACCTTCGCCAAAAAGCGGCGGCAACAAAACGCACAATACGGCAAGCATCAACCCGCCGATGGCTGCTTTTTGCAACCGGGTCCTTTTTAGGTGCTTGAAAAAATGCTCTACCCACTGCGAAACCACTACAAAATAACGCGCATACAATCCGCAGAAAACGCCCAGGATAACGTAATAAACAATATTGGTGTAATCGAAAGGATGCCGCGAACGAAACTGGAACAGCGTTTCTTCATTCAAAATCACTTTGGAAAGCAAACTGCCGCAAACCGCCGCCACCACCAGCGGTACAAAATCAGTAAAAACTACGCCGGTCAGCAGGATTTCAAAGGCGAACATGATCCCGGCAATGGGCGCGTTAAAAGCAGCGGCAATCCCGGCAGAAGCACCGGCGGCCAGCAGCAAAGTACGTTCCCGGTAATCCAATTTATAAATGCGGGCAAAGTTAGAACCGATGGCAGAACCGGTAACCGCAATCGGACTTTCCAAGCCAGCCGAACCACCTAAACCAACCGTTAACGCGCTTTGCACAATCTGCGAATACATTTTGGTAGAGGAAACCAGGCTGGAATTTTGCGCAATTTCATATAGGATTGCCGGCACGCCTTTCCTTTTTTCCCCTTTAAAAAAAGTAATGGAAGTCAGGGTCGTCAGCACAATACCCAGCACCGGGAAGATCATATAGTAAATGATCTGCTCTTCAAAATGGACTTTATTATGGACCAGATATTCAATATAATGTACCAGCATTTTGAGGAACACACCAGCCAAACCGGAAGTGAGGCCAACCAAAATCCCGGACAACAATAAAAACTGACTGCGGGAAACGTTATTGCGGATCCACAGCAGGATCACTTCATAGCTTTTGGCTTTGAGGATGCTGTCCTTTTTAAGGCTTTTTAAAAGGTGAAGGAATTGGGCGTACTTCTTTTTCCGGTTAAAATCTGTCACTGAAACTTGGGTGTTATTTGGCAAAAATAGGGAAAATAAAAAAGGCGAGTTGCCCCGCCTTAAATGTTTTCACAACGGAATAATCCTTATTGTGATTTGCTTTCATTTCAAAGGAAATATTTTTAATTTACAAAACCAAATTTAACCAACAAAAAACATGAAGAAAATTTTAGGTCTTGACCTTGGTACTAACTCTATTGGATGGGCATTGATAGGGATTGATGAAAATGGATTACCTATGCGTATCATTGCAATGGGTTCAAGAATAATTCCTTTAAGTTCTGATGATAGAGATCAATTTCAAAAAGGGCAGGCTATTTCTAAGAACCAAGATAGAACTACAGCCCGTACACAACGCAAAGGATACAATAGAAAGCAATTAAGGAAAACCGATTTAAAAACGATATTAAAAGAGCTCAATATTTTTCTTTCCAAAGAATTATTGCAATTGCCAAGTTTGGATTTATGGAAATTAAGGAACGATGCAGTTTCTGCCAATGAGAGTATTTCGGCAGAGCAATTGGGCAGAATATTTTATATGCTCAATCAAAAAAGAGGATATAAATCCGCAAGAAGCGAAGCCAATCAAGACAAAAAAGATACCGATTATGTAGCCGAGGTTAAAGGTAGATATGCCCAGCTTAAAGAAAGAAGCCAAACTTTAGGCCAATACTTTTACGATAAACTGTTAAATGCCGATCAAACCAACTCTTACTTTCGAGTAAAAGAAAAAGTATATCCCAGAGAAGCTTATATAGAAGAATTTGATTCGATTATAAACATTCAAAAAGGCAAGCACGATTTCCTTACAGATGAAGTGATTGAAAAGTTAAAGAATGAGATCATCTATTATCAACGTCCATTAAAATCTCAAAAAGGACTGGTAAGTGTTTGCGAATTTGCCGGTTTTTACAAAACTTATATTGATAAGGAAACAAAGAAAGAAAAAACCACTTTTACAGGCCCAAGAGTTGCGCCTAAGACTTCACCCCTTTTCCAACTTTGTAAAATTTGGGAGGTAGTAAATAATATCTCCCTAAAAACTAAAAATCCTGAAGGCTCAAAATACAGATGGAGCGATACGAAACCGACATTAGCAGAAAAGCAAGAAATAGTAAATCATCTTTCCGTAAATGCCAATCTTAGTTATGCAGATTTACTAAAAATACTTGATCTAAAAAAAGAAGACGTTTATGCCAATAAACAAATATCAAAAGGGGTACAAGGTAATATTACTCATTCTGAAATTTATAAAATCATTGGCGATAACCAGTATTTGCAATTCAATGTAAATATTGTCCCGTCTAAACACAATGCCATTTTAGTTGATAAAAAAACGGGGGAGATTTTAGCCGAAGAAGAAGCCTTACAATTAAATGCTTATTTAGAACAAGAGCCCTTTTATCAGTTATGGCATACTATTTATTCTATCAAAGATTCAACTGAATGTAGAATCGCTTTGATGAATCGCTTCGGTTTTGAAGCAGGCATTGCAGATAAACTTTCTCGAATAGATTTTAACAAACAAGCATTTGGAAACAAATCCAACAAGGCAATGCGCAAAATTTTGCCATACCTGATGCAGGGTTACGATTACTCTCAAGCTTGTAGTTTTGCCGGATATAATCATTCAAATAGTTTAACTAAACAAGAACAAGAAGAACAGAAAGTTGATGAAAGATTAGAGCTTTTGCCCAAAAATAGCCTTCGCCAACCCGTTGTAGAAAAAATTCTTAACCAAATGATAAATGTGGTTAACTCAATTTTAGACAAATACGGAAAACCAGAAGAAATAAGAATTGAGTTGGCCCGCGAGCTTAAACAAAGTAAAGACGAACGTAATGATGCAGATATCTATAACGCCAACAATAAAAAACTAAATGATGAAATAGCACATCGGCTTACCGATTTAGGGATACCTAATACTAAAAGGTATATTCAGAAATATAAATTCATTTTCCCAACTCGTGATAAAAAGCTTAAAGAATCCCAGGTTACTAACCAGTGTATTTATTGCGGTAATACTTTTAGCCTGTCTGAAGCTTTAAGTGGAGATAATTTTGATGTTGATCATATTGTACCTAAAGCATTACTGTTTGATGATTCGCAAACAAATAAGGTATTAGTACATAGAAGTTGTAATGCTGCAAAAACCAATCATACCGCTTACGATTATATTTCAAATAAAGGAGAAGAAGAACTATGCACATATTTAAATAGAGTTGATGAATGGTTTAAACGAGGCATTCTTTCTTATGGTAAAATGCAACGTTTAAAAGTTTCTTTTAAAGAATACACAGAGCGAAAGAAACTTAAAAAAGAAACCGAAGCAGACAAAAAATTATGGGAAAGTTTTATTGATCGCCAGTTAAGAGAAACACAATATATTGTTCGGAAATCAAAAGAAATTTTGCAAAAGATTTGTAAAAATGTTACCACTACCGAAGGTACCGTGACTGCAAAACTTCGCGAATTATGGGGCTGGGATGATGTATTGATGAATTTACAATTACCTAAATATAAAGAAATACCAGGACAAACCATTATAAAAGAATGGACGAGTGCCCATGGAAAACTTAAACATCAAAAAGAAGAAATTGATAATTGGGGCAAACGAGATGACCATCGTCATCACGCCATAGATGCTTTGGTAATTGCTTGCACTAAACAAGGATTTATACAGAGAATTAACACCCTTAGTTCAAGTGAAACTAAAGATGAAATGATTAAAGAAATTGATAAAGCAAAAATGAAATTTGGTGAAAAATATGATGAAAAAATATTAAATGCAACAAATCCATTAGTAAAAAATCATCGAGAAAAAAATAGCACTCTCGACGCTTATTTGATATCGCAAAGACCAGATAATTTTACTACAAAATATGTAGAACAAGAAACTGATAAAATATTAATATCATTTAAAGCAGGAAAAAAAGTAGCGACTAATGGAGTTAGAAAGATAAAAGTAAATGGCAAGAAAAAAATTGTACAGTCTGATATTATTGTCCCTCGTGGTGCATTACATGAACAATTTGTATATGGCAAAATAAAAACTATTACAAAAGATTTCAAGACAAACACCTATATAAAATTCCCTGTAAAATACTTATTTGAAAACTATAATTTAATAGTTAACAAAAAAATTAAAACTGTAATAACGGAAAGACTAATTGAATACAACAATAATGTATTCGATGCCATCAAATCATTAAAATTATCACCACTATATATTGATAAGGATAAAACCCAATTATTAGATTCAGCCTATTGTTATAAAGATGAATTTGTAATTAAGTACAAAATTATAGACTTTAAGAAAGATGATGTAAAATATATAGTTGATGAAAAAGTTAAACAGTTAGTAAAATCAAGGTTAGAAGAACATGATAATAAAGAAAAGGAAGCTTTTAAGGATGTGTTATGGTTTAATGAAGCTAAACAAATCCCAATACTTACAATAAGATGTTTTACAGGTCTTACAGCAGTTGAAGCGATTAAGAAAGATGAAAATGGAAAAGAGATTGGTTTTGCAAAAACAGGAAATAATCATCATATAGCTATTTATCAAGATACAGAAGGGAAGTTCATTCAACATCTCTGCACTTTCTGGCATGCAGTTGAACGCAAAAAACACAAAATTCCATATATTATCAATAACACGAATTCGCTTTGGAGTAACTTATTAAATAATGACTTACCACAGGTTTTTTTAGATAAACTTCCTCCTGATAATTTGAAATTACAATTTAGTTTGCAGCAAAACGAGACCTTTATTTTAGGATTATCAAATGAAGCAGTCGAAGAAGCTATTGAACAAAATAATAAACAATTATTAAGCAAACATTTATATTTAGTTTGGAGTGTATCTGATACTGATTATTGGTTTAGACATCATTTAGAAACTAAAAACTCTGAATTAAAAAGTATAATGAGTGCAAAGGAAAGTAACAGATATTACAGATTTAAAAGTATAGGTGCATTAAATAAAATCAACCCTGTGAAAGTTCGACTAAACCATTTAGGCGAGATAACAAAAGTTGGAGAATAATAATTGCACCATAGAATAACTATAGACAATAAATGTAAAAATCAAAGTTGAAATACATGTTTTCATTGTTGAGTTATTATATTTTTTCGTAAAATATTATATCTGGTTTAATATGATCAAACGTACACTCCATTTCAGCAACCCAGCTTACCTCAGTTTAAAAGAAAGCCAGTTACAAATAGACCTTCCGCATTTAAAAGTTTTAGGCGAAAAAGAATCAAGAAAATCTGTCCCGATTGAAGACATCAGAATTATGGTGCTGGACCATCAGCAGATCACCATTACCCATGGTTGCATGGCTGCTTTGCTGGAAAACAATGCAGCCATTATCACTTGCAACCATACGCACCATCCAACCGGAATGATGCTGCCGATTGACGGGCACGGTATACAAAGTGAACGTTTCCGCTACCAGATAGATGCCTCGCACCCTTTAAAAAAACAACTTTGGCAGCAAACCATCCAGGCCAAAATACTAAACCAGGCAGCGGTATTGGCAGAACGCGGTTTGGCGCATGAAAATATGCTGTACTGGGCAAAGTCTGTAAAATCTGGCGACCCGGAAAATTATGAAGGCCGCGCTGCCGCCTATTATTGGAAAAATGTGTTCCCAAAGAAAATAGAATTTTTTCGTGGCCGCGAAGGCGATCCGCCAAATAATCTTTTAAATTATGGTTACGCTATTTTGCGGGCTATTGTAGCAAGAGGATTAGTTTGTTCCGGCCTGCTCCCTACACTCGGCATCCATCACCGAAACAAATACAATGCTTATTGCCTGGCAGACGACATTATGGAACCTTACCGACCTTACGTAGATCAGATTGTTTTAAAGATCATTGACAATGGCGAAAACTTTTTAGAACTGGGCACTTCTATAAAAATGCAACTGCTAGGCATCGCAACAATTGACGTGGAATTTGAAAAAGGCCGGAGCCCGCTAATGGTTGGCTTGCAAAACACCACCGCTTCCCTTGCCAAATGCTATGAAGGCACTGTCAGGAAGATCACATATCCTTTTATCAGGAACTTTGAGCCAAAGCGAAATTATAAAATCCTAAAAGATATTGATTTAAGTAAAGCTGCTGAAGCGGAAGCAGATTATGATACAAGAACAGATGATGAAAATTTACCTTTTTAAATGAATGCGTTTAAATGAATACCGCATTTTGTGGGTATTAGTATTGTTCGACCTGCCCACCGAAACCAAAAAGGAAAGGCAGATTGCCGCCAGATTTCGTAAGGATATTATGAAAGACGGATTTGCCATGTTTCAGTTTTCCATTTATTTGCGCCATTGCAGCAGCCGTGAGAATGCAGATGTACACATTAAGCGGGTAAAAAAAGCATTGCCTATTAAAGGACACATTGGAATTATCACGATAACCGATAAGCAGTTCGGGATGATGGAATTGTTTTACGGTAAAGAAGAAAAAGCTCTCCCGAACACGCCCCAGCAATTGGAATTATTTTAGTGCTCGTTTAATTATTTTACCGAAAAAACTATAATGCTTCTTTTAGCACTAACAAATTGGTGTTTATGTTCTGTTTCGATAGAACCGATAGAACTGATAGAAAGCTTAATGATTGTTTTTTAAAGGTGATGAAGCTATCGTGAGCCTTGTTCATTTCGGTTTTAGGGATGACTTATGATGGTTTTATGGGGTAAAAGAAGCATGAAGGATAGATTGAAGCATCTCGCCCAGAAAGACAAATCCCTTAAAATAAAAAAACCGGAAGCGCAGGCAACCGGTTTTTTTAAATCCTGATTTTTGAATCAACTGACTGATATTTACCAAATTACAGCCTGATATGTTGTGGTAAATATCAGTATTTCAAAGAATGAAAGCAAATCACAACGAATATTTAATTATTTTTGCAACCCGCTGGTTTTGGTAAATATCAGTATTTCAAAGAATGAAAGCAAATCACAACTGGCGGCCAACGAAGGTGTTTATACCTGCGTTGTGGTAAATATCAGTATTTCAAAGAATGAAAGCAAATCACAACTACGGATTAACAAAGAATCAAATAAAGAATGTTGTGGTAAATATCAGTATTTCAAAGAATGAAAGCAAATCACAACTGTATAAAGTAAAGAATTAACAGTGTTAAAGTTGTGGTAAATATCAGTATTTCAAAGAATGAAAGCAAATCACAACTTCTGCGCGTGAACGGCGGTGCAAAAAAAGTTGTGGTAAATATCAGTATTTCAAAGAATGAAAGCAAATCACAACTTCCATTATCTTTCATTGTTCCAGAATACAGTTGTGGTAAATATCAGTATTTCAAAGAATGAAAGCAAATCACAACTGTTTTCAGTTAGTTTTTGATATTTAAACAGTTGTGGTAAATATCAGTATTTCAAAGAATGAAAGCAAATCACAACTATCGTTTTTAGCCTGAATTTCCTGGTTTTGTTGTGGTAAATATCAGTATTTCAAAGAATGAAAGCAAATCACAACTATGGCGGCATCTACATTGCACTCAGGGTAGTTGTGGTAAATATCAGTATTTCAAAGAATGAAAGCAAATCACAACTATGGCGGCATCTACATTGCACTCAGGGTAGTTGTGGTAAATATCAGTATTTCAAAGAATGAAAGCAAATCACAACTAGGCAGCAGCAACACCAATAATTGGACACGTTGTGGTAAATATCAGTATTTCAAAGAATGAAAGCAAATCACAACTGCCAAGTCCCAATCTGTTCCATAACTGGGTTGTGGTAAATATCAGTATTTCAAAGAATGAAAGCAAATCACAACATTACAGTTTCATTGACTACTGTTTCGGGGTTGTGGTAAATATCAGTATTTCAAAGAATGAAAGCAAATCACAACTATAGCTGCTTAGATTTTGATATCAACACCGGCAACAATCCTTTCCTACTTACAAGTTTAACTTCCTCAAAAAAACCAATACTTCTTTTACCACCTATAAATCGGTGTTATTCTAATCCATCAAAAACTCAATTTCTTGGATCTGGCTTTGATTTCAACTGGTATTCTTTTGGTGGCTCGGCACCCAATAAATTTTTCACAAAATAATCCCAGCGGCGGCGCATCATGTAGGGCGAATAACTACCATAACCGTGCGCGCTGTTCGGAAATATGACCAAATCGTAATCTTTATTCGCCTTTTCCAAAGCTTCAACCACCAATAAAGTATTTTGAGGAGGGACGTTGTTATCCATCATTCCATGGGCAAGCATGAGTTTGCCTTTCAGGTTTTTAGCGTAATTTTCGTTGGCATGTGCTTCATAATCAGACATCGTAACCAAGCCGTCATACCTTTCGCCCCAGTCATCTTCGTAGTTACGGTTATCGTGGTTGCCTGATTCTGAAATGCCTACTTTAAAGAAATCCGGATACCGGAACATCGCTGTTGCCGTGGCAAAACCACCGCCGGAATGGCCCCAAATGCCTACGCGACTGGTATCCAGATAAGTATATTTTTGCGCCAGTTGCCGGATGCCGGTCACTTGGTCGGGCAACGTGTTTTCAGACATATTGCCGTAGCTCATATCATGGAAAATTTTGGAACGCAAAGGATTGCTCGTGCCTTCAATTTCTACTACCACAAAACCTAATTCGGCCAGTGCCTGATTATCGCCTCTGGAAGCTGCGAAAGACCAACTGCCGACACTGCCGCCCTGCGGGCCGGGATAGATGTAATCCACCACCGGATACTTCTTTTGTGCATCTAAATTTGTTGGCGTAAACATTAACCCGTACAAATCCGTCTTGCCATCGTGCGCTTTTATGGTGATCGGGACCGGCGGGTGCCAACCGGTTGCAACAAGCCGGGAAACATCTGTTTTTTCCAGATTGACCAGCAGCTTTCCGTTCATATCCCGCAAAACAGTAACGGGAGAAACATTTGGTTTGGAATAACTGTCGATAAAATATTTGCCAGCAGGCGATAACGTAATTTGGTGATTTCCAGCTTCCGGTGTCAGGACGGCGAAGTGTTTTCCATCAAATCCAATTTTGCAAAGCTGGCTGAAATAGGGGTTTTCCGGCTCGCGGCCATCGGCAGTAAAATAGATTGTCCGGTTCTTTTCATCTACTTTCAGCATTTTGGTTACTACCCAATCGCCTTTGGTGATTTGGTTTTTTAGTTGTCCGGTCGAAGAATTATACAGATACAAATGGCCCCAGTTGTCCCGCTCTGAAAACCACAAAATTTCGTTTGATTTTTGCAGGTATTTCCAGTTGGCACTTCCCCAGCCGGATTCATATTGCGTAGGCACGGTTTCCCCGAAAACTTCGCGTACCGAGCCTGTTGCAGCATCAGCAATACGCACTTTTTCCTGTTTATGATCGCGCGAAGTAGAAATAAAGGCCAGTTGCGAGCCGTCTTCCGTCCAGTTTACATCTTCCATCGAAATGTCATCGCTGAAAGTAGAGCGGTGCGCGTCGGGCGGAATTTGCAGCACGATCACTTTCGGGACATCTACATTAATGATAACCCGTTGAATGGCAGCAATTTCCTTATCCCCGGGCAAAGGATATTTCCAGGTTTTCAAAGTTGGTTTGCCTACGTTGGTGCTTACCAAATACATATCGCTTACGTTGCGCTCGTCCTGTTTATTGGTTGCGATTTTTTTAGAATCCGGCGACCAAAGCAGGATCGGCCGGTCGCTGGTTGTCCAACCGGCATTATCCGTAGCATAACCAAAATTTTTGATGCCGTCCGTTGTCAACTGAGTTTGCTGGTTGGTTTTGACATCCCGGACCCAAAGGTTATATTCTTTGATAAATGCAGCACGCTTTCCATCCGGCGATAAAACCTCGTTTCCACCCCTGAACCCTCTTCTGCCGCCAGTGTTTGCAGTGGTGTTAAAAGTAGCGGCGGAAGTATCGGCCGTGCAGGTATAAGTTTGCAGCCCGCATTTCCATTGCTTGCCATCGGCCTGAAAAATAATTGCTTTTTGATCCGCAGAAAAACTGAAAAACTGAAAAGGCAGCATTGCGGCCTGATGATAGGATTTGCCCGTTGCTGCCGAAAGTGCTGCTGCCAGTTTTTGCTGGTCAAAAGCAGCATTGCTTGTTCCTTTGGCCGGGTCAACCAATATAAATTCGCTGCCCTGCGGGGTCAAAACACGATACCAAAACCGGTCGTCGGGCAGCCAGTTGGGGCGTACACTGCTGCGGTCAACAAGTGGTTCGGTATTATAACCCATCAAACGCTCTGCCCGTTCATAATCTTTCGCGGTTAAAACAGTGTGTTGCTGGGCATTTGCAGTCAATACAAATGCAAACGGGAGGGCTGCAAGGATAAATTTGTTCATGTTGGATAAAAGCTACTAAGAGGCACTTCAACTTAAAGAACCCAAGATAGCATAAACTTATACAAAAAGCACATGCTTCTTTTAGCATATAAAACTTGGGTTGCCCGTGTTAACCAGACCAGAATTGCTTATCCTTTTTTCCGGGGAAACCTCTCCAAAAACCAAAACGGAAATAAACATTATGGTTTTTACTGAGGGAATGTTTACTTCCAAAGGCCGGTCAAGCCATCAGTTTTTCCCAAAAAAGGATCAAAACCAGGAACAGGCAAGGCAGCAATCCGTTCATCCGCTTTAGGCCGGTCCCCGGACTGGCCGCGCATAATGTCCCAACTGCGCCCGTCGGGATAAGCGCCAACCACACCAAAATCATCGCTGCCGCCCAGGTTTTTATGGCCAACGCCTGCCGGTATTACGATAATATCTCCGGCTTTCACTTCAACTTTTTGTCCTTTTTCTCCCCCTAAAAACAGCATGGCCGAGCCGCTGTAAATACCCAGCACTTCATGTGAAGTGCTGTGGTAATGATGAAAAGGGTAAACGCCGTTGCGCCAGGAGTTTGTCCAGTTGTTTTTGGCAAAATGCTGCTCCAGCCAGCTTGCGCCGGCCGGACCGGTAGCCGTAAAAGCTTTTTGATAATGCAGCAGCGGATATTTGCTGTTCGGGATGATGCCGTCATCTTTAAAATGAAGCAGTTGCGGTTGTATCGGATTAGCCAAAACTTTTTTATTGAACATGGTTAATGATGACAGGCCAAGCAGCGATAGAAATTGTGTTCTGTTCATACTTCTTTTACTTAAGTTTTTTTGTGAATAATGTTGCAATTGGAGGTTTTACAATTTATCCATCAAGTTAACTTCCATGTGTTTTTCCAGCAAATCTTTAATGGTTTCGCCTAAATGAACCATGTGTTCTGCCATCCGGTGTTTTTCTAAATGCGCCACGGTGTCCCAATTCTCATAAAAGAAAAAAATATTTTTATGTTCGATGTCCTGGTGTAAATCATACAACAAGCAGCCTTCTTCGTTTCTGGTTGGGGCGATGACGGATTGCAGTCTGGCTTTTACAGCTTCGATTTGATCAGATTTGGCAGTTACTTTTGCGATAACGGTTATCATTTTGTTTAAATAAGTGTATTGATATGATAAGCGTTTAAATTTAAATTTAGTTTTTGTTGGAAACATCAGAAGCAGCATTACTACTGTATGATGCTTCTTTTACCATACTATTTTTATCAACATTAATTTATTGCTGGTAAAAGAAGCATCACCTTTTTGCAAACTTGATTAAGCTAAAGGTTTTTGGTCAATAACAGTAAATGGCAATTATCGTATTATATTCAAATTTGAACAAGGTGATATTTTAGATATTGATTACGTAGCTTATCATCAAAAGAAAAATTTATGTTGAAAAGAGGATTACAGCCGCCGCATCCGGGGGGAAATATTAAAAGAAATGTTTATTAATGAACGGAAGCTGACCATTACGGAAGTCGCCAAAGGGTTAAAAACAACCATTACTACCTTGTCATCTATAATTAACGGACATGTAAAAATCAGCCCGGAACTTGCAGTTAAACTATCCGAAGTATTTGGTAATTCTGCCCGATTTTGGATTAACCTACAAAACGATTACGAGTTATGGCATGCCGAGAAAAAAGTAAACCGGAAAGATATTAATCATTTTGATTATGGGCCTGTTTAAATTTTATCTACCTATTTTCTATGCTTCTTTTACCATATATAAATCATTGAATCCTTGTGTTTTTGTATCGGTTTAATATGCAAACACATAATTTATAGGCATAAAAGAAGCAGTATAAATTTTTATGACAGAAATTTAAACATTTTTTACAGCCTCCTCAAATAATCAAAATCATATTGCATAGCCTCCAACGGCGACAGCGTATATTCTTCCTGCTCTACAAAATAATATTTCATGCCGGATTTTTTGGCTTGGGCCAGCAAAGCTTTCAGGCCGATGTCGCCTTTGCCAAATTCGGTGCTGTGCTTGGCGGTTTTGTTCATATCCTTTAAATGCCACAGCGGGAAGCGGCCCGGGTATTTGTTAAAGTAAGCAGCGGGATCATTTCCGGTAACGATCAACCAACCCAAATCCATTTCAAACTTTACTTTTTCCGGGTCAGTTTGGGTCAGTAAAACATCGTACAACACCTGTCCGTTTTCCTTTTCAAACTCGTACTCGTGGTTGTGATAACCGAAAATTAAATTGGCTTTATTGGCCACTTCAGCCGATTGGTTAAAAATATCGGCACAATGCTTATAGTTGCTTACTGTTTGTCCGTTGGAAGGCATGGTGGAACAAATCAAATAGGTTTGGCCGGCTTCTGCGGCTTCATCTACCGTTTTCTGCCAGTCGGTGCCGATGTGGACGTGTCCGCTCAGCAGCTTCATTCCCAAATCTGCAGCAATCTTTTTGAATTCTTTCGGCTTTAAACCATAATAACTGCCCTTTTCGCTTCCGGCAGATTCTAAGTTTTTATAGCCGATGGCCGCCAGCTTTTTCAAGGTCCCGGCTGCATCGGCCAGCATATCTTTTCGTACCGAATACAACTGGATACCCACGTTTTGCACAGGAACGGCCGAAGCCGGAAAAGCATTTAATACAGCAGCACCGGCAGCCAATACAGCAGTGGATTTGATAAAATCCCTTCGTGTTTGTGGTTTCATGATAGGAAGTTTTAATTGGTACTGCAAGATGCTGTTTTTATCGGTATAAAAACAGTATTGGCGTATTATTCTGATTTAAACTTCCCAGGATTGATAAGGGTGCGTAGCCAGGTTGGAATTGTAATAGCGTACATCATCCGTTACTTCTTCCAACAAAAAACCAGGTTTTTCAAACGTTTCGCCTTCACTTTTCAGTTCGATTTCTGCCACAATCAAACCTGCATTCCCATCCGAAAATTCATCTACTTCCCAAACTTTTCCTGCCATTGGAATGCGGTAACGTGTTTTGGAAGTCCCGGCCGGATTAAAGTTTTCCAGTAGCTCTTTTGCGTCTTCCAGCGGAATATCGTATTCGTATTCCTTCCGCGTAAAACCTGTTGTTGCTCCTTTTATGGTGATAAAAGCATGATCGCCTGCAATCCTGACCCGAACGGTCTTGTGTTTTTCGTTTACCAAATAACCCTGCCGATAGGCTATGCCTTCCGGTTTGTTAAATTGCTTCCATTTAGCCGGATCGACCAAAAACTTTCTTTCAATTTCTACACCCATTTTTTAAATTTTAATACTCGTTCTGTTTATTTTTATCCGCAGGATTTGTTAAAGCTTTAACCTTTTCTTTAAAATTACTGCTTTGTTCAACAATGGTTTTTTCTAAAACTGCATTACTGTTTTTGAGGTCGGTAATTGCGTCATCTTCAGTTTTTCCGGTATTGGACAACGTTTTAATAGCCAGGTTATGGTCATGCCATTCGCCGATGCTGTTTTGCAGTCCGTCCAGATAATCCTGGTTAAGCTGCGCCTTATTTTTGATGGCTTTAGCAGCAACTTTCTGGTTATACATCAGCAACTTGATATTTTTACGCGCATTGTGCAACTCCTCATTAAAAGTTGGACCGGCAAAAAAAGCATCAATGTGCATCAGTTTACTTTTGTAAAAATCCCGGATAGTTTTATTGTGCAGCCGGTGTATATCATGCTGCAATATTACATGTGCTTTTTTTATCGCCTTTAAATATCTGCTGCCGTTATTTTTAAAAGCTTCAATGCCTTTATCCAATGTTTGTTGCTGGTGATGACTGAAGTTTTCATCGTTCAAATGATGCTTCCCGCCCAATTCTAAATTGATATGCGCATTGCGAATGTCCCCGGCTTCTTTAAATACCTTTTTCACCGGCTTAAAGTCTTTTAAAAGCCCTTTATTTTCCGGTTCGCAGGAATAAAGCGTCAGCATAGCTTTCAACTTTTTCACCTGTACCCGAAACTGATGCAGTTCTTCCTGTTTGCCCGAAATTGAAAAAGCCTTGATATGGTTTTTCATGTTCAGCCATAGCTTGTCCAACTGTTTAATTTCTTCCTTTTTTTTCATGATAAAGCCTTTTTTGATAAAAAAATGTGGACAGCCTTATTAGAATGAACAAGCGGTTTTAATATTTGATTAATTTATTTAAGTTATTCTGACTTAAAAAAGCAAAAGTAAAACCGGCTGAACTGCCGGCTTTATTTGAAGAAAGAAATGATTTGAACCAATAAAAGGTTAAAAACCAGGATTTAATTAATGACTTGTAGAAAGCAAGAAAGGTAGAATACAAGCTAACCGAATTTGGACAAACAACATTTCCAATGATGCAGGGAATTAAAGAATGGGGACTTCAACATAGAAAACGTACCAATCTTTAAGTGCATATTTGATTAAAAGCACAATATTCCATTAGTTAGGATTTGCAATAGCGTCCTTCAGGTTTAGGATTTTTATCTTACTTGCCAAACTTTTCACTTTCCTTCTGTAAGGCCATTTGTACCAAACTTCATGCTTCTTTTACCTGCATAAATTTAGTGTCAAATAAAAAACAGCATCTATATTTTAACTTTTTCCCTCAATTATAATTTTAGCTACGGCCTGTCGGCAGCCAATGTTCCCCAAGTTGCAGATGGTTTACTTCCCATCTCAAAAACCAAGTCCCCTCCTTGCACCAAATCCTGATAAGTGATATAGCTGCGTGTATATTTTATGCCATTAAAAGAAGCATTTTGGATATACATATTTTTCGCGCTGTTGTTTTTAGCTACAATATGCAGCATTTTACCTTGTGCTAATTTTACAGTTGCTTCGTTAAAAAGCGGGCTGCCAAATACATAAACACCGCTTGTTGGATTTACCTGGTAAAAGCCCAAGGCCGATAAAACGTACCAGGCCGACATTTGCCCCACATCTTCATTGCCAATAATGCCATCAGGCTTATCGGTATAAAAATTGTTCATGATGAAACGTACTTTTTCGGCTGTTTTCCAGGGTTGACCAGCGTAAGCATATAAATAAGTGATGTGGTGCGAGGGTTCGTTGCCATGCGCATATTGGCCAATTAGCCCGGAAATATCCGGCGAACTTTCTTTGCCCATACTTCCTTTGGCAATAAAAAGCGAATCCAATTTTCGGGTAAAAGCTTGATCGCCGCCCTGCAAAGCGATCAAGCCTTTTACGTCCTGCGGAACCAGCCAGGTATATTGCCAGGCATTCCCTTCAGTATAATCACCAACGGCATGGCGCGATTCAAATGGACTAAAAGGCGTACGAAACTGGTTTTGATTTAACCTGGCACGCATAAAATGAGTTTTCGGGTCGAAGTAGTTGCGGTAATTTTGAGCGCGCTTATTAAAATATTGATAATCAATGGTTCTGCCCATTTTTTTGGCCATGGCCGCAATCCCCGAATCATCAATACTGTATTCCAATCCCATTGCAACAGATTCAACACTACTGTCCGCTGGGATATAACCTAATTTTTTTACGTACTTTATTCCCCTGTCATTGTCCATTGCACTGGCTTTTACCGCTTCAAAAGCCAGGTCTGCATCAAAACCTTTAAAACCTTTTAGGTAAGCATCGGCCAGGACCGGTACGGCACTGTAACCAACCATTGTATTGGTTTCGTTCCCCATCAAATGCCAGACCGGCAGCTTGCCCTGCTGCTGGTAAATGGCCAGCATAGAATTGATAATGTCGCTTATTTTTTCGGGTTGGATCAACGTGTAAAGCGGATTTAAAGCGCGGTAAGTATCCCATAAAGAAAACGTAGTGAGGTTGGTGAAAGCTGCTTTTGCATGTACTTTTTTATCCGTCCCACAATAATCGCCGTTGTGGTCGTTAAAGATGGAAGGCGCGATCATGGTATGATAAAGTGCGGTGTAAAAGACCTTTTTCTGGCTTTCGTTTGCTGTTTTGACCTGCACTTTTTGCAACTGTTTTTCCCAGGCTTGATCGGCAGCGGCAACAACTTGGTTAAAATTCCAACCAGGGATTTCTGCCCGGATGTTCATCATTGCATTTTCTATGCTAACCGGTGAGATGCCTACTTTTACCAGCAATTTCTCCCCTTCCGAAGTAACAAAATTGAATACACCTTTTACTTTTTTTCCGGTTAAAGCAGTTCCGGTTTTGGCCATTACGCTATCGTAAACCGAGAAGTTTTTGATGGGTTTGGAGAAAACGGCCGCGAAAAATATCCGCTGGTCTTTGGCCCAGCCAGTAGAGAAACGGTAGCCGGTAAGCGTAGTTTCGTTAACCTGTTGGATAGAAGTTTCTACCGGCCTGTCCCAACCGATACCTTCCTGCAGGTCAATCAGGATATGTGCTTCATTGCTTTTTGGGAAAGTGTATTCATGAAAGCCAACGCGCTCGGTTGCCGTTAACTTTACACCAATCTGGTAACGCTTTAATTTAACCGCGTAATAACCGGGCCGTACGGTTTCGTCATGGTGGCTAAACAACGAAACATAACCGCTTTGCATATTTTTGATACTGCCCTTTCTCACTTTTACAGGGCCGGTTGTGGGCATCAAAGAAATATCGCCCAGATCGCCGATACCCGTACCGCTTAAATGTGTATGCTGGAAACCAACGATGGTAGAATCTGAAATATGGTATCCCGAACACCAGTCCCAGCCTTCCGACAAATTACCCGGGCCCAATTGCACCGCGCCAAAAGGCACATTGGCACCTACAAAAACATGCCCGTGAAAACCAGTGCCAATAAACGGATCAACGTACCGGGCCAGGTTTTCCTGCTGATTCTTTGCCGGTAAAAGAAGCATTTGCTGCGCAGGTGCCTGATGATAAAACAAGGTTCCCAAAAGCAGCAGGACAAGGTTAGCTATAATCTTAAATTTATTTTTATTCATGATTTTATACTGGTAAAAGAAGCATCGTAAAGATCAGGTTCTAAATTTCTAATATTGTTTATGACCGGTGATAAGGGATTTTTGCAGAAGCATTTTTAAGAGCCGTTAAAGTAGCATCCGTAACGTTGCCAAACAGCGAAACGCCCGACGCGCCATGGTAAAGCGCATTTTCCATGCCCTGCTGCAATTCTATGTCATTGTTGAAATCCGGCAGGTACAAACCGGCATATATAGGAAATTTCCCGTTCAGTGCCTTAACTCCTTCGGCAACGGCTTCGCCTATCCAGGCTACGTTTTCCTTGTAAAAACCGTGGTAAACCATTGGGCAAACAGCATTGATATTCCAGTTTGCCCAATCCTGTTTTACGTTGCGGTGCGCAATGTCCGGCGTAGGGAAAACAGCCGCGGTAATGGGTTTTTTGTAAGATTTGGCCAAGTTCGTCAGCCGTTCCACCACCTGATTGACGCGCTGATATCGAAACAGCCGCCATGACGGGCTGGCTTCCGGAAACTGCACCGTATCTATATCCACACCATGCTCTGTTTTGTAGGCTGCCTTACAAACAGCGCAGTAACAAAAGTCATATTCCGGCAGCTCGCTGGTTTGTACGATATTGTATTTGTCCCACAAATTTACCGGCAGGACCACGTCGCAAAAACGCACATAATCTAAGTGGATGCCATCTACATAATCCTTTTTTAAAGCTGTTGCATAGTCGTTTTCTAAGTATTGTTTCACTTCCTCGCGCGAAGGGCAAAGCCAGCGGTAGTAATTTACGTAAGGCGGATGATCGGCACAAGACTCGCCTTTCCGGTTTACGGCGTACCATTCGGGATGAGCACCCAGCAAAGTTTTTTCGCCGCGGTTCATCGTCCAGATCCAGCGGTGTGCTTCCAGTTTTTGGGCTTTTGCTGCGCGGAAGTGCTTTTCGCTGTCGTTCTCAAAAAATATCCCGCGGATGCCTGCCTCATAATATTTTTGATAACGTTCTGCCAACAATTCATTCGTATCCTTCAGGTTCGGGTTCGTCCAGACCCAATGTTTCCATTGCTTTTTCCGGGATGAAACCAACCCTTCAGCATCGGAAACTGCCGGCAAAACAACTGTTGATAACCCGGCCAGCAAACTCGTTTTTACAAAATCCCTGCGGTCGCCCATAGTTTTTATTTTATCATTTTTATCAGTCCTTCATCATTTATGCTGATGGTTTCGCTGCTTGCAACTTTAATTGTAGCGGTAAATTGTTTGCCTGATGCCTCCATCTGCAACTGGTTTACCTTACTACCAATCTCAACTTGCGGATTAATTTCAAGCTCTGCTAAAGTAGTTGCATACTTGCCAGTCTTTTTCAGATGCTGTTTTTGCCGGTAATAAATCAGCCATAAATATCGCTTTTGCTTTTCGAAAAAAGGCAGGATAAAAGAAGCATTGCTTTTCCGGCTGAACTGCAGGTAACCAAAACGCTCAGGATAGTGCATGTTGATGACGCCCTGCGGCGACCATACCCAGTTATGTTCCGGCAAATCTTTCCCGCCAGCATCTTTCAGCTTGCTGTTTTTATTTCCTTCGATTTTTGTGTCCCATTCCACACGGGAAAAATTGATACGCCATAAAGTCCCTTCTTCCGGAACATGAAATAGAAAACCCATGCGTAAAGCCTTCAACGGAATAGACATTTCTACCGTCCAGCCTTTATCCTGGTCTTTTGGATTGTTTAGCGTCCCTTCAATTTTAACGCCCGATTTTAAACCTTCCACGTCCCAGCCAATCAGTGCATCACCGCCGTTTCGGTAAGGTTTTGGCAGGAAAAGATCAAAGATTTTATTGATCGCATTCACTTCAACCTCAAAATATTGATGCGTATTATTGTCCGGGTCGATAAAAATTTCAAAATCATTGTCCTTGTAAACAATATCGTCATGATGCGTTTGCGTAGCCCAGATTTGCGGATCCTGCAATTTTGCAGCGATAAACAAAGTAGAATCGTCCCATAGCATTTTTACCTGCGTTTTGAAGGATGGCAAAGGTTTCGGGCCGCCTTCAATATCTACAAAATCCGTTGTCCAGGCAGCTTTTTGCCAGGCATTTTCCTGCAGGCCGCCATCTATTTTTAAAACTTCATCTGTATGCTGCACCACGTAATTTTTTGGGGTGGAGAAAAGATTTTCCAAACCCTTAAAACCGTTTTGGGCAATCAGCTTTGAGCTTGCAGTCAGCATCAGGAAAACCAAAATGCCAATGCTTCTTTTAGACATAAAAAACAGGTCTCCTTTCAATTTATCAGGTGCCGACCGGCAAAAGCCGGATGCTGCTTTTATCAGTAAAAAAATAGTGGACAGCAGCCTTTTCATCCATTAATGTTTTAACCAGACTGAAGGGATTTCTGCCGGGACCGAGCCATTTATGCTGTATTTCAATTTCAAAGTATAACCGCCGCCGCCTTCTACAAAATCAAGGTTGATCGGCTGCAAACCTTTTTTCAAGGCAACCTGTCCGGATTTTTCTATCGGCCCGTGCCAGCCATCATTGTTTACTACTTCCCTGCCGGCAATTTGCAGGATGCCTCCATCATCACAAGTTAAATAAAAACTGTAAACACCATCCGCAGGAACCTCCAGAAAACCTTTATACTTCAACCCAAAACTTGGCGCATTTGCTTCTTTTGGCACTCTAATTTCATCAACCGTATAAACACCGGTTGCTTTGCCAGTCATCAATTTTGAGCTTTTGTATCTGCCGGGATAATAATTGCAAAGCAGGCCAACACTTGTAACTTTAGTTACCGGTTCGGCCAGGTTTTGCTGGGTGTAACGCAAGTTGTAAACATCGCCGCGGCTTCCTTTTGGCGTAAAAGCCGCCAGCCGGACGAACATGGGTTTATCAATGGTAAAAGGAGCATTGAGCATGGTGGAATTACTGTCGGGCAAAAGCCCATCGGTAGTATAACGAAGCGTTAAATCAGGAAGCGGTTTTTCAGGGTCCAACACCGTTTGATCCGTAAAAACGCTTTGCTCCACCAAGCCCAAAACATCCGGCAAACGGTAATGTACGTGCAGTGCATCCAACCGCGGAAAGTTCATTTTTAGGCGTTGCAGATAGCTTTCGTACATATCTTTATTTGTCCACAACCGTTCTGCCAACGCTGTCATCCGCGGGAAAACCATGTAATCTGCACGGTTTTCGCTTGGAATCCTTTCCGACCAGGTATTTGCTTGCGCACCAATAATATTTTTGGCTTCTGCCGGTGTTAATCCAGCCGGAACCGGGTTGAAATGATACACGTTGTAGATGGAATTCTGGTCCGGTTCGCTGTCAAAATAAAGCGGGTCCCCGGGCAACATCACCACCAGGTTTCCATTTTTTGCTGCTTTAACCGGTGCGTTTGGCACCCAAGTCCGCCAATACATAATCATTGCGGTCGAACTGATGCCGTCTTCCAGGATCTCGTCCCAGCCGATCAGTTTCCTTCCTTTTGAATTGAAGAATTTTTCCATCCGGTTGATGAAATAGCTTTGCAGCGCGGCCGTGGTTTTGATGCTGTTTTTAGCCATAAATTCTTTGCATGCAGCAGAATCTGCCCAACTGCTGCGGTCAACTTCGTCTCCGCCAATATGGATATACTGGCTCGGAAAGATGTCCATGATCTCCGTAAAAACATTTTGTGCAAACTCGAAAGTGGTTTCATGACAAGGGCAGACCGGCGTGCTGAACGCTTTGCCAAACTTGCTTCCGCCGGCACAACTTAAAAACGGATAACTGTTGATTGCAGCCATCATGTGGCCTGGCATATCAATTTCGGGGATAATATCGATGTGCCGCGCAGCCGCATAAGCCACCACGCCTTTCATTTCTTCCTGCGTATAAAAACCGCCGTAAAGTGTTTTGCCGTTTTTTTGGATGACGTGTTTTGGGTCGAGGGCAAAATCAGGGTTATCTTTTGATTTAGCGATCATGGCTGAATCCTGATTGTTAAAAGTACGCCACGCACCTTCTTCGGTCAGTTTCGGGTATTTTTTGATCTCGATCCGCCAGCCCTGGTCATCCGTTAAATGTAAATGGAATTTATTGAACTTGTATAAAGCCAGCAGGTCAATAAATTTTTTCAGATAATCCACCGAGAAAAAATGCCTGGAAACATCCAGGTGCATCCCGCGCCAGGCATACGCCGGATGGTCTGCAATGATGACTGCAGGAAGCGGCAATTTCTTCAAAAAAGTATTACTATGTTCTTCTGCCGGAAGCAATTGCCGGATCGTTTCCACCGCGCGAAACATACCCGATGCTTCTTTTACCACTAAAATTATGGCGTTTTGCGTGATGTTCAACTGATAACCTTCCGGTGCTTTTATTGCATCGTCATAGCGCAAAGAAATATTACGTGACGCACTGCCTTCGCCTTGCTTTAACGGTTTGCCAAGATATTGCCCAAGCAGCATATTGAGCTGTGCAGCCTCGTTATCAAAACGGGGATCAGTAGAAATAATCTTCGTGTTGGCCGTAATGTCAAAAGTGCCTTTACCGGCAGTTAAAGCTGTTGGATAGGGGATCAATGAAAATTCAGTGTTTGCTTCCTGTGCTTCAGCATAAAAAAAGCTAAAGCAAAACAGCAGCACAAAACAGGTAATTTTCTGACAAAAACATATTTTCATAGCAACATTAGCTATTCAGCAATTGCGGTTTTTCCCGATAGGTTTTCCACAAAAACTCACCGAAAATAGTATTGGCCCAGGCAAACCATTTGCGTGTAAAGTCAGCCGGATTGTCTTTATTGAAAGACTCGTGCATAAAACCGGTTCCGGCGTGGGTAGCTTTCAGCATGGCGATACAATGTTTTATTTCTGCGTCATCGCTGCTGGTCAGGCCGCGCGCAATAATACTAAGCGGCCAAACCATACCGTCTTTTCCCACGTGCGGGCCGCCGATGCCTTCTCCTGCTTTTCCTTGGTAGAAATATGGGTTGCTGCTGGAAAGCACAAATTTCCGCGTGTTCTGGTAAATCGGATCTGAAACCGGAACGGCATCCAGATAAGGCAAAGCCAGCAAACTTGGAATGTTGGCATCGTCCATCAGGTTTCGGTTGCCAAATCCATCTACCTCAAAAGCGTAAATTTTTCCAAATTCAGGATGCTGAATGATGGCATGTTTTTGCAAAGCTTGCTCTACTTCTGTTGCCAGGCTTTTCAAATCAGCTATTAATTTTTCATCCTTAAAAACAGCATTGACTATTTCGGCGGCTTGTTTTAAACTCACTACCGCGAAAAAGTTGGAAGGAACAAGGTATGGATAAATCGTAGCGTCATCACTCGGGCGGAACATGGAGCAGATCAACCCGTTGGGTTTTACCGGGAAACCGTAACCGCCCATCGGCAAGGTATCGGTTGGCGCGGTAGTTTGCCGCTGAAAATGGTACGGGCCTTTGCTTGTTTTGCGCTGCTGCTGCTTAAAAGTTTGCAGGATCAGTTCGATGGATTTTTTCCACTCGGCACCAAAAGGTTTGCTGTCGCCGGTTTCCTTCCAGTAGCGGTGTGCCAGGCGGATGGGATAACACAGCGAATCAATTTCATATTTGCGCTCGTGGATGCCGGGTTTCATATCGGTGCGGTCGGTTTTCCACTCGCTGATCTTGCTGTCGTCTTTATAAAAAGCGTTGGCATAAGGATCTTCCAAAACACAATGCGCCTGCCGGTTGATTACGCCTGCAATCAGTTCGCGCAGCTTTTCGTCCTTTTTCAGGAAAGGCAGATAAGGCCAAACTTGCGCGCAGCTATCGCGCAGCCACATGGCATCAATATCGCCGGTGATGACATAAGTGTCCGGCCGTGCTTCTTTTATGGCATAAAAAACAGTGGTATCGAGCGTGTTCGGGAAACAGTTTTCAAACAGCCAGGCCAGTTCTTCGTCTTTTACTTTGGCTTTGAACTGGGTGATCGCATCTTCCACCGCTTTGCTGGTGAAGTTTCTTTTGGCCAAAGGCGGACGGTTACTTGCCCGGGCGGCAATTCCGGTAAAACCACTTTTATCTATTAATATTCCGGCAGACAACAATCCGGCTTGTTGGAGAAATTTGCTTCTTTTCATAAGTAAAAGGTATTAGGTTTTAAATATTTGTTTTCATGTATTAACAATGAACTATTAACTCACTCTGCGACCGGATAAACCCCTTTAATTTTAGGATTAGGTTTTAAGCCAATCGTATGTCCTTTCATCCCGTAAAATAAAATGAACAGATAACATGGAACCAGAATCCAGTAAGCGTGGGTTGGATTGACCGCATCTGCCAAACGGCCGTAAGCCAAAGGAATTAAAGCACCGCCGGCAATGGCCATGATCATAAAAGAAGAACCGATTTTGGTAAACCTGCCCAAACCGGCAATCGCCAGCGGCCAGATCGCAGGCCACAAAAGCGAATTGGCCAAACCCAAAAGCGCGATAAATAAAACGGAAACATAGCCGGTTGTAGAAATGGCTGCCAGCGAAAAAACAACGCCCAAAACTGCCGAAACTTTCAAGGCCTGCTCCTGCTTAAAATATTTTGGGATGCAGATAATCCCGGTGATGTAACCCATAATCATCCCAAATAAAGTACAGGTGGTAAAGAATTTTGCTGTTGATAAAGGAATGCCCTGGCTTGCACCATAACTGATGATGGAATCTCCGGCCAGAACTTCCACGCCCACATATAAAAACAAGGTGAACACGCCCAGCAGCAAATGCGGGAACTGGAAAATACTGGTTTTGTTGGTGTTGGCAGCAGCCACGGTTTCATCTTCGCGGTCGGTATCGATTTCGGGCAGGGTGGAAAAGGAGATCAGGATTGCCAGGATTACCAGAATGATGACAATTACGATATAAGGTGTGATGACGCGGTGGGCAAGCCCGTTCAGTTCCTGTACTTTTTGTGCTGTGGGCATCGAGATTAACCTTGCTTTTAGCCCATCGGCATCTTTTAAAGTGACCGCACCCAAAACAATCGGCGCAATAGAACCAGCAACTTTATTACAGATGCCCATAATACTGATCCGTTTCGCTGCACTTTCCGCCGGGCCTAAAATCGTGATGTACGGATTGGAAGCTGTTTGCAGCACCGCCAAACCTGTTCCCTGCACGAACAAACCCAGTAAAAACAGGATGTAAGTCCGGGTGAGCGCAGCCGGAATAAAAATCAGCGCACCGACAGCCATAATGGCCAAACCGGCTGACATACCATTTTTAAAACCGGTTATCCGCAGCAGCCAGGCAGAAGGAATAGCCATCACCAAATAAGAAATATAAAAAGCAAAGGCAACTAAGTAAGATTCAAAATTGTTCAGTTCGCAGGCCAATTTTAAATAAGGGATCAAAACGGAATTCATCCAGGTTACAAAACCAAAAATGAAAAACAAGGCACCAATGATCAGGATGGCTTTAGCACTTTTATCCGGGTTTGAATCGGAGGAAGTGGCTGGGCTGGAAACTGTTGTCATATTTTTTTGATTGATGTACTAAATTTTATGTGATAAAAGAAGCATTGTTTTTTTGTCATTTCGACCGTAGGGAGAAATCTTCATCTAACAATACAAGTTTCCTCTTTTGCTTCGATGAAGATCCCTCCTATCGTCGGGATGACAACCTTGCTAAAAGAAGCATTAATCCATTTTATATCGCACAAAAGCTTCCATAGCTTCGTATTCTGCCAAACCTAATTTATCGTAAGCACAGGCAGTTTCGCGGTTACGGTCTTCTGCCCTCACCCAAAATTCACGCGCGTCATCGCCTGGGAAAACCGGTAAATCTTTTTGCGACTGGTGTTTGTAGATAGCCAGCCGTTTGCGGACCACTTCCTGCGGCGAAAGCGGTACGGCCATCTCGATTTCGTAAGTTTCAAACTCGTGCCAGGCACCGCGGTACAGCCAGATCCAGCAGTTTTTTGTCCAATCTTCGTCTTTTAAACGCTTCAATGCTTCTACCATAATATCAAAACAGATTTTATGCGTCCCGTGCGGATCGGCAAAATCCCCGGCAGCAAAAATCTGGTGCGGTTTCACTTCCTGCAGCAGTTTGATGTTTTCCTGGATGTCATCTTCAAAACTCACCTTTTTCTGTGTTTTTAAACGATCATAAAATGGCAGGTCCATAAAATGGATATGATCATCGGGCACACCGGCAAAACGCGCCCCGGCAATTGCTTCGCCTTTGCGGATCAGGCCTTTTACCGTTTTCAATTCCTTCGGGTCATCCTGGTTGGGGTGTTTGTTTTGGGAGAAGTCACGCATGCTGCGGTACAATCCTTCCAATTGCGTGGTTTCCTGATGCTGGCTTTTGGCAAAATCAATGGCAAATTCTACATAACGCAGGGCGTCATCGTCCCAAACTGCATTGTTGCCCGAAGTTTGGTAAGCCACATGCACATCATGTCCCTGATCTACCAAACGGATAAAGGTTCCGCCAACAGAAATTACATCATCATCGGGGTGCGGCGAAAACACAATTACCCGTTTTTTAGCCGGTTCGGCACGTTCCGGCCGCTGGCTGTCATCCGCATTTGGCTTTCCGCCCGGCCAGCCGGTAATGGTGTGTTGCACTTGGTTAAAAATATCAATATTAATGTTGTAAACCGGCCCTTTTTCGGTGGCCAGTTGCGCCATGCCGTGGTTGTTGTAATCTTCTTCGGTTAGTTTTAATACTGGTTTGTTTACCGTAGTGGCCAGCCAGATCACTGCTTTCTTGATCAGTTTTTCTGCCCACAGGCAATCTTTAACCAGCCAGGGCGTGTTAAAACGGGTTAGTCCGGCAGCAGCTTCTTCATCTAAAACAAACTCTACGTTTTCTGAAAGTTGCAGGTAAGTGGCCGGTACATCCGAAGAAATCTCACCTTCTACCGCTTTTTTAATGATGGAAGCTTTTTTATAGTTCCAGGCCATCAAAATAATTTCGCGTGCTTTAAAAATCGTTCCGATACCCATCGTGATGGCTTTTACCGGCACGTTTTCTTTTCCGCCAAAATCATGGGAAGCATCCCTTCTGGTCAAATCATCCAAAGTAACCAAACGCGTACCGGAGTTTGGGGCCGAACCAGGTTCGTTAAAACCGATGTGGCCGGTACGGCCAATGCCCAGCACCTGCAGATCCAAACCACCGTAACTGCTGATCTTTTTTTCATATTCCAAACAAAAAGCGGCAACATCTTCCTGCTTTAGCGTTCCGTCCGGGATGTTGATGTTTTCCTTTGGGATGTCGATATGGTCAAACAGGTTTTCGTTCATAAACGTTACGTAGCTTTGCACCGCATCCGGCTTCATCGGGAAATATTCGTCCAAATTGAAGGTAATCACGTTGGCAAAGCTCAAGCCTTCTTCGCAGTGCAACCTTACCAGCTCGGCATAAACTTTTACCGGTGTGGCACCGGTAGCCAGTCCTAAAATCGTTTTTTCGCCTTTGTCATTTTTAGCGGTGATTAAGTCAGCTATCCGCTTTGCCACTTTTTTGGAGGCAAAAGAAGCATCAGGATACACCGTTACCGGCAGCTTTTCATACCGGGTTTCTTCCAACAAATTTAAACGCGCCATACGTGTTGTTTTGGTTTTTAGGTTGATTAAAGTTTATGTATTTAAGCAAACGCTTATTTTATCGTAATCAATTTTTCGGGCAAATTCCAACCGCTGACCGAAAGCTGCAGCATTTGCTGCCCGGTTTTTGGCTGATACTCCAGCATCACCTTTTTTTGTCCGCCGGGCAATACCGAAATGTAATTATCCGAATAAAAAACCGGTAAAACCCTTTGATGCGTTGCCGGGTTTACCAGCGATAAACGGTTAAAAAACGCCAGCGGTGCTTTTGCCGGATTGGTTAAAGTTACTTCAATATTTCCATTTGCTGCTTTGTTTGCATCAATTTGCAGTTGCGATGCTGCCATAGCCTGCAAGCCTGAATAATTGCCTTGTGCATCTTTTATCCAGTAAATATTTTCGCTCAGCTTGTTTTTGTTTTTGTCGAAGATTTGCAGGCACAAAAAAGCACCTTTATCACGCGTGCGCTTATCCAATACTGTTTTTACCGGCAAAAAACCTTTGACCGATGAAGGCTGCACTTCTACAAAAACCTGCGTAACCAAACCTTCTTCACCATTCATCCCAATGGTTTTAACGGTCAACATCAAATCGCGTTTCGTTTCAAAAGTATTGTTAACGATAGAAACCATGCCCGTAACCGGATTGTACATCGCATGCAGCGGTTCGCTGCCGTTGTGCAATCCGTATAAACAAGCGTTTGGGTCGAGGTAATAATCGTACATCTGCCCGCGCATGGCCGTCCAGGGGTTTTGGGTTTTCCAGATGATCGTGCCGGTGTACCAGCTCCACAAGTGCGAACTGAAACCTTCCATCAAAGCGCGGTACTGATCGTAATTGACCAATTGTGCTTTGGCTGCAAAGTCTTTTACGTCTTTTGCTTTTCCGTAAGGATCAATAAAAGCATCATAACTGATGTATTTGTGATAATCCCAAACAGAATCAACTTTACTGGTTTTATTTTGAGTTGAATAAAGCGGTGCGACCAGGTTTTTTTCGGGGATAAAACGTTGCAGCGATTCGTAATCACCCAAACCAACCGAACCAATTTCCGAATTAAATGGAAACGTCCGATCTTCCCAAAAAGCCGAAATCGGCTGAATCCCGTAAGGTCCGTCGCCGTTTCCGCCCGAAGTGTTCAGCGACATTTTATCCGAATTTGAATATTCTACAAACCATCGTGTGCCATCTAATTTTGGCAGGATCGAATCGCGCAGCGGAAGCAGAATATCTTCCGGCGGCGTGATTTCATTTCCGCCGCACCAAATAGCTAAGGAAGCATGATTGCGCACCATTTTGATCTGGTCTGCTGCTGATTTTAAATACAATTGATGGTCGTCGGGATATTTGCGCCGAATCCACTGATCTTCAGTTTTCATCGGGTCTGTCCATTTGCCGTTTGCATCGCCTGAAATCCAGAAATCCTGAAAAACCAGCAAACCATATTTATCGCAAGCCTGATAAAATTCCGGCCGTTCTACCAGCGCGCCGCCCCAAACTCGGATCAGGTTGAGGTTCATATCCCGGTGAAAACGAACTTCCGCATCATACCGTGCGTCTGAAAAACGGAGCATGGCATCAGAAATGATCCAGTTGCCGCCTTTGATGAATATTTTTTGTCCGTTCACTTCCACCTGTCGGCTGTGCGTTTCGTTGTTCCAGCTTGTCGTAATCTCCCTTATGCCGACAGTTACATTTTCCTGGTCGGAAAGCTTGTTCCCGACAGTCAAAAATTGCATGTTGAGCTTGTACAGATTTTGCGGGCCGTAACCATTTGGCCACCACAATTTTGGATTTTTTAAGGTGAGATCAGCAAGCGAAATTTCCTTTATAGAATTAGGTTGAAGCGTTACCGTTTTAGATACCGTATTTCCATCTATCACATACTGCAATACTCCTTTTACCGCATGATTTGTGGGATTTTGCAGTTCTGCCGATGCCTTAATAATGGCGGGTTGCTGATCGCCCAAAACTTTCCGGACACCCGGAACTACAGTAATTACATGCGGATTGAGTAAGTTAACCTCCCCCGTTTTTTCGATCGTAACTTTATCCCAAATGCCGGTGTTCCGGTCGCGCATGGGCTGGATCCAATCCCAACCGGCTGTATATTGCAAGCCCACACCTTTGGCAATCCGGCCGTCGCCGCCTTGTCCGCCGTTTGGGTTTCCAACCGGATCGGGCGGATAAACCAAAACGGCCAATCTATTTTTCCCGTCTTTGTTGATTAACGAAGTAATATTGTACGACTGGCGCAAAAACATGCCCACATGTGTTTTCGGGTTAACTTTTTTTCCATTTAAAAAGATCTCGCAACTGTAATTAACGCCGCGAAAGTTTAAATAAACCTGGTTGCCGTTTGTTGGCGCCGCTTCCTCAAAATCTTTTACAAACCAATACGTATAATAATCTCGGCCGGTAACGTAAATATCTTTGATGCGCTCGTTGTTCATCCCATAAAAAGGATCGGGCACTTTTTTATTGTTGAGCAGCGTGGTCAAAACGGTTCCGGGAACGGTGGCTGGCATCCAGTTATTAATGGAATAGTTGTTTTGAGATAATACAGCTCCGCTTTCTTTCACTTCGGCAATCGGGGCACATTTCCATCCCGAATTTAATTCATAAAAAGTTTGTGCTTTCAAAGCAGGCATTAAAAAAACAGTGCTAAAAAGAGCAATAGCAAAAGTTTTCAAACACTTCATTTCAATAAGCTTTGTTAAAATATTATGGATTGGGCAGCAGATTAAATTTTGCAAGGTTTTATGGTTCAATCACAATTTAATTAATCAATTTTAAAGCCTGATGCTTCTTTTAGCACTATATTTTTAGCAAATGCCGGGAAGGTTGTTTGTATTCCTTCAAAAAAATTTCCAACTAAGTTTTATATTAACAAGTTTAACTATTTACATAAACACCCTCTTCTATGGCTGTTATTTTATCTTCCAGTTTTTTACCGAAATTTTCTACTACCAATGCAGCACCGCCGAGCAACTGGGCTTTGGTGTTTAAATTGGATATGATCAATTCTGTATGATGCGTGAGCATAGGGATGCAATGTTCATTAATAGCCTGCTGAATAGGTGCCAGCCATAATTTACCCACAATGCTTCCTTTACCACTTAAAACTATAGCTGCCGGGTTCATCAGGTGGATGAGGATAGCCAAACCCTCGCCAACATGGTATGCCGCTTCTGAGATTAGTTTTACAGAAAACACATCTCCTTTAATCGCTTCGGCAATAATGTTATCTACATTAACCTCTTTATAATTGGCCAGGCTGGTAATTTGTCCCTGCTTTATGCCCTGTTTAGCGATTGCGGTTACGGCAATTAAGGAAGCTTCCGTTTCCAAGCAGCCGTGTTTGCCGCAATTACAAAGTTTACCATTTTTAAAAAGTGGTATATGGCTGAATTCGCCGGCAAGGCCGTTGTTGCCCCTAAAGATTTTATCATTTAGGATCATTCCCAAACCAATTCCCCAGCCCAAATTTAGTACCATGACATTTTTTATATTTGCAGCCACACCAAACTTTTGCTCGGCCAGGGCAATTGCCGTAGAATCGTTGTCTAAAAAAACCGGTATCGAAATATTTTGCTGGATATATTCTACCAGCGTTTGGCCATCTGTTTTTAAAAAAGTGTAATTAACGCCTTTTTTAGTATCCACAAACCCCGGCATGGTTATTCCTATTCCCAGTATATTGGCTTGAGGAATATTGGAGTCTTTTATAAAATGTTTTAAATAATCAATAAAGGTTTCTACCTGCAAAAGATGTATGTCAAATTCATAGCTCGCTACCTTGCTTACAAAATTATTGTTCATGTCCACGACTACCATTTGTGCCGAAAACTGGTCCATCGCAACCGATAGCAAATAATGTGTGCTGGGAACAAGGGAATAGTTGAGCGGCTTTCGCCCGCCGCTGGAACTGGCAAACCCTTTCTCTGCCACGTAACCCGCTTTGATCAGTTCGTTTAATACTTTAATAACATGCGGAATGCTTTTACCGGTATAATTGCTGATGTCTGCACTGGTCAACACCTTGTTATAATACAGGCACTTGATCGTTTCGCTGTAGTTATTTAGAAAATCAATTTTAGGAACAGGCATTCTTAGGTTCAATATTTTACATATTTAAAATATTTATCTGACATAATAAAAACTTTTTAAAAATTTAAAAAAGTAGTGGGAAGTTTAAAATATTATTTATTACTTAGGCGTGCCATTTAATTAACGATCAGTTAATATATGATCGTTGTAAAAGACCAATATTACAAGTTAAAAAATTTTGAATACATGCAATCAGGCGATAACACAGGACAGGATTTATTTTGCTTGGCGCTTGTTTAAATTTATTGAAATAGGCGTTTGTTAAATACTAAAAAAAATAGTAAGTTAGTGGCATGGAAGAGCGATTCAAGAGCCTGTCATTATTTGAATTTCAGGTGAGATTTCCCGATGAGGA
>JAABVA010000281.1_pt1 | contig 66783 bp, 52 predicted proteins | sample 5560331 | NCBI WGS metagenome assembly JAABVA01 (sample SAMN12812661, study PRJNA571458) | rock metagenome | isolation source: Antarctica rocks | place: Antarctica: Victoria Land, Mt New Zealand sud | collected 2016-01-07
CCGGCCGGAGCACCCGAGATGGTACGATCTCCGGGCAGGCCATGCCCTTTGCCGAGCTGTGGAGGTTTTACCCATGTTGTTTTCACGCCGCTTCGCTTCCTTGGTGTGTGCCCTGTTCGCTGTTTTAGCGGGGACGGTGGCACGAGCGCAGAGCTACACGAGTGTTGTGGTATTCGGCGACTCGTTGTCGGACGTGGGCAATGCGGCGCATCTGACGCAGGGGCAGTTCGGTCTCCGGTATCCGTCGCCGTTGTTCGGGTATACGGATGGCCGGTTTACGGACGGAGCGGACAGCAAGCCGGCGGCGCAAGCGTATTTTGGAGTCTGGGTCGAGCAGATGGCGGGAGGGTTCGCGGCCAAGCCGGCGATCAAGGCGAGCCTGGACGGCGGCACCGACTTTGCGTACGGCGATGCCACAACGGAAGACGGGACCAGGACGGTCTCGAAGACGGTGGCCGGTCTGCCGCTATCCGTGACGATCCACAACTTGGGGCAGCAGGTGACCGATTACCTGGCGACCAGCCCGACGCCGAGCGGGACGACGCTGTACGTCCTTTGGGGCGGAGCAAACGACCTGTACGCGGACAGCAGCGCGGCGGGGGTGACGGCGGCTGCGGCGCGGGAGACGGCGCTGCTGCAGAGGCTGGTGGATGCGGGTGGGACGGAGTTCATGGTGCCAAATCTGCCGCCGCTCGGCGCGGTGCCGGACCATGCGGGCGGGTCGAATGCTGCGGCATTGAATGCCGCAGCGGCCAGCTTTCGAGTGCAGCTTGCCACCGATCTCGGAGCCCTGCTGACGAGCGCGGCGATGCGGGGAAAGACGCTGCATATCTATCAGCCGGACGTTTTCACGCGGTTCATGGCGGTAGCCGCTTCGCCGATGGCGTATGGGCTTGCGAATGTGACCTCCGCCGCGCAGGGCATAACGGGGAATCCGGACACGTACCTCATCTGGGATGGGCTGCACCCGACGACCACGGGGCACCACTTTGTGGCTGCCGCGGCGGAGAATCTGCTGACCCCGCTTGCCGCGAGCACGACGACGCTTTCCGTATCGCCGCCGACCACGGTGGAGGGACAGGCGGTGACGCTGAAGGCCACGGTCACTGGGACGGGGCCGCTGGCGAAAGCCACAGGCCTGGTTACGTTTTTCAGCGGAACGGGAGCGGGAGCGACGGCGATCGGAGCGGCGGTACTGGACCCGGCGGGAACGGCTACGACGACGTTCAGCCAGGCGACGGTTGCGGGCAGCCCGTACACGATTACGGCGGTGTATGCCGGCGATACGGCGTACCTGAACAGCACGTCGGCCCCCGCGACGCTGCTGGCGGTGGCGACGCCGCTTCCGACCACGACGACCCTGAGCTCGTCGAGCGTGAACGCGAACCAGGGCGACCCGGTGACGCTGACGGCGACGGTGGCGTCGATGACCGGGATACCCGGGGGCACGGTGAATTTCCTGGAGGGGACGACGACGCTGGGGAGCGGGACGCTGAACGGCTCCGGGGTGGCGACGTTTGCGACCTCGACGCTGGCCGCGGGATCGCATGTCATCACGGCGGCTTATGTGCCGAGCGGAGTGTTTGCGGGCAGCACGTCGGCTGCGATCACGGTCACGGTGACGGCGCAGGCGATCCAGTTTGGGTTTTCGCCGACGTCGCTGACCATTCAGCGCGGATCGACGGGGGCGACGACGATCACCTTTACGCCGATGGGCGGGCTGACGGGAACGGTCGTGCCGAACTGCGGAACGCTGCCGGCTTCATTGTCGTGCACGTTTTCGCCGACGTCGGTGACGCTGAGCGGAGGCGCGCCGCAGAGGGTAACGCTGACGATCGGAACGACGGCGGTGAGTGGGCTGGAGCTTCCGCAGCGGCCGGGAAGCCGCGGCTTGACGAGCTTTTACGCGGTGCTGCTGCTGCCCTTGCTGGGGCTGGGCGCGGAGTTCGCCGGTCCAGGGCGGCGGCGAAAGCTGAGGGGAATCTGGCTGGCGTTGCTGGTGACGACGGTGTCCGCGGGCGCAATGCTGGGCTTGAACGGATGCGGCAGCTCGAGCAAAAGCAAGACGGCCGCGCCGGGCACGTATACGGTCAACGTGGGATATACCTTGAACGGAACGGCGAGCCTGGTTCAGCATCCTTTGCAGGTGACGGTGCAGTGAGGCGGTAACGGGAGTCGCTCGCCGCGGCTATGGCGATCGGCTGCGCCGCACGCGAGGCTGCGGGTAATGTGAGGGTTGATCGAGGAGCCGAAGGAGACGGATGGCAATCGAGAGTGCTGAAGAGGTCGCCGCGCCGCACTTCGAGCGTGGGCTGGGGCTGTTCGATTCGACGATGGTCGTGATCGGGGTAATGGTCGGCTCGGGCATCTTTATCGTATCGGCGGAGATGTCACGGCAGATCGGCAGCGCGGGGTGGCTGCTGGTGGCGTGGGTGATCACGGGTGTGCTGACGGTGGCGGGCGCGCTGAGCTATGGGGAGCTGGCGGCGATGATGCCGGACGCGGGCGGGATGTACATCTACCTGCGCGAGGCGTTCTCGCCGATGTGGGGATTTCTGTACGGATGGACACTTTGGACGGTGATCCAGACGGGGACGATTGCCGCGGTGGCGATTGCATTTGCGCGGTTTACCGGGGTGCTGTTTCCGGGGATCTCGGAGACGCATTATCTCCTCGCTCCGATCGCGCTGGGAAGCCACTATGCGGTGTCGTTTTCAACCGCGCAGGCGTTGGCTGTCGGGGTGATCGCTCTGCTGGCATTTGGAAACAGCCGCGGCCTCGAGTACGGGAAGATCATCACAAACGTGTTTACCGTGGCGAAGATCGGAGCGCTGGCGGCGCTGGTGCTGCTAGGTCTGACGGTGTGCGGGAACGGGGCGGCATGGCATGCGAACTTCGACCACCCGTGGGCGGTGGGGACGACCGCCTCGCTAGCGGAGGGGCTTACGGCGGCAAGCGGCTTCGGCATGCTGGTTGCGATCTGCATTTCGCAGACGGGATCGCTGTTCTCGGCGGATGCGTGGAACAACATCACCTTTGTTGCGGGGGAGGTGAAGAGTCCGCGGAGAAATCTGCCGCTGGCCCTGCTGATGGGGACCGGATCGGTGATTGTGCTGTATCTGCTGTGCAACATGGCGTACCTCGCCAGCTTGCCGATCGCCGCGATCCAGACAGCACCCGGCGACCGCGTGGCGACGGCGGTGCTGCAGCGGATTTTTCCGCGCTTTGGGGCGACGCTGATGGCGATCGGCATCATGATCTCGACGTTTGGGACCGTGAATGCGATGACCATGGCAGGGGCGCGCGCCTGCTACGCGATGGCGAAGGACGGCCTCTTCTTTCCGCAGGCCGGGCGGCTGAACCGGGCAAACGTCCCGGGGTGGAGCCTCGGGATCCAAGGCGCCTGGACGGTGTTGCTGGTGCTGCCGCGCACGGTCAATCCGCTGACGCACGAGTACGGCAACCTCTACAGCAACCTGCTGGATTACGTGATCTCGGCGGCGCTGTTCTTCTATATCCTGACGATCGTGAGCGTGTTCCGTCTGCGGATCACGCGGCCGGATGCGCCCCGACCCTACAAGGCGTGGGGATACCCGTGGCTGCCGGCGATCTACATCCTGGGCGCGACGGTGATCCTGCTGGCGCTGTTCACGTATCGCGCGGGAACGACGTGGCCGGGCATCGCCATCGTCGCGCTGGGGGTGCCGGTGTACTACCTTCTGCGACGCGGGGCGGAGGGGCGGGCTCTGGCGCAGTAGATGGGGAGGGGTGAGATTGGTCGGGGCGAGAGGATTCGAACCTCCGACCCCCTGGTCCCGAACCAGGTGCGCTACCAGACTGCGCTACGCCCCGAACCTTGGTCTTGACGGGAAGATGGCCGGCTGCGAAGGGCTTCGCGGGCGCTTGCGCGCGAGCTCAACCTGCCGCCGACTCGGGTTAGTTTAGCAGACAACCTCGTCATAGGAAGGCGACCGGCTGCCGGGGGGCGCTCGCTGGGGGCGGGTGTCTGGCAAATTGCGGGGCGAAGGTTGAAGATGGAGGAGAGGTCTTCGGATGGAGCGCCGGCGAATCGTTGCGATGGATCGTGAAGGCAGGGGCAGGGTGCTGGTGACGCTGGTGCGGGCGGAGGGCTCCTCGTACCGGCGGACCGGGGCCCGGATGCTGGTCGGCGCGGATGCGAGCTATGCCGGGACCATCAGCGGCGGTTGCCTGGAGGCGGAGGTCGTCCGCAAGGCCGTGTGGATGACGCGAGGTGGAGCCGTGGTGGAGCGGTACTCGACCATGTTCGACGACACGGCCGAGATCCCGTACGGGTTGGGTTGCGGCGGGGTGCTCGACCTGCTTCTGGAGCCGGCGGGGACGGCGGAGTACGACGCTCTTCTCCGGGCCGTGGAGAGGTCGCTGGGCGGGGAGGAGGCGTTGGTTTCGACGTGGCTGCCCCAGCGCGGGAGGCCCTTGATGCGGGCAGTGTTCTCCGTGGGGGGTGAGCCGGCGGACGGGGAGTTCGCGGACGGGGAGCTAAGGTTTGCGAGCCCGGGGCTGACGCGGGGGAAGATCGCAGCGGTGGATGGCGTTTCATTGATGGCCGGGGAGGACGCGTTCGTGGAGCGGATCGGGTCTCCGCAGCGGCTATTTGTGATCGGTGCGGGCGATGATGCGCGGCCGGTGGTGAGCATGGCGGCGATGCTCGGATGGAGCGTGACGGTGGCCGATGGGCGGGGGCAACTGGCGCGGCCCGAGAGGTTTCCCGAGGCGGAGCGGGTTGCCGTGGTGGGGAGTGCGTCCGAGCTCGGTGTACGGGGGCGCGACGCAGTGGTGGTGATGACCCACAGCTATGAGCAGGACCGGGAGGCGTTGACGGCGATGCTGGCGCTGGAAGTTTCGCCGGTGTACCTCGGCCTGCTGGGGTCCAGGCACCGGAGCAGCCTGCTGGTGAGCGAGGCGGCGGCGATGCTGGGGCGAAGCGTGGGGGAGTGCTGCGACCGGATTTATGCCCCGATGGGTCTGGATCTTGGCGGAGACGGAGCCGGGGCGATCGCGCTGGCGGTGGTGGCCGAGGTGCATGCGCGGGTGGAGGGCCGGCTAGGAGCCTCGCGCCGCCTCTCTGCGGAGGACGTGGCCGAGAACGTGGAACGCGGCGGAGCCTCGCGCTACCTGCAGACGCAATGCGCCTTGTGACCGCGATCGTGATCCTGGCGGCGGGCGCGTCGCGGCGCCTGGGAGCGCCGAAGCAGCTCGAGATCCTGAGTGGTGAGACCTTGCTGGAACGGGCAGTCCGCGTGGCGCAGGAAGCCGGGCTGGGGACGGTCTATGTTGTAGCCGATGCAGCCGATCGAGCCGTGACCGCGGAGGCGGAGCGCCTTGGCTGTGAGGTGGTGCCCAATGAGGACGCCGAGGAGGGTATGGCGTCGTCGATTCGAGCCGGCGTGCGCGCGGCCGGAGAGACGGCGGCCTCGGTGCTGATCATGACGTGCGATCAGCCGGCGGTCTCGGCGGCGCATCTGCGGCTGCTGGCGGCGGGGCCGGACGGCGATGTGACGGCGTCGGGGTATGCCGGACGCCGCGGAGTTCCGGCCTGCTTTCCAGCGCGGGTGTTTGGCGAGCTGCTGGCGCTGCGCGGAGATGCGGGCGCTCGCGATCTGCTGCGCGAGGCGCGCGCCATTGAGCTTGAGTATGGCGAGATTGACGTCGATACGGCGGAGGAGCTTGAACGGGCTCGCGGGATCTTTGGACGGGCGCGCGCCTAGAGCTGACGGAGGAACTCTTCGAGGAGATTGGCAACGACCGCTGCGCGATACTTTGCGGTGCTGCGGATATCGTCGATCGGTTTTGCTTCGCTCAGGAGGGCAGCGCGGGCAGATGCGATCATCCCGTCGCTGAGGGGTCGATGGAGAAGCGCCTGCTCCGCGGCAAAGCAGCGGATGGGACGATCCGCGAGCGAGGCAGCCCCGATGCGGATCTCCTCGACGACGCCATCCGCGATCCGAGCCACGCCGGCAAGAGCGACCTTGGAGATGGCCTGCGCTTTGCGTGTGCCCACCTTGCGGATGTATTGGTTCCAGCCGTCCCAGTCGCGCTTGAGGGTGAGGGAGTGGACGAGCTCCCCGGGTTGCAGCGCCGTCTGTTTGTAGCCCAGGTGAAAGTCTCGATACGGGACGGAGCGGCGGCCGTTCGCCGAGATCAGCGTGACCGACGCATCGTAGGCGAGCAGCGCGGGGCTGGAATCGGCGGCCGGGGAGGCGTTCGCAATATTGCCGCCGATGGTTCCGCGATTCTGGTTCGCGATCGAGCCAGTCCAGGACGCGGCCAGGGCGAGAAGTGGGAGGCCGGCGTTCACGATGGGGTGCCGGCGGAGGTCGGTGAAGGTGGTTCCGGAGCCGAGGGTGATCGCGTCCTCGGTGACATCGATAAAGCGGAGTTCGTGGAGGTGATGGAGGCTGAGGAGCGAGCGCTGCGGAAGACGGCCGGTATTGAGGGCGACCATGATTTCGGTGCCGCCGGCAATGGGGATGTAGGTACCGGGTCCGGTGGCGAGCAGATCGAGTGCGGCCTCAAGCGATGCGGGCGCGATGAGGGCGAAGTGTGCCGGATCCGACCGCATGGCGTCCCCTAGCGCGGTCCGCGCATCGCCGCGGCCGCAAACAGCAAAAAGACGACGCCGGCGCCTATTGCGAGGAGGCGGCCAAAGCGAAGCCTTGCTGTGCTTCCACCCGCGAGCTGGAGCCGTTTCGTGTGGAAGAGGAACGGAGAGCCGAAGGCGCCAACCGCAACGCAGAGTGCGGCCGCGGCGAGCAGGGCGATGGCTTCGGCGTGAAGCTTCAAAGCTCAACCTGTTGCGCGATGGTCTGGGTAGCGGTGGTCTGGGCAGCGAGGGTCTGGGTAGCGATGGTGTGGGCGGCCTGCTGCACTGCCTCGAAGATGCGCATGTAGCCGGTGCAGCGGCAGAGATTACCGCCGAGGCCCTCCTGGATTTGTAACAGCGTTGGTTGCGGATGGTGCTGGAGCAGGTGATGGGTGGCGAGGATCATGCCGGGAGTACAGATGCCGCACTGCGCTCCGCCCTCGGCGAGGAAGCATTGCTGAATGGGATGAAGCTGGGATGTTCCCTCGACGCCGCTAAAGATGCCGAGGCCTTCGATCGTGAGGATGTTGGAGCCTTCAATCTGCAGGATAGGGATCAGGCAGGAGTTGACGAGATCGCCATTGAGCAGAACCGAGCACGAGCCGCACTCGCCCTCGCCGCAGCCTTCTTTTGTCCCGGTGAGTTGAAGGTCTTCGCGAAGCACGTCGAGCAGCCGCTTGATCGGCGGAGCGGTGATGGTCCGCGGCTCGCCGTTGACGGTGCAGAGCACGGTCACTTCGTTTCGGGCCATGCCTGAGCGATTTGCCATCACGCAGGCGACTCGCTGAAGTAGGGGCCGGCGATGGCGGGATCGAGATGTTCCGCGCCGGCCGTGGGATCGCCGGGGGCACACATGCGCTCGAAGATGTCCTCCGGGAGCAGCGGGATGGAGGTGAAGGAGTGGCCGGTGGCGTTCTCGATCGCGTTCAGGATGGCAGGCGCGGGGCCATCCATGGGGAGCTCGCCGATCCCCTTGGCTCCGAAGGCTCCGTGGGGGGATGGGACCTCCTCGAACGAGACGTGGATGGGGGGGAGATCCATGGAGGTCGGCATAATGTAGTTGGTCATCTGATTGTTGCGCATGCGGCCTCCCTCCCAGACACATTTTTCGTAGAGCGCGTATCCGATGCCCTGGGCGACGCCGCCTTCCACCTGCCCTTTGGCGAGCACCGGATGAAGCACGCGGCCGACCTCCTGGAGTGCATGGAAGTCAGTCACGGTGGCGGTGTAGGTGCGGGTATCCACGGCGACCTCGGCGACGTAAACCGCCCAGGCATAGGCGGGGTACGCATCGCCGGAGTACGTCTCGTCGTTCCAGAAGATATCTCCGGGCGCTTTGTACTGCGCGCTGACACGGAGTTCGCCGTGCTGCGCGAGATAGGCCTGCGCACCGGCCTGGAAATCTCTGGCGGAGTACGACGGGCTGAGGTGGCCGGAGGCGACGAGTGCGGCGCAGAGCTTCTGCGATGCCTGCTCGACCAGCTTGCCGACGATCATGGCGGTGCGGCTGGCCACGGTTGGACCGGAGTTCGGAACGCATGCGGTGTCGGGCTGGGCGATCAGGATGTCGTCATACGGGAGGCGAAGCGCCTGTGCGGCGATCTGGCAGAGGATGGTGTTGGTGCCCTGGCCGAACTCGGTGGACGAGACGAAGATCTGCGGACGTCCGTCGGAGGTGAGGGCGATGTCGACGATGGAGTTGAGCCGCCGCTCGCCCGATCCGGTGAAGCCCGCGCCATGGAAGAAGGTGGCGAAGCCGACGCCGCGCTTATTGGCGTTGCCGGGGTTCTCGCGGGCAAAACGCGTCTGCTTGGCATGGAAGCCGGATTCACGCAGAGCGCGGTCGAGCAGCGCCTGCATGTCGACCGGATCCGAGAGCAGCTGGCCCGTGGCGGTGCGATCTCCGGTGGTGAGGAAGTTGCGGCGGCGGAGATCTTCGGCAGAGAGACCGACGGTGCGGGCGATCTTGTCCATGTGCCGCTCCAGCGCGAAGATGCTCTGCGGCGCGCCGAAGCCGCGGAAGGCGCCATGCGGAGGAACGTTGGTCGCCATGGCCTTGGCGCGAATTTCGAGGAAGGGCCAGAGGTACGGGCCCGGGGCATGGATGGTACCCCGCGAGAGCACGACCGGCGACAGTGTCGCGTAGGCTCCGCCGTCGATCGCGAAGTCGATCGTGCCTCCGAGGATCTTGCCGGACTTCGAGACGGCGGTCCGGTGACGGGTGCGCGAGGGGTGCCGCTTGGTGGTCGCGGCCATGTCTTCGGCGCGGTCGTAGGTGAGCTTGACCGGGTGGCCGCACTTCATCGCGAGCAGGGCGGCGTGCGTTCCGATGACGGAAGGGAAGTCCTCCTTGCCGCCGAAGGCTCCGCCGGTCTCGGTCTGGATCACCCGGCATCGCTCGGCGGGCAGGTTGAAGACGAGTTGGAGAGCATGCACGAGGTAAAACGGGCATTGCATCGACCCGCGCACGGTGACGGACGCCGGTGCGCCGTGCTCATCGAGGGTGCATTCGGCGATGACGCCGTTGTTCTCGATGTAGAGCTGCTCCTGCGCGCCGGTGGTGTACTCGCCTTCGACGATGAAGTCTGCCTCGGCCCACACGGAATCGGGAACCGCATGTCCGTCCTTCAGCATGTGGTATCGCTTGAACGTATTGGGCGAATCGCCGGCCTCGTTGTTCCAGAGAATGCGGTCGAGGTCGTTGCTGTCCGCGGCCAGCTCGGAGTCCTCGATGGTGAAGACGCCGGGCAGCTCCTCGTACTGGATGTGCACGGCGGCGGCCGCGGCGAGCAGAGCGGCTTTGCGAGGGTGCGCGAGCAGGAGGATGGGCTCCTCGGGATGATTGACGTGCAGCTGCGCCAGGCAGGGGTGGTCCCGGGTGAGGTGGATGATGGTGTTTTCGCCGGGGATGTCCGTCGCGGTCACCACCGTGAACTCGGCCCAGTCGATGGCCGGATCGAAGTGGATCGAGAGGATTCGCCCACGCGCGACGGAGCTGCGAACGGTCGCGCCATACCACATGCCGGGCAGCGCCAGGTCGTCGACATACCTGGCGGTTCCGAGCACCTTGGAGGCGCCCTCCTTGCGAAGGGGCGATGTGCCTACGACGACCTGGGTCTCCTTCTGCATCGAACGGTGTGCGCGCCTCGCTTGCTGGACGCTCCGTGTGGAGCGGTGTTCAGCAAGCATAGACCGAAAGCACGGAGGCGTCATGCCACAAGCGACCAGGCTCAGGGTCCCGCTGGCGAGAGAGGGAAGGGAATGAGGATATCGAGGCGGGAGTTTTCGAAGCTGGGAGCGATGGGTCTGGCGGCGAGCGGTCTTTCGAGCATGGAGGCACAGACCGGCCCGCGGATTGGGTACTGCGTCATCGGTCTAGGCGAGATCGCCAAGCACTTCATGCCCGGCGTCCAGGCGAGCGAGCACGCCAGGATCACCGGCGTGGTCAGCGGAGATCGCGCCAAGGCGGAGCGGATCGCCGCACAATTTAACGTGCCGAAGGACTCCATCTACAGCTACGAGGAGATGGACCGGATGCGCGACAACAAGGCGATCGACGCGGTGTACGTCGCGCTGCCGAACAGCATGCACGCGGAGTACACGATACGCTCGGCCAAGGCCGGCAAGCACGTGCTTTGCGAGAAGCCGATGTCGGCCACCGTCGACGAAGCCAGGCAGATGGTCGAGGCCTGCAAGGCCGCCGGGGTGAAGCTGATGATCGCCTACCGCTGCCAGTACGAGCCGCTCAATCTCGAGTCAATCCAGATGATTCGCAGCGGGGCTATCGGCGAGGTGCAGTCGATCCAGAGCGCCTTTGGCTTCAACGCGGCGAAGGGCGTTTGGCGGCTGAACAAGAAGATGGCGGGCGGAGGCTCGCTCTTCGATGTGGGCATCTACAGCTTGAACGCAACGCGGTATCTCACCGGGGAAGAGCCGGCGGAGTTCCGCGCCTTCGCTTCCACGCGCGATCACGACGGACGCTTCGATCAGATGGAAGAGAACGTCTCGTGGGTGACCCGCTTTCCATCAGGCATCCTGGCGAGTTGCAGCACCACCTACGGGGCGGACATGCCGGGCTTCTTCAAGGTGAGCGGGTCCAAGGGATGGATCGAGATGGGCCCGGCCTTCAGCTACGAGGGTCTGCAGCTGCGGGCCAGCCTCCCCGGCAAACAGCAGATTGACAAGGCCAATCCCGAGAAGGACCCCACGCAGTTCACGCGCGAGGCGGACCACTTCGCGGAGTGTATCCGCGACAACAAGACGCCGAAGACTCCGGGCGAAGAAGGGCTTCGTGACATGCAGCACATGGCTGCGATCTACCGGGCTGCCGGTGTGGCGCTGTAGACGGCGTGTCATCTCTGTAGATGAGTGCCTGGGCGTGGCCTCTGCTCGACGATGTTATGAGACCGGCACGTCCGTGCGAGCGGTCAAGCTCGCGGCTTTCTTTACGGCCTTCCTGACGGGCGCTGAAGGCATTGTCTTCCCCTTACCTTTGGGCGGCTTCTTCCCGGTGACGCCGGGCGCGAGCAGAGGGATGAGCGAAGCCGCGATGGGAGACCCCAGGCCGGTGCAGGCGTCCCACCCGGGCGCGGCTGCGAAGGCCCCGTTGTTGCCTTGGGTGATGTCGTGGAAGCCGGACGCTGCCTTGGCGGCGTAGATCGCCGGATTGATAAACCCCGCGGAGGATCTGTTCTGCTGGTTGGCGACCGCGATGAGCCCCGCCCACAATGGGGCAACGGCGCTGGTGCCGCCGATCACCAGTGTCTGCCCGTCGACGCGAATGCTATATCCGGTTGCCGGATCGGCATTGCCCGCGACATCCGGAACGCCGCGCCCTCCACCGGAGCCGGATGGCGTGGGGACGGCCGCATTCGCCTGCCAAGAGGGTTTGGCGAACACGTTGCTCACACCGCCGCCGGTCGCCCCCTCGTTGTTGGCCAACTCGTTCCAGACGACCTCGGACGAGATGGTCGTCCCTTGCGCGACGAGCTTGGTTCCGCCGCAGGCAAGCACATGCGGGCTCGATGCGGGGAAGTCGACATTGTTTCCGGCGCCGCCGTCGGTTGATCCGTTATCGCCCGAAGCGGCGGTGATGGTGACGCCCAGCGCGGCCGCGGCCTGGCAGGCCTGATCGAGGGCGGTCAGCGCCTGGGGCGTCCAGGTCGACTCCTGCCCGCCCCAGCTGATCGAGATGACGCTTGGCTTGTTGGCCGGGTCGTGCACGGCGGTCGAGATCGCGTCGATGAAGCCCTGGTCGGTATTGGGCGCGAAGTAGACCGCGATGGCCGCACCGGGCGCAACCGCCGCGGATATCTCGATATCGAGCATGACCTCGCCGTCCGCGCCATTCGGTGTGCTCGGTGCGTTCTTGCCTTTGTCGACCGAAACGGCGGTGACCTTCGGAGCTTTTAGCCCCAGTGACTTGAAATATGCCGTGATATCGGCTTTGCGGTAGCCTCCGCCGAGCTCGATCAGACCGATCGTCTGTCCCGCGCCACTGGCGTTCTGCGGAAACTGGTACAGCCCGGCGATCTGTACGGGGGTATAGGAGATGCCGGAAGCCTGCGAGATGATCGAGGCGCCTCTTGAACTCCGGCCAGCCGAGCCCTTCGCGGAGCTCTGCGCAACGCGGAAGTGAGGCTTCGCCTGGGGACGGTTGTCGAGCCCGAGAACCGCTTCAACCATGCCGGCGAGCTCCTGCGGAAGCTGAATCGCGCCCTCGCGCACGCGGTACGTGGCGCCCTCGTGGATCTGCTGTTGCAGCGTCACGCCGAACGCGTTCTGCATGGCGGCAGTGGTGCCGGAGATCCGGACTCCTCGCCTGCCGGGCGCCGGCGATCCCGGCTCGACCGTGAGCCCGAACCGCTTGGCAAAGGCGCGAACCGCCTTGACCGCGACCGGGTCGGCGCCGTGCTTCTGCGCATACTGGGCCCGGGTCAGGCGAGCCTCGCCCAGGGTCGCGGGGTCGATGGGGCTCCGGGGACGAACCACCACCGTGACGGTCAGGCCACCCGTTGGAGGTTTCCCGATCGGGGTCCGACCAAACGGAGGCTTTTCACTTCCGGGGAGGGTGAAGCGCGCCTGCGCTGCTTCGTTGAGCTTCGGCTTCGGGGATGCCATGGGGGAGGGACCTCTCACTGATCTAACAGACGCCGGCGGATGCCAGCCTGCTCTGTCGTAGACATGACTCTACCGCAGCTTCGAGGAGAGATTTTCAACAGCGCAGCGGCTTCAGAGCCGCTACCGTCCCTGCGACGCCAGCTTCTTCGAGATGAGGTCGACGAGGTGTCCAACCGTCTGCATCGACTCCAGCTCCGCGGTCTGGAACTTGATCCGGAACGTTGCTTCCACGGCTACGATCAGATTGATGTGATTGAAGGAGTCCCACTCGGGAACATCGCCGGAGGTCAGGCCGGGTGTAAGCACGAGGTTCTCGTCGTCGAAGAGATCGTGAAAGATGGGTGTGAGCTGGGCGTAGATCTCTTCGGACTGCATCTGAACGTAGTTTCCTCGCGGAGCCGTCAGCGTTTCTTCGCGGAGCCGTCAACGGCGATTATAGGTGTGCGGTGGCTGGCGGGAGTCGCTTGCGCATGGCTGCTGCAGCGCTGGGAAGAGCAGCATCAGAAGTGCCGCAGGGTCTCGGCCGGCGCGGCCGAGGTACGTGTCTCGTCCGTCACCGGGGGGTCGAAGTGCGGCAACCGGTCTGCATTGCGTTCCAGCGATCGGCTCACGACATCGCGCGATCCGATACCGACGGCCAGCGCCAGCGTGAGCACGATACCGCCGAACAGGATGCCGAAGGCAAGCTCGACGATGGTTCCGCCGATCTGCAGGTGATCGAGCACCATGGCGCCGGTCAACACCAGCACCAGCCACTTGACGCCCATTGAAAGGAAGCGCGCGTACTGGAGCTTGGCGTTGACCGCCCCGATCAGGACCGACCTTGCCAGGAACCGGGCGATCAGGCTGCCGGCCAGCAGAAGGATGACGGCGCCAACCGAGTGCGCCACATAGGGCAGAAGAAAGATCGAGACCTGCGCGCTGTTGGAGTAGGACGCGTCGAAGGCGGAGATGCCGATCACAAAGCCGAGCACGACACATCCCCAGAAGGCGAAGCGCGCGACCAGAAGCGTTGGGCTGTTCGATGGCGAGAAATCCGAGACTCCCGCCGCATTGTTGCGGTTCAGGCGCTCATCGAAGCGGATGCTCGTGAGCACCTTGCGGAGAGCGAGAGCGAGCAGGGCGCCGACCGCCGCGAGGAGGATAACGGCGATCAGGAGAGCGAGGATGCCCGGCAGAAAGCTGGCAAGCTTGACCAGTGCACGGTGCATGGACTGGCTGAGCGCGCCTTCCACCTGCCCCCAAAGGGAGGGCGATGTGTCCGGGTAGATCGGAAGGGGATACGGTGGAGCGGCGGGCGAAGGATTGACTTGCAGCATGCTGTTTCTCCTTGCGGATTGTTGCGGGATCGTTGCGGAATCATGGGGACGTCGCTGACGATCGCAGCCGTCAAGATGACAGCTGAAATTAGGGATTGAAGCGGTCCGGCCATCTCCAGCGGGAGACCAGGTAGGGTTTCTCTGCTTCAAAAGCAGCGGCAGTCTGTTCGACGTGCTTCTCCGCGGCGACTCCGGTCTGCAGCAGGTTCAGGTGCGACGCGACCCACGCCAGGTAGAGCGGCGTCAACGCGCCCAGCAGGTGGCCGCGGTTCAGGGTGCGCAGACGATAGGCGAGGATGAAATCGTAGACCGTCCGCGCCCAGAGCGAATCCGGCATGCGAAAGCTTTCAAAGGGCAGAATCGAAAGTTTCTTCAAACCGAGCAGGGTCTGGGGCGGGAGAACCAGCGACCAGATCTCGCGCAGATTGGTGTAGGCCAGGCGGAATGATTCCAGCATCGGCTGGATGTCCGGCGCGGGCTCCTCGACGTCCTCGGCCTGGAAGCTCGACTCCGGCGGTGTGACCCTGGATCTCTGCCAGAAGGCCGCCTTTGCCTCCACGTCGGCGAAGAGCGAGCCGGCGATCAGCGCGAGAATCGAGTTGAGATCGGCGATCCCAGGCTGAGGAATCGCCCGGTGGCTCGCCTTCACCTGGACGATATGGAAGCCGGCGACCGAGGCCTCCGCCAACGGCCAGAGCAGGGCGTCATTCTGTCCCAGGGAGGTATACCGCTGGGCCGCCGTGGCGAGCCGCTCCGCCAGGCGCAGCGAAAGGGCGAGATCGACGGCAAGTGGAAAGCGCGGACGTGCGCCGTAGAGCGCGCGCGAGATCGGGTACAGGATCGCCGAGTTGACGAGGCCTTCGCGCGGGCGCAGGTCGTAGCGCGGGGTCACCAGGTCGGCGTTGGCGAAGGCCGCCTCCGCCAGCGCGCGAATCGACTCCGGCTGCACCGTCTGCGACTCCGAGCCGAGGATCAGGCAGCTCTGCGCCCCATGCCGGCGCGCCAACTCGTAGATGTTCAGGTAGTCGGCCGCGGTTAGGATCCAGGGTGCCGTCGAGAGCGCGACCGGCGTGTACGGGATCAGCGTGAGGTTGCCATGATCGCGGGGGCCGGGATTGGAGGCATCCGGAGTCACGACCCGCACCGGGGTGTGTGGAAGAGCGGCGGCAATGTGGTCGAGCGTGGCTTCGAGAGCGTCGGCCGGAAGCAGGGGCAGGCTGACCAGAAGACCGCCCGGCGAGGACGTCGGGTGCCCGGCCGCCGCGCCGGACACCTGTTCGTTTTCGGTCATGTACTCGGAGGAGGCCATTGTTCTCTCAGACTACGGCGTCAGTGGACCGTGAGTTGCGAAGCAGGGCAAGAATTCCTGCCAGGGGGATGCGGACCCAGTCGGGCCGGTTGTTGAGCTCGTACTGCAGCTCGTAAAGCGCTTTTTCGAGCAGGCAGGCGTCCAGCATGGATTGCGCCTCGGCCGGCGGCGGAAGCAGATGCTCGTCCGCCTGGATGACCTGACGATAGCCCGCCAGGAACTCGGTTGAAACAGCATTCTGCCACAGCCGGGCCCATGGCTCGAGGTTGCGGACCTCCGGCCGGCGCTGGGAGAAGCGATCCAGCCCCGCAAAGGCGGCATAACTGAAGGACCGCAGCATACCCGCCACGTCTTTCAGGGGCGTCTGCTTGCGCCGGCGGACTTCGATCGGACGGGCAGGCTCGCCCTCGAAGTCGAGAATGACGAAGTCGTTCTTGGCGCGAAGCACCTGCCCCAGGTGGAAGTCGCCGTGGATGCGGATACGCTGCCCAAAGGCCGTCGACCCGTCTCCGGATTCGATCCTGGCGCGGCTCAGCAGATCCAGGCGCCGGCTGACCAGGCGGGCCGCATCATCCACGATGCTCGCGCCGCTGGCATCGGCATCGGGCAGGTGGGTGATGCCGCGCTTCAAGGCGTCGAGCGCGCTCGCGATCTGGGCGGAGATGCGCTGGTTATCGGAAAGGAGGTCCTCGGTGGTGAAGGGCTCGGCCTGGAACGCCGGGTCAGTGGTCGGCGTGGCCAGCGCCAGGTGCATCTCGGCCGTGCGGCGGCCAAGCAGGGCAGCCGCATCGAGATAGAGTCCGCCATACTCCCACGCAATCTCAGGCGCTCGCCGCCCCTGCTGCAGAAAGCTTGCGCCGTGGCCCATATCGCTGGGCGGGGGGGACGTGGCTACCGCATCGTAATAGTGGCCAAGCTCTTCGAGCGTCCACTCCCAGCCGTCTCCCTCATTCGCAACGAGGCTTTGCAGCATCGCAGCTGTAGACGGAGCCCCGGAGGCAGACACCGACCGGATATCGCCGAGAAATGGGGCGATTCGTGGGAAATGCGCGGTCTCCGTCAGAAACCGGCCAATCTCCGTATCGGGGTTCTCGCCCTGCTGCAGACGGCGGAAGAGCTTCAGAATGAGGCGATCGTCGTAAAGGATGCTGGTGTTCGACTGCTCGGCGGACCCTGTTCGCGAGGTTAGTGGATCGCCGCCGCGCAGGGCATCAAACGCGGTCGAGCGTTCCCCCGTGAGTGTGGAGCTCTGCCCGCTGACGGAAGCGTTCGCATCGATCAGCGCCAGCAGAGCCTGGCGGAAGTCCTCGCGCGCGGTCGCATCGTGCAGAATCGCCGATCGGCCTCGGGTGCCCAGATTGGCCAGAATGGATGCGGGCGCTGCCTTGCGGATGGTGTTCGCTATCTCTCCCGACGAGATCGCCAGCGGCAGCTGATACAGGTCCATCGTGTCGTCCGCATACGTCAGTCGCAGAAAGACGAGCGCCGCCTTGGCATCGGGCAGCTGCACCCAATCCTCGACGCCGACATCTCGTATCGACTTCGATTTCGCTCCGAACCAGCGCTGCTGCGGAAGGTACCTGGGCAGCAGCTGTTGCAGCAGCTCCAGCCCGGGCCCGGTAAAGAGGTTGGAAAGATCGCCCTTCAGAGCTCCTTGCGCCAGCAGGTCGAGAGCGGGGTCCTCCTTCTCCAGCGCAGGCGCCTCCGGCTTCGGGGCAGCCGGCTGCAGCTCCAGCCAGAGGAATGAGTAAGGCGCCAGGGTAAGCGGGTAGGGCTGCCGGGTGATCGCCGGAAAGCTGACGTACCCCAGCATCTCGATCGGCTGCATGCCGTCGTAGCGGCTCAGGTCGAGCGAGACCGGCTGCGCGAAGCGGGAAAGGTTGGCGACACACAGAACCGTCTCGTGAGTTCCATCCTCGCGGTCCAGATTGCGGATGTAGGCGAGTATCTTGCGATTCTCCGGATGCAGGAACTCGAGCGTTCCGCGTCCGAAGACCTGGAACAGCTTCCTCAGGGCGATCATGTTGCGCGTCCAGTGCAGCAGCGAAGATTGATCGGACTGCTGTGCCTCCACGTTGATGGCCTGGTAGCCCCAGATGGGGTCCATGATGACGGGGAAGTAGAGCTTCGCTGGAACCGCCTTCGAGAAGCCGGCGTTGCGATCGGAGTTCCATTGCATCGGGGTTCGCACGCCGTTGCGATCGCCCAGATAGATGTTGTCGCCCATCCCGATCTCGTCGCCGTAGTACATGATCGGCGTTCCCGGGAAGGACAGCAGCAGCGAGTTCAGCAGCTCGATGCGCCGCCGGTTGTTGTCGACCAGGGGAGCCAGCCGCCGCCGAATGCCGACATTGATGCGCATGCGCGGATCGGCCGAATACGCGAGATACATGTAATCGCGCTCGTCATCGGTTACCATCTCGAGCGTCAGCTCGTCGTGGTTGCGAAGAAACAGCCCCCATTGGCAGTTGTCCGGGATATCCGGGGTCTGCGCCATGATGTCCGTGATCGGAAGGCGATCCTCCTGTCGGAGCGCCATGTAGATGCGAGGCATAAGCGGGAAGTGAAACGCCATCTGGCACTCGTCGCCATCGCCGAAGTACGGCCGCACATCGGCCGGCCACATGTTGGCCTCTGCAAGCACGAGGCGGTTCTGATATTCCGCGTCGATGGCGGCGCGGATCTCCTTGATCTTGACGTGCGTTTCGGGAACGTTTTCGCAGCTGGTGCCGTCGCGCTCCAAAAGGTAGGGAATGGCGTCGAGGCGTAGGCCGTCTACACCCATATCCATCCAGAAGCGCATGGCATTCAGGACTTCTTCCATGACTTGCGGATTGTCGAAGTTGAGGTCGGGCTGGTGCGAGAAAAAGCGATGCCAGTAGTACTGCTTGGCGACCTCGTCCCAGGTCCAGTTCGACTTTTCCGTATCGGTGAAGATGATGCGGACGCCCTCGTAAAGCTTGTCGGTATCGGACCAGACGTACATGTTTCGTTCCGGAGATCCGGGCGCGGCAAGCCGGGCCTTCTGGAACCAGGGGTGCTGATCGGAGGTGTGGTTGATGACCAACTCAATCATCACCTGCATCCCGCGCAGGTGCGCCGCGTCCAGAACCTGCTTGAAGTCCTCGATCGTCCCGTAGCTCGGATTGACGTCGGTATAGTCCGCGATGTCGTACCCGTCATCCCGCAGCGGAGAAGGGAAGAAGGGAAGCAGCCAAAGGCAGGTGACGCCCAGGTCCTGGAGGTAGTCCAGCTTCGACATCAGGCCGCCAAAGTCGCCAATGCCGTCGTTGTTCGAGTCCATAAAGGCCCGAACGTGAATCTCGTAGATGATCGCGTCTTTGTACCACAGAGGATCTGTGGCGCTTCCGGCTTTCTTCACGTAGTGCCCTTCGCTAACGATCTACCCATCATGGGTTCTGGATGCAGAATTGATGCAAGGCTGCCTGCCACGTTGACGCAAAAGCCATCAGGCGAGCAGGCTCACCCGAAAGATGTGAGCGGGCATGGTCTCGGGGCGCAGAGCGACGTAGTTGCTCCGGTCATGCCACTGGTAGTGCCTGCCGGTAAGCAGGTCTTCGACGTCGAAATTCCGATTGTACGGAATCCCGAGCTCGCCAAGATCGAGATCGATCCATCCAGCCTGCTCCTGCGCCGGATCCAGGTTGATCGCGACTAGAACAATGTTGCTGTGGTCGGCCGTGGTCTTGCTGTAGCACAGCAGATGCCGGTTATCGACATGGTGGAAGTGCAGACGCTCGTTGCGCTGCAAGGCCGGGTTCTGCTTCCGGATCTGATTCAGCTTTGTCATCAATGGCGCGATCGAGTGCGACGCGCCCCGGTCCCAATGGCGAATCTCGTACTTCTCGCTGTGGAGATACTCCTCGCTTCCGGGCTTCATGGGAGTGTTCTCCCCAAGCTCGTAGGCCGGGCCGTACACCCCGTAGTTCGCCGTCAGGGTGGCAGCGAGGATAAGGCGCTGCATAAACGCCGGGCGCCCGCCTTCCTGGAGAGCGGCATGGAGGATGTCCGGGGTATTCGGCCAGAAGTTCGGCCGGAAGAAGTCGCTCACCGGCGGCCGGGTGATCTCCTCCAGATACTGCTGCAGCTCGGCCTTGGTGTTGCGCCAGGTGAAGTAGGTGTAGGACTGCGTGAATCCAGCCTTGGCGAGCGAGTACTTCACATGCGGCCGGGTAAAGGCCTCGGCCAGAAAGATCACCTCGGGATGGTCTTTATGGACGGAGTCGATCACCCACTCCCAGAACGGCAGCGCCTTGGTATGCGGGTTGTCGACGCGAAAGATCTGAACCCCCTGCCGGACCCAGAACTGGAAGACCGACAGCAGCTCCTCCCACAGCCCGCGCCAATCGTCAGACTCGAAGTTCAGCGGATAGATGTCCTGGTACTTCTTCGGCGGGTTCTCGGCATACTGGATGGTCCCGTCGGGCCGATGCAGAAACCACTCCGGATGCTGCTTGACCCAGGGATGGTCCGGAGAGCACTGGAAGGCGATATCCAGCGCCAACTCCATCTCGTGCTCGCGGGCAGCCACGGCGAGGTGATTCAGATCCTCGATTGTGCCCAGCTGCGGATGCACGGCCTTGTGTCCGCCCTCGGGGGAACCGATCGCCCACGGGCTTCCATGATCGCCCTCGGCCGCAACCACGTTGTTGTTCGGCCCCTTGCGGAACGCCGATCCGATCGGGTGAATCGGAGGGAGGTAAAGCACGTTGAAACCCATCGCGGAGATCGCCGGCAGCAGAGCCTCGACATCCCGCAGCGTCCCATGGCGATCCGGGTCGGGCGACGTGGATCGCGGAAACAGCTCGTACCACGACGAGAACCGGGCCCGTTCGCGATCGACCCAGATGGTGAGGTCCCGGTCGAAACGCGTCGCATACTTCAGATCGGGATACCGGGCCGCGAGATCAACGATCTCGTCCGCCAGCGGATACTCGTAGACCTCTGAGTCCTGGTCCGCCAGCCAGCGCAGCGACAGAACGACCTGCTGCAGCAGCTTGGCGTCCTCGCGATTGGCCCGGGTCAGTGTGTCCTCGAGCAGAAGCGCGCCGCTCCGCAAGGCCAGAGGGATGTTCTGCGTGGACAGGCCATACTCCGGATGGGCCGGGTCGGGCTGCGCCGCAATCCGCTTCTTCAGATCCGAGCGCCAGGTATCGAAGTGATCGACCCACGCCTGGATGCTGTACTGCCACTCTCCCGGCCGGTCGACCGTGAAGTTGGCGGTCCAAAGGTCGTTCGTGAGCGCGGTCAGCGGCCTCGACCGCCACTTGCGCTCCTTTGCGTGCCGAAACAGCAGTTGCCCGGCAACATGGTCATGCCCGTCGCCGAAGACCGCCGCAGTCACCACAACCTCATCTCCAACAACACGCTTCGCCGGATACCGTCCACAGTCGATCTGCGGTTCCACCTCTTCGATGACGACGCGCTTGCGACCCTCTTTAGGTTTCATCCTCTCCAATCTCTATGGGTATCCTTACCCGGTTGTGTCCCGGGCACAATCGGCCCGGGACAGACATGCATCAAACCCGCAAAGCCTATCCTAGCTGTAGTTATTCTGTGGGTCCAGATGCAGCATCGGTGCGGTGCGGTTGCAGAGATCCATGGCCGCCCAGGCGGAAGAGACAGGAGAGAGTGTGGAACCACGAAGATCGCAAAAGCCGCTGCCGCTGAAGGCTTCCAGAATTGAAGACTATGCCCTGATCGGCGACTGCGAGACCGCGGCCCTGGTCTCGCTCGATGGCTCGCTCGACTGGCTCTGCTGGCCGACCTTCTCCTCCGGCGCCTGTTTCGCCGCCCTTCTCGGCACCGCCGATCACGGCTTTTGGAGGATCGCTCCGAAGATCAAGGCCACCTCCGTCCACCGCCGGTATCGGCCCCAGACGCTGATCATCGATACGACCTTTGGCAACGAACAGGGCGAGGTCGTCGTGACCGATTTCATGCCGCCGCGTGGCAATCACTCCCATGTCGTGCGCATCGTCCGGGGCATCCGCGGCAAGGTCGCCATGCGGATGGACCTGGCGATTCGCTTCGACTACGGCCGAACAATCCCCTGGGTGACAACGGTCGGACGCGACCTGCGCGCCATCGCCGGAGCCGACATGGTCGTCCTTCGGACCGATGCCCCGCTCCGGGGCGAGGCAATGTCCACGGTCAGCGACTTCACTGTCCGCGCGGGGCAGACGGTCAGCTTCACCCTGACCAGCGCCTCCTCTCTCGAGGCAATCCCCGCCTCTCCCGCGGCCTCCCAGGCGCTCGAAGACACCGCGAGTTTCTGGACCGATTGGATGAGTCACAGCACCTATCGCGGCCGCTACCATAGGATCGTGGACCGATCGTTGATCACCCTGAAGGCGCTGACCTATCGACCTTCGGGCGGCATCGTGGCCGCCGCCACAGCCTCCCTGCCGGAGCAGATCGGCGGCGTCCGCAACTGGGACTACCGCTTCTGCTGGCTGCGCGATACCTCGTTCACCCTGCTCGTGCTCATGCAGGCCGGCTTTCAGGAGGAGGCCATCGCCTGGCGACGCTGGCTGCTGCGCGCCATCGCCGGATCGCCGGAACAGGTGCAGACCATCTACGGCATCTGCGGCGAGCGCCAGCTTAACGAGTGGTCCGCGGACTGGCTGCCCGGCTACGAGAACTCAAAGCCCGTGCGCTTCGGGAACGGGGCTGTCGACCAGTTTCAGCTGGATGTCTTCGGCGAGGTCGCCGCCGCGCTCGCCCGAACCCCGCCGGCCGAGGACGATATCCGCGTCGATGCCACCGCGGTCCAGGCCAAGCTCATTGACCACCTCTGCCAGGTATGGCAGGAGCCGGACGATGGCATCTGGGAGACTCGCGGCGGACGGAAGCACTTCACGTACTCGAAGGTCATGGCGTGGGTCGCGCTCGATCGCGCCATCAAGCATCATGAGCGTTTCGATGGCGGCGGAGACGTCAGCCGGTGGAAGAAGAATCGCGACCTGATACACCGCGAGGTCTGCGAGAAGGGCTTCGATCCGGAGTTGAACAGCTTCGTCCAGTCCTTCGGCTCGAAAGAGCTCGACGCCTCCTGCCTCCGCATCGTGCTGGTAGGCTTTCTTCCGCCCGACGACCCTCGAATTCGAGGCACGGTCGACGCGATTCAGCAGCGGCTGATGCGAAACGGCTTCGTCGAGCGCTACGATCCTCACACCGCAAGCGACGGCCTCCCTGGCGGAGAGGGCGTCTTCCTGGCGTGCAGCTTCTGGCTGGCCTCCAACCTCCACCTCATCGGGCGACAACAGGAGGCGAGCCAGCTCTTCGACCGCCTGATCGCTCTTGCCAATGACGTCGGCCTGCTCTCGGAAGAGTACGATCCGTCCGCGAAACGGCTGCTTGGCAACTTTCCCCAGGCCCTGTCGCACATTGCGCTGGTCCACACCGCCTTCACGCTGTCCGGGATGTGGAGGCCGGAGATCGGGGGCGGACGCACGCCGTAGCTTCAGCATCCGACACTGCAAGATGCGCCACCCCGGCAGGTGGCGTCACTCCGCTTCAGACATCACGCTCCGGTTAACCCAACCGGACCCTTCGAGGATCATGCGACGTATACCCACATCGACCTACCGCCTGCAGCTGCACAAGGGCTTCACCTTTGACGATGCCGCCGGGATCGCGCAGTACCTGTACGATCTCGGCATCTCGCACGTCTACAGCTCGCCCTATCTGCAGGCAGCGCCCGGAAGCATGCACGGCTACGATGTCGTCGACCACCAGCGCGTCAACCAGGAGCTTGGCGGCCGCGAGGCGCACGAGCGCTTCTCGAAACGCCTGGGTGAAAACGGCCTCGGCCAGGTGCTCGACATCGTTCCGAATCACATGTCGCTCGGACAGGAAAACCGGTACTGGTGGGACGTGCTGGAAAACGGCATGGCGAGCCGGTACGCCTCGTTCTTCGATATCGACTGGCAGCCGCAGGAGGAGCGCCTCCGTGACAAGGTCCTCGTGCCCATCCTCGCCGACCAGTACGGCCGCGTGCTCCAGGATGGCGGCATCAAGGTCACGCGCAACGTCGACGTCTTCCTCGTCGAGGCCGCCGGACAGAGCCTTCCCGTTACGCCGAACTCTCTCCCGGCGATCCTCAATCGCGCCGCCGAGTACTCCAGGTCCGACACGCTCAGCTTTCTCTCCGCCTCCTTCGGCCGGCTGCCCATGCCGGACGCGTCGGACCGCCGCGCCGTGCTTGCGCGTCACCGCGACAAGGTCGTCCTCTGGAAGCTGCTGAAGCGGCTCTGTGCCGAGGAGCCGCCAGTCTGCGAAGCGATCGATCGCTCTATCGCCGAGACCAACGCGAACCTGGATGCGATCGACGATCTGCTCGACCAGCAGTACTACCGGCTGGCCTATTGGAAGACCGCCGATCAGCAGCTCGGCTACCGCCGTTTCTTCGATGTCAACACCCTGATCGGTCTGCGCATGGAGCGCGAGCACGTCTTCGACGAGACCCATGCGCTACTGATCGACTGGCTGCGCCGCGGTGTGCTCGACGGGGTTCGGGTGGACCATCCGGACGGCCTGCGCGATCCGCTCGCGTACTTCCACCGCCTGCGCCAGCACGTTCCCGAGGGGTGGATCATCGGAGAAAAGATCCTCGAGCCCGGAGAGTATCTGCGCGAGAGCTGGCCTATCGATGGCACCAGCGGCTACGACTTCCTCAACGTCGCCGCGGGCGTCCTCGTTGATCCGGCAGGCATGGCCGAGTTGACCAGGATCTACGGCGAGTTCACCGCGGAGCCGACGCACTTCCCCTCCATCGCGCACGACAAAAAGATCAACGTGATGGAGCAGGCGCTCGGCAGCGACGTCAACCGCCTCACCAGCCTCTTTGTCGAGATCTGCGAGTTCAATCGCAACTATCGCGACTTCACCCGCACCGAGATACGGCGTGCCTTGCGCGAGGTCGCCTCCTGCTTCGCCATCTATCGCACCTATGTCGTTCCCGAGCGCGATGAGATCACCGATGAGGATCGTGCTTACATCGAACGCGCGACAGCCTGCGCCAAGGACAACCGCGCCGATATCAGTCCAAGCCTCTTTGACTTCATGCGCGACGTTCTGACGCTGCAGGTTCGCGGCCGCAAGGAGACCGAGTTCGTTCTGCGCTTCCAGCAGTTCACCAGCCCCGTGATGGCGAAGGGCGTTGAAGACACCGCCTTCTACTGCTACAACCGCCTCATCGCGATGAACGAAGTGGGTGCCGACCCGGCCACCAACGGCACCAGCATCGCGGACTTCCACGCCTATCAGACGACCATCCAGGCGACCCACCCGGCCACCATGACCACCCTGTCGACGCACGATACCAAGCGTGCCGACGACGTGCGCGCCCGCCTGGTCGTGCTAAGCGAGATCCCGCGCGAGTTCCGCCAGGCGCTGCGCCGCTGGTCGCGACTCAATGCAAAGCTGCGCACGGATGGTCTCCCCAATCCCAACACCGAGTACTTCTTCTACCAGACCCTGATCGGCGCCTGGCCGATCACCCCGGAGCGCCTCCATGCCTACATGCAGAAGGCAACCCGCGAAGGGAAGCAGCAGACCTCCTGGACCGCCAACAACAAGCAGTTCGAGGATGCGCTGAACAGCTTCATCGACGCCGCGCTCGCCAACCCCGCCTTTATCGCGGACCTGGAGCAGATGGTCAAACGCGTTCGCGATGCGGGCCGGCTCAACTCCCTTGCGCAGACCCTGCTGAAACACACCGCTCCGGGCATTCCGGACCTCTACCAGGGGTCGGAGCTTTGGGATCTCAGCCTGGTCGATCCAGACAACCGGCGGCCCATCGACTATCAACTCCGGCGCTCCCTGCTGGAGGAGATGAAGTCGCTTCCGCCCGGGAAGATCATGGAGCGCTCGGACGACGGCCTCCCCAAGATGTGGACCATCTTCCGCGCGCTCCATCTGCGAAAGGAACACCCGGAGTGGTTCGGCGCCGACGCGGCCTACCTCCCCATCGAGGCGGCCGGCCGGCGCTCCCAGCATGTGATCGCGTACGCTCGCGCCGGTCGTGTCGTCACCGTCGTTCCAAGATTGTCCTTGGCGCTCAACGGCGCCTGGCAGGACACGTCCGTTACGCTTGGGGAAGGCACATGGATCAATCGGCTGACCGGAGAAGCGATCTCCGGCGGCCCCGTTCGCATCGACCGCCTGCTGCGGCAGTTTCCAGTGGCACTTCTGGTTCGGGAGTAAGCATGCACGAGTTTTCCGTCTGGGCCCCATACGCGGGCGCCATGACCGTACAGACCGGCGAAGAGAAGCATCCCATGGAGCGCACCGGCCGCGGCTGGTGGCGCACCTCGGTCGACGTTCCACCGGATGCCGACTACACCTTTCTCATCGACAGCGACCCATCCCCTTACCCGGACCCGCGCGGTCTCCGTCAGACCGGGGGGGTCCACGGACCATCCCGGCTCTACGATCAAAAGGCCTACGAGTGGCACGACGGGCTGTGGCAGGGTCCGCCCCTCACCGGCGGCGTCGTCTACGAGATCCACGTCGGAACCTTCACGGAGGCAGGCACCTTCGACTCGGCCATCGATCGTCTTCCGTACCTCTCCGACTTCGGCATCACGCATGTCGAGTTGATGCCGATCGCCGAGTTTCCGGGCGCCTTCGGCTGGGGATACGATGGCGTCGCCCTCTTCGCCGTCACCGAAAACTATGGCGGCCCCGACGCTTTGAAGCGCTTCGTCGATGCCTGCCATCGACACGGCCTGGCCGTCATCCTCGATGTCGTCTACAACCACTTCGGTCCGGTCGGCAACTACGCGAACAAGTTCGCCCCCTACCTCACCTCCAACCACCGCACGCCATGGGGCGACGCCGTCAACTTCGAAGAGGGAGGCAGCGACGAGGTGCGCCGCTACTTCTGCGACAACGCCCTGATGTGGATGCGCGACTACCACATCGACGGCCTGCGCCTGGATGCCGTCCACGAGTACATGGACCGGTCGGCGATTCACTTCATGGAGCAGCTGTCGAGCGAGGTCGATATCCTCTCCTCCACCCTGGACCGCCGGCTGGTCCTGATCGCCGAAAGCGACCTGAACGATCCGCGCATCGTCACGCCTCGCGAGGCCGGCGGCCTCGGCATGGACGCGCAGTGGAGCGACGACTTCCACCATTCCCTCTTCACCATCCTGCACAAGGGACAGGCCGGGATGGGCTACTACGACGACTTCGGCACGATGGAGGATCTCGCCAAGTCGCTCAAGGAGGTGTTCGTCTACGACGGCATCTACTCGAGCTATCGGCATCGCAAGCACGGTCGCCCGGTCGAGAGACTCTCCGCACACCACTTCCTGGGCTTCATCCAGAATCACGATCAGATCGGCAACCGGGCGACCGGCGACCGGCTGGAGCACATCATCGGCATCCCGCGATCCAAAGTCGCCGCCGCTATCGTCCTTCTCGCGCCCTTCATCCCCATGCTCTTCCAGGGTGAGGAGTACGCCGCCGACACACCCTTCCAGTACTTTGCCGACCACGACGATCCAGAGATGGCCCGCGCCGTCTCGGAGGGGCGAAAGAAGGACTTCGCCGCCTTCGGTTGGAACTCCGATGAGGTTCCCGACCCTGAAAAGCGCGAGACCTTCGATCGCTCCAAGCTCAACTGGGCCGAGATCCAGGAGGGCAAGCATGCGGAGATGCTCGATTGGACCCGGCGCCTCATCCACCTGCGTCGCTGCTCGCCCTCGCTCAACGATGGCGACCTCTCGCACCTGAGGGTCAGGTATGACGAAGAGAAGCGCTGGCTGCTGATGATTCGCGGAAATGTAAGGCTGATCTGCAACCTCGGCGTCCAACCTCACCGCTATCCGAATCCCGATAAGCTCGCCGTCGTCATGAAGTCCGCCGACGAGATCGAAGTGACCGGGACCGAGGTCACCCTGCCTCCGGACAGCGTTGCGATCCTCACAGACGAAACGGCTTAGCTGTGTAGAATTTCCTTGTTCACGCAAATAGTTCAAGGGAGCTCTCATTCATGCCGGAACGCCGCCGATCTGTGCTCAGAGCTCTACTCTGCCTGTCTCTCCTCTCGGCAAGCGCGTTTCCGCAGCAGGCCCGTCCGTCGTTCAGCGAGCCGGCCATCTCCCCCGACGGCCAGGAGATCGCCTTCGTCTCCGGAGGAGATATCTGGAGCGTTTCGTCCGCTGGCGGCCAGGCGCACCTGCTGGTCTCGCACCCCGCGACCGAGTCGCGCCCCATGTACTCGCCCGATGGTTCGCGGCTGGCCTTCATCTCCACCCGCACCGGCGGTGGAAACATCTACCTCCTCACGCTCGCGACCGGCGATCTCATGCGCCTTACCTACTCCGATCAGCTCGATCAACTCGACGGCTGGTCGCGCGACGGCAAGTGGATCTACTTCACCTCCGCCACGAACGACATCGCCGGTCTAGGCGACATCTTCCGCGTCAGCTCCTCGGGCGGCACACCGCTCGAGGTCAGCCGCGAGCGATACCTCAACGAGTTCGAGGCAGCACCTTCGCCTGATGGCCAGACGGTCGCGCTCGTCGCCAAGGGCATCAGCAACCGGCAGTGGTGGCGCAACGGTCATGCCCATATCGACGAGACGGAGCTGTGGCTGAAGCCCATCGCCGAGAGCGGGCGATACCGGAGGCTTCTTCCCGCGGACGCGAAGCACGCCTGGCCCATGTGGTCCGCCGATGGCAAGTCGATCTTCTACATGAGCGACGCGAGCGGCGCGGAGAATCTATGGGCCATGCCCGCCACCTCCCCCAGCTCAACGCCGAGGGAGCTCACGCACTTCAAGCAGGGTCGCGTCCTCTGGCCGTCGATCGGCAACAGCAGCAAGACCATTGTCTTTGAGCGAGACTTCGGCATCTGGAAGCTGGACCTGCCCACGGGCAAGGCGGAACTCGTTCCCATCCAGCTGCGCGGACTCCCTGCATCGCCCGGCATCACGCACGTCACCGAGAACAACTTCAGCCGGCTCGCCCTGTCTCCGGACGGAAACAAGATCGCCCTCATCGCCCACGGTGAGCTCTTCGCCGCCTCGGCCAAGGATGGCGGCGAAGCCCAGCGCATCACCCGCACCGCCGCCGCCGAAGGCAGCCCCATCTGGTCGCCGAACTCGCTCCGCATCGCTTACACCTCGGAGCGTTCCGGCAACCGGCAGATCTTCGAGTACGACTTCATCACCGGCAAAGAAACCGCGCTGACCGGAGCCGCGGCCGAGGACACCTCGCCCCAGTGGTCGCCCGATGGCAACAGCCTCGCCTACATTCGCGACGGCAAGCAGCTCCACATCATCACTCTCCCGACCCCGAAAACAGCGAAGTCCGACAAGCTCGTGGCGACCGGTGCGCTTGAGCGCGACGCGGCGCTCGCCTGGTCGCCCGACTCGCAGTGGATCGCCTTCACCATCGTCGACCCAAGGTCGTTCAACAACATCAACATCGTCCCCGCTGCGGGCGGCGAGGCACATCCGGTCACCTTTCTGGCCAACGGTGAGACCGGCTCGAAAATCTCCTGGTCGCCCGACGGCAGCTATCTCCTCTTCGATACCGCACAGCGCAGCGAGCAGGTTCAAATCGCCCGCCTCGATCTCCTTCCGCACGTGCCGAAGTATCGCGAAGACGAGTTCCGCGAGCTCTTCCGGCCTTCAAAAATCCCCGGCGTTCCCTCCCCGCCCTCTCCCGGCACTCCGGATGCTCCTTCCACCAATCCTTCTCACATCGATTCCTCCCAGCCTGATCCATCCAGCCCCGACCCGGTCTCCCCGGACCGGACCGACTCGCAGACACCTGCGCCTGCCCCCGGCCCGAGCTCTCCGGCAGCGAAGCCAGCCGCGCCCGGCAAGAAAAAGCCCGATCCGGTCAAGATCGTCTTCGAAGGCATTAGCGAGCGGCTCACCCTTCTGCCGCTCGGCCTCAGCTCAGAGGAGCCCATCATCAGCCCGGACGGCAAACTGCTGCTCTTCGCCGCGCGTTCGGCCAACCAGCAGAGCCTCTATACCTACTCTCTCGAGGAGCTCGCCAAGGAGCCGCCCTTCCCCCGCCAGCTCACCTCCACGCCCGGCTCCCGCTCCGACTTCGCCTTCACCCCGGATTCAAAAGCTGTCGTCTATCTCGAGAACGGCGTCGTTCACACCATCGCCGTCGAGAGCCGGACGCCGAAGGCGATTGCCGTCACCGCTCCCCTGGACGTCGACTTCGATGCCGAAAAGAATGTCGTCTTCGAGGAGACCTGGGGCATCCTCAACCGCCGCTTCTTCGACGCGAAGTTCAACGGCCACGACTGGCGCGCCCTGCACGACGAGTGGGCCCCGTACATCGCTGGAACCCGCACCTCCGACGAGCTTCGCCGCGACATCAACCTCATGATTGGCGAGCTCAACGCCTCGCACTCCGGCATCAGCCGGCCGCAGAGCCGCGGCGCCGCTCCTCCGTCGCGCATCGGCAATCTGGGCCTCCGCTTCGCTCGCGAAGCCTACGAGTCCGGACGCGGCCTCGTCGTTCGCGAGGTCATTGCGCTCGGCCCCGCGGCCATCGAGGGAACCATTCGTCCCGGAGACACACTCGTCAGTGTCAACGGGGAGCCCATCGCCGAGCGCACCAACCTCGATGCCCTGTTGCAGGATCAGGTCGGACACCGCGTCGTGCTCGGAATCCGCCGCGACGGCAAGACCCGCGACGCTGTCGTCCGCCCCGTCTCAGTCGCAACCGCGGTCGGCCTGCTCTACCGGCAATGGGTCAACGACCGTCGCGCCTTTGTCGACAAGGTCAGCAACGGCAAGCTCGGCTACGTCCATATCGCCGACATGAGCGACGGCTCGCTGCAACAGCTCTACCTCGATCTCGACGCGCAGAACGAGTCCAGGCAGGGCGTCGTCGTCGATCTCCGCAACAACAATGGCGGCTACGTCAACGGTTACGTCCTCGACGTCTTTACGCGCCGCAACTACCTGATGATGACGCCGCGAGATCTCTTCCCCATCCCCAGCAGGCAGAGCCTCGGGCAGCGCGCTCTCGGCCTCCCCACTGTCCTCGTCACCAACGAGTCCTCCCTCTCGGATGCCGAGGACTTCACCGAGGGTTACCGCTCTCTCGCCCTTGGCAAGGTAGTCGGCACACCCACCGCCGGCTGGATCATCTTCACCGGCGGAGCGCAGCTCATCGATGGCTCGGCGCTCCGCACCCCCAGCACCCGTATCCAGGATCTCCGCGGCCAAAACATGGAGATGCATCCGAGACCCGTCGATGTCGAGGTGGAGCGCCCGCTGGGGGAGACCCTCGCCGGAACCGACGCGCAACTCGATCGGGCAGTCTGGGAGCTGCTCCCCAGCCACTAATTCCACACCGGAGAGACATCGGCCTCCCCGGTCCGCATCTCACCGTGCAGGAAACTTTATCGCGCCCGGATCGTCTTCCTTCCAGGGGATCGGCGGCAAAGGGATGTCCCCACTCGCACCAGCCGGTGCCCAGCCCCGGACCGTCCGGAAATCGCTGCTGGGGGCAAAATCAGAAGCACAAAGGGAGAGGCCACATCATGTCGATCAAAACGCAAACAGCGCGCCTCGCCACTCTCACTCTGAGCCTCGCTCTGACCGCTGCCCACCCCGGTCTCCTCCTTGCCCAGGCATCGGCCCCGGCCCCGGCGCGTGCCACCCCTCAGCGAGGTACGGTCAAGTCCATCGACGGCGGCAATCTCACCATCACGACGGACACCGGGCAGCAGGAGTCCGTCGCCCTCTTGCCCACGGCCCGCATCCAGCGGCTCGCGCCGGGCAGCACCGACCTCAAGACCGCCGAGACCGCAACCCTCGCCGACGTCGCTGTCGGGGATCGCGTCCTCATCTCGGGCGCCGCCGGCGACACGGCAGGGTCCTTCATCGCCGCCCGCGTCATCCTCATGAAATCCGGGGACATCGCCCAGAAGCACGAGGCCGAGCAGCAGGATTGGCAGAAACGAGGCACCGGCGGCATCGTGACCTCGATCGACGCCGGCTCCGGTGTGCTCACCGTCGCCTCGGGGGCGCGCAAGCTCCAGATCGTCACCACCCCCGCTACCAGCTTCCGCCGATACGCCGATGGTTCGGTCCGGTTTGAAGACGCCAAGCCGGGAACCCTGGCGCAGATCCGGACCGGCGACCAGATGCTCGCCCGCGGCGCGAAGTCCGGTGATGGCGCCTCCCTGGCTGCCGAAGAGATCGTCAGCGGATCCTTCAAGAATCTCTCCGGCACGATCCTTTCGGTTGACGTTCCCAACAACTCCGTCTCGCTGAAGGACCTCGTCACCCAGCGCAACATCACCGTCAAACTGACCTCGAACTCCGCCCTGCATCGGCTCCCCCCCGAACAAGCGGCCACGCTCGCGGCACGTGCGTCCAGAGCAAGCACACCGGCTCCTGCGGCCGGGGCTCCTCCGGCGCCGACAGACTCTCCCCGTCCGCCCTCTTCCAGTGGCGGGACGCCCGGCGTCGATCGTCCCCGGGGCATGGGACGCTCTGGCGGCGGAGACCTCTCGCAGATGGTCGCCCGGCTTCCCCCCGTCACACTCGCCGACCTCCATACCGGAGATGCTGTCATGATCGTCGCCGAACAGTCCTCGCCCGATGCATCCACTCTCACCGCCATCACGCTGCTCGCTGGCGTCGAGCCTATCCTCGCGGCGGCCCCCAGCGGTTCGGCCGCGATGACCCTCTCACCCTGGAGCGTCGGTTCCGGCGCCCCCGATGGTGGAGGCTCACAGTAGCCCTCCGCGGCATCAAATGCACCCCCTTCCAATCAGGAGTAGGAATGTCCTTTCGCGCAAGCTTGAAGCTTTGGCTGTTACTCACCCTCTTTATCTCTGCCCCATTTAAAACCCACGCCCAGCAGGCTGGAGTCATGGTCCGCGGAACCGTCGCCGATCCCGATGGAGCCGTCATTCCAGGGGCGACGGTGACCTTCACCCCCGCGGGTGGGAGAGCCATCGTCGTTACTTCGCAACCCGATGGCGCCTATTCGGCCCGCAATCTTCCCGCGGGTACCTACTCGATGACCGTCACCATGAGCGGCTTTGCCACCTTTATCAAACAGGGCATCCGGCTCAACCCCGGGCAGAGCCTCAACCTCGATGCCAAAATGAACATCGAGATGCAGTCGCAGGAGGTCCAGGTCAACGCCCAGAGCGTCCAGCTCAGCACCGATCCTGACAGCAACGCCAGCGCGACCACCATCAAGGGAAAGGACCTCGACGCGCTCTCGGACGATCCCGACGAGCTCTCCTCCGAGCTTTCCGCACTCGCCGGACCGGCAGCCGGACCGAACGGCGGACAGATTTACGTGGACGGCTTCACCGGCGGGCAGCTGCCGCCGAAGTCCTCCATCCGCGAGATCCGCATTAACCAGAACCCCTTCTCCGCCCAGTACGACAAGCTCGGCTACGGCCGCGTCGAGGTCTTCACCAAGCCAGGGACCGACAAGTTCCACGGCAACATCAATGTCCAGGGCGGCCTTCGCGCCTTCAACACCTCCAATCCGTTTCTCGGCTCCGCCAACAGCCAGCCCGACTACCACCGCCTGTTCACCCTCGGCAGCATCAGCGGCCCCATCAACCGCTTCTCCTCGTTCAACGTCGGCGGATCGCACCGCGACATCCAGAACAACGCGATCGTCAACCCCAGCGGCTTCTACGCCACCTCGGCTACATCCACCACACCCTGCGCCCCCGGCGACCTCACCTGCACCTACTTCCCCTCCTATCCGGAGACCGCGCGCGCCGTCTTCAATCCGCAGACGCGCAGCGACATCAGCCCGCGGGTCGATCTCGCGCTCGGAGAAAAGAACACCCTCACCGCTCGCTTTCAGTACTACGTCAATGGAACCCTGAACAATGGCGTTGGCAACACCGGCCTGCCCTCGGCGGGATACAACAACGAGAGCAGCGAAAAGGAGATCCAGATCAGCGATACGCAGCTGGTTAAGAGCAACATCGTGAATGAGACGCGCTTCGAGTACGGACACAACACCTCCTCGCAGACCGCGCTCAGCAGCGCGCCAACCCTCTCGGTTCAGGGCATCTTCACGGCCGGAGGCTCCAGCAACGGCACCTCCCGCACCACCGGATCCCATATCGAGCTGCAGAACTACACCTCCATCCAACTGGCGAAGAACTTCGTCCGCCTTGGCGGCCGCCTTCGTTCCACCAGCGAGACCCTCACCTCGAACGCGCACTCGAACGGCACCTTCACCTACTCCTATCTTCTCGACCCATGCACCGATGCAAACCCCAGCATCAAGCGTCCGTCGACCTGCGCCCCCAACGTCACCAGGCCGTGCGATCGGGCCAACGCCAGTGCTGCCAACTACATCTCCTCGTATCAGTGTGGCCTTCCCAGCCAGTTCACGCAGGCCAAAATCAACCAGCCTACCGTTAGCGCCCGCCTCACCGACGTCGGCCTCTACGCCGAAGACGATTGGAAGGTGAAGCCCAACCTGACTCTCAGCTATGGTCTGCGCTTTGAAACGCAGAACCAAATCAGCAGCGGGCACGACCTCGCCCCCCGGGTCTCGTTCGCCTACGGCATCCCCCGCAAAAATGGGCAGACCTCGACGGTGATCCGTGGCGGCTACGGTCTCTTCTACGACCGCTTCGGACTCCCCGACGTGCTCACCACCTACCAGCAGAACGGCATCAACCAGATCGGCTCCACCTTCAGGAATCCCGGCGCCGGCTGCCAGCCCTCCTCGATCAGCGGCTGCGAAACCATCAGCACCAACCACGGAGCGACCTACAGCCTCGGGCAGCATCTGCGCTCCGCCTATATCCTGCAATCAGCCATCGGCGTCGACCAGCAAATCGGGCGCGTCGCCTCCATCTCCGTCAACTACCTCAACGCGCACGGCGTCCACCAGTACCTAAGCCGGGTCTACTTCGACCCCACCGCCTACAACTACCAGTTCCAGTCCGGCGGCGTCTTCCGCGAGCACCAGCTCCTCGTCAACGGCAACCTCCGCATGCGCACGGTCTCGCTCTTCGGCTTCTACTCCCTCAACTTAGCCCATGCAAATACCTCGGGCTCCGGCTTCTTTCCCACCACACCCATCAACATCGGCGTCACCACCTCGATCGATACGCATGCCGACTACGGGCGCGCAGGCTTCGCCCATACCAGCTTCGGCATCGTCGGCGGCAGCTGGACCCTCCCCTACAACATCAGCTTCGCCCCCTTCCTTCTGGCTCAGTCCGGAACCCCCTATAACGCGACCGCCGGCATCGACTTCAACGGCGACAGCATCTACAACGACCGCCCATACTTCGCCAACGGCGACCGCGGCAGCTGCTTCCGGTCCGCCGACTTCAGCGCTGTCCAGACCGGCTCGCTCACGGCCGTTCCCATCAACTACTGCACCGGCCCGGCAAACGTCTCCTTCAACCTCCGCCTCAGCAAGACCATCGGCTTCGGTCCCAAAACTGAAGCCGCAAAAGGCGGCCAGGCGGGCGGTCCCGGCGGTCCCGGCCGGGGCGGCCCCGGCGGCGGTCACGGTGGACCTGGCGGCGGCGGCCCCGGTGGTCGCGGAGGCTTCGGCGGCGTCAACACCGGCCACCGCTACAATCTCAACCTTGGCGCCCTTTCCAACAACCTCTTCAACAACGTCAACTACGGCACGCCCACCAGCACCCTGACCTCGCCCCGCTTTGGCCAGTTCACCACCCTCGCTGGCGGCCCCTTCAGCAATGGCGCCGCAGTCCGTCAGATCATCCTGCAGGCCAGCTTCACCTTCTAGGCACGACCGGCGTCGGTGCCCCGGCCACCACCGTCTTCGCATTCATAAACTCGCGCATCCCCGCTGCCGAAAGCTCGCGTCCATACCCGGAACGCTTGATGCCGCCAAACGGCAGCCGCGGATCGCTCGCGACCATCGCATTCAAAAACACCGACCCGCACTCCAGCTCCGCCACCAACCGCTGCTGCTCCGCCGGGTCGCGCGTCCAGGCCGAAGCAGCCAGGCCAAACGGCGTATCGTTTGCCACCCGGATCGCCTCGTCGAGATCCCTGACATGAAACAGCATCGCTACCGGTCCGAACAGCTCTTCCCGGTACACGGCAGAGCTCCGCGAAACGCCCACCAGCACCGTCGGCGGGTAAAAAAAACCCTCCCCCGCTATCCGCTCGCCCCCCGTAAGCACCCGCGCCCCATCCTTGCGCGCCGCCGCAACCTGCGCCTCCAGCCCCTCCAGGGCACGCTGCGTCGCCAGCGGTCCAATCCTCGTCTCCGGCCGCATCGGGTCGCCCACTGTCAATGCCGCCATCCCCGCGACAAACCGCGCCTCGAACTCGCCGTAAATCTCCTCCGCAACCAGGAAGCGCTTGGCCGCAATGCACGATTGCCCGCTGTTGATCGAGCGCGCCCGCACCGCCGTCTCAACCGCGGCAGGGAGATCAGCCGACGGCATCACGATAAACGGATCGCTGCCCCCCAGCTCAAGCACCGATTTCTTGATCAGCCACCCCGCCTGCGCGCCGATCGCCCGTCCCGCCGCCTCGCTTCCCGTCACCGTCACCGCCGCGACCCGGTCGTCGCCCAGCACCATCTCCACCTGCTGGGCCTCCAGCAGCAGCGCCTGGAAGCTCCCTCGCGGAAACCCGGCCCGCCGCGTCAGTCGCTCGATCGCCATCGCGCACTGCGGCACATTGGGGGCATGCTTCAACAAGCCGACATTGCCCGCCATCAACGCCGGCGCAAGAAATCGGAAGACCTGCCAGAATGGAAAGTTCCACGGCATCACGGCCAGCACAATCCCCAGCGGATCCCAGCGTACATAGCTGCTGCTCGCCTCGGTCTGCACCGGCTCCGGAGCCAGCATACGCGCCGCATTCTCCGCGTAAAAGCGGCACACCGTCGCGCACTTCAGCACCTCCTGGCGCGCGCTCTCGATCGGCTTTCCCATTTCGCTCGTGATCGTTGTCGCGAGCTCCTCCGTCTCGCCCTCCAGCAGCGTCGCCAGCTTCCGCATCCACAGCGCGCGGTGCTCGACCGGCACCATCCGGTAGCTCAGGAACGCCTCCGCCGCCAATGTGATCCGCTCCCGTGCCTGTGCTTCGCTCAGCGCCTCAAACCGCTGCAGCAGCTTTCCGTTCGCCGGATTGATCGATTCGATCGCCATGCCTTGACGTGACCCCGCGGTCCCCTATCGTGATGCTAACCGAGCCAGCGTTGCCGTCAGCACCCGCACCCCGCGCAGGATGTCTCCAGCCTCCGCGAACTCATCCGGACGATGGCTCACTCCGCCCCGGCACGCAATAAAAATCATCGCGATCGGAGCGATCCGCGCCATGAAAAGTGAATCGTGATATGCCCGGCTCACCATCCGGCTGGACGCGATCCCAAGCTCCGCGCACGTCTCCTGGATCACCGCCACCATCTCCTCCGAACTCCTCGCCGGCAGATCCGCGTTCACCATCTCCTCGCCGATCCGCACCCCCCGTCCCCCGGCAATCTCAGCGTTCCTACCTCGCAGGTCACGCATCACACCTTCGCGCCGCTCCGGATCGGTGTCCCGGATGTCCAGCTCCAGCATCACCCGGCTGGGCACGCTGTTCACCGCGCCCGGATAAACTCCGCAGGTCCCCACCGTCGCTACGGTATCGACAGACCCGGTCGCCAGCGCGCACCGCTCCACCGCCAGGATCACCTCCGCCGCCGCGCATAGCGCATCGCGGCGGTCCGGCATCAGCAGCGCACCCGCATGTCCTCCCAGCCCCTCCACCGTGAACCGGTACCCCGCCGGCGCCGCGATCTCCGTCACGATCCCGATGCTCGCGCCGCCTCCCTCCGAGGCCTTCCGCTCCAGCAGCGGACCCTGCTCGATGTGCAGCTCCACCCATCCTGCATAGTGGCCCTCAGCCAGCCGCACCGGCGCGAGTTCGCCCGCGAAACCCGCACGCTTCCGCACCTCCGCGAGCGTCGCTCCATCGCGATCGCAAAGCCTGTCAGCCTCCGCCGGATCCAGCACGCCGCTCATTAGCCGGCTTCCCAAGCATCCAATGCCAAACCGCGTCGGCTCCTCCGAGGTGAACACCACCAGCTCGACCGATCGCCGCAGCCGCACCCCCGATCGCTTCAGAGCCCGCATCGCCTCCAGTCCGCCCAGCACGCCCACCGTGCCGTCATACATCCCGGCATCGGGAATCGCATCCGTGTGCGACCCGGTTGCCACCGCCGCCAGCTCCGGCGCCATCCCCTCCAAACGCACAAAGGTGTTGCCCACCGCGTCCTCACGCACGGCCAACCCTTCCGCCGCCGCCAAGGCCTTCAGCCAAGCTCGCGCCTCCAGGTCCCGTTCGCTGAACACGATGCGCGTAACCGCCGTTCCATGCGCCGCCGGCTCCGCATCCGTCATCGCCGCCAATTCGAACAGTTCGCGCATCAATCGTTCACCGTCGATCGAAAACTCGTCCCTCACGCTCTCTCCTTCGCCTCATCTCACGGCAGTGGATGCTGATTCCAATCTTTGTAGATCAGGTACTTCGCCGGCTGCTTGCCGATCGCTCCGAACCACTGCGGGCAGAATGGCGCCATCCAGATAAAATCCCCCGCCTGCACCGGATACCACTCGTCCCCGAGCCGATAAATACCCCCGCCCGCGAGCATCAGCAGCCCATGCTCCATCACATGTACCTCCACCATGCTCAGCGACGCCCCCGGCTGGTAGGTCATCGTGTTTACCGCGAAATCGTACGCGACTCCCTCCGGCATCAGGCTCCGCACCCGCACGTCGTCATCCCCCATCAGCGGCGCGGGCGCGCAGTCCTCTTCCCGGCCCACGGTCAGCGCAGTCCCGCCCTCAACCAAGGCTGCGTCACGCGACCTGGGCGCTCCGTCATGCGGCTGGGACGCAGCGTCACCCGGCCTGGCCCGGCGCTCGATCACCACCGCCCGCCCCTCCGATTCCGAGACAAACCTGTGTGTCACAGATGCCGGCACATACGCGAACGAGCCCGGCTTCATCCGGCGCTCCTCGTTCGAGGCCCGAAGCGTCAACTCGCCTTCCAGCACGTAGACGAACCGCTGCAGGCCCGCACTCGACAGCACTCCACCAGCTTCGAGCTCAACCGTGAACTCCGTAAACGCCGCGCCCGCCGCACTCCCCGTATGAACGATCGCCATAGCCTTGGTCAGACAGGGCAGCGGAATCCGGACAAAGCTGTCCGGCGTCTGTAGCAGGTGGTCGCGCCGATGCGCGCTTCGTGTATGTCCCAGCTTATGCACGTGTAGCTCCCAGCCTATGGATCGTCATCGCCCGTTCCGTCCCCTCATCCCGCAGCGAGGTCAAAAACTCCATCACGGTTTCGATCGCCGCTTCGACATCCTCGACCAGCACTCGTTCCTCCGGATGATGACTCACACCTCCCGGCGACCGCACAAACAGCATCGCCGCCGGCATCCGCTCCCCCAATACCATCGCATCATGGCCCGCCCCGCTGGTCATCCGCTCGGCCGCATACCCCGCCCGCGCCGCCGCCCTCTCAAGCGCCTCGACCATCCCCGGCGACATGGGCGCCGCCGCCTGCTCCATCGTCGTCACCGCCGTCACCGCAACCCCGCGCCGCGATCCCGCGCCACGTGCAAAATCCATCAGCGACCCAACCGCCTCCGCCCGCACCTCATTCTCCGCATGCCGCACGTCAAGCGACGCCGTTACCTCACCCGCGATCACATTGGCTGCTCCAGGTCTCGCCTCCAGGTGTCCCACCGTTGCCACCAGTCCAGGCGTTCTTCGAGCCCTCGCCTCCACCTCCACCATCCACTCCGCCGCGGCCCCCACCGGGTCTTGCCGCAGCGCCATCGGCGTCGTTCCCGCATGGTTCGACCGCCCGGTAAACGTCATCAGCAACCGCGTCTGCCCGGCGATCGCCTCGACCACACCCAGCCCTCGACCAGCGCTCTCCAGCACCGGCCCCTGCTCGATATGCACCTCCAGAAATCCCATCGCGTCCGCATCCGCCACTGCCGCGCCCAGCCCTGAAGGCTCCAGCCCAAAGCCTCCCAACGCCTCCCTCACACTCACACCGTCTCCATCCCGCAGTTCCAATATCTGCTCGTCCAACCTTCCGGTCAGAGCCATGCTTCCCAGGAACGGCCGCGAAAATCGAACCCCCTCCTCCTCCGAAAACCCGATCACCTCGATCACAAACGGCAGCCTCTCCCCCCGCAACTCCTCCACCGCAGCCACGCCCAGAACCACCCCCAGAATGCCGTCGAACGCCCCTGCATTCGGCACCGTATCCAGATGCGATCCGATCAGCAGCCGCGACCCTCTCTCGCCCGTTCCCGCATAGACTCCGCGAATATTTCCGGCCGCATCCAGTCGGACCGACATCCCCGCCCGTTCCATCCAGCCCTGCAGCAGCGCCTGCACCTCACGAGCCGACCCGCACAGAAACGGCCGTGTCGTCTCGCCCGCCACCTCCGTGTAAGCCGAGATCTCCCGGCACCGGGCGATGGCTCTCTCGGCCGCGGCTCGCAAGTCCTCGCCCGTCATGGGCGCCGCCGCACACGCGCCTCAATGTACCCATGCGGCTCATCCGTCGGCACAAAGATCTCATTGGGATTGTCCTGCCCGAATCGCGACAGGTCCACCAGCAGGCAATGCTTGTTCGGCATCACCACCTCGATCTCGTCGATGTCCCCGCAGCACCCCAGCGCCGCCTCCGCCATCGCGTACAAGGTCTGCTGCACCGACCGGCTCCTGTGTCGCGCAAAGGTCCGCAGCATCGCCTCCCGTATCTCCCGTCGCGCCTCGTCATACGCAACCATTTCGGTTACATAGGCCCAGCTTGATCGCATTGCCGTCCCCAGCAGCCGGTCACCCGTCTCCTTCAAGGTCGTCCATTCGTCCTGGATAAATCCCTCGAAGCTCGATCCGGCGGTCTTCAGCAGCACCATGTCCTCCAGGCCGGAGGTCACTCGAACCCGCCCATCCCTCCATCGCTCCACCTCCGCCGTCTGCTGCTCCCCGCTGCCCCGCATGAAGTTCACCGGGTCCGGCCCGCCATCGATCGTCAGCCGCTTCCACAACGCGCTTCGCACCCCCACCGTCACCGAGTCCACAGGCGTATTCCGCTCCAGCAACACTGCCGTGAGCTCCTTTGCGTACCCTTCCATCGTCGTCTCCGAGCTGCTGCGAGCGATCGAGTACACCATGTTCTTCATCGTGTCCGTCGGCAGAATCCGCCGGTTATCCCCCTCCACGTGCGCCGCCGTAAACTCCCCCCGCAGCAGCACCTCCACCGTCCAGTCGTACACCTCATGCACGCCATCCTTCCGTGTCACCTTCATCAGCCGCACGCGCGATTTGCCGTAACGATTCTCCGCCAGCTCGACCATTCCGTCAGCTTCCCCTGTACGTCGTATATCCGTTCGCCGTCAGCAGCAGAGGCACATGGTAGTGCGGCTCCCCGGCCAGCACCTCAAACGCAATCTCCACAAACGGATACAGTCCCCGAACTCCCACCCTCGCGAAATACTCCTCCGTCTCGAAGCGCACCCGGTACACACCCGCCTGCATCTCCGCGCTTTCGTAGAGTTCCCGGCACCGCCCATCCTGATCGGTCGCGCCGCTTCCAACCTCTTCCCAGGCCGCACCCGCTCTCCGCGAGAGCGACACCGCCACATGCACGGCCGGCGACCCCAGCGACGTATCCAAAACATGGGTCGAGATGCCCATACCTACTCCGCCTCTATCCATCGCCGCAGCCGTAGCCGCGTGATCAGCCGCTGCTGTTCTGCGGCCTCGTGCATCTCTGTCTGCAAGTCATTTTTCATGCGCGCATTCTGAATGCCCAGGATCTCCTGTCCACTCTTCCCGCTCGCGAACACAACAAACGTTCTCCCGAACCTTGCTTCGTACGCGCGGTTGCCCTCGTAGAGCCCTCGCGCGACCCGGCCCTCCTCTTTTGCAAGCTCACTTTGTTCCTGACCGCTCCATGCAAGAGACCTGGCTGTCGTCACGCCCACCACCTCCGCCTCCCCGATCCGCGGATGGCTCGCGAACGCCTCATTCCAGTCCCGCTCCGTTAAACCCCACCACACGGCATCGCTCGCCGCCACAACCTCAGCCTCTTCCAGCAGCGGTCGCCGAGCCGCCAATCCCCAGGCCCACGCCCGCGACCCGCAGCAGGGAAGCGCCTCCGCCGCCGCAGCCTCCGAATCAAGTCCATTCCATCGCTCCAGGACAGCGTTCATCGTTCGGCCGATCATACCCTGATCTCGCGCCCATGCGGCGTCTCCGCGAACCCACCGTCGCTCCACACCGCCTCTCCCCGCAGGTACGTCGCCACCACCCGGCCGCGCACCCGCTCTCCGACATACGGACTGATCGCGTGCCGCGTATGCAGCTGCCCCGCATCCACCGTCTGCTCCACCTCCGTGTCGAAAACGAGGAAGTTCGCCTCCCGCCCAGCCTTCAACGCTCCCGCCCGCCCACTCATCCCCGCAAGCGCCGCCGGCGCCGAACTCATCCATCGCGTCACATCCTCCAGCCCAAAGCCGCGCCGCTGGCACTCCGTCCACATCACCGGCAGCGCAATAGACAGACTTGCCACGCCGCCCCACGCCAGGTCGAACCGCCCCGTCTCCGCCAGCTTCATCTCTGGCGGACATGGCGAATGATCCGTCACCACCATGTCGATCACACCATCGCGCAGACCTCCCCACAACGCCTCCCGGTTCTCGCGCCCGCGTATCGGTGGAGCGCACTTCAGCAACGTCGACCCGTCCGCGATCACTTCCGCGGCAAACCGCAGGTAGTGCGGGCACGTCTCCACCGTCACCGGGAGCCCCTCTGCCTTCGCCGCCCTCAGCTCCGGGAGCGCCAGCGCCGTCGATAGGTGAACAATATGTAACTGAAACTGATGCTTACGGCACAACCGCAGCAGCAGCCGTATCGCCACCAGCTCCGCCTCGTCCGGCCGCGATGCCAGGTACGTCTCGTACCTCCGCCAGTCCGCGTCGCGCAGATCCGCCGTCGCTCGCTCAATCGGTCCCGCAAGCTCCGCATGCACCAGCAGCGGCAGCCCCGTCGCCGCCACCTCGGGCAGGGCAGCCTCAAGCTGCCGTTCGTCCACCATCGTCAACCCGTCGCACCCCGGGTAGATCAGAAAGCACTTGAATCCCGGCACACCCGCCTTCGCCAATCCACCCAAATGCCCGGCATTCTCCGCCACCACGCCGCCCCAACTCGCCCAGTCAACCCAGCACTTTCCCTCTGCCGCCTCCCGCTTCCGCTCGAGCGCATCGACGGTCGTCGTCTCCGGCAGGCAGTTCAGCGGCATATCCACCAGCGTCGTAACTCCCCCCGCCGCGGCCGCCCGCGTTCCCGTTCCGAATCCCTCCCAATCCGCCCGTCCCGGCTCGTTCAGGTGCACATGCGTGTCAAGGAGGCCGGGCAGCAGCGCCGCCCCGCCGCAGTCCAGTCGTTCCGCCTCTCCGGGCATCTCTGCGAGCCGGCAAACATCGCGAATCCGCCCGTTCTCCACCACCAGCGCCCCCTTGCGGACACCCTCAGGCGTGATGATCCGATCCGACAAAAATGCCTGTACCATAGGCTCACGATCCCATGTCTCGAAGTTCTCAAGCGCCCCCAGAATACCGAACGCCTCTGCAGCCGGACCCAAGATTCATGCAGCAGGCCATCGATCTCGCGACCGCAAACGTGGCCGACAACTGCGGCGGACCCTTCGGCGCGGTCATCGTGCGCAACGGTCAAATCGTAGCCACCGGCGTCAACCGCGTCACCTCCACCAACGACCCGACCGCCCACGCCGAGGTCACCGCCATTCGCCAGGCCTGCGCCGCTCTCAACACCTTTCGGCTCAACGGCTGCGAGATCTACACCAGCTGCGAGCCCTGCCCCATGTGCCTCGCCGCCATCTACTGGTCGCGGCTCAGCGCCATCTTCTTCGGCAACTCCGCCGCCGATGCCGCGCGCGCGGGCTTCGACGATTCGTTCCTCTACGGGGAGGTCGGCCGCCCTCATGACCAGCGCAGCATCCCCATTCGCACCCTGCTCCCGGAGCAGGCCTGGTCCAGCTTCGCGGCATGGCAGCGGAGCTCCTGCAAAATAGATTACTGATCCCATCCAGTTACATATCTGATCCCAGTCGGTTACAAATTCCGATAGTACCGATCCGAAGCTGCTGATTGAAGGGAGCCACCTCGACCATGACCTCAGGCTTTGACCCGGCCTCCCGATCCACGCGCGTCGCCCTCCTTGGCTTCGGAACGGTAGGCAGCTCTGTCGCCCGCGTCCTGGCCTCGCAGTCCTTCCCCGGCATCGAGCTGACCCACATTTTCAACCGCTCCGTTACCCGGAAACGCACCTCCGAAGCCGCTCGCCTCGTCCCCGAAGCAATCGTGTGGACCGAGAACATCGAAGACATCCTCACCTCCGGCGTGGACGTCCTCATTGAAACCATCGGCGGCCTCGACCCGATCGAGCGGTGGCTTTCTCGCGCGATCGAGTCCGGAAAATCCGTCGTCACCGCCAACAAGCAGCTCATCGCCTACCGCGGCGCCGCCCTCGCCCGGCTCGCCCTCCAACACCGCGTCCACCTCCGCTTCAACGCAGCCGTTGCCGGCGGTGTCCCCGTCATACCCGCAACCCTGCAAGGCCTGCAGGGAGACCGCATCACCCGCCTCAGCGGCATCGTCAACGGCACCTGCAACTTCATCCTCAGCCACATGGAAGCCGGCGCAAGCTACGCCGATAGCCTTCAGCGGGCACAGGCCGCCGGCTATGCCGAAGCCGATCCATCCTCCGATATAGACGGCCTCGACGCCTGCGCCAAGCTCTGCATCCTCGCCCGCGTCGTCCTTCACGTCGAGCTCGACCCCGACCGCGTCTCCACCCAGAGCATCGCCCCCGTCTCCGCCATCGACTTCCAGTACGCCCGGGAGCTCGGCTCGACCATCCGCCAGGTCTCCCGCGCCCAACTCGACGGACCCCTGGGCAAACTCGTCCACGCTCGCGTCGCCCCCATGCTCGTCCCCCTCGTCTCGCCCATTGCCTGGTCGCACGGCACCCAGAACATGGTGGTCACCTCGGGCGAGTTCGGCGGCGACGTGGTCTTCTCCGGCCATGGCGCAGGCGGCAACCCGACCGCCGTCGCCATCGTCAGCGATCTCCTCGCCGTCGCCCAGAACTCCACCTCCGTCACGCTGCCGACCGAACCCAGAGAGGTCACCGGCGAGTTCATCGCTCCGCATTACCTGCGCTTCATCGTCGACGACAAGCCCGGTATCGTCTCCGCAATCGCCGGCGCCCTCGCGGAGGTCGGCGCCAACATTGATTCCATCCTACAGCGTCCCGGCCACCCCAAGCACCGCCTCCCCTTCGTCGTCACCACCGAGCCCTGCCTCACCTCCACCATCACCTCCGCCGTCTCCTCCATCGCCGCGATGGACTGTATGCTCGAGCCCCCACTCGACCTCCAGATGCTCACCGTTGAAGACAAGGCCGAAGACTAGCGCCGAGGTCGCCGCCCGTGACGTCTTTCCCGAGACCCCGCTACCCTGAGCGCCGTCATCTCGATCGAACCCTGAGCGAGCAGGGCGAGTAGAAGGGGGCAGTGGAGAGACCCTGTATCTGCACTCTCATGCCAACCTCTGAATCCGAAAACATAGAAGACCACTGTGGCGCTTGGCTTCAAGTCTGTGGCGCTCTCTCGCTTCTAGGTAGAGCCGGGCTTCAGCCCGGCGTCTACCGCCCTCCCGAAGCAGACTTCCTCTCTGCCGAAGGCCGGAGTGAAGGCGAAGCCGAAGCGACTGATCTATTGCCTCGTCTTTGTTGTTGCCCTTCCCCCATCGATAGCTCAACACAAAAATAAAAGAGCAGGGAAGCATCGCTCCCTGCCCCTCGACCTTTAGATCGCTGCAAGCTACTGACAGTCGAGATCTGTAACCGATAACGACCTAATACTTCGGCATCGTCGGATCGATCTTGTCCGCCCATGCCAGAATCCCGCCGGCCAGATTCGACACATGCGTAAACCCCGCACCTTTCAGCACCAGGGCCGCCTTCTGGCTCCGCGCGCCCGACCGGCAATGCACCACGATCTCCGCATCCTTCTTGTCCGCCAACTCGGCCAGACGTCTCTCCACGTCGCCCACCGGAATCAAGGGCGCGCCCAGGTTCGCAATCGGATACTCGTGCGGCTCACGCACATCGAGCACAAACACGTCCTCCTTCGCATCCAGCTTGCGCTTCAACTCCTCCACCGAGATCTGCGGAATTCCATCGACCACCGTTGCATCGGCCACAGCTTTATCCCTCGCCACTTCCAGCGGCCCAACCTCGGCCGGCTTCGGTACACCGCAGAACTGATCGTAGTCGATCAGCTCCGTCACCGTCGGTTGCGTCCCGCACACCGGGCACTCCGGATTCTTCCGCAGCTTCAACGTCCGGAAGCTCATTCCCAACGCATCGATCAGCAGCAACCGCCCGATCAGCGGTTCGCCAATCCCCAGAATCAGCTTGATCGTCTCCGTCGCCTGGATGATCCCCACCAGCCCGGGCAAGATCCCCAGCACGCCGCCTTCCGCGCACGAGGGCACCAGCCCCGGCGGCGGCGGCTCCGGATACAGGCACCGGTAGCAAGGCCCCTCCGGCAGCCCGAACACGCTCGCCTGCCCCTCGAACCGGAAGATCGATCCGTACGCATTCGGCTTACCCAGCAGCACGCAGGCGTCGTTCACCAGGTACCGTGTCTGAAAGTTGTCCGTGCCGTCCGCGATCACGTCATAGTCCTTCAGGATCTCCATCGCGTTCGCGCTCGTCAGCATCGTGTTGTGCTTCACCACCTTGGTGTTCTTGTTCAGCCCATTGATCATGATCTCGGCCGAATCGACCTTCAGCTTGCCCACCGTCGCCTGCGAATGGATGATCTGCCGCTGCAGGTTCGATTCATCCACCACATCGAAGTCCACCAGGCCGATCGTTCCCACACCCGCGGCCGCAAGATACAAAGCCAGCGGAGCTCCCAACCCGCCCGTCCCCACACACAACACCTTCGCCGCCTTCAGCCTCTGCTGCCCTCCCATGCCCACCTCGGGCAGGATCAGATGCCGCGAGTAGCGCGAAATCTCCTCATTCGTCAGCTTCGGCAGCTCAGCCGCCCTTGTCTTCGCCTCATTCTCCGCAACCAAAGTTTCCATTGCCATCACTCCCTACTCCCGCCCGCAATCGACGGAATAATGGTCATCTCATCCACCTCGGTTGTCGCGGTGTCCTCACGCTGCGGCAGATACCGGATATCCTCGTCGTTCAGGTAAACATTCACGAAGGAGCGCAGCTTGCCCTCCTCCGTGAACAGGTGCTTCCGCAGCTCCGGTGAGTCCATCACCAGCGCATCCAGCGCTCCCTGCACCGACGAGCTCGATACCTCAACCGTCTCTTTGTGCCTCGTGTACTGCCGCAACGGCGTGGGTATGTGTACCTTCATGCCTTTTCCCCTTCCATCTCCAAAACTCCTGCAACCTCGCCGTCAGCGCCCTGCACGCTGATCTCGATCGCCTCGTCCACAAACCTCTTCTCATCCTCAGCCGCACCCGCCAGCCGGAACGAGTTCGTCACCGCCGCCTTGCCCTGCTCCACTGCCGTAATCACATACGAGCAGCCCAGCCAGTGCGCCTCCGCGAAGTCCGTCTCCGACCACCGCGCCGGATGATCCGGATGCGAGTGGTAAAACCCGATAATCTCCAGGCCCGACTCCCGACCCACACGCTGCGCCTGGATCAGTTCCAACGGCGAGATGTGGTAGCGGTTATGCGCCGAATCCGTCCGCGTATTGCCCGCCCGCATCAACGTCCGAACCTCATTGCCCCCCGCCTCATCCGCCCTCCCCAGCAGGATCCCGCAGCACTCGTTCGGATACGCCTCCTCGCCATGCGCCCGCAGCTCCGCATAGTCGGCGTAGTTCAATCGCAGCATCAGCCCTCCGTCCAGAACCGCTCGCTCATATACTTCTCCGCCGAGTCGCACAGCACCGTCACAATCACCGCCTCGCGCCCCGCCCGCGCCTCCTCCTCCGCGACTCGCAGCGAAGCCGCGACCGCCCCCGCGGCGCTCACGCCCACCAGCAGGCCCTCCGTCCGCGCCAGCCGCTTCGCCATCGCATACGCCCGCTCCGTCTCCATCTCCACGTCCGCATCCGCCAGCGTCGAGTCATAGATCTTCGGTACGATCGCCGTCGCCATATGCTTCAATCCCTCCAGCCCGTTGAACGGAGAGTCCGGCTGCATCGACACACACCGGATCCCCGGATTCAGCTCCTTCAGCCGTCGCGTCGTCCCCACAAACGTCCCACTCGTTCCCAGCCCCGCGACAAAATGGGTGATCTGCCCCTCCGTCTGCTCCCAGATCTCGTTCGCTGTCGTTCGGAAGTGCTCCTTCCAGTTCTGCTCATTGGAATACTGGTCGGCATAGAAGTACCGGTCCGGCTCCGCCGCGGTCAGCTCACGCGCCCTTCGGATCGCTCCATCCGACCCGTCCGCCGGATTCGTCCACACCACCTCCGCCCCATATATGTCGACATACTTCTTTCGCTCCGGCGACACATTCGACGGCATGCACAGCGTCACCGGAAACCCCAGCGCCGCCCCCAGCATCGCGTACGCAATCCCGGTATTGCCGCTCGTGGCATCCAGCAGCCTCTTCGCCTTCGGCCCCCTCTGCCCGAACCGCAGCAGGCCCCGCTGCTCCGCATCCAGCACAATCGCCGACGCCGCCCGGTCCTTCACGCTTCCGCCCGGATTCATCCACTCCGCCTTGCCCAGAATCTGCACCCCCGGCATATCGGCTGTCAGCGACTCCAGACGCACCAGCGGCGTATTCCCGATGCGATCGAGAAGCGTCGAGCCCAGCGACTTGTCCACGGCAATCATTCGATCCAACACCCAATCCCGCATCCAACCTTCCCCGTCAATTGATGACGACCGGAGGATGTGCGACAGTTAACCCGAGTCTACCAAACTACTCCTCTATGGCAAAAAAGGCACCGCAGCGCAGCTTCAACGACGTCCTCTCCACTCTCGGCTCCCAACGGTTTGATGTGGCTCCCGCCCAGGAAGGTGCAAAGCGCGCGGCCAACGCCTTTCCCAATGCCGTCAAGGTCTCGAAGTATGGCTGTGCCGCCGTCATCGCCCCCGCTCCCGACGGGCAGGTCGAGATCCTCTCCCGCCCCGGCTGGCTCCTCAACGGCGAGATCTCCCGTCTCCTCGACCGCGGCTACCAGAAATTCCTAAAATCCAGCCGGCTCGAAATCCCCGCCACCGCCGACCACCTCCGCGCCATCCACGAGTTCTCCAAAGAGCTCAAAGAAGCCGCCGGCGCCCTTTCCCTCTACAACGAAAGCCTCGGCACCACCTCCGACCTCTACGTCTACGACCGCGTCAAAGGCCGCCCCACCAACTAATCCGCCGCTCTTCGCCTGCAACGGGGCACTCGCGGGTGAACTGGCCCGCACACCGTCATCTCGACCGGAGCGCAAAGCGCAAATTGAGAGAGATCCCCGTATTGCTTATGCTCACCATTTGTCATCCCGAGCGCAGCGAAGAACCAGCCTCTCGAGCCCTAACGTCACCAAAGGAGAAAACAGCATGAGCCAGCAGAAAAAGATCGCCCTCATCACCGGCGCAAACAAGGGCATCGGCCTCGAAACCGCCCGGCAGCTCGGCAAGCTCGGCAACACCGTCCTCATCGGAGCACGTGATCAGGGGAGGGGCGAGCAGGCCGCCGCACAGCTCCGCTCGGAGGGCATTGACGCCCGCTTTCTTCACCTCGACGTCGTCAATCCGGCCCACATCGCCGCCGCCAAAACCGCCATCGAGCACGACTTCGGCCACCTCGACATCCTCATCAACAACGCCGGCGTCATGCTCGAATCGGAGGACATGATGGCCAACACCTCCGCCACCGTCAGCCAGCAAGACCTCCGCGCCACCTTCGACACGAACTTCTTCGCCGTCGTCGCGCTCACCCAGGCGCTGCTTCCGCTCATCCGCAAGAGCCCCGCCGGCCGCATCGTCAACGTCTCCAGCATCCTCGGTTCAATCACTTTCCACGCCACTCCCAAGTCGCCCATCTACGACGCCAAGCTACTCGCCTACGATTCCTCCAAGGCCGCGCTCAACAGCTTCACCGTCCACCTCGCCCACGCCCTCCGCGATACCAAGATCAAGGTCAACTCAGCCCACCCCGGCTGGGTCAAGACAGAGATGGGCGGCGACGGAGCCATGCTCGAGATCCCCGAAGGCGCAAAGACCGAGGTCGACCTCGCCACCCTTCCCGACGACGGCCCCACCAGCAGCTACATCCACCTTGACAAGACCCTGCCCTGGTAAGCGCACCCATTGCCTCGAACCGTTGTCATTCTGAGCGAAGCGGAAGAACCACAGTATTGGCCTTTGCAGTTGCTCTCATCGTCGCCTTCGCGTCTCTTGCCCTAATCCCGTGCGAAGCGAACACCGTCCGCCTAGGGATACCTTCGACCATACGGATACGCACCCGGCCCCGCATAAACCACGCACCGTGGCCGAGCCGCCAGTGCCCATACCAGCATCGCCATCCACCCAATCACCGTCCATCCCAGGAACAGGTTCAGCAGCAAGATTCCGGTAACCTCATGCCCCCGATGTGCGGCTACGATCGTGGGTAGAAAATACAGCGCCATCAGAACAAAAAGTGTGATCATCGAAAGTTCCTCGCCGGCCTTCACAGAGCTCTTACGCAATAATACGTAAGAAGTTCCAGCCTCAAAGTTCGCCGCCCACAGCCCGAATCTACTTCCTCTTCCCCCGCTGCCACTCCCGGTAAGCCTCGCTCTTGCCCATCCCCCGCTCCCGCGCCACCCGCTTCAGCGCCTCCTTCTCCTCCACCCCCTCCGTCACCAGTCGCCGCACTGCCGCCGCCACACTCCCCGAGCCCTCGGCAACCGCATCGACCTCGCCCGCCAGCATCAGCACCATCTCTCCCCGCACGCTCCCTCGCCCCGCCAACTCCGCCCGCAGCTCCGCCACCGTCCCCCGCAAGAACTCCTCATGCAGCTTCGTCAGCTCCCGCGCGACAGCCACCCGTTGCCCACCCCCAAACACCGCCTCCACATCTCCAAGCGCCTCCAGAATCCGGTGTGGCGTCTCGTAGAATACCTGCGTCATCGCGCCTTCCCCCGCTGAAGAAGCTGCGCGCATCCTCCCCAGCAGACCCTCCAGCAGACTTCGCCGGGCGCCCGCCTTGGCCGGCAGAAATCCGTGGAAGGCAAACCCCGCATCCATCCCCAGCCCGCTCGCAATCAGCGCCGCCACCGCTGCGTTCGCTCCCGGCACCGGAACTACCGCCACCCCCGCCGCAATCGCCGCCTCCACAATCTCCGCGCCCGGATCGGCAATCCCCGGGGTTCCCGCATCCGTCACCACCGCGATCTTGCCGCCGTCCAGCAGTTCCGCAACCAGCTCTCGAGCCCGCCCCGCCTCGTTGTGCCTGTGGTAGCTCACCGTCGGCGTGTTGATCCCGAAGTGGTTCAGCAGCTTCCCCGTCTGCCGCGTATCCTCGCACGCAATCCGGTCGGCCTCGCGCAGCACCCGCAACGCCCGCAACGTGATGTCCTCTAGGTTGCCGATCGGCGTCGCCACCAGGTAAAGCCCCGGAGCGAGCGGCCCTCGCACCCGCCCCGTCTCCCAATCCACCTCGAGCGCCAAACCGTCGCCCTCGCCGGGAATCCCCGCCGCTTCGCTAACTGTCTCTTCGCTGACCGTCTCTCCGCTGACCGTCTCTTCTTCCATTTCCTTTACCGCTCGGGCCGCCGCAGCCTTCGCCGCTGGTTCAGCATCCGCATCGAGTGCGCCAGGTTCTGCGGCGTAATAATCCCCACCACCCGCTCCCCCTCGACCACCGGCACCATCTGCACCCCCGTCGCCCCCATCATCCGCCGCAGTGTCTTCACCAGCGAGTCCTCCGGTCGCGCCGTCGCCAGCGTTCGCGTCATCACCCCCTGCACATACCCGTTCCCCTCCGCCCGCAGCGCCTCCACAATCCCCTGCCGCGACACCGCGCCCACCACATTGCCCCCACGCACCACCGGAAACACATCCTGCAGCGAGTGCACCGCATTCTCAAGCGCCCCCTCCAGCGTCTCCGAGGCTGAGATCGTATTGAAGTTCCGCAGCATCACATCCCGCATCGTCACCGCATCCACATCGCTGTCCAGCAGCAGGCTGTCGCTCTCCACCTGCGGCCCAAACATCATCAGCACCCCCAGCACCGTCAGCCACACGCTGCCGGACGACACCCCGCCCACCACCAGCCCGATCGCAAGCACCTGTCCCAGCGCCGCCGCCGTCCGCGCCCCCTGCATCACGCCCCTCGACCGCGCCAATACCCCCCGCAGCACACGTCCCCCATCCAGCGGCGCCGCCGGCAGCAGGTTCACCGCCCCCAGCAGCACATTCACCCACACCGCCGACCGCAGCAGCCGCGTCGGCGTCAGCCAAGGATGCCCCCACAGCTCCAGCCCCGGCGTCAGCGACAGCATCAGCCCCGCCAGCACCAGGCCACACCCAAAGTTGGCGATCGGTCCCACGGCTGCCATCCGCCACCGCGTCTTTGCCGTCGATGCCGTCTCATTCGCCGCAGCGGTCCCCAACGTCAGCAGGCCGCCCGTCGGCAGCAAAAGGATGCTCCTCAGCTCCATCCCCTCCCATGCCGCCGCCATCGCCCGCGCCATCTCGCGCACCCCCACCGCCGCCACCATCAGCAGCCACAGCAGAACACCGCGTCCGGCGGAAGCCCCCGCATACACCGCCGCTCCCACCGACACCCCCAGCAGCAGCAGGAAAAAGGCATGCATCCGCAGCTCCACTCCGAACCACCGGCCCGCGGCAAAGCTCCATCCTCGCATAGCTCCCATTGTACGGTTCGGATCAATCACCGCCCGGTTCGGATCAATCACCGCCCGGTTCGGATCAATCACCGCCCCGCTTCGGAGCATTCCCAGCACGGCCGGTCGAAATTACCGCCCCCGTCCGTCCGAGCCCCGCAGGTACCATCAGCCATGCGCGTCATCGCCGGAACCTACCGTTCGCGCCCGCTCGTAGCTCCCCGCGGCCCGCTCACCCGACCCACCAGTGACCGCCTCCGCGAGACCCTCTTCAACATCCTCTCGCCCCGCATTCCCGGCGCCCGCTTCGCCGACCTCTACGCCGGCACCGGCGCTGTCGGTATCGAGGCCCTCAGCCGCGGCGCCGCTCACGTCCTCTTCGCCGAACGCGCCCCCCCCGCCCTCGCCGCGCTCCGCTCCAACCTCCACACCCTCGGCATCACCTCCGGCTTCACCCTCGAACCCCGCAGCTCCACCGCCGCCCTGGATCGCCTTCTTGACCTCTTCCATGACCGGCCTCACCCCACCCCCACCCAGCCCTTCCACATCCTCTTCCTCGACCCCCCCTACGAGGCCGCCGCCGAGTACACCTCCACCCTCGCCCTCCTCGGCAGCTCCCGCGCCCAGCCCCTCCTCGCCCCCGCCGCGCTCATCGTCGCCGAGCACTCCAGCAAATCACCTCTCCCCCCCTCCTTCGGCCACCTCCACCAGACCCGCACCCTCAAGCAGGGAGACGCCGCCCTCACCTTCTACGCCCCCCATGCCCCGCCCGCCTGATCCAGCCCTTTCACCGCGCCAACATTCCCCCACACCATCCAGCCAGACCCCCCGGCAACCGCTTCCCCTCAGCCAACGCAGAGCGCGTCCCTTCGCTCTTATAGCTAGGGTGGTCTCTAACCCCCCTCCGAGGTTTGCCATGGGTTTCATCACACCGAACGACATCGAGAGCTTCCGTTCGCTCTACACCCTCCAGCTCCGCTATCTCCTCTCCGCGGAAAACCAGATCGTGGACGGCCTTGAGAGCATGATCAAGCACGCCTCCGACCAGCAGCTCAAGGACGCCTTCCAGTCCCACCGCCAGGAGACCGAGGTCCAGGCCCAGCGCCTCCAGCCGCTCATCCAGGAGATGAACGGTGACGTCGACGACAAAAAATGCGCCGTCACCGCCGCCCTCATCGTCTCCGCCGAAAACATCGTCTCCGAGTCCGAGCCCGGCCCCGTCCGCGATGCCGGCCTGCTCGCCAGCGCCCAGAAAGTCGAGCACTTCGAGATGGCCTCCTACGGCACCGCCCGCGACTGGGCCAACCAGCTCAACCTCCCCCGTCACGCCGAGATCCTCCAAAGGACCCTCGACGAGGAGAAGCACGCCAACAGCCTCCTGAACAGCATCGCCGAGCGCACCAACCGAGTCGCCGTTAACGCCTGATCCCGCAGGTCATCCAGCACGGAAAGAGGGCGGCCAACCAGCCGCCCTCATCTCTTCCCGCTACCGGAGTCCTAATCTAATTCGTGTAGTCCCGCACTTGACAGCCCGTCTCGGTCCACAAGCCGCCACACACCTCCCGCCGCAAACTCCCGCCGTCATCACCCACTTCCCCAAACCCCTGCCGTCATCTCGACCGAAGCCGAAGGCGAAGTGGAGAGACCCCTGTATTTCACTGTTGCCTGTCCGCCGTTGTCCCTCCGCCGTTGCCTGTTCTTAACGTATCGCCCGCGCCTCACCGCACATATCCCCCGCCCTCATGCGCCCCCGTCCGCAGATCCACCGTAAACGGCAATTCCTTATCCGTCCGCATCTCCCACCCCCACCCATGCATCACCCCGCCCTCGACCTCCCCCAGCCGCAATCCCTCCCAGCTCAGCCGACCCGTCTCCCACGCCATCCCGTCCCTCCCCCACGCCGCCAGTGTATGGAACCCCGCCATCACCAGCAGCCCCACCTCCGGCAGCTCCCGCAACCCCACCACCGGCCTCAGTTCCACATGCGTCGACACCTCCGGCCGCGCCGTCTCGATCACATACGCATACCCCCCCGCCACCGCGCACATCTCCTCCGCCCGCGGACACCCCCACACCCCCGTCGGCATCTCCCCGCTCCTGAAACCCAGCGCACAAGTCGCCAGAAAACTCCCGCCACCCTCCGGCCGCACCATCAGCTCCAGCGCCCCCCGCGCCATCGCATCCTCCTCCCCCCCCACCTCCCGCGGATACACATACCGCCGCGCCGGCGCAATCAGCGGAGCCCGCTCCAGCACCTCCGCCGTCCATCCCCGCCGAAATCCGGCGTTGTTGACCAAGCTCGCAGACTCCATCTTCAGAATTGTAGGACGCCTAGAGAAGGCGAGTACGCTGGCCGACAGCGTACGCACGCCAATTTCCGAGTTGCCCGTGACTGGCCCGGAGCCGGACGAATCGAGATCCTCCCAGTGCGCTCACAGCGTAACTCGTCGAGTTGAATCAACTGACAGGGCCACCCAGCTGCCAAGGCTTAACTAACCGTCCTCGCCAAGCGTGATCCCTGGTCCTTCTCGTATGGGCTCTATTTGCCCAGCGCTGGATTAGCGACGAACTTTGGCGTCTGTTTTTCGTCTGCGATGTCGAACAGCGTGAGGTAGCTGAGGCGTACGATCTTCAACATCTTTGTGAAGTCGATCTTGTCGACTGTGTCGGTGACGTGATGGTAGTCCGGGTGAAAGCCGGTAAAGAACCAGAGCGCCGGAACGTCATGCAAGATGAAGGGGAACTGGTCGGATCGAAAGAAGATGCCGAGAGCGGTGTCCCGCTCGAAGCGGTCGTCGAGGATCAGACCGATGTGCTCGTCTTCGCGTTGGACGGTGTGAAGGAAATCAGGCGAATACAGCGTACCGACGAGATTCAGACGGTTGGTGGTGTCAGCGGGTATTTCAATCACGCCCTCTGTCTGCGCGCTTGGCCTCTCGTCACGACCGATCATGTCGAAGTTCACCATCGCCCGGGTCGTGGCGAGCGGACGCACCGGATGCTGCGCCATGTAGTAAGAGCCCAGCAGACCACGCTCTTCTGACGCAAATACGACGAAAAGGATGGAGCGCTTCGGTTTAATGGGATTGGCCGCAAACGCATGGGCGAGTTCGACCACACCGACTGTGCCGGAGCCGTTATCGTCTGCGCCGTGCCAGATATCAAGATGGCGCCCGCCGTTCTGCTCTTCCACCTCCGATGCACCATTGTGATCGTGGTGGCCGCTGACGATCAGGGTCTCAGAGGCCAGAGCGGGGTCGCTGCCGGGCAACAGGCCCGCTACGTTGTACGTTGTGGCGGTGCGGGTGGAGCTGTTACGTGTCTGGATACGGAGTTGCACCCCGGCGATCTCGCGCGAGTGGGGCTGCAGGTCGCGGTCAATCGAGCTCTGCAGTTCTTTTGCGGTAGCGCCCGAGTTCTGCAGAAGCTCGTCCCCCACCACGGGCCGTATGGTCATCAGAGCTATGCCCACTTCATCGTTGTCGATGGCCTGGAGCGGAATTGGTGTCAGCCGCTTCGCTGTGACGCCCGCCAGGACGTTAGCAAGCCGCTTTGACGTCGGGACGTGTGTCGCGTTCGGTTCCGGCATTAAGAGGACGGCAATCGCACCATGTCTTTGCGCATTCAGAAGCTTGACGCGGCTGGTAGCGTATCGCGTGTTGCCGGTGCCGTTGAAGATTGACTTTGGATCATCCTCCTGCGGTTCGTGTTCCATCAGAAGAACGATCTTGCCTCGGGCATCGACGTTCGCATAATCGTCGTAGTTGAGCTCTGGGGCGGTGATTCCATAACCGACGTAGGCGAGGCTTCCGGAGACATCAACGTTTTTCCGGAATGCACAGCTGACTTCGGGCGCGTTCCACTGTTGCTGCGCCGTGTCCTTACGGGAGAGACTCAGCGAGGTTGCCGCGGGATCGGGTTTGTACTCAATCAGCGACACTGCCTGCAGAAACGATGGCTTGCCGGAGGCATCGGTGACTGCGGGTTGCAAGCCTGCCTTGGCGAACTCCGATACGACCCATTCGGCGGCAGCATCGTCGCCCGGCTGCAACGACATGCGGCCTGCGAGACCGTCGCCGGCGACAAATGTCAGATTGGAGCGTAGATCGCTCTCGCGGATCGCGCTGAACCCCGCCTGTAGGCGCGGCGCTACAGGCAGTTGCGCGGTGAGAGTGATGCTGAAAGCGGAGAGCAGGATCGAGAAAATCTGGAGCGCGCGCAGAAATGTTCTCATCGTTCTACTATGGCATGACTCCACCGAGTGGAATTACGTGGTTATGCTTGCTCTCTCTTGGCGGCCCAGTCGCTCCGATTGCGGGAAGCTGATCGCTCCACTTGAGGCGCCGGGGTGAGCAACCCGTTTCGCCGGCAAAGTCGGCTCATTAATTTCACGGATTCTCAGTTGTTGATAACAGCGGGATGCACTCAGCCAGCATCCACACTCTTTCCTTGCGCGTTCCGGTTGGTTTGGTCGGCCACTCGGAAGTTAAAAGCGAACGGATAAGCGAAGCCGGCTTTCAAGCCTCTAGAGCCCGCCCAATATCCTCCACCAAATCCTCCGCATCCTCACACCCTGCGCTCAACCGCACAAACCCCTCCTCGATCGCATCGTGCCCCCACCGCGCCCGCCGCTCGGCCGTCGTCGTCACCCCGCCAAAGCTCGTCGCATTCGTGATCAAGTCCGCGTGTTCCAAAAACCGCTCCGCAGCCTCCCGGTCGCGCAGCACAAAACTCACCACCGGCCCGAACTGCCGCATCTGCCGCGCCGCAACCCCATGCCCCGGGTGCCCCGGCAGCCCCGGATACATCACCCGCTCCACCTCCGCCCGCCCGCTCAGAAACTCCGCGATCCGCATCGCATTCGCGCAGCTCCGCTCCAGCCGCAGCGGCAGCGTCGGCAGCGATCGTCCCGCCAGCCAAGCCTCCATCGGCCCGGCAATGCTCCCCGTCAACGTCCGCCACCGCTCCAGCCCCGCATACAGGTCATCACCCTTCACCGCCACATGCCCCAGCAGCAGATCCCCATGCCCCGTCACCGACTTCGTATCCGACATCATCGAGAAGTCCGCCCCCAGCTCCAGCACCTTCTGCCCCAGCGGCGTCGCCGTCGTGTTGTCGCACGCCACCAGGCACCCCGCCGCATGCGCCCGCTCGCACAAAGCCCGCACATCGCAGATCTCCATCCCCGGGTTGCTCGGCGTCTCCAGCCACAGCAGCCGAGCCCCCTCCACCATCTCCCCCTGAGCTCCACCCGCGGTCGGGGCCAGTCGCACCTCGACCCCCATTCTCCCGAAGTACTCCTCTGCCAGCAGCCGCGCCGTGAAGTAAGCATTCGCTGGCAGCACCACCGCCTCCCCCGGCCGCAGCACCGACCCGAACACCGCCGTCACAGCTGCCATACCCGACCCAAACACCAGCGCCCGGGCGCTGTACCCCTCGCCCGACTCCATCATCCCCAGCGCCCGCTCCAGCGCCGTCCACGTCGGGTTATGCGAGCGCCCATAGCTGTAAGCCGCCTCGGCCGGATCCCCCGGCACATGAAACGGCGCCGCAAACACCGGCCCCCCATGCATCGCCTCCCCCGTCACCGCCGGCGTCAACATCGCCCGCACAACCCTGGTCGCCTCCCGCATACAACCTCTTCCCCCTGAAGCCAAGACCCACGATCCTACCAGCCCCTTTGCCGATTGCCTGTCCCCTCACTCCTGTGTTCCCGAGCGAAGTCGAGGGACCTCGTTCTCCGTTCCCCCTGCACATCGGCTGTCATCCCGACCGGAGCGCAGCGAAGTGGAGGGACCTGCTTCTCCATCGCCCCCGCGCAAATACCGTCAGCCTGAGCGAAGCCGATGGACGGGTGATAGGAGCGACGTGCTTGGGTGAGGAGAGCGAAGCGCAGCGCGCAGTCGAAGCACCCCTGTATTTGCCATTGCCGTTGCTGTTGCCTGCTCTTTTGCTTGTCATTCAGAAGCGAAGCGGAGAAACCTGCTGTTCGTTCCTTGCCCTAGCTGTTGCCATTACCGTTGCATTAGTGGTTGCCCCTGCCTGACACCAAAAAACCAGAATCACCCCCCAAAAGAACTGTCATCCTGAGCGAAGCGCGGCGCAGTCGAAGGACCTGCGTTTCCTTGCCTTCACCCTAACCCGCAGCCCGTCACAGCGCACAACACCACCGCAAGCTACCCACGAAAGTGCTCCCACCCACCCGCTTGGAGCCTCCGCCGCGACCCATCCGCCGCCAGCAGCCTCAACCCCCTCCGCCGCTCCACCACTTCCCCAATCCGCGTAACCGCCACCCCCGCCACGCGCCGCGGCACGGGCCACCGAGCCGTAAACAGCAGCTCATAGTCTTCCCCGCCATCGAGCGCCAGCCGCAACCCATCCCGCCCCGCCGCCAACCTGTGAACCGGCAACGCCGCCGCCCAAACCTCCGCCCCCACCCCCGACGCCTCGCACAGATGCCCAAGGTCCGTCGACAGCCCATCGCTCACATCGATGCAAGCCGTCGCCAGCCCTCTCCGCCGCAACGCTGCGCCCACCTTCAACCGAGGCTCCGGATAACTCTGTGGCTGCACTCCCGCCACCTCCTCCCGCCGAGCCCGTCGCCCCCGCCCCGCCCGCATCCACGCCAACTCCGCCGCCGATCCCCCTAGCGCCCCCGTCACGTAGATCCCATCGCCCACCCCGGCCCCCAACCGCCGCAGCGAAGATCCGCGAGGTGCCTGCCCCACCAGAACCACATCCGCCACTATCCCCCCCTCCGCCACCTCCCCCGTGTCCCCCCCCGCGAGCACCACGCCGGAACCATCCGCCAACCAGCGAAATCCATCCAGAAACCGCGTCAGCCACCGTCGTTCCGCACCTCTTTTCATGGTGCTGGACGGCAACCCCAACGACAGGAAAGCCGCCATCGGATCTGCCCCCATCGCCGCTATGTCGCTCAATCCACGTGCGATACACCGGTGCCCCGCCGACTCAGCCGAGTGCAGATCGCGCCGAAAATGCCTCCCCTCCAGCAACAGATCCGTCGTCACCACCACCTCCCACCACCCCCGTGGTCGCAGCAGGGCGCAATCATCTCCAATCCCAAGCTCCACCCCACCCCCGCGCGGTCGCGCAAACCCCTCTTGAATCTGCTGGATAAGCCCCAGCTCCGATCTGCTCCCAGACACGCCACGCATACGTCTCGCCAGCATACCCCCACCCTCTCCAGAGCCGCTTCAAGCCCAAAACTCCGCCCCAAAGTCATACGAAAGAAAGGTACTTCAGCTTGCACCTCAGGGTGCACTTTGTTAAACTCACAGAGTAAGCCCAAGAGGCAGAAGTACATTGCATGCCGCCAGTGCGACAGACGCATTCGCAATGATCCCGCTCTCCTCCGTGCCGCTCACGCTCGCTAGGCGGTCAATCCCGGGCTAAGGTCTCTGCTTGATCGGTAAGAAGCGTTACTACATCATGTTCGTCAGCCGCGACGCTGACGGCACGCTGAACAAGATTCCCGTCCCGCTCCACTACGCCTACCTGTTCGTAGGTGCTGCCGTTATCGGCCTGTTTACCATCACCGGTCTTGCCGGCTCCTACTCGCGCATGCTGATAAAGACCGCGCACTTCAACCAGCTTCGCCAAGATCACAACAACCTCCAGAAGGACTACGCGCACCTGGAGAAAGCAGCGCACGAGCGCGACGTGCAGGCCGCCAGCCTCGGCTCGCTCGCCAGCGAAGTCTCCGCGCTCTATGGCTTCACCGCCAACAAACTCGGAGCTCCGGTCGCCCAGGCTACGGGACGCGCATTCCACCATGGCAAGGCAGACCGTGCCGCCTCAGCTGGAACGGCCCCTCTTACGACGGAGCAGGCCTCTTTCTCGAATGACAGCTACTACAAGTCGCTCGACACCTTCTACACCCTTCGCACCACCGCGATGAACGGCCACGCCACCCGTTTCCTGCCGACCTCGCCCATCACCAGCATCACCGCAGGCGCCACCAGCCTCACCCGAATCCCCGGCGTTGGCAGCACCTTTGACGCCTCACTCGCCCCAACCCTGTGGCCCGTCCTCGGACCGATTACCTCTGGCTTCGGGCAACGAGAAGATCCCGTCCTCGGCACCGGGGACGGCGAGTTCCACAAAGGGATCGATATCTCTGCTCCCTTCGGAACCCCGATCCGTGCCACGGCGGATGGCGTCGTCCTCTCGGCCGGGATCGCCAACGGCTACGGACGCGAGGTTGTCCTCGATCATGGGCACGGCCTGAAGACTCTCTACGGCCATATGTCCGGCTTCAACGTGCTCGCTGGCCAGACTGTCTTCCGTGGACAGATCATCGGCTACGTCGGCCATAGCGGACGCACCACCGGCAATCACGTCCACTACGAGGTTAAAATCCGCGACACCTCCGTCAACCCCCACAAGTACCTCCAAACCACCCTCGCGGATCTCGGTGGTAAGGGAACACCAACCTCCTGACGCGCGCCCGCCTATAGTACAAAGCTCAGGGCCGCTTCCTAAGGCGGCCCTGAGCTTTTTATTTGCCTGATTTCATCTAACAGGCGTCACTACTCCTGATGTTTCAGCGGGGCTCCAGAGGGGCCTACCTGGACCTCCCCCTTCTTGGAGCCGCGCAGCGTTGCAGCCTCATAGGCCACCAGCTTCCCGCCCTTGGTAAGCGACTCGACCTTGGTGATCTTCGCTCCGTCAGCCCTCGCCGTCAGCCCCGCCTTCACGCCGTCGGGCAGAGAGTCCAACGCAACCTCCTCCTCAACCTCCTTCAACGTTCCATCCTCTGCAATCGAAATGTCGCGCGAGTGCCCGCCGACCATTGTCTCGGCCTCGTACATCTTCTTCCCATTCTCTCGCTCAGTAGCAAACCCCTTGATGGTTGCCCCTTTGGTTTCCCGGTCCACGGTCTTTGCCACAGCAGCAGGTAGCGCTGACCGATCGATCTTCTTTTCCTGAGCCGCAGCCGGCATAACCAGTGCGACAGCCGCACAGATCACGGTTCCACGTTGGATGTAAGTCATATGAGTGCTCCTTGGACGGGCATGCCCGCCTGAGATGACTCTCGCAGATCGCGATTAAGCACCCCTGAAGAGGAACTTAAGATCAGCTGAAGATGAGCCGTAAGCTGCGCGAGATATATTCCTCATCCCTGCTGCATCAGGTGCTCTAAACGCCAAAGGCCCAAAGGCACATTCGCCTTCGGGCCCGGCTCACTCGAACTGCAACTGCTACGGAGTTGTCGACCCGCCAAGCTGCCCCGCCGGCTTCTCAACCGCCGCCTTGTCTCCCACATAGCTCACGTGCCATACCGTCTTGGTTCCGTCATCCGTGACGAACAGCGATCCATCCTTCGCAACCGCGACACCCACCGGCCTGCCCCAGACATTTCCATCCGCGGTCACGAACCCCGTCAAAAAGTCTTCATACTCGCCCGTCGCCTGTCCGCCTTTCATCGGAACTCGAATCACCTCATAGCCCACGCGGTTCTTCTTGTTCCATGACCCATGCTCCGCCGCAAAGGCATCGCCCTTGTAGTCAGCAGGGAACTGGCTACCCTCATAAAACGTCATCTCAAGCGACGCCATATGCGGCTGCACCAGCACATCCGGCGTCATTACCTTCGACTTCAGCTCCGGATGCTTGCCGACATGGCGTGGGTCCTGGTGCCCGCCCATGTACCACCACGGCCAGCCGTAGAACCCGTCCTCCTTCACGCTCGTAATGTAGTCCGGGACCAGATTGTTGCCCAGGTTGTCGCGCTCGTTGGTCGAGCACCACAGCTGCCCCGTCACCGGGTTGATCGCCTCGCCCACGCAGTTCCGGATCCCGCTCGCGTACACCTTCACGAACTGGCCTTCCGGTGTATATTCAAGCACGTCCGCGCGGTGGAATTCCTTCGGGTTGTTATCCGTATCATCCACATTCGACCCCGATCCCACCGAAATAAACATCCGCTTCCCGTCGGCCGAGAACACCACGTCGCGCGTCCAGTGGCCGCCTCCACGCAGCTGCGCAAAGCCCGGCAGCTCCTTGATCACAACCTCCGCCGGTCCGCTCGCGTGGAGATCGCCGCTCTTGTATGGAAAGCGGACGACATTGATGGTGTTCGCCACATACACCCACTTCGGGTTCACCGCCGGGTAGAAGTTGATCCCGAACGGCAGCGACTTCCCGTTCGGATCCGACATCGTGGCGTACACCTCCTTCTGCTGCACCTTGCCATCGGACCCTACGCCGCGCATCACATAAATCTTATCGCCGTGTGAATCGGCTAGAAACAGATCGCCGTTCGGTGCCGTCCGGATCAGCCGCGGCTCGCGAAAGCCCTGCGCGTACATCTCCACCTTGAAGCCGGCCGGAGCCTGCGGCCACGCGCCCTCCGGACGCTCCACTACCGACGCTCCATTGTCGACCGATTCATCCTGCTTCGGCTCGGGCAGATCCGCCACCGTCACCTTGCGCCGCACGCCCGGCTTCTCCTGGGAGTAGTCGGTGAACGCAGCCTGCCCTGTAATCGTCGACGTCTTGTTCTGGGCCTGCGCCTGAGCGGCTGGCCTCACGGCTAGCGATACGCCCGCCACCGTTCCAGCAATCAGAAACGCCGCGGATACGCCTGCCGGAAGTCTCTTCCCTGTCTTTCTCATGGCTCTCACTCTCATCATCATCCTCACCACTCACCTGTAGTTCGCCAGCGCCGCTGCCGAAGCGTCCGCAGCTCCAGCGCCTTTGGAAATAGCTGTGTCAATAATAGAGATGCAGCTTGGACCCGTCGCAGCATTCCCAGTTTTGGTTTCAGCGCCGCGAAAGTCCCAGTTACGTTTCAGCGCTGCGAAATCTGATCGGCTCCGCTAAGCCGCTTCGCCAGCTCCATTGGGATCGTGGCCGTCAGCACCGCCCGGTCCCGCCGCTGATCCACCTTTAGGGAGTCCAGCGCCTTCCGCAACTCCGTATCCTCGACGGTTCGCGGCTGCGTTCCTTCAATCGATCGCACCACGCCAACCAGCCCCCCCAGCGTCTCGGTCGTCTTCGCGGCCTCGGCCTCGCTTGGGGCAATCTCCTCCACCCGGAGCCGCAGCGATCCCGCATAGCGAACGCTCGCCACAAAAGTGGTGTCCTCGGTGAGCGGCAACTCGAGGCCGAAGATCGTGATGTGCCCCCGCTCCGAGAACGGCAGACCCACATGTCCGATCGCCCACACGCTCGATAGCAGGGGCACATCCCTGTACCGCGCGTTCAGCAGAGAAGACCCCGCAAACGGCGAGGCCGCCGCCCGGTGCCGGTCCAGCATCGAGTGGATCTGCTCGGCCGTCGGCATATTCGAGGCAGCAAGGGTGTCGTACCCCAGCTGCGTCACCCTCAGCTGCCGCCCTGCCTTGCCCGGCTCCTCCTCCACAGCAACGGTGTACACCTCGTGACCCGCGTACACCTCGCGCGCGCTCGCCACCGATCGCAAGTACTCGGCCAGACGCCTGCCGTCGAAGTGCCCTTCAAATACCTCGGAGTACCCTACCGGTCCATTCGGACCCTTCGGATCCGCCATCCGGTGCAGCGCAAACGCGACCGAATCCAGATCGCGCTCGGGAACAATTCCGGTCGCATCAATAAACCTCTGGTACTCCGCGCTGTGCCTCACCGGTGTTCGGTCGAAGTTGGTCGCGACCCGCAGCGGCTTCACATTCCCATACACAATCGCGTCCGACTCCGGCAACAACCGCGCCACCTCCGGCGGAGCCTCCTTGCGCAGAAAAAGAGCGATCGCAAGCGCGGCGAAGATCCCAAGGATAGCTGCAAGAGAAAAGATCGTTCGTCGACGGCGGGAAGGAAGTAGCAGGGAAGAACCTCGCGGGCTGTGCCGTGCGTGTATCAGGTGTTCTTACTTATCCACCACGATCGCAAACGTATAAATCTTGCCCGCGAACGCAATACCGGGGATGCTGGCCGAACCCGGCGGCAGCACGCCAAACTCGCCCCCGCCAATATCCGCGGGAACCGTTAACGTAAAGATACGCGGAGCAGACCGCACCGGCTTGATAACCACCTGATCACGATCGGTGCCATCGTGCGAGTTGAACACACCACCCGTGGTCGCGCGGAACTCCCGGCTGTTCGGGTGCAGCCGAAACCGCAGCAGCTGATATTCGATCGCGTCCGTATTCGGCGGCGCCAGGATCACGAGCTCGTCGCCGGGCTTCAAGGTCAGTGGTGACTGCGCCCCCGACACCTCTCCGTTCCGGTCCTTCTTCACGACGTTGTACGTCAACGTGCTCTTTACCCAGCCGCCGGACTTGTAATGCACCAGCTCCGGAGAGACAGCAACCCAGCGCCCGTCCTTGTCCTTGTGGTACACCCCGTCCTCATCGATATCCGGCGAGAGCGGCGACACCGCGATCGAAGCTGGCCCCACCGCGTGCTCCGAAAGCCCCGAAGACCGGGCCATCATCGCCGAGATCACCGGCTGCGGGACCCCGGCCTCCTTGAGGGCAATCAGGTCGTCCGCGCTGGTGGCGTACCTCCCCGGCTGGGTTCGAATCGTCTGGCAGATCAGCGTCGCGTCCAGGCCGGCCTTGCTCATGCGCACCACGGCATCGTTATCCAGAACGGCCGCCTTCGCGGGGGCGGAGGAGAGGCTAAGCGGGCCATCGGCAAGGTTTTGTTGAGCGGAAACATGGGGCAAGGCAAGCAGCATCACAACCAGGGGAGCTAGGGTAGCTGGGCGCATCGTCATCTCGAGCCTCCGGACCGCGCGAACTTCCGGCACAAGTGCCGTCATCGTAGCACGCGATCATCTGCCGGGGCATGGACAACTTCACCGGCATCAGCTCCGCCGGACGCGTCCTCGCAACCGTCACCTGAAGAGACGATCTCGCGGCCGAAAGAGCTCACGTCTCTGCGACTTAAGTGGCTCATTGCCGCGACCTCACCTCCATGCTAAAGTAGGGCCTGCGGCGCACCCTACGCAGGCCCATCCGCGCGTCTGCGGACGCCTGAAAAAGGGGGGCGGCACAAGCACCGTCAGGGCTGGCGTAGCTCAGCTGGTAGAGCATCTGATTTGTAATCAGAGGGTCGGGGGTTCAAATCCCTTCGTCAGCTCCAGTTCCTCGCAGGCTTGGGTCCAAACCGCAACGCAGGGAAGTTGGATTTGGTTGAAACTGACTGACGACCTCCGTCGCCGGCCGCCGATCGCTTCTTCAAGGCATTACGGCAACCCTGTTTACAGGTGAGCGCGCGTCTTGAAATGCCGTTGGCAGCCCGCCAGGTAAATCGTCGCGCAGCATGGGCACAGGTGGCCGAGCGGTTAATGGCAGCAGACTGTAAATCTGCCGTTCTTTGGAACTACGGAGGTTCGAATCCTCCCCTGTGCACCACTCCAATCCCGGCATCCATCCGGCGTGCGAATCACCTGCAGCTACTGCGAATCGCCTTTAGGTGGTGTGAATCGTCTCCAGGTGGTCGAATCGCCTCAGTAGGTGTGAAGCATGGATCTCAGCCCGGCCGGCAGCGGACGTCTGCTCATCTCGCTCGCCGTCCTTGCTCTCCTCGCCGCCCTCGCCTGGCTCACGATGGAGCCCGGCAGGTATCGCGCACTTACCTTCGTGCTGCTCGGTTTTTTTGCCTTTCGGATTGCGCTTGCACGTCTGCGTTCACGATAGGATAGAGAGGTTTGGTTGTACATAGGCTGGCGTAGCTCAGTGGTAGAGCACTCCCTTGGTAAGGGAGAGGTCGAGAGTTCAAGCCTCTCCGTCAGCTCCAGATTTCAAGCTGTCTGCTTTTAGCCTCTGGCTTTTAGCCAGGTTTGGCGCAGCTAGAGTAAAGGCGAGCAGCAAAGGCTAGAAGCAAAAATCTAGCAGCTTGCCTCATGCGGGAGTAACTCAGTGGTAGAGTCACAGCCTTCCAAGCTGTTGGTCGCGGGTCCGATTCCCGTCTCCCGCTCCAAAAATCGCGGTAGTTGGCCCAGGTGGATTCCCGCTTGGCAGAAAATGTGAGTTGGGCACCATGTATCAGCAGGCAGCCATCCCGATCGTCGATCCCAACGCCTTTGCTGCCGTTCGCGAAGCCGTTGCCGCCTCCTTCTCCTCCGCCCGCGTCACAGGCTTCCTGGAGTCGCTGGATCGATCCTCCCTTCGCATCCGCGACTTCGAACTGGTGCTCCACAAAGGCCTTCTGGGATCTCCCATGGCCAGCGAATACGCCCATCTCCCAGCCAGCGATCAGGGACAGATCCGCGAACTCTACCTCGCCTCCCTCGAGCGGGTCGCACCCGAGCTTCGCAACCGCTTTTTCAAGCTCTACGCCTACTACTGAGAGCGGCTTCCAACAGCAAAACGACACAGTTTTAGATCACCCGCCGGTACATCCGGCTAATCAGGAGACAGATCATGGGCAAGGAAAAGTTTGATCGGAGCAAGCCGCACGTCAACATTGGGACGATTGGTCATATTGATCATGGCAAGACGACGTTGACGGCAGCGATCACGAAGGTATTGTCGAAGCA
>JAABVA010000283.1_pt1 | contig 66534 bp, 60 predicted proteins | sample 5560331 | NCBI WGS metagenome assembly JAABVA01 (sample SAMN12812661, study PRJNA571458) | rock metagenome | isolation source: Antarctica rocks | place: Antarctica: Victoria Land, Mt New Zealand sud | collected 2016-01-07
GTAAGAACCATTTCCATATTTCCAAAAAATAATTTTTATTTATCTTTATCAGTGGTTCCGGTGGCCGCACCAGCGTTTCCGCGCCACCCCCCACCCGTTTCCTGCCCCTTTATCACCAGCCCCCCCCTCGCGGAAGCGGACGCAAAAATAAAAAAATATCAACAACCAACAAAAAGACCCCAAGAAAAAACATCATTGAATGGATAACTTGAAGATTGTTAAGTAGAAAAAATAGGATAAGAACTGCATACTTCTTTTATCACTATAAAATTGGTGCCTACCTTAAGACTTTTATTATGATAAACTCAATAATATAAAAAATACCTTATAAAGAAGCATAACTTTTATCAATTGATACACCATTATTATACCACTATAACCATTTAAATCGTTAACAAATGTTAAATTTTTTAATCCTTATATATGTTCAATGTAACATTGCTTGTAAATACATTGACTCATCTACATTAAAAAATTATCTTTGCAGCATGTTTAAAAACTGTTATTTGTTCAAGCTATTCACTTTATTATTGATATTAAGCATTAGTTTCTTTGGTTGTAAAAGTAAATTCGAGAAGCTAAAAGCGAGCAACGATTACCAAAAAAAATATCAGGAAGGTGTTAAATACTATAATAAAAAAGATTATTCGCGTGCTTTGGCTTTATTTGATGATTTGGTACAACGATACCGAGGGCGTGAAGGAGCAGAAATTTTATTTTACGATTATGCTTATGCAAATTATTTTTTGAAAGATTATACTTCTGCAGGTTATCACTTTAAAAACTTTGCGGATACTTATCCAAATAGTACACGAACAGAAGAATGCCGCTACATGTCTGCTTATTGTTCTTATTTGGAATCTCCGAATTCAACTTTAGATCAAACCAATACATTGTTGTCTATTGATAAGCTCCAGTTATTTATCAATCTTTATCCAAAGAGCCAGCGTGTAGCCGAAGCAAGTAAATTGATCCAAAGCCTGCGCGACCGTTTAGAAGTAAAATCTTATGCCAATGCCAAATTATATTTAACTATCGGTGATTATAAATCGGCTGTTATTGCTTTTAGAAATTCAATGCGTGATTTCCCGGATACCAAGTATGCCGAGGAAATGGAGTTTCTAACCATACAAGCACAATATTTGTATGCTAAAAATAGCAAGGAAGAGAAACAGCAAGACCGTTTTGAAGAAGGCATAACAGCTTATAAAGAGTTTCAGGAAAAATATCCTTCCAGTCAATATTTAAAGCAGTCAGAAGCTATTAACCGTCAGTGTGAATCTGGCATACAAAGCGTTAAAAAATATTTTGCCAATATTGTTAATCAGGAAAAAGAATATAAAAAACAGCTGAACCAGGAAAAAAGCAGACAAGCACAAGCAACAGATATTAAAACCCCATAAATAAAATGAGCAATACAAAACCCACTTTAGCCAGCAGTACCATCACACGCGATTTGCGCGATCTGGATAAAACAACAGACAATATATATGAGTCAATCGTTGTGATGTCTAAAAGGGCAAACCAGATTTCCAACAACATTAAAGAAGAGCTGAGCCAGAAATTATCTGAATTTACTTCTTCTAACGATAACCTGGAGGAAGTTTTTGAAAACCGCGAGCAGATTGAGATCAGCAAGCATTACGAAAAAATGCCTAAACCTTCTTTAATCGCAGTCCAGGAATTTTTGGAAGGTAAAATTTACTACCGGAACCCATCTAAAGAACAACAATAATTACCAAAAACTAAAAAATCAAAAGCTCTCCCCAAACCAAGGAGAGCTTTTTTTTATAGGTAAAAAAACTACTTTTGAACATGCTGAACGGTAAAAAAATTTTGTTGGGCGTTTGCGGAAGTATTGCAAGTTATAAATCTGCTTTTTTAATCCGTTTGCTGGTTGAAGCTGGTGCGACTGTACAGGTAATTATGACGAAAGAAGCGACCAATTTCATCACACCGCTTACACTTGCCACACTTTCTAAAAATCCTGTTTTGGTGGAATACTATAAACCCGAAACCGGTGAATGGAACAATCATGTGGATTTGGGTTTATGGGCTGATCTGATGCTTATCGCTCCGGTTACAGCAAATACTTTAGCTAAAATGGTAATTGGTTTATGCGATAATTTGCTAACAACAACTTACTTGTCTGCAAAATGCCCTGTTTATTTTGCCCCTGCAATGGATTTGGATATGTGGAAACATTCTTCCACACAAAACAATATCCTGAAGTTGCTGGATTATAAAAATGTGTTGATCAAACCAGCTTATGGCGAACTGGCAAGTGGTTTGGTTGGCGAAGGCCGCATGGCAGAACCAAAAGAGATAGTCGGTTTTTTAAAGCAAGATTTAGGCAGAATGCTTCTTTTAGCAGGTAAAAAAGTATTGGTTACGGCCGGGCCAACTTTTGAAGCGATCGACCCTGTGCGTTTTATCGGGAATCATTCTTCCGGGAAAATGGGTTTTAAACTGGCCGATGAACTGGCCAATCTCGGTGCAGAAGTTACGCTGATTGCCGGCCCTTCCCAGCAGGATACCCAAAATAAAAGCATCAAACGCATCAATATTACTTCTGCGGAAGAAATGTTGCAGCAATGTTTAACTTATTTTCCCGATGCCCGTATTTGTATCATGAATGCTGCAGTGGCTGATTTTACGCCAACAGTTGTAGCAAATCAGAAAATAAAAAAGCAGGACAGCAGTTTAACAATAGCATTAAAACCAACCGTAGATATTTTGCAAACTTTAGGTGCACAAAAGAAGCATGACCAGATCTTGGTAGGATTTGCATTAGAAACAACCAATGGCGAACAGTATGCTTTGGATAAATTGAAGCGAAAAAACCTCGATCTGATCGTGTTGAATTCCTTGGCTAATGCAGGTGCGGGATTTAAAACCGATACCAATAAAGTAACGATGATTGATAAAAACCTGCAAAAAACAGAAATTGAACTGAAAAGTAAGGCTGAAGTTGCTGCCGATATCTGCCAAAAAATTATTGAATTAATCAAAAAATGAAATCAACCGGTTTACTTTTTCTATTGATTTTTGCTTCGGCAATTGCCCGTTCACAAGATTTAAATGCACGCGTACAAGTGCTTTCCCCAAAAATCCAAACCACCAACAGAAGGGTTTTTGTGGCATTGGAAACCACCATCAAAGATTTTTTGAACGGAAGAAAATGGAGTGCCGACCAGATTGCACCGGCGGAAAGAATTGATTGCAACTTTGTGCTCAACATTACGCAGTGGGACGGCGCAAGTTCTTTTAGCGCAGAAGTGCAAGTGCAGTCCAGCAGGCCGGTTTTTGGTTCTAATTTCAATTCTACTTTGTTAAACATCAACGATAAGGATTTTGATTTTACTTATACAGAAGGTCAAATCATGGATCTTAATGACCAGCTTTTTCAAAGTAATTTAAGCTCATTTTTTGCTTTTTATGCTTATGTTATTGTCGGCTTGGATTACGATTCATTCTCCAAACGCGGCGGAAGCCCTTATTTTGATCATGCCCAATATATTGTAAATGCAGCCCAAACTTCTGCATACAAAGGCTGGAAAGCTTTTGATAACAACCACGACCGCTATTGGCTGATCGAAAACCTGAACAATACAATCTACACTAATCTTCGCGATTTTAGCTACACTTATCATCGTTTAGGTTTGGATGTGATGGCTTCCAATGCCGATCAGGGTTTAAAAGTAATTACAACGGCCTTGCCCTCTATTGCCCAGATCGACCGGCAAAGGACCGGTGCTTTTTTGCCTCAGGTTTTTTTTACGGCAAAAAGCGATGAGCTCCTACAGGTTTTGAGCAAAGCAAACCCGCAAGAAAGAGAGCAGGCTTATCAAACTTTAACTACCGCCGATCCTTCCAACGGAACTAAGTACCAAACTTTGGAGAAAAACTAATCTTTTTAGTCTTGCTAAAGCTGAATCCGTAATTTTGTTTTTTAAATTTAGAGTTATGCTGAGTAGGTTGACAATTAACAATTATGCGCTGATTGATAACCTAGATATCGAATTGGATGCCGGTTTAAATATTATTACCGGCGAAACCGGCGCGGGAAAATCAATTATCCTGGGCGCACTTTCGTTGATTTTAGGTCAGCGGGCAGAAAGCAAATACTTCTTTAACCAGCAAAAAAAGTGTGTGATCGAAGGTATGTTTCGGATTGAAGGCTTTCACCTGAAAAAATATTTTGAAGAAAACGACCTGGATTATGAAGCAGAAACAGTTTTACGCCGGGAAATAAGTGCTGATGGCAAATCGCGTGCTTTTGTAAACGATACGCCTGTCAACCTCAATGCTTTAAAACAGCTTGGCGAAAAACTAATCGACATCCATTCACAGCACGCAACCGTTGAAATCAATGATCCGGGCTTTCAATTATTAGTGGTCGATTCCATTACCAATCACCCCGAATTATTGGATAAATACCGCAATGCTTTTTTTACCTATAAAAAATCAGCAACCCAATTACAGCATTTGATCGAGGAAAGCGAGAAAGCAAAAAGCGAGGAAGATTATCTGCAATTTCAATTTGACGAACTGGAAAAAGCTAATTTGATTGAAGATGAGCAGGAACAATTGGAACAGGAATTATACGCTTTGAACAATGCGGAAGCAATAAAGCGCAGTTTATTAAGCGCAAATTATTTGCTGCAGGAAAGCGAAACGGCTGCTCTAAATCAATTTAAAGAATCGTTGCAACTGTTGACTGCTTTAAAAAAATACAATTTGAAAGCCGGGGAATTAGCGCAACGTTTAAACAGCATCAACATCGAACTAAAAGATATTGTTGCCGAAATTGGAGATATGGAGCAGGCAACGCAAGTGGATGAAGCCCGGACAGTAAAAATCAGCGACCGACTTGCACTAATTTTTAGCTTGCAAAAGAAGCATCGCGTTACCGGGAATCCAGAATTGTTACAGATTCAGGCAGACCTGTCCGATAAGTTAAACTATATTCAAACTGATGGTGAAGCGATAGAAAATTTGCAAAAACAGCTCAAAAAACAAAAAGCTGAGTTGCAAAAAATGGCTGAACAGTTGTCCGCCAGCAGGCAAAAAGCTATTCCGGAGATTGAAAAACAAATTTTAAAAACGCTCGCTGAAGTTGATATGGGCCAGGCAGTTTTGAAGATTGAAAATAATATAGCGGTAAAAGAAGCATTTGACAAGAATGGTTTGGATCATATTAAATTCCTCTTCTCTGCCAACAAAGGACATCAGACAGCAGAGATGAGCAAAGTAGCTTCGGGCGGAGAACTTTCCCGGATGATGCTAAGTATTAAGTCGCTAATTTCCCGTTACACTGCTTTGCCAACTATTATTTTTGATGAGATTGATACTGGCGTTTCCGGCGAGGTGGCAAATAAAGTAGGCTTAGTGATGGAACAATTATCGCAGTTTTTGCAGGTGGTTACGATAACGCATTTACCTCAGATTGCCAGTAAAGGCCAATCCCATTTTTTAGTTTATAAAAATGATACGGGCAAAATCCCTTCCACCAAAATCAAAAAACTAAGCGAAGAAGAACGCGTACTGGAAATTGCCAAAATATTAAGCGGCAGCAAACCGGGTGAGAGTGCTTTGCAAAATGCGAGGGAGTTACTGAATAATTAACGCAAATACTTTCTTCTTAAAACTAATAGGATGTTTAAATTTTATTCGGTTTATTGTCTATGCTTCTTTTATAAGTAACAGAATGCAAACACAAAATTTATATGCCTAAAAGAAGCATCATAAATTTTATTCTGTTTATTGTCCATGCTTCTTTTACCACATAAAATTATTGGTTTCTTCTAATTTTTGTATTTTTTTAATATAGAATAAAGGATTTATAGGTATAAAAGAAGCAGTAGAAATTTAAACAGGCTCTAACCGATAAATAATTCTATTTTTAGCACAAAGAAAAATCAAATGGCATATAATTTATTACAAGGTAAAAAAGGTATCATTTTTGGTGCTTTGGATGAAAAATCAATTGCCTGGAAAACGGCATTGCGCTGTGTGGAAGAAGGTGCACAAATAGTGCTGACCAATGCGCCGATTGCTTTGCGCATGGGCGAAATCAATAAACTGGCTGAAGCTTGCGACGCGCCGGTAATTCCTGCGGATGTTACGGTTACTGCTGATATAGAAAACCTTTTTGAAGGCACAAAAGAACATTTTGGTGGTGGGGTAGATTTTATTTTGCACTCAATTGGCATGAGTTTGAATGTTCGTAAGAATATTCCTTACACCAACTCCAACTATGATTTCATGCATAAAACGATAGATATTTCTGCCATGTCTTTGCATCGTATTTTGCAAGTTGCCATGAAACAGGACATGATTAACGAGTGGGGATCTGTTGTAGCTTTAACCTATATTGCAGCACAACGTATTTTTCCGGGTTATGATGAAATGGCCGATACCAAAGCCATGCTTGAAAGTATTGCGCGCAATTTCGGTTATCAATATGGGGTGAAAAAACATGTTCGGATCAATACCATCAGCCAGTCTCCTACCCGCACAACTGCTGGCGGCGGCATCAAAGGTTTTAATGGTTTTATTGATTTTGCTGAAAAAATGTCGCCGCTTGGTAATGCTGATGCAGATCAGTGCGCAGATTATACGGTAACTCTTTTTTCTGATCTGACTAAAATGGTGACCATGCAAAATTTATTTCACGATGGCGGATTTTCTAATGTTGGCGTTACGCAACCCGTAATTGACCAAATGGAAAAACAGTAATACTTCTTTTATGGCATAAAAAAAGTCCCGGTAGCAAAACTACCGGGACTTTTTGTTGAAGTCTATTTCTGGTTATTCGCCTGTTTGTTCTTCTTCAGGTGTTGTTGTATTAATTTCTGCAGCTTTTGCATTAATAGTGATCTGTTTGGTTTCCTGATCAAAATCAACTTCCATCAAAGTACCTTCAGACAGTCCACCTTTCAGGATTTCTTCTGCAATCGGATCTTCCAAATATTTTTGGATAGCCCTTTTTAACGGCCTTGCCCCGAATTGAGAATCATAACCTTTTTCTGCAATAAATTCTTTGGCTGCAAGGGTTAACTTTACTTCAAAACCTAAACTATGAACCCGTCCAAATAATGCGTTTAATTCGATGTCAATAATTTTAAAGATTTCTTCTTTACCTAAACTGTTGAACACAATTACATCATCGATACGGTTTAAAAACTCTGGTGCAAAAGCACGTTTCAAAGCATTTTCAATCACACCTCTTGAATGTGCATCAGCCTGATCAACTTTGGCAGCAGTTGTAAAACCAACACCCTGACCGAAATCTTTCAACTGGCGCGCTCCAATGTTGGAAGTCATAATTACAATTGCATTTCTGAAATCAACTTTACGGCCTAAAGAATCCGTTAATTGTCCTTCATCTAATACTTGTAACAAAATGTTAAATACGTCCGGATGGGCTTTTTCAATCTCGTCCAACAAAATTACTGAATATGGTTTGCGGCGTACTTTTTCGGTCAATTGTCCGCCTTCTTCATAACCCACATATCCCGGAGGCGCACCAACTAAACGGGAAACTGCAAATTTCTCCATGTACTCGCTCATGTCGATTTGGATCAAAGCGTCTTCTGTATCAAACATGAAACGGGCAAGTTCTTTTGCCAATTCAGTTTTACCAACACCCGTTGGGCCAAGGAATATAAATGAACCAATTGGTTTTTTGGGATCTTTCAATCCGGCACGTGTACGTTGTATCGCTTTGGTCAGCTTCTTGATCGCATCGTCCTGGCCAATAATTTTGTCTGCAATTTTATCAGACATGTTCAGCAATTTCTGGCTATCGGCCTGTCCAACACGCTGAACCGGAATCCCAGTCATCATTGATACAACCTCTGCAACATTATCCTCAGTTACCGTATAGCGTTTAGATTTTGTTTCTGCTTCCCATGCTGCTTTTGCCTGCTCCAGTTCTTCCAGCAAATGCTTTTCTGTATCGCGCAATTTTGCAGCTTCTTCATATTTTTGGCTACGGACTACTTTATTCTTTTCTAGCTTAATTTGCTCGATCTTTTGCTCAATATCCAAAATATTTTGCGGAACATGAATATTGGTTAGATGGACACGAGAGCCGGATTCATCCAGAGCATCTATTGCTTTGTCCGGTAAAAAGCGGTCTGTAATATAACGTGAAGTCAAAGAAACGCAGGCTAAAATTGCTTCATCTGTATAAGTAACTCCGTGATGCTCCTCGTATTTGTCTTTTATTCGTGTTAAAATCTCAATTGTTTCATCTGGCGTGGCCGGCTCAACCATTACTTTTTGAAAACGACGGTCTAAAGCACCATCCTTTTCAATGTACTGGCGATATTCGTCTAAAGTTGTGGCACCAATACATTGGATTTCCCCACGGGCCAAAGCCGGTTTAAACATATTGGAAGCATCCAGCGAACCGGAAGCACCACCAGCACCAACAATGGTATGGATTTCATCAATAAATAAAATCACATCAGGGGATTTTTCCAGCTCGTTCATCACCGCTTTCATCCGTTCCTCAAACTGTCCGCGGTATTTTGTCCCGGCAACCAACGAAGCCAAATCCAAAGTAACCACACGTTTATTAAACAACACACGGGAAACTTTACGCTGTACAATCCGCAAGGCTAAACCTTCTGCGATGGCAGATTTACCAACGCCCGGTTCACCGATTAAAATCGGGTTGTTCTTTTTTCTACGTGATAAAATCTGTGATACACGCTCAATTTCTTTTTCCCTGCCTACAATCGGATCCAGTTTTCCGTCTTCGGCTGCTTTGGTTAAATCACGGCCGAAATTATCTAATACCGGTGTTTTTGATTTGATGTCTGACACTTTTTTAGGTTGACTAAAGGATTCTTCATCACGGAAATCATCATCTCCTCCGGTTGATGACCCGGGCAGTTCGTCGGTAACATCATGTTTACCTGATTCTACTTCAGCTTTAAACAATTCATAATTCACATTACACTGCGCTAAAATTTGGGAAGCGATATTGTCTTCATCCCTTAAAATAGACAGCAAGAGATGCTCTGTCCCGATCAAATCGCTTTTGAATATTTTGGCTTCCAAGTAAGTGATTTTCAATACTTTTTCTGCCTGTTTCGTTAACGGGATACTACCAATGTTTACTGTTGTGCCGGTAGTCCCTTTAACAGCATCTTCTACAGAACGCCTCAACCGCGCTGTATCAACACGTAATCCTTTCAATAATTTTATCGCAACGCCATCTCCATCACGAATTAATCCTAACAACAAATGCTCTGTTCCGATATAATCATGCCCGAGACGCAAGGCCTCCTCTCTGCTATAAGAAATAACATCTTTTACACGAGGCGAAAATTTAGCTTCCATAATATATTTTTCAAATAAAGGAAAACACTAATCTATAAATAAGTTTATTAAATACGAACAGAGAAGGGTTTCCGGTATAAATTTATCAACAATTACGCCATTAAGTAACAATCATTACAACAAAAATCTAATATATCCATTTTTACTGCTTTGTGGCTACTTTAGCATGGTAAAAATATTAAAGCAGAAATAATGGCAGACGAGAAAATTATATTTTCTATGGCGGGTGTAAACAAAATTTATCCGCCGCAAAAACAGGTTTTAAAGAACATTTACCTAAGCTTCTTTTATGGGGCAAAAATTGGGGTGATCGGTTTAAACGGTTCCGGAAAATCTTCTGTGTTGAAAATCATCGCCGGGTTGGATAAAGCTTACCAGGGAGATGTGGTTTTTTCGCCCGGATATTCAGTTGGTCATCTCGCACAAGAGCCCGAATTAGATGCCACAAAAACAGTAAAAGAGGTTGTGGAAGAAGGCGTTGCAGCAACTATTGCTATTCTAAAAGAATACGAAGACATCAATGAAAAATTTGGTTTGCCCGAAGTGTATGAAGATGCGGATGAGATGGACAAACTGCTGGCGCGCCAAGGGGAACTACAGGATAAAATTGATGCGACCAATGCCTGGGAATTAGACGTACAATTAGAGCGGGCCATGGATGCTTTGCGCTGCCCGGAACCGGAAACAAAGATTGCCACATTGTCAGGCGGGGAACGTCGCCGGGTTGCTTTATGCAGATTATTGTTGCAGGAACCGAATGTTTTGTTGCTGGACGAGCCTACAAACCATTTGGATGCCGAATCAATTGACTGGTTGGAACAGCACTTAAAACAGTACAAAGGAACAGTGATTGCCGTAACGCATGACCGTTATTTCCTGGATAACGTGGCCGGTTGGATTTTAGAATTAGATCGTGGGGAAGGCATTCCGTGGAAAGGGAATTATTCTTCCTGGCTGGAGCAAAAATCAAAACGTCTTTTGCAGGAAGAAAAAACGGAAAGCAAACGCCAGAAAACGTTGGAGCGCGAACTGGAATGGGTTCGGATGGGGCCAAAAGGCCGTCATGCCAAAGGCAAAGCGCGGCTTTCTAATTATGATAAATTAGCTTCCGAAGAAACCAAAGAACGCGAAGAAAGACTGGAACTGTTTATTCCGCCAGGTCCGCGTTTAGGCAACGTGGTGATCGAAGCCAATAACGTAACCAAAGCTTTTGGCGATAAAATTTTATTTGATAACTTGAGTTTTTCACTTCCTCCAGCCGGAATTGTTGGCATCATCGGCCCAAATGGTGCAGGGAAAACTACTTTGTTCCGTTTAATTACCGGCCAGGATGAAGCTGATGCCGGGACTTTTCGCGTAGGCGAAACCGTAGCTTTAGGTTACGTTGATCAAATGCACGATGACCTTGATCCGGGTAAATCGGTTTGGGAAAACATTACGGGTGGACAGGAAACGATTTTGCTCGGTAATCGTCCGGTTAATTCTCGTGCTTATGTTTCTAAATTTAATTTCAACGGAGGCGATCAGCAGAAAAAAGTCGGCGTACTTTCTGGAGGCGAACGCAACCGGGTGCATTTGGCCGTCAACTTAAAAAAAGGTTCCAACGTTTTATTGCTGGATGAGCCGACAAACGATATCGACGTAAATACTTTACGCACTTTAGAAGAAGCTTTAGAAAACTTTGGCGGTTGTGCGGTTATCATTTCCCACGACCGCTGGTTTTTAGATCGGGTTTGTACACATATTTTGGCTTTTGAAGGAAACTCGCAGGTTTACTTTTTTGAAGGAAATTATTCTGATTACGAAGAAAACCGAAAGAAACGTTTGGGTGATGTAGCTCCGAAACGGATTCGGTATAAGAAATTGGTTGGATAGTTGGATGCTTCTTTTATCGGGTAAAACTTGGTAACCGTATTTGCTGAAAGTGGCAGTATTGACTTTTCTTATTTTACAAATTTATTTTTCGTTAGTAAAAGAAACATTGATTAATACTTATCTTTCAGTTATATTATAGATGTAAACCTAAAAGCTTAAATGATCGACTTAAACCATAGGCGACAGTAAGTTTTTTAATAATTGAACAACGCAATATGATACAAACAATAGTAACTCCAGAAAAAACAAACTTTGATATGGCCGTATCCCTGCCGGTCGATTACGTGGGCAAGCAAGTTCACGTACTTTTTTATATTGATGACGAAGTAAAAAAAACTACAGCCTCCATTTTACCTACAAAAAAACCTTCTGATTTTTTCGGTACACTTAGTATGGAAGAAGGCGAAAAGATGCAAGAATATTTAACCCAAAGCCGTAACGAATGGGAAAGAAATTCCTGATTGACACCAATACGCTTATTGATGCGCAAATGAAAAAATTGCCGGAAAAGGGATTGCAGTTTTTAACGAATATTATTAATGAGAACTTTACTATATCTTTTATAACCTATATCGAATTTTTAGGTTACAAGTACACTACCCAAGCTACGGAAGAGTTTATAGCTTTAGCAAATGTGATTGAAATAAACAAAAGCATTATTGATACTTGTATAGCTTTGCGTAAAGCCCAAACGATTAAACTGCCTGATGCTGTTATTGCGGCTACGGCTTTGAGTTTAGATTGTGTACTTGTTACCAATAATGAAAAAGATTTTATTACAATTAAAGATCTGGAAATAATTAATCTTCATAGATTTTAAAATAACAAAACAAGATTTATGGTATTTTTTGTTCTTTTTATTTTTTTAGAATTACAAATTTAGATCAATAAGATTACGAAGAAAACCGCAAGAAACGTTTAGGCGATGTGGCACCGAAACGGATTCGGTATAAAAAGCTTGTTGGGTAATTTTGATGCTTCTTTTATCGGGTAAAAAGCTCAGGAGGCTTTCTCTGGAGTTTTTTTAAAAGGCCAAATAGGTCTAATTTTATCAAAGAATAAATCGTAAATTGGTTAAAGTTCAATCCTATGAAAAACTTTTTTATAACCCTTTTTTATTTTGTAACTTTTGTATCAACTTCAATGGCACAAACAGCTAAAGTAAATTTCACAATAGCTAACACTCCATTCAAGAAAGTAAATGTTCGGTTTCACGATCCGCCTTTAAATTATAATTATTTTAAAAATCCTGCATTTTCCATAATTTTAGACAACAATGGGTCAGCTTCTTATACCTTTCCTATCACTGAACCCCGCTTTGTAAGTTTTTTTTACAATACTGATCAAATAGGAAACTTTAAAAAAACTTTTGAATTATACTTATCACCAGGAGACGATCTGGTTGTAAAAGCTGATGTTAAACAAGAAAATAATGTTTTAGAAGTTACAGGAAAAGGCAGTAATAATAATCAGCCTATGCTCTCAGGTATCAAAGAACAAAATTTACGTATTTTTTATAATGATACATCACCATCTCGCTTTATAACGGCTATTAACAAAGAAGCTGCGTTACGTATAAATATTTTTGAGAAATATAAAAACCTTTATAAACCTGATTCTCTATTTTTAAAGGATTGGGAAGCGAATCAGAAATATTATGTTGCAGAGAAATATTATTCTTTTAAAGAAGATAATAAGTTTTACATATCCAAATCTTATAAAAACAATTATATTAAATGGCAACATGTTCAAGATAGTCTTTTTACAATCAAAAATCTGAATAATGATAAAGCCTTAAACGCTTATAATTATTGTTTACTTATTCATGATTTTCTGTTACATGAGAAAGAAGCTTTATGGGATTTAAAAGAAACTAACCCGGGAAAGTTCTATAAAGAATGGTATAACTCAGTTTCAGATGGAGAAATATCTTTTAAAAACGATCGAAAAAATTTGTTAAAAGAGAAAATTATAAACAAATTTTTTAGTGGTAAGTCAGCCGAATATTTATACGCTGTATTATTTAATGAAGCTATAAATGAAGCCAATCATGAAAATTTAAAGCCAATTTTTGAAAGATTTAAAAACCAATATCCAAATAGTAAATATATAGCTTGGTTTGAACCAACAATTAATTCTACAGTAGAAAAGCAAAAACAATTGATAAACGAAAAAATGATTTTTGCCTACAATAACGGGGTAAATATTAACAGTTTTCAAAAAGTTTTACAACTGACAAAAGGGAAAACAGTATTGATTGATATGTGGGGAACATGGTGTAGCCCGTGCCTCCAGGAGATTGAGAAAAATAGCCAGGTTATTAAAGAGCGATTTCAAGGTAAAGGATTAGACTATTTTTACATTGCTAATTTCGATTTAAAAAACGAAAAGAAATGGAAAGAGCTAATCGCCTACTTTCATTTAGAAGGCACTCATATTTTAGCTAATGAACAACTTAGCAAGGATATTATGGACAAAGTAAAAGGAACAGGCTATCCAACTTACATTTTAATAAAAAAAGATGGTTCATATGAATTATCAAAAGCCGGTTATCCGATGGATAGAGAAATACTTATTAAACAATTAGAAAAAGCAATTACTCAATAAACTTTTGTTAACAACCCTATCTTTGTTAACAATTTAATTACTTTAAAATCATAGGTTTATGAAATAATAAATCCTAAATTCGTTAAACCTCATTCAGGGTTGCATATCTAAAACTAAAAAACGATTATGACCTGGAGAAAATTTAGCGGCGAGATCCTCGAACTGCCGATTATCGAAGAAGTAGAAAGAACCATAGAACGGGAAACCGAACTGGGCAACAAATTAAAAGTTTGCATCGGCACAGATTCGCAAGTAAAAGGTGCAGTTACTGATTTTGCTACGGTAATTGTTTTTCTGCGGGAGCAGCGCGGTGGTTTCATGTACATCCACCAAGAACGCACTTCCCAAAAAATGGGCATCAAAGAACGGATGCTGAACGAAGTACAAAAATCTATTGATATTGCCTATCAGCTTTGCGATTTGCTGGATTTATATGATGTGGATTTGGAAGTCCATGCCGATATCAATACGAACCCGATGTTTAAATCTAACCAGGCTTTGCACGAAGCAATGGGTTATATTTTAAGTATGGGTTTTGTTTTTAAAGCGAAGCCAGAAGCTTTTGCCAGTTCTTACTGCGCCAATAAGATGGTGCAGTAAATATTGTGCAAACTTTATTCACCCTGTTTTTATGCTTCTTTTAAGGCATAAAAGTTTACAAACCTCCTTTGGTTTTTTAAAAGCCTATTTAAATTTCATTACAGACACTTTGGCTAAAGCCAACACTTGGACTTATGCAACCCACGGCCTGAAGGCCGTGGCAATTTGGCCACCTTGTTTTATAATATTTTTTGTATTTGCCAATAACAATTTGGTTTAGCAAAATTCAATTATTGTTAAGCTGCAATTGCCACGGCCTTCAGGCCGTGGACAAAGGACAACAAATAACAGGCTTTAGCCAAAAACCCCGATGCACAGGACATTAAAGGTTTTTATGGCATAAAAGAAGTATAAAAAACAGGCTGGACAAAATTTAAACAAGCTCTAAGATAGAAAACAGAGACACTAATTTTTCTATGCTAAAAGAAGCATGGTTGTTTTTTTGGATACAAATCCGAACGGACTTTAAAAACAGCATAAACACTTTGCAGGTTTTGTAGTTGAACAAGAGTGAAAACATACCACTTAGAATTTGGGCAAAACTTACCAATTCCTTTGGCTGATGCCTGGGATTTCTTTTCATCTCCTTTGAATTTAGCGCGCATTACGCCGAAAGAGATGAACTTTAAGGTAACTTCCAATTATACTAAGGACACCAAAATGTATCCCGGTATGCTGATCACTTATCATGTTTCTCCCGTTTTTGGTATTAAAATGAATTGGATGACGGAAATTACGCATGTAAAAGAACATGAATATTTCGTGGACAACCAGGTTTTTGGCCCTTATGCTTTATGGCACCATCAGCATCATTTTACAGAAATCCCCGGCGGCGTAAAAATGCACGATATTTTGGATTATGCCGTTCCGTACTCCATTTTTGGTCAGGTAGCTAACCGGATTTTAGTGAATAGGGAAGTAAAAAATATTTTCACTTACCGTAACAAAGCCATTGATGATCTTTTTGGAAAGTACAAACAATAGTTTATACGAAGCCAACTTACAAATAAACCGGGAAATGGAAACTTGATATGTCTGAAAATAGATTAATATTAACCCTAATTTTATACTTAACAATTATAGTTTCATCCTGCAAAGAAAAAAGCACTACTAAAAGTAGTGAAACTTCGAGTAAAAAAACATTAACTGATAGTTTACAGAATTTTTCAATAACTAAAGTAACTGAATACGATTTTTTAAAAGCGAAAGGCAAACTTCAAGATCAAATTTTATATGATACAGCATTATATAAAAAAAATAAGGGAATAATCAAATTACCTACAGAAGAAAAATGGCATCCTTTTGTTGTTTTTACTGACACACTTACCAATACTGATGATACCAATGTAAGGCAGTATCATTATTTTGGACAGTTAAAAGAAATTGGATTTTATATTATTGAAGGTAATTTTTGGGAGCATTACGATTGTTACCTTATCGACAAAGCAACAGGAAAAAAAACAACGATTTGGAATATTCCAACTATCTCTCCAAACAATAAGTTTATAGCGGATATTGCTCCTTCCGGGCTTGATGGCGACCCGATTGGGCTTCAAATCTGGAATGTTGCAAAGAATGAAAATAATTTGAACGAACCACCAACAGCAATTGAAAAATATTTGGAACTTAACGAACAAATATGGGAGCCGGCCGATTTGGTTTGGAATTCAAATAATTCGTTAATATTGAAAGTATCTTCAATTGATAATTATAACAATGAGAAGATCAAAAATTTTTATTATTTGCTATTAAAATTTTAATTGTAATTATAAAACTACTCAAATTATAAATCTCATACTCTAAACTCCAACGAAAGCCGAACCCTGAACAATTCCTCTGCTTTGGATCGCATGATCAATGTAATATTGTATTTCTGATTTGCGGAGATTCCAGTTTGGTGCAATTAATAAATCCCAATCTGATAATCCAAATAATCTTTGAATCACAATGTCCGGGCGGACGAGCGGCAATAATTCACACAAAAAATCCGTATAATCTTCCAAACTAAATAAAGGAAAAGGCTCACGTCTGTATTTTACGCCCATGATAGAACCTTCTACAACATGCAGATGATGAAACTTAACAAATGTGATTTGGGGGAAACGGTTGATCTCTTCGGCGTATTTCAGCATCATTTCTTTAGTTTCCCAAGGGAAACCAAAAATGGTGTGCACACAAATATCAAGCTTGGAATTTTTAACTAAATCCAACGCTTTAATTAATTCTTCATGTGAACAACCACGGTTAATTTGACTGAGCGTATCGTTATAAATAGATTCCATGCCCATTTCCAAATCCACATCAAAACGATCTGTATAACTTTCTAATAAAGCTACTTTTTCAGCGTCAATACAATCAGGTCGCGTACCAACCGACAAACCAACGATATTTTCCGGATCAATGCTAAGGGCTTCATCGTACATCATTTTTAAATAATGTACAGATGCATAAGTGTTGGTGTTGGGTTGAAAATAGATAATGAACTTATCGGCACGGTTTCCGGTACGAGCGCGTTCCATTCCTTTGATCACTTGTTCTCGTAAAGAAGGCGTAGAACGGGAAACCGAAGGCGTAAAAGAATCAACATTGCAATACGTACATCCGCCGAAACCTTTGCTGCCATCGCGGTTCGGGCAGGTAAAACCTCCATCTACAATCACTTTAAAAACCCGCTGTCCGTTGTATTTTTTGCGGAGCCAGGCACCGTAATTATTGTAAGTTCTTAAACCCGAATTAAATGCAAGTTCTGCCGTACTCATGATCGGGCAAAGATACCGATTTAAACATCGGATTTTATGTCATAAAAAAGCCCCTTAAAAGAGGCTTCTAAATTTTATCAGCTAATCCAACTGAACTTATATTCCAGTCCGGGGTTATTCATCCTTTCTGCAACCTTCAGCAATCGGTCTGGTAATTTTACCAGGTAATCACGTGCCCTTTCTCCGGCTTCGTTTAGGTCTTTTCTACTTTCTACCTGCCAGTCAACAAGTAATTGTTTCATAATATCTACATAATCTACCGCTGTATAGATGCCTAAACGCTGTGCCGCATCGGTAAAATGGCCATAAGTCTGTCCCATCATCAAGCCCATTTCCCGTAGAAAATGTGCAGGCATAACAATTTTTTTTCGCATCATATCTTCAAAAGCGATCATGGCTTCGTTCGCATCTACTTCAAATATTTTACCTATAAAGTCAATATAAGCTTTTGCATGACGTGCCTCATCAGAAGCAATAACACCGCACATTTTAGAAAGCAAAGTATCACCGTGCTTTTTGGCCTGGCTGGCCACACGGCGGTGGGAAACATTGGTGGCCAATTCCTGAAAAGAAGTATAAATAAAGTTGCGGTAAGGATCATGGCCAGTGCCAATATCAAAACCATCTGCAATTAAATATTGGGTCGATACTTCCATCATCCGCATATTTACACGGCCAGAAAGGTATAAATATTTGTTCAGTAAATCTCCATGGCGGTTTTCTTCTGCTGTCCAATGACGTGTCCATTTCATCCAGCCGCCTTCTTCGCCATGAGAAACCCCTTCGACCATCATTAACCAGGATTCATAAGTCGGCAGTGCTTCTTCTGTAATCGTATCACCAACTAAAACAGCTATTAAATCATAAGATAAACCTTCGGCACTTTGCTGTAAGTCTTTGATCTCGGTAAAAAATGTACCTCTTGATGAATCTGGAAGAAAATCAGCTGGTTGCCAAATCTGATCTATAGGTTTCAGGTATTCATCCATTTTCTCCAGCATATATTTCTCAATATGCCGCATTACCTCTCTTCTTTTTTCTTCAAAAAATCTCATTTTGCTGCTTTAAAATTCAAATTTAGGCATTAATCAGTATGTTTCCGTCATTGGCAGATACTAATAATCCCGCAAACTTATCTAAACTATATTTAAATCTTAATGTTTTCCAATGAAATATTATTCTGGTCTAACCAAGCCTTGATGATATTCCTGCTGTAACTGCAGCAGGCAGGCAGCACAAAGGCAAGCATCGTAACAGGTGCCAATATATTCCATTTCGTTTAAAGTCAATTGCACTTCGCTGCACTGACACTTGGTAAAAGAATTTGCTTTGCATTCTATCCGAACACTACAACGTTCACATCCAATAATTTCGTGCTTGCTCATCGTTTTCCTTTCTGCAAAAACCATGTTAATTTAGGGGAATATTATTTTATGCCGATAAAAGAAGTATCAATATGACTTATCGTAAACAACAAACGTTTCCCGGTGAGAGAAACGCTTGTTGTTTATGATGATTTTATAGCGGTAAAAGAAGCATCTGTTTTTCAACCCATCACGTTAATTGATTATGCAGAACACGTTACACAACCTTCATCCATGGAGCAATTTGGCCCGGCAGGGATTTCTTCTGCAACCTCACTAATGTGTTCCGGGATCACAGCTTCCATATTTTTGCCGCCCTGGTTTTCCACCGTAAACTTAACTGCCTGGGATGCAGCTTGTGTTCTTAAATAGTACATGCCGGTCTTCAAACCTTTTTTCCAGGCATAAAAATGCATAGAAGTTAATTTGGAAGCGTTTGGCTGATTGACAAACAGGTTTAAGGATTGCGACTGGCAAATGTAAGCGCCGCGATCGGCAGCCATATCAATGATATTTCTCATTTTGATCTCCCAAACCGTTTTATACAACTCTTTGATGTCAGCCGGAATTTCAGGAATATCCTGGATAGAACCATTTGCAGTGATGATCTTGTCTTTCATGCTACCGTTCCACAATCCTAAAGCAACCAAGTCATGCAGCAGGAATTTATTTACAACTACAAACTCCCCGCTCAAAACACGGCGGGTGTAAATATTGGAAGTATAAGGTTCAAAACATTCGTTGTTGCCGAGGATTTGCGAAGTAGAAGCAGTCGGCATCGGTGCAACCAATAATGAATTGCGTACACCATGTTTTACAACTTCTGTACGCAGTTCGTCCCAGTTCCAGCGGCCGCTGTCCGGTTTTACGTTCCACAGATCAAATTGGAACTTTCCTTTAGATAATGGCGAACCTTTAAAAGTTTCATAAGCGCCTTCTTTAATAGCCAGGTCTTTTGAAGCCGACATGGCCGCATAATAAATCGTTTCAAAAATCTCTATGTTGAGTTTTTTGGCTTCTTCACTTTCAAATGGCAAACGCAGTTTGATAAACGCATCGGCCAAACCTTGTACGCCCAAACCAACCGGACGATGGCGCATATTGGAATTCTGTGCTTCTTTTACCGGGTAATAATTTTGGTCTATGACCCTGTTTAGGTTGATCGTTACCTGATAAGTTACTTCATATAATTTTTCGTGGTCAAACTGACCGTTGATTACATAACGGGGCAGGGCCAGGGAAGCCAGGTTACAAACCGCAACTTCATCGGCAGCCGAATATTCTATAATTTCGGTGCATAAGTTGGAACTTTTGATCGTTCCTAAGTTTTGCTGGTTGGATTTGCTGTTGGCGGCATCTTTATATAACAAATACGGTGTGCCGGTTTCTACCTGAGCATCTAAAATCGCAAACCACAATTCTTGTGCTTTGATGGTTTTGCGGGCACGTCCTTCACGTTCGTAACGCTCGTACAAAGCTTCAAATTCTGCTCCGTGGCATTCATGCAATCCTGGCGCTTCATGCGGACAGAACAAGCTCCAATTGCCGTCGGCCTCAACCCTTTTCATAAACAGATCGCAAACCCAAAGCGCATAAAACAAGTCGCGGGCACGCATTTCTTCTTTACCATGGTTTTTGCGGAGATCTAAGAAATCGAAAATATCTGCATGCCATGGCTCCAAATAAATAGCAAAAGCACCTTTACGTTTACCGCCGCCCTGATCTACATAACGGGCCGTATCATTAAAAACCTTCAGCATCGGGATGATGCCATTACTGGTTCCGTTGGTTCCGCTAATGTAAGAACCTGTTGCACGCACATTGTGGATGCTCAAGCCAATCCCACCAGCACTTTGAGAAATTTTAGCACTTTGTTTCAGTGTATCATAAATCCCTTCAATGCTATCGTCTTGCATGGTCAACAAAAAGCAGGAAGACATTTGCGCTTTTGGCGTTCCGGCATTAAACAAAGTTGGGGTACCGTGTGTAAACCAACGCTCACTCATTAAATGATAGGTTTTAATGGCACTTTCCACATCCTGTTTGTGAATACCAACGGCTACGCGCATATACAAATGCTGCGGACGTTCGACAATCTGACCTTCGATCTTTAACAAATATGATTTCTCCAACGTTTTAAACCCGAAGTAATCAAAACCAAAATCACGGTCGTAAATAATGGTGCTGTCCAGGAGTTCTGCGTTTTGCTCGATCACTGCCCAAACATCATCTGCAATTAACGAAGCATTCCTACCTGTTTTTCGATCTACATATTCATGTAGTTTCTTCATCGTGCCGGAAAAAGATTTCTGCGTGTTTTTATGCAGGTTGGAAACCGCAATGCGGGAAGCCAGCAACGCATAATCAGGATGCTTCGTGGTTAACGATGCAGCGGTTTCTGCCGCCAGGTTATCCAGTTCGGAGGTAGTTACGCCATCGTACAAACCTTCGATCACTTTTTTGGCCACATCAATCGGATCAACCAAGGCCGGGTTTAAACCGTAGCACAGTTTTTCAACCCTTGCCGTTATCTTGTCAAATTTTACGGATTCTGTTTTTCCGTTCCTTTTTATTACAAACATATTTTGAATATTAAATTGAGCATTTAGCTGTCAGCAATCAGATGTCAGCTTAAATATCGTATATAATAATCTGCTTACAACTATGCAGGAGCTGATGGCCGACTGCTAATTGCTGATAGCTTTCTTCTAAAAATCCTCATCCATCGAAAAAGCCTGGCTTTTGGCTTCTACGTTCAGCACGCCGCTTTTTTGGTAATCGCCTACCCGTTTTTCAAAGAAGTTTGTTTTTCCCTGGAGAGAGATCATCTCCATAAAATCAAACGGATTGGTGGCATAGTACAATTTATCATAACCTAATTCTACCAGCCAGCGATCAGCCACAAACTCAATATATTGTGCCATCATATCAGCGTTCATGCCAATTAACCGAACCGGAAGCGCATCCGTTACAAATTCTTTTTCAATCACAACTGCATCGGCAATGATTTCGGTCACTTCTTCTTTAGAAAGCTTGTTGGACAACATGCTGTACAACAAGCAGGCAAACTCGCAATGCAATCCTTCATCACGAGAAATCAACTCGTTGCTAAAAGTTAAGCCTGGCATTAAGCCACGTTTTTTTAACCAGAAAATAGAGCAGAAACTACCGGAGAAGAAAATACCTTCTACCGCGGCAAAAGCCACCAAACGTTGTGCAAAATTTCCGTTGTTGATCCATTTTAAAGCCCATTCCGCTTTTCTCTTCACACAAGGAACAGTATCAATGGCGTGGAACAAACGGTCTTTTTCTGTCGGGTTTTTGATGTACGAATCAATCAGCAGTGCGTAAGTTTCGGAGTGGATATTTTCCATCATGATCTGGAAGCCATAAAAACAGCGTGCTTCCGGAACCTGCACTTCACTCATAAAATTAACCGCCAGGTTTTCGTTCACGATACCATCACTGGCGGCAAAAAATGCCAGCACGTGGGAAACGAAATGGCGCTCGCCATCGCTTAGGCTGTCCCAGTGTTTCTGGTCGTCGGACAGATCGATCTCCTCGGCCGTCCAAAAACTGGCTTCGTGTTTTTTGTACATTTCCCAAATGGCGGGATAGTTGATCGGCAGAATAACAAAACGGTCTTTGTTTTCCCGCAGCAATACTTCATCTTCCTGGTTTGCAATCATTTTAAAAAATTCTTTGTTTATGAAATATGATTCGCCAAAAAAAGCCCTCCTGTTAGAAAGGCTTCTTTTATTGGTATAACTTTATGTGATTTTTAATATAGAGAGACAATTATATAACATGCCCCGGTTTACGCTATTTCGTTTTCCTTTGATACAAATATAGACCTTGAAAAAGCCGCAATGAAGATGAAGTTTTAAACAATGTTAAAGTTATCCACAATACCCGAACGAATAAATTTTTATCGTATAAAAGAAGCATTTTTCTTTAAACGGATGCTGCTGCCGGGATAAATTTCATAGAAATAGAGTTTACACAATGGCGTGTATTCTTTGCTGTAAACCTTTCCCCGGTAAAAACATGACCTAAATGTGCACCGCAAGTGTTGCAAACAATTTCCACTCTCCTGCCATCACGATCTGCAACGCGTTTGACCGCTCCGGGGATTTCATCATCAAAACTTGGCCAGCCGCAATGCGATTCAAATTTCGTATCCGAAGTATAAAGCGGCGTGTTGCACTGGCGGCAAACATATGTTCCGGCTTCTTTTAAATCGGTATATTCTCCTGTAAAAGGCATTTCGGTTCCTTTATGCAGGATGACGTATTCTTCTTCTGGCGTTAATTTATTGTATTCCATTCTACTTGTTGTTTTGTTGATAAGTTAACGCTGATTTTTTGTTTTGAGTTTGAGGTCGGACCGGTGTTGACTTTTACCTGATAAAAGAAGCATGGTAAGAAGCCGGGAAGTCAGAAAAGACCGGAAGTCCAAAAGACCAGAAGTTAGATAGTAAAAACATTCGTGTCTATTTCAATCCTTTAACTCATGCAGCTTTATCGGGCATTTTCCGATAAATCTTTCCGTCAAGTTCACAACCTCCTTTTGCATGCTGCGGATGCTCTGACATAATCGTTGGATCCGATGGGTTTATATTAAATTTAGGCTTTCCCCATTGTTTAAAAAAGAATGCCACGCCGTTTTTTTCACATGCTATTCTGACAAAGTCAATCCATTCCTTTTTAACCGGCCGTGCTTTGTGGCCGGATTCCCCTCCAACAATTACCCAATTGATTTTTTTTAAATCCAACGTTTTAACAGGTGCAATTAAAGGCTCTATGGAAAGAAATTTAATTGCAGCATTTGTATTAGACAAATCATTTATCCGGAAAGTATAATCTTCGCTTTCAACTGATACGCCCATCCAAATATTATTTGTCCAGTTTAGTTCGGTTGATAATTCAAGTAATCTTTCAGATCTTTTAGTAAGAACTTGATAAATATGTTGCGGTGTTTTGTTCATAACAGCAAACACAGCTTTAATAAATTCAACAGGAACTTCAGGATGAAAAAGATCGCTCATGGAGTTTACAAAAACTACTTTTGATTTTTTCCATGTAAAAGGAATATTCAAAGCATTGGTGTGTGTACGAATGTTAAAACCATCTTTGTATTTTTCAATACCCATAGCTTTTAAACGCCTGGACATCACTTCGGCATAACAGAACTTGCAGCCAGGACTGATTTTATTACAACCAGTTACCGGGTTCCAAGTTAATTCCGTCCATTCTATATTTGAAGCACTCATTTTAAAGCCATTTGCCTTTATCACATCTTATGCACATTTTCAAGTAATAGCTTAAATGATTCATTAAATAAATTTATAAAATATGGACTTATTGCAGCTAATATTTTATCTATGCCTTTATTTGATAAATTTTCAATCATTATACCTTTAAAGAGCTGGCCCCATTTCTCTTTACCAAGTGGATATAGCCCTTTTAAAGATTCTATTTCTATTTTTAAGGATTCTATTTCATCATATATGACATTATCTCCAGCTTTAAGCTCATCCAACTTATAATTAATCTGGTTAAGGATATTATTATTATTTCTTATTTCATCAGTTGTAAAAGATTCTGGATTTGTCTGGATTCCATACTCATCTAATTTGCCGTAAAGAAAATATAACAACTCTTGAGAATCCAGTTCCACCGGACAATCTAAGTTTTTACAACTAACTTTATGTTTAATAACTGATTCAATAACTTCATTTATTAAATAGCCTACAAACTGAATCCTATCCTGATCATTATTAAGTACTAACAAATGATTATAAATACTATTAGTGTCTCCTTCAATTTGAATATATGTTATGTCAATTTCAGAATCAAAGAAAGCTTTTGCTTTTCTCGCAACAACTTCTGAAAACTTAAAATTAGGTAATGGTATGCTTGTATATTGTTCTTCCATGATATTATACTTTAATGCTGCCTTAAAATTTATTTCAACCTCATCAGTTATAGATTTTTCTATCTGTAAATCAATAAATCGACAAACCCCTGCTTTCCACAATTCAAATATACTAATTTATTTAGTAAATCAATTTATTCTGATAATTTTTCCATCTCACCAACGATCCGCATCGTTTCCACGCTTACGGTGCATACTCTTTTTAGCAGGTTAATTACCTGTTCTTTATAATCGGCGAAGCGGTAAGTGTTAAATTTTTCGGCAATGGTTGGGTCGCTCGGTTTCTTTTCTTTGTACTGGTCTAAAACCCATTCCAGGGCAGAGCGGTTGCCGAGCTTGTATTCCCATGCTTCTTTTGGCACACCAATTAATGTGGTTTGCTCGTCCAGTTCAATCATACCGGTTTCTTTGTCGGCTTTTAGTTTTACTTTTAGTTTGGGCAGTTTGGTGAGCAAAGGCTGCGGTTCCTCAAAATTGAACATTGCTTTTTGCTTCTCTTGTTTTATTTCGGCTTTGGTTTCGATTAATTTGAGCGGAAAAGGTTCTGCGGTTTCATAGTTGATGTGCAAATCCATCAGTTGTTTGCCTAAAGCTTGCCAGGCATAAAAATCGGGATACAAGGGCAGGCGCGGAAACTCGCGTTTTAAATCCAGTTCGTACTTTTTGCGGTAAGTTGGATTGTGTAAAACAGCGTAAACATAATGGAAAATATCTTCTTTGCTTATCAACTTTTGCCCGGTAAAAGAAGCATCCGAATTGGCTTTAGGTTGATAATGATTTTGGAACAAGTTTAAAGCCCAATCAGTGATATTGTCTTGCCGGTTGCCGGATTTGTCGTAACGGTAAAGTGGAAGGCATTGGGTTGCTTCAAGTAAACTATAATCAGGAATCTGTTTTGTTGCAATAATTTGAAATGGTTTTAACCCACTCTCTCCTGGCATATTAATCATCAAATTATCATTTGATAACTCAAAACCTTTTATTCTATAATGGTTATCAGTAAGTCGATCATTTAATCCTTTTTCAGAATAAAAATAACTTTTAATAAAAGGCCTTGATGGAATTTCTATTACTTTTTTTGGATCTATAGCTATTGTCTTGCCCCTTTTAAGTACTTCCTTTAATGTACTGCTCCACTTAATTTTATAGTTTAATTCATTATCCTTAACCTTTTTAGATTGAATTTGCTGATTGAATTCACTTAAAAAAAAATCGATTTTTTTTAATAAAGATTTCTTGTTAAAATCAAAAACCCATTCATCTCTATTAGTCTTAATTGTACTTGTATAAAGTTCAAATACAGTACTTTTATCTTTTCCTGCTTTTGCATCTTTACTTACAATTGGTATTAAACTTCCAAAATCACTGTCAGCCAAATTAATCCAATTGCTGTTTTTATCCGGTTCAATTCGGTCAAATGGAATCGTTTCTAACCGGTTGTTTTTAAACCAGTTTAACTTTTCTTCTTTGCGCCATTCGTCTGGCATATCAATGTATTCTATTCGGCAACGTCTGGCTTCGTCGCCCGGTTTTTCTGTTGAGGAAGGAGCTTTCTTCACCAAAAACATAACGGCCACACCTGTTTGTATGCCAAAAACATTGTGTGTTGTACCGGCAATTTTAGGATTGGCGCGCACATCGCTCCGGGTATCTACAATATAACAATTACTAAAATCCTGCTCCACGCATTTTCTAAAACCATCAAAAGTACGGCTGTCTATAAAGCTGCGGTTGGTAATGAAAGCAATTACGCCGTTGTTGTCTAACCTATCCATTGCCCAGCGGTAAAAGCGGGCGTATATATCATAAACTTTTGTTTTTTGTGCCGTGCTTTGTTTAATAAAAGTTTCTTTGATGTGCTTATCAATAATGGGATATTCGCGGTTTTTGTTGTTGTCGTTTTCGTTTGCCTGATTGGCATTGTACGGCGGATTGCCAATTACAACGGAAATCTTCTTTTCGTTCTGCTTTTTTATCCGTTCGCTATTTTCGGAAGTTAAACCAAACATATTTGCTTGATGGCCAACATCTTTTCTAGCAAATTTTAATGAAGCTACATTGTCCAAAGTATCTACAAAACACAAATTTTGAAACTCCTCGTAATAACCCATCTTTTGTTTGAAAGTAAACTCCACGTTGAGGTTGGCAATGTAATAAGGCAGAATAGCAACTTCGTTGGCGTGCAGTTCGTTTTTGTATTTGTTGGCCAGCAAATGCTTGGGGATATGATCAATAATACTGGTGATAAAAGTGCCCGTGCCGGTTGCCGGATCTAAAATATCTACGTTTTTATCCGCCAGCGTTTTGCCGAAATGTTTGTGCAGCAGGTAATCGGTACTTTCTACCATAAAAGCTACAATTTCGTTTGGCGTATAAACCACGCCCAGCCGGTCGGCCGCTTTTGGGTTATAAACCTTGTAAAAGTTCTCGTATAAAACTTTCAGGAACTTCTGCTTTTCGTGATGGTCCACTACTTCGGAAGCCGCAGCACTGATGGCTGTATAATAATGCTCGATATCGCCCAGCAAATTTCGGCGTTCGCTGTAGGTAAATAACGCTTCGATCAGTTTTTCCAGTTCGCGGGCAATGGTATTGTGGCGATGAAAATCAGGATCGTTAAAAATGCGGTTAAAAATATCGCTGGTCAGGATATGCTGGATCATCATTTCGCGCACATCGGCCAGCGTAATTTCCGGGTTGATCTCTGCTTTACATAATTTTAAAAAAGTGTCGCGTGATTGCGTAAAACCTGGATTGGTTTGGCCGGTGCTTTCAATCCTGCTGCGCAACGCTTCTACAATTTTCGGAATATCAGCTTTAAAATTTTCCAGCGCAACCTCAAACTTGTAAACGGTTTCGTTTTTAAAGCTGATAAAAGCAGTAATCAAGGTATGCAACTTATCCGCATCGCGCATTGGGATGCGCATGGTTTCTTCGCCGCGCTGATATAAAACAACTGTAGCGCTGTCTTCAAACAAAATATTGGTAAGCGGATAACCCGTTTTGATTTTTAGGTTGATCTCGTCATCAATACTGGTTTTCTCGTCTTTACTTTCCCACAAACCAATATCCAAACCAAACAGGTTGCGCACAATGCCATCCGGCCTTACTTTTTTTCCTTTTGTACCCTGGCACCAAACTTCTGTAACTACTTCATAATTTTGTTTGCGTGCATATTCATTCAACAAAACCCAGAAATGGTTACGGATGGCCGTTTCATTGGTCGATTTTCCGAATTGTATAGCGCGATCTAAATTGTTGTAATATTGGTTGATAAGCTGTTTGGACATGTAGCCGGATAAGATTTAATGATTGCAAGATAATATATAATTGAAGAATCGTAAATTCCTATTTGGTCTGCTGCATGGATTTTTAGGTGACTGGGCTATCAATTTTATACCGATAAAAGAAGCATCACTTGCTATCATTTCACATTTCTGTCATCTCGAACCGAAGGGAGGGATCTTCATCAAATATTAAATGATAGGAACTGTTTGAAAGAAGATTCCTCTTTCATCGGAATGACAAAAAAACTTTTCTACTTCTATCCTACTTCCCCACCACCTCCAAATGATATTCCTGGATCAAAGCCGGGTTTTCGGGCGTTAAGGTAAAGCTGATTTTAAGATTGGCTTTTTCGCCTTCCATCATAAAATATCCCCGAAGCTGGTTTTCGGGCACTACTTCTTTTATGCCGGTAATTTTACCTGCTTTGGCAAAGGCATCTGTGGCATCTGCCTTTAGTTTGTTGGGGAAATAATCCAACCAAAAATTTTGGGCAAAGATGCCGCTCTCCTTTGCTTGGTCCCAATTTGGAAGTAATTTGATCAACTCGTTTTTGCGCTGGTTCAAAATAGCAGAAGGCGGCAAAGACCGTGGTTTGATCCCCGAAAGGGCAAGCAAAGTATCCAAAGCCTGTTTATTAGCGGCACCGGCATTGGCATAAGTCAGGTTAGCAAACGAAACAATACCGATGCCATACTCCGGCAAAATATTCCAATTGCTGCCGAAGCCGGGCAAACCGCCTGTGTGGCCGATGTAAACGCGATTGTCGCAATCTTTCATCCAACGCAGGCCGTAGGCATAAGCTGTTACGTTGGGACAAGCACGCCCGTTCGTCAATTTTGCATTTGCATTCAAAGCGGAGATATCCCAGGGAAACTGCATTTCGCGGACAGAGCTTCTTTTAACAGGTAAAATTTCGGCATCGTCGCGTGGTGGCCAGGCCGAAAGGTGAAGTGCCACATATTTGCTGAAATCTTCCATAGAAGTGATCATTCCGCCCATAGCACCGTAAGAACCATCGTGCAACAGCGGCTGCTCTACCCATTTATTGTCCAGCCAGCGGTAGCCATGCGCCAGTTGTTCTTTGGGCACTTTGGCATATTCCCAGTAAGTATGATCCATGCCCAAAGGCTTTAAAATATTTTCGCTGATGTATTGTTCGTAAGTTTTGCCCGAAACCTTTTTAATGATATAACCTAAGGTAGCAAAGCTCAGGTTGCTGTACTCGTAACCTGATCCGGGATTGGTTGAAAAGGAAACGCCTTTTTTATAAAGGGCCAATAATTCTTCATCTGTATCTGCCAATTGCCGGTCTCCCCAGGGATTATCTTCCGGGTAACCAGCAGAATGGGTCAGCAAATTCCGGACGGTAACGGGAGAAGCATCTTTGGTGAGGTAATGTAGGTTCTTCATTTCCGGGATGTACAAATAGGCGGGATCGTCCAATTTCAACTTGCCTTCATCACGCAATTTCAAAATGGCCATCGCGGTAAAGCTTTTGGTCATGGAAGCGATACGAAAAGCAGATTTTGCCGTAGCCAAGGTTTTTGTAGCGAGATCAGTATAGCCAATATTGCCGGTGTGCACCAGTTTTCCATCCACCGCAATGCCGTAAACCAAAGCTGGGAAATGGTTTTTCTCCGCATAATCTTTGTATAATTGATCGATGACTGGGAAAACAGCTTCGATTTTTTTGTTCCTATTGGGATCGGTAAAAACAGGCGGTTTATAACTTTGAGCGATCAAGGCAAAGCACCAAACAGAGAGCAGCGCAGTAAAAGTAAGTTTATAGATCATGATGGATTGAATTCTGATCACAAGCTACAAAAAAGAAGTGAATGGTTTTGGTTTTTTTGCTTGAGAATTGGATGCTTCTTTTACCGGTATAAAATTTAGGTTGAAGTGTACCAAAATTATAAATCCGGAAAAGCAACCGGAAAGGTAACCGCCCGGGCGCGGAGGGCTGAATGCCGTCCGGAGGCGATCCGAAATGCTTGATTTTTGGTTCTTTTGATCAAGCAAAAAAACGCACAAAGAAAAACAATGCGGTACGCCTTTAAAATACAAAAAACTTAATCGGGCTTTGGCCCTTTGCTTTTTCTTTTTCCTTGATGAAAAAGAAACAAAAATCAAGAACGGCTGATCGCTCGTCCGCGCACCCGTTCGGCCCAACGCACCTGGGCGATGATCTTGCCCGCGACTCTTGCAGTTGCACTCCAACATGTTTAAGAGTTGTAATTTTAATCTGAAGAAGATGCTTCCGCTATGCTCTTGATGACAAGGTGATTAAAATTAACTCAAAACCAAAAAATCCCGGCCATAAGCCAGGATTTTCAATATCATAAAGGCAAAACTTTACCCTTTCTACCCTTAACCCAACTTCGCCAGTTCCTCTGCCATGGCAGCGCCAATTTCTGCAGGTGATTCCACTACCCGGATACCGCATTCCCGCATGATTTTCATTTTCGCGGCAGCCGTATCATCAACACCGCCAACAATTGCCCCGGCGTGGCCCATGCGTCTACCGGCAGGCGCTGTTTGTCCGGCAATAAAACCAACAACCGGCTTCGTTCCGTTTGCTTGGATCCAACGGGCAGCTTCTGCTTCCATGCCGCCGCCAATTTCACCGATCATGATGATGCCATGGGTTTCAGGATCGTTCATCAATAACTCAACTGCTTCTTTGGTTGGTGTTCCGATGATCGGATCGCCACCAATACCAATGGCTGTTGTAATACCTAAACCAGCTTTTACAACCTGGTCAACCGCTTCATAAGTCAACGTTCCTGATTTGGAAACCACGCCCACATTACCTTTTTTAAAGATAAAGCCTGGCATAATACCAATTTTGGTCTCATCCGCAGTGATAATCCCCGGGCAGTTTGGCCCGATCAACCTACAATCACGATCAGAAATATATTCTTTTACCTGGATCATATCCTTCGTCGGGATACCTTCTGTAATGCAAACAATTACTTTTATTCCGGCTTCGGCAGCTTCCATAATCGCATCCGCAGCAAAAGCAGGCGGCACGAAAATGATCGAAACATCAGCACCAGTCTGGTCAACTGCGTCTTTGACCGTGTTAAAAACTGGTCGGTCTAAATGCGATTGCCCGCCTTTACCTGGTGTTACGCCGCCCACCAACTGGGTTCCGTATTCAATCATTTGGGAGGCATGATAAGTACCTTCATTACCGGTAAAACCCTGCACAATTACTTTAGAATCTTTATTTACGAGAACGCTCATGGTTGTTTTCTTTATTAAAGGCAAAGCTAATTTTTTTTGGTAAAAGGAAATAATTGTATTCATCTTTTATCATGCTTCTTTTACCGGCATAAAATTGCCTCACCCCAACCCTCTCCAAAGGAGAGGGAGTAAGCGCCATGGTTTTCAAGTCCTCTTCTTTGGAGAGGATTTAGGTGAGGCTTTTTCTTTTTGGGCGTTCCCGGCCGCTGAAGGGCGGGCCGGTCGGGCTATCCGTTCCAAGTCCTCGCTGCGCTGCGGGCTTTCCACTACTATCCCTAACGCGGTAAAGCGGCTAAATAGCAACCGGAAACACCTAAAAAAACATCGGTAAAAGAAGCATCACTGAATCGCTTTCAAATACTTCACTTCGTCAAATTCCTTTTCACTTTTAGCTATCACAACTGTGGCAATGCCGTTGCCGATCATGTTGGTAATCGCCCTCGCTTCCGACATAAACCTATCTACGCCCAGCAAAATCGCGATCCCTTCCACCGGAATAACCTTTATCGCCGCCAACGTAGAACTCAAAACAATAAAACCGCTTCCGGTTACGCCTGCCGCACCTTTGGAAGTAACCATCAAAATCCCGATAATCGTAAGTTGCTGCACCAGCGAAAGATCAATATGAAAAACCTGTGCCAAAAAAATGACACTCATAGAAAGATAAATCGTGGTGCCATCCAAATTAAAAGAATAACCTGTGGGAATCACCAGACCGACAACCGGCTTGGCGCAACCAAATTGTTCCATCTTCTGCATCATGCTTGGCAGCACCGATTCCGAAGAAGACGTTCCTAAAACGATCAAAATTTCCTGCCGGATAAATTTCAAATATTGCCACAAACTGAATTTATAAATCCGGCAAATCGCATTCAAAACCACAAAAATAAACAGGATCATGGTTACATAAACGCAAACCATCAGTTTGGCCATGGGCAGCAACGCGCTGATGCCATAAGTGCCAACGGTAAAAGCCATTCCCCCAAAAGCACCAAGCGGTGCCAGTTTCATCACTACTTTCATGATATTGAAGAAGACTTTGGAGAGCTTGTCCAACCCGCGTAAAATAGAACTGCCTCCGCTACCTATTTTATTTAAACCGTACCCAAAAAGGATGGCAAAAAACAGTATCTGCAAAATATCGCCTTGGGCAAAAGCTTCTATGATATTGTGCGGAATAATATGTGTGATAAATTCGCCCCACTTCATCTCTGCCGCTTCTTTTTGATAAACCGCAATTTTGCTGACATCTACAGCAGTTGTTGATTCAAAACCATTTCCGGGTTTAATTACGTTAGCAACAATTAACCCAATTAATAATGCAAACGTGGTGATCAACTCAAAATACAGTAGCGCTTTTCCACCAACGCGCCCAACTTTTTTCATATCGCCCATATTGGCAATGCCGAGCACAATGGTTAAAAATATGATCGGCGCAATCAACATATTAATTAGGTTGATAAAAGAAGCACTGATCAGTTTGGCGGTAGCGGCAAAGCCGGGAAACAAAAACCCGGTTAAAGCACCGGCGATGATGGCAACAATAACCTGGAAAGTAAGGTTGGAAAAAAGTTTAGTCATGATGTATCTGCCAAAAGCGTGGGTAAGATACTATCTTTTGCTGATTTTATTGCCGGTAACTTGTCTTTGCCTGTCGCATTTAAAACGATTTATGGTTTCACTTCTCAATAAAAAGTGCTTGGTACTTCTTCCCTGCACGCGTTTACGCCATCGTTTAAAACTTTGCGGTTTCAGTTCGCGTCGCATCAATTCAATGGTTTCCTGTTCTTTTAGGTTGAATTGGAAGTCAATGGCTTCAAAAGGCGTACGGTCTTCCCAGGCCATTTCGATAATGCGGTCGGTATCTATTTGATTGAATTGTTTGGTGGTTTGCATATAGCACAAACATAGCTCTGTACAAAAAGTTCCTCTATTTATCGATACAATATAATTACGTATCTTCGGATAAATAATTCGATTATGGTAGTTGAACGAACAGAAAATGAGGTTATTGTAAGATTATCGCCAACTGTTAAAGTAGAAGATTTACAAGATTTTTTAGATTATGCCCGCTATAAAGAACTGACTGCCAATATACAAGTTGAGCAAGGTGAGATTGATAAAATGGCCGCCGAAATCAATAAAAACTGGTGGACAGAAAATCGGGATAAACTCATCAAGTGAAAATAATTGTTGATACCAACATTGTTTTTAGTGCTTTATTAAACTCTGGCAGCAGAATTGGTAAACTAATACTGCACAGTGAGAAAACCCTACAGCTTTTTAGCTGTAATTTTTTGAAAATCGAATTAGAAAAGCACCATGATAAATTAGCAAACCTCAGTAAACTTTCCAATCCAGAATTAGCAGAACTGGAACAAACCCTGACGCATAAAATTACCTTTATTGATGAGCGTTTACTGCCTCCGCAATTATTGCTTAAAACCGAAGAACTTTTAAAATCAATCGATCCAAAAGACACGCCATTTGTTGCTTTAGCCGTTTATTTGAAAGCACAACTATGGACAGGCGACATGCAATTGTACCGTGGGCTGAAAGCAAAAAACTTTGACAACGTTTTAACATCTGCAGAAGTGTCTCGCATTATTGACGATTTAGATCGTTCTTGATACTTCTTTTATCGACTAAATTTAGTGTAGATAATATTCTATCAACACAAAGGAAACCTTTAACCAACCTTTGCAATCCCTGTCGAATTAAACTGCAAATCATACAACCTTTTATAAAACCCATTCAGTTTGAGCAATTCCTGGTGCGTGCCCATTTCTTTGATCTCGCCATGATCCAAAACAATGATTTTATCAGCATTTTGAATGGTTGATAAACGGTGCGCAATCACGATGGAAGTCCGGCCTTTCATCAACTTAAAAATAGCTTCCTGGATCAGTTCTTCTGTTTCAGTATCGATGGAAGCCGTTGCTTCATCCAAAACCAAAATCTTTGGATCGTAAACCAAAGCGCGGATAAAAGAAATCAATTGCGCTTGTCCGGCAGAAAGTGTAGAACCGCGCTCCATCACTTCATAATCGTAACCGCCCGGCAAACGCATAATAAAATCATGTGCGCCTACTTCTTTTGCTGCCTGAATTATTTTTTCACGACTAATTACAGGATTATTCAGGCTGATGTTATTGGCGATCGTATCCGAAAATAAAAACACATCCTGGATAACCGTTGCGATTTGCGAACGCAGAAAACCCAGTTCATAATCCTGAATGTTTACGCCATCAACCTTAACTGTTCCTTTGCTAATCTCATAAAAACGGTTTAAAATATTAATGGTTGATGATTTGCCGGCTCCGGTTGCGCCAACTAAAGCCAAAGTTTCGCCAGGGTTTACGCTAAAGGATACATCTTTTAGCACATAATTTTCTTCATTATAAGCAAACCAAATGTGGTTAAAATCAATTGCGCCGCTGATATTTGCCGGTGTCAGTTTTCCGTTATTCACCGTTTTTTCATCGGTATCCAAAACCTTAAAAATACGATCGGCACCAACCATGCCCATTTGCAAAGTATTGAACTTATCGGCCAGCTCACGTATCGGTCTGAAAACCATATTAATATACAGGATAAAAGCAGTAATGGTTCCCGGGGAAACATGCAGCGGATCAGCCAAAATACGTTTAGAACCAAACCAAACCAGCAAACCAAGCGACATGGCAGAAATAATTTCGACAACCGGAAAAAAGATGGAATAATACCAGTTGGAGCGGATGTTGGCATCGCGGTATTTCTCGTTTACGGCAACAAATTTCCGCATCTCCTGGTCTTCACGTGCGAAATAATGGATTACGCTCATCCCGGAAATATGCTCCTGCAAAAAAGTATTTAAGTGGGAAACCTGTGTGCGCACTTCCTGAAAAGAAGTTTTGATCGCTTCCTTAAACCAATAAGTGGCCAGCATTAGCAGCGGCATCGGGATTAGCGTAACTAAGGTCAATCGCCAATCCGTATAAAGCATAATGCCGATGAGCGCGATCAGTTGTAGCATATCGCCGATGATAGAAATCAAACCTTCCGAAAAAATATCGGCAATGGTTTCCAGGTCAGAAACGGCGCGGGTAATCAGCACACCAATCGGCGTATGGTCGAAATATTTTAAGCGCAATTTAGTGATGTGGTTGAAAACGTTTGTCCGCAAATCCAGGATCACCGATTGCCCTAAAGCATTGGTCAGATACGTTTGAAAATATTGGACGGCCGATTGTACCACAAGCAGCAGCAGCATCAATACCGACATTTTTAAAAGGCCATTAAAATCAGCATTTAAAATATACCGGTCTATGGTAATTTGAATTAAAAACGGTCTGATTGGCGATAAACCAGCCATTAAAATTGTTAAAAAAGCGGCCCACATAAATTGCCGGCGGTAAGGTTTTACATATTGCATTACCCGGCCTAATAGTTTTATATCAAGTGCTTTTCCGGTTACGCCTGCCATTTTGAGTTGTGAGTTGTGAGTTGTGAGTTGTGAGTTGTGAGTTGTGAGTTGTGAGTTGTGAGTTGTGAGTAAGTTAAATTTATACTTTGTTAGATTGTTTTAGGTTGAGGAAATATAAGGATAATGCACCTTAGTTAAATATAAACCGCAAGCCGGAACAGAAACGCCGGCATTGCTTCTGTTCTTGCTTTCGATGATTGCCCTTACCACTTCCGGTTCCATTTCTTTTTTGCCTACGGCGATCAACGTGCCAACAATAGCCCGTACCATGTTCCGCAGAAATCGATCAGCCGAAATATGAAAGATCAATCCATCTTCTTTCTCCATCCAAAATGCTTCTTTTATCGCACAAAAATTGGTCTTCACCTGCGTATTGCTTTTGCTGAAACAAGTGAAATCCTGGTATGCTTTGATGATGTTTGCTGCCTGGTTCATCAATTCCACATCCGGAAAATCGCGCAGTTTCCAGCTATAATTTTGTTTAAAAGGATCTTTACCGAAATGAACATGATACTCATAAGTACGCAAAGTAGCATCAAAACGGGCATGCGCATCCGCCGCAACCGGAATGATCCTTTTAACAGCGATATCTTTGGGCAGCAAGGCGTTTAGGGAAGCTGTCAGCTTATAGCTTTCAGCCGTCAGCGGATAACCAGTTGCCGATTGCTGGTCGCTGAAAGCTGATTGCTGAGGGCTAAGGGCTAACGGCTCCACATCAAAATGCACAAACAAAGTTTTCGCATGTACGCCCGTGTCCGTCCTTCCGCATCCTACCGTTTCAACCCGTTGCCGCAGTAAAACAGTTAAAGCCCTATTGAAAACTTCCTGCACACTCAACGCATTCTGCTGAATTTGCCAGCCGTGATATTTTGTGCCGTCGAAAGCAAGTTCTGCAAAGTACCGTTGTTTTGCTTCCACTCCTGCAAAGGTAACAAAAGCTGAAAAGCAACATCTGCAAAAAAATATTTTACAAACTATCTTATCTTTGCCATGCTTCTTTTACCCCACAAAAAATGATACAAAGAATACAAAGTGTTTATTTACTGGCCGCCAGTTTGGTGCTGTTTGCCCTGTTCCTTTTCCCCATGGTCAATAATTTAATCCTGAACGGACATGCCGACAGCATTACGGTGTCCGGGGTTTATGAAGTGATCAATGGCGTGCGGATAAAAACTTCCTCCTTAGTCCTACTGAGCGTGGTTACCATTGTTGCAGCCTTGCTTCCTTTAGCGGGTATTTTCTTGTATAAGGACCGCAAAAAGCAGGTTAGTTATTGCTACATCGTGATCGTTTTATTAATTGGTTTCAGCTTTTACTCCGCAGAAACCGTTAAAACCATTGTTGGAAACATAACCCTACAACCCGAAAATTACGGCATAGGTATTATTTTACCTTCTTTGGCTATTGTGCTGATGTTTTTAGGGATTAGAAATATTAACCGGGATGAGAAGCTGGTACGGTCGGCGGACAGGTTGCGGTAAAATACCTGAAATTTTTAAATTTATTTTTTGCTGAGATTGTAAGACACACTTACAAACCAACCTGTACGGAACTTTCTTTCCACCAGATCCTCATCTTTCAAAGCTTTCAAATTGGTGTAGTTTTTAAAGTTTTTTGCGGTATAAGTATAATCGGTTTGATAGGTGTTTTTCAAATAATTAACATTTGCTGCTGCCAAGCCGCCGCTGATGATGATCCTTTTGAGCATACTGTTCCTGAACATTAAACTGCCCCCGGCATAAAAACTCGTTTGTTCCAAACCAGCCGGATTGGTAGAAATACCGAAAGTTAAAGCAGGCAATACAGAACGATAATAATCACGCCCATAAACATGGATAAATGCTGCAACAGATGGGAAAAACCTGTTGTAGTTATTGTTTTGTCTGATAACCAAAGAAGAAGTGTCGGGTTACTGCAAACTATAAGAACGGTCTTTTGCACCTGCCAATCCAAAAGCAATACCGGTACTGAAATCTATTTTTAAACCACCGGATTGATAAATACGGATTGGTGAAATAGTTTTTAAAGTTTTACCATCCGTGTTGTTGATATTTAAAGTGAGGTCAAGATAGTCAGATTCATCCTCTATTAATTTCGGTTCAGATACAATTTCAAAACTTTCGTTTTGGATCATTTGGTACAATTGGATGCCTTTGTCAATTTTCTGCTGATAAGTATTCTTTGTGTTGTCATCCAGTAGTTTATTATAAACAGTTGTGATATAAGCAAACACTTCTTTGTAAGGGTTATCGGTGATTGAATCTTTAACGATACTAACTGTAATACTGCCGTCCTTTTTGTTTGTAGCGGATTTTAAACTGCTGTTAGGTTTTTTCCCAGATTGATTTTCATATTCTTTTTTTAATCCACCATAAGCAATAATTAAAGATTTGTATGTATTTGAACTTTGTTCTGATAAAGCTTTTTCAACATCAACTGTATTTGTGCAATACAAACCAAGATAACTGATTGTATTATTTTTAATTTGTATTTTAAAAGAATTAGCATCAACTGTTAACTGCTTTTTTATTTGGGAATCGAGGAAATCATTTAAAGCGACTAATTTTTGAAATTTTACCCAGTTAGAAAGGTATGTTGATAAATTACTACTAAAAGAAGTATTAGCTTTATTTGGTTGTTTGATTTTAGGAATCAAGTTTGAAGATTTTGCAAAATTATTAGGCTTAGTAGTTGAAGTATCTGCTTTTTTATCATCCCCCAATATACTTAGAAACTTCGCCGGCACATCTATAACAAAACTTTTCTGTTCGCCCTTAACAGTAATACTATTGTAAAAAGGGTTGATGTTACTGATTTTAAAGTTTGCATAAATGCTTTTTTTAGCAGGAAAAAACCAGGATTGATTAGCGGGTTTAGGAATGGTAAGCGTGCCCGCTACGGCATCGTATGCTACTGTTATTGGAACAACATTCCGATCAGTTTCGGTAACTTGGGCCGTAGCAAAATGAGTGCAAACGGTCAGGATAAATACTGTAAACGTAAAACCTTTAATTGCCTTTAATATCCTTTTGGTTTTCATTTTTTTTAAGATTGATTACCTCAAATCTCCCCATACTTGGAAAGAAATTTTACCGCTCAATCACCTCAAATCACCAGGTATTTTTACGGTATCAAAAAGGTTAAAAAAGAAAGGAAATACAAACGAACACCAATTTTAAGTGCATAAAAAAAGCATCCAACTGATGCTTTTTTTAAATTGAAATAATAATATATTGGGGGTTGATAAATTCAATCCAACTTAAAATGCAACTTGTATTTAATCAGTAAAAACACAAACACTGGCCCGTAATACAAGTATCTTTTCCACAAACGCAAGGGTTCGCTTAACAAACGGCCCAACCATTCCAAACCTAAATTGATCCAGATTTCATTGGGGCGCTTAACCGTTCCTGCATAAAAATCAAACACGGCGCCAATGGCACAAATTACCGTTGTGTTGATTTGATGCTGATGTTCGGCCATCCATTTTTCCTGCTTAGGGGCCGTCATGCCGATAAACAATACCTCGGGTTCAAAATCGTTTACCGCTTTAACCATCAGTTCGTTATCTTCCTCAGAAAAAACAGTTTTAAATGGCGGGGCGTAAAAGCCGGCCTTGATGGCAGGATGGTCTAAAGCTAAACGCTGCTGTAGCTTTTGCAAGGTTTGCCAGGACGAACCTAAGTAGAAACAACGCCCGCCGCGTTGGTTTAATTTGTTTAGCAAGTGGACATGCAGCCTGGAACCGGAAATTTTACGGATAGATTGGTTGGTATGAAATTTTACCGCCGCCACTATGCCGATGCCATCAGGCAGCAGTACGTCCGATTTCTGTAAGGCCTGTTTAAACTTGGGGTCTTTTTCGGCCATGCAAAAAGAGTACTGGTTTAAGGTACTGATACTGGTTTTACCGGCAAAAGGCAACTCATCCAAACTGCCGGTAAAAAACTTATAATCCAAATAAGTTGCTTTAGCTTCCATCGTGTTTATATTTAATGTCAAGTCCATCAGTGTATTTTATAAGGCATCCTCAGATTAAAGAAATTGGGTTTGCTGCCCGGATAAGTTTCTTTCTTGCCTAAGTAATGCTTGTTTTCCAAGTTTGGCTTTTTCCAATAAGCGGCAGGATCAATTTGTACGTAGCCTTTTTTGTATGGTAAAAACAGTAAAACAAGCCATGCAATCATAAAAGCAGAAACCTTTTTGTATTGCCCGATTTTGCACAACAGCAAGGCAGTCATCAGTTTCAATACTTCTTTTAACAGCAAAAAATATAAACGTTGGTTAGCCTTGTGGTTAGCCCGCCGCCAAACCCAGTTGCTACGGTTGGCATAATTGAGGTTGCGTACAGTGTACATGGCTTTGAGGTTTTCAGGGTGCTTGAAATCTCAAAATTAAACTATAACAACAGCAATACTTTGCGTAAAAACGCGCTTTTAAATAGGGTGTTTTTACGGTATTTAAAAGGTTAAAATACGTTGTGATTGTGGGAGTTAATGTGGAATTTTAGGGAAAAGAAAGCAAGTTTATTTAACCTTTAAAAATTTATCATTATGAAAAAAATAGTATTAATTACTTTTGCTTTTGCAATAGTATTTCTTTCTTGCAATTCTAATCGTAGTTCTAATTTATCAAGTACAGATTCTATTTCAAACATGGACGTTAAACGTTCTACTATTAATGACTTTCGTACTGTTAATAATATCCCCCTTGATACTGCAGAGAAAATGGTACATCGTTATAAAAATCATGCTGGAACAGTGCTTATTGATTCGCGTACCCCACCAAAAGATAACTCAAGATGTGTTTGGTTTGATATAGATACCTTAAAAAAACTTGTAGATGGAATTAAGCTAGATTCTGGGGATGGGGTAAGAATGTATTTTGCAACATACTCTGATAAAGAAAAACCACATATTCATAGGGGACAATCTTATGATGTTAGAAAATATAATACTCTTGTTTTGATTTCCACAAAACCGTTTCCAAAAACAGATTCTAATCATCATCATTTAGACTATTACAACGGAAACAAAGGATTTTTGATGTTATCAGAACCACAAAACAAAGGAGAATTGTATCCTCCCGGACAGGATGAAGGGGCTTTATTTTTACAAAATAATGGTTTTACCAAAAAATGATTTTATTTAACCCAAATCTAATTATTGAAATCAGTTGTTTTACTCTTGCTCTTTTTTTTCTAAAAAAAGAAAAGAATTTTATTTGGAAATCATTCAAGTTTTTTTTATTTGTAACTTGTATAATTGAAATTTGTGGACTTCTTATTAGTAAATTAACCCCCGAATTTTCCAATCATTGGTTATATAATATTTTTCTAATTTTTGAAATAGCTTTTAATAGTGCTATGTTTAGTTTATTTATAAATAACTATATCAATAGTAAGCCTTATATGTTATTAGGGCTTACTATTTTTGTTTTAACCTTTCTTACTGAAACTATATATCATAGTATCTTTATCTTTAACAATTTAACTTCAACAATTTCATCTATAATTTTTGTATTATATAGTTTGTATTATTTCTATTTACTTATAAAAGACCCCAAGTACTATTCTTTAAAATCCTATGCTCCTTTCTGGTGGGTAACAGGAACATTGTTTTATTATTTTGGAAGTACAATGTGTAATTTGTTTTTTGAAGAATTACTATCTGTAAAAATTACTGGTCATCACTTACGTTATTACATATTCAACTTATTAAACATTATATTATATAGCTGCTGGTCATATTCATTTATATGCAGATATTATCAAACAAAATAATTTTCCTAATCATAATTGCTACACTTATATTTCTGCTGGCACCATTTTTTTTATTACTTTATATTTCTTCCTACAACCAACGCAAAAAAAAATACATCGAAGAAAAAGCCTTCATGCAGCAAACTTTTGAGGCCGAACTTTTAAAAACCCAACTCGAAGTACAAGAACAAACCATGCAAACCATTGGTGCTGATTTGCATGACAACATTGGCCAACTGCTAAGTTTAACGGCGCTAACTTTGGGTTCGGTGGAATTTAACGATGTAAACAAAGCACAGCAAAAGATAGAGGCAGCCTTGGATTTGACTAGCCGCTCCATCAAAGAGCTTCGGTTATTGGGTAAATTATTGCAGGGCGAGCAATTGATTGGCAACGGTTTGCCGGAAGCTATTAATCATGAAATTGCATGGATCGAAAAAGCCGGACAATACCAGGTGGATTATCAAACAGAAAACCAGTGTGCGGAAAGCAGCAACCCGGACAAAGATCTACTGGTTTTCCGCATCCTACAAGAAATTTTAAACAATATTATCAAACATGCTTTTGCCACAGAAATAAAGATTAAATTAGGCTGCCGGGATAACTATCTTGAATTGACCGTTGCAGACAACGGGGTAGGTTTTTTTGCGGATGAAGTGCCGGAAAAGCAAAATGGCATGGGCTTGCACAACATCCGCAAAAGGGCCGATCTGATGGGCGGGGAAGTCAGCGTGAAATCCGAACCGGGCACCGGTACTTTTGTTAAGTTAAATATTCCTTATCCATGATTGAATATGAAAACCAACCGTATCCCTATCGCTATTGTGGATGACCATACCCTCTTCCGCAATGGCGTTGCGGGTTTAATGGACGAATTTGAAGAATTGCAGGTAATTTTTCAAGCAGCTAACGGCAAACAAATGCAACAGGATTTGCTAAAATTCCCGCTGCCAGAAGTTATTTTGATGGACATTAACATGCCGGTAATGGATGGCTACGAAGCTACCTGCTGGCTAAAAGCCCATCATCCGCAAATACATGTGCTGGCGTTAAGTATGTTTGAAGATGATGAAGCGGTGATCAAAATGATCCGTTGTGGTGCATGTGGTTATATCCTGAAAGAATCTAAACCACGCGATTTACTGGAAGCCATTAAAATTATTATGCTAAAAGGAGTATATATTAATGAAATGGTTTCGGGGAAACTCATCCGTTCTGTTGCCGCCCAGGAAACTGCGCCCAATTTAAGCGGTAAAGAACTGGACTTTTTAAAACACTGCTGCTCCAAGCTTACTTACAAGGAAATTGCCGACCTGATGTTTATTAGTCCGCGTACGGTTGACAATTATCGGGAATCACTTTTTCAGAAATTAAACATTAAATCACGCACTGGTTTGGTTCTGTATGCGATCAGAAATAACCTGTATCACGTTACTGCTTAATTAATTACAATCCAATGTTTTTTATGTGTATAAAAACAGTATCTTTGCGGCAGATTTAGCAATGTAGCTAAGTTCGTTATTTACATCATGAACCCATTTATTGAACTGGGAATCCGTCATGATATTGTTAATGCCATCTCTGATTTAGGATTTGAAAATCCTACGCCAATCCAGGAACAATCTATCCCGGTTTTGTTAACAGGCAGCAACGATTTTGTCGGATTAGCCCAAACAGGGACCGGAAAAACCGCCGCCTTTGGACTGCCGTTGTTAGAACTGATTGACTTTGATCAGAACAAGCCCCAAGCTTTGATACTTTGCCCAACCCGCGAGTTGTGCCTGCAAATTACAAGCGACATTAAAAGTTATTCCAAAAACATGTCCAACGTTAAAGTTGTGGCTGTTTACGGTGGTTCCAGCATTATGGATCAGCTACGCGAAATCAAACGCGGCGTGCAGATCGTTGTTGCCACTCCCGGACGTATGCTGGACATCATTGGCCGCAAAGCCATTGACTTTTCAGAAATCCAGTACGTTGTTTTGGATGAAGCTGACGAAATGCTGAACATGGGCTTCCAGGAAGACATTAACGAAATCCTGTCCACCACCCCAAAAGAGAAAAAAACCTGGCTGTTCTCGGCCACGATGCCGGCAGAAGTGCGCCGCATCGCTAAAAATTACATGACCGATCCTTTTGAGCTTACGATGGGCACCAAAAATACCGGAAACGTAAACATTGAGCACGAATATTATGTGGTGAAAGCACGCGATAAATACGCTGCTTTTAAACGCATTGTTGATTTTAACCCTGATATTTTTGGTATCGTTTTTTGTCGTACCAAAATTGAAACCCAGGAAATTGCCGAATCATTGATCAAAGACGGTTACAATGCCGATTCTTTGCACGGTGATTTGTCGCAGCAACAACGCGACAAGGTGATGAAACGTTACCGTGAACGCAACCTGCAATTGCTGATTGCGACTGATGTTGCTGCCCGCGGAATTGACGTAAACGATGTTACGCACGTTATCAACTATTCTTTGCCAGACGAGATCGAAAATTATACCCACCGTAGCGGCCGTACCGGCCGTGCCGGTAAAACCGGTATTTCTATCGCTATCATCAACGGAAAAGAAATTGGCAAAATACGCCAGATTGAACGTGTATTAGGTAAAAAATTCGTTAAAGCAGAAATCCCGACCGGTTTTGACGTTTGCGAAAAACAACTTTTTGGCCTAGTGCATAAAGTACATAATGTAGCCGTGAACGATCAGCAGATCGATCAGTATATCCCGCGCATCATGGACGAGTTTAAAGAACTGAGCAAGGAAGATATCATCAAACGTTTTGCTTCTTTAGAGTTTAACCGTTTCCTCGAATATTACAAAAACGCTCCTGATTTAAATGCTTCGGCTGATGAATCACGTTTACGTGAAGGTGGCGAACGTGTCCCACGCAGCGGCGGAAGCGGTGCAAATACAGGTTACACCCGTTTATTTATCAACCTTGGTTCGGTAGATAATTTTACCCGCGGCGATTTGTTGGGCTACATTTGCAACACCAGCAAAATCAATGGCCGTAGTGTTGGAAAGATCGACGTAAAAGGTGTATTCTCTTTCTTCGAAGTGCCAAATGACGAAGCACAACAAGTGATCGCTGCTTTTAAGGAAGTAAATTTCCAAGGCCGTGATGTACGGATTGAACTTTCTGGTGATGCTGAAGGTGGCGAAAGCCGTGGGGCAAGGCCTTCAGGTGGCGGTGCTTACCAAAGGAGGGAAGGCGGAAGCAGGGAAAGGCGCGATGGCGGCCGCGAACGCAGCTACAGTGGCGGCAGTGTCGGTAGTTTCCGTGATTTTTCCGGCAAAAGCAGGGAAGACCGTGGCGAACGCCGCAAAAGGTTCTAAACAATGCCATACTGTTTTTAGCACATAGTTTTTTAGTTTTAGTTTAGTTGAAAAAAGCTTTCGGAAATCTCCGGAGGCTTTTTTGTTGTTAACGAAAAAAACGGACGGAAGTAGAATCAGGATAAACCAAAGTCATGCTTTTATCCGACAGGTTCTTGACCAAAAATTTAGTATAAGGCCCTGTTCATTCATACGAAGTAAAAAGCGTATCGCTTTTCATAAAATAACTTTCGGCGATTGGCTCTCCTTCATCCAAAATAAATTCTTTTGAAGTAATTTTCAGGCTGGTTTTTTTATCCCGGGAATACCATTTCCCTACAAGCTTATTTTTTTCTGCGGATGGATTGCAACCGTAAAATACAATTGCAACGGAAACTATAATCACAAAAAAGCAGATAGCTTTTCTTCCTGTTCATTTTACAAAAACAAGATGCTTCTTTTATCATCTAAAAACTGCAAACACAAAAATGCCTTGATGATCTGTCCGGGCATTTCTATTTAAAAAATAATTCTTAATTATTTAGCTGGTGCATCTTTTAGTTTCGCTTTTGAAACATAAACTTTTTTACCTTTTTTATTTACATAAAAATATTTTGAATTTTTATTGATGTAAATTGCTTCTCCGCCCGGCGCAACTTTACCTTTATAAACTTTGTCGCCTACAGCTGATACGCCTTTTACAGCAAGTTCGGCAGTTTTATTTCCAACTTTATTAATGGTTGCTCCAACTTTTCCTTTTCCGGTATTTTGCGCAAATGATTGAACGCTAAATAATACAGCGGCTGAGAATAATAAAACTTTGATCTTTTTCATGATTTTAATTTAAATGATTGCTAACGTTAACTCAATTGTTCTGCCAATTGTTTCATTTCAAATATAGGATTACTTTTCTGATATAAAATAGCATAAACGGCCATGCTGATCGGCATATCAACATTGTACTTTTTATTCACCTCGTGTAGGCAATTTGCGGCATAATAGCCTTCGGCGATCATGTTCATTTCCAATTGTGCCGAGTTTACCGTATAACCTTTTCCGATCATATTGCCAAAAGTACGGTTACGGCTGAATTGCGAATAACCGGTTACCAATAGATCGCCCAGATAAGCTGATTCGTTGATGTCACGGTCAATTGGATGGACGGCATCCACAAAACGCTTGATTTCCCGGATAGCGTTGGAAATAAGGACCGCCTGAAAATTATCCCCATAACCTATCCCATGGCAGATACCGCTGGCAATGGCATAAATGTTTTTTAGCACGGCAGCATATTCTGTTCCATAAATATCGTCCGAAATATTGGTTTTGATATAACGGGTGTTGAAATAGCAGGCCAGTTCGGCAGCCAGTTTCTTATCCTGGGAAGCCAAAGTTAAATAAGATAATTTTTCGAGCGCAACTTCTTCTGCATGGCAAGGGCCACTCAAAACTAGGAACTGATCCAGCGGGAACTGGTAATGCTGATGGATAAAATCGCCAACGATCTGGTTCTCGTCCGGCACGATCCCTTTAATGGCAGAGATGATTTTTTTGCCTTTAAAAGAAGCATCGGAAAGACCGGAAAGTGCCTCTTTTAAAAAAGCAGCCGGAACATTCAAAATAATAACTTCCGCTTTTTCTATTGTTTCTTTGATTTGGGTAGATAAGTTTTCCGGCTTTACACAAATTTCCACCGAACTGAGGTATTTAGGATTATGCCGAAACCTGCGGATATACTGCAGTGCTTCTTCACTGCGTATCCACCAGAAAACCTCTTTTGGAACAATATTGTCCGTCAGCATTTTGATAATAGCCGTAGCCCAACTGCCGCCGCCAATTACGGCGATTTTCAATTTATCCTGTTCCATTAAAAGCTGTTGTGATTTTTATTTTTAGTATTGCAAATAAAAGGAATTATCTCAAAATTAATCTTGCCGTAAAAGCGGATAAGCTTGATGCTTCTTTTATCAACCTTTTTTTGGTATCGATACAAAACGGCAATCACATGAAAATGCCTTATCTGGTCAAAACACCTGTTTTGTTAAAATGGTTTTACCCGGGTTTGACCTGGCACAAAAGCCGGAAAGAACGTATCATTTATTTAACTTTTGATGATGGCCCGATCCCGGAAGTTACGCCTTTTGTACTGAAAACACTGGCGAAATTTCAGGCAAAAGCAACGTTTTTTTGCATTGGCGATAACGTACAAAAACATCCGGAAATTTTTGAAGCCGTTAAAGCGTCCGGACATGCTGTTGGCAACCATACTTTTAACCATTTGCGCGGTTGGTGCACTGCGGATGAAATTTATTTGGAGAACACGGAAAAATGCAATCAGTTAGTCAACTCCAAATTGTTTCGGCCGCCATATGGACGGGCGAAAAAATCGCAATTAGCCGTTTTGAAAAAAGAATATGAAATTGTGATGTGGGATGTTTTGAGCGGAGATTTCGACCCGGGGCTTTCTCCCCAAAAATGTTATCAAAATATAGTTGATAAAAGCAGTAACGGTTCTATCATCGTGTTTCATGACAGCTTAAAAGCTTGGCCGCGATTGCAATTTGCGCTGCCGAAAGCACTCGGATTTTGGCAGCAGCAAGGTTATGCGTTCAAAAGTTTGTAACGGCAATATTCGTTTTCCAAACGTGTTCACAACAATTTAGAAATGCAAAACCGATACTTCTTTTACCTGTTATTTTTGTAGATTCGCCTCAAACTGTGCTAGTTTATTAATTAATCACCTTAATAAAAATCAATAAAATGGCTTTTGATTTAAATATGATCCAGCAGGTTTACAACCGCTACGGCAGCCGTATCGAGGCCGCGCGTAAAGCAGTTGGAAAACCGCTAACCCTTACTGAAAAGATTTTATATTCCCATCTTTCAGCAGGCGATCCTACCCGGGAATTGTTGCGCGGAGTAGATTATGTTGACTTTGCACCAGATCGTGTAGCCATGCAGGATGCAACCGCACAAATGGCACTTTTACAATTTATGCAAGCTGGCAGGCCGCAAGTTGCCGTGCCTTCAACCGTACATTGCGATCACCTAATCCAGGCAAAAGTTGGTGCGGAAGAAGATTTGGACACTGCCAAAAGCCAGAACAAAGAAGTTTACGATTTCCTTTCTTCTGTTTCTAATAAATATGGTATCGGTTTCTGGAAACCAGGTGCCGGTATTATCCACCAAGTTGTGCTCGAAAATTATGCTTTCCCAGGCGGCATGATGATCGGTACAGATTCCCACACGCCAAATGCCGGTGGATTGGGCATGATTGCGATCGGTGTTGGCGGTGCCGATGCCTGTGATGTGATGGCCGGGCTGCCTTGGGAATTGAAGTTTCCAAAACTGATCGGCGTTAAATTAACCGGAAAGCTTTCCGGCTGGGCTTCTGCCAAAGACGTAATTTTGAAAGTAGCCGGTATTTTAACCGTAAATGGCGGGACCGGAGCCATTGTAGAATATTTTGGTTCAGGTGCACGTTCTATTTCTGCAACAGGAAAAGGGACTATTTGCAATATGGGGGCTGAAATTGGTGCCACAACTTCTGTTTTTGGTTATGATGCAAAATCTGAAGCTTACCTGCAAGGGACCGAGCGCGCTGCCATTGCCGAACTGGCCAATGCGATCAAAGAACATTTAACCGGTGATGAGGAAGTTTATGCCAATCCGGAAGCTTATTTTGATCAGGTGATCGAAATCGATCTTTCTGAACTGGAGCCTTATGTAAATGGCCCGTTCACGCCGGATTTAGCCTGGCCGATCTCAAAATTTGCTGATGCAGTAAGGGAAAACAATTGGCCTACTACTTTGGAAGTTGGTTTGATCGGTTCCTGCACCAATTCTTCCTACGAAGATATTACCCGTGCGGCTTCTATCGCTACGCAAGCAATTAGCAAAGGCCTTAAAACCAAAGCTGAATTCACCGTTACGCCAGGTTCAGAATTGGTTCGTTATACGGTAAACCGTGATGGCTATTTAAATACTTTTGAAAACATCGGCGGTGTGGTTTTGGCAAATGCCTGCGGGCCATGTATCGGCCAATGGGCGCGTCATACCGATGATCCGACCCGCAAAAATTCCATCATCACTTCTTTTAACCGCAACTTTGCCAAACGCCAGGATGGCAACCCAAACACGCACGCTTTTGTAGCTTCGCCGGAAATCGTTACTGCTTTTGCAATTGCAGGTGATCTGACTTTCAACCCTTTAACAGATACTTTAACCAATGAAAGCGGCCAACAGGTGATGCTGGACGAGCCGCAGGGAATAGAAATGCCGATCAAAGGTTTCGCGGTAGAAGATGCCGGATACCTCGCCCCGGCAATGGATGGCAGCACGGTGGAAGTAAAAGTCCGCCCTGATTCTGACCGTTTGCAACTGCTTGATCCGTTTAAAGCCTGGGAAGGTACAGATATTTTAGGTTTGAAATTACTGATCAAAGCAAAAGGAAAATGTACGACCGACCATATTTCGATGGCTGGCCCCTGGTTGAAATACCGCGGCCATTTAGATAACATTTCCAATAACATGCTGATCGGTGCAATCAATTTCTTCAACCTAAAATCTGATACGGTCAAAAACGAACTGACTGGCGAATATGGTCCTGTCCCGGCAACACAGCGTGCTTACAAAGCACAGGGAATTGGCAGTATTGTGGTTGGTGATGAAAATTATGGTGAAGGTTCATCCCGCGAACATGCCGCCATGGAGCCGCGCTTTTTAGGTGTTCGTGCAATTCTCGTAAAATCTTTTGCCCGTATCCATGAAACCAATTTGAAAAAACAAGGCATGTTGGCTTTAACTTTTGCAGATAAAAATGATTATGCCAAAATCTTGGAAGACGATACTTTCGATATTACCGGTTTAAACCAGTTTATGCCTGGCAGCCAATTGACAATTGTGCTGCATCATATAGATGGTTCCCAAGAATCTTTTCAGGTAAACCACACTTACAACGCACCGCAGATCGAGTGGTTTAAAGCAGGCGGTGCTTTAAACATTATCCGCAGGCAACAAAAAAATGTGGCATAAAAACAGCATTCATACTTCAAACAGAAAAAGCTCCGTTATTGATGGAGCTTTTTCTATTTTAGGAAAGATTACTGTCGCAGAATTGAAACAGATACGACTACTTCTTTTACTCCTCCTTTTTTCAGGATTTTCGGCTGTGCTGAGAGCGCAGGCACCGGCTAATGATAACTGTTCCGGTGCAATTACCTTAACGGATGTTTCCGGCTTTTGCTCTGCTTCTGCGGCTTATACCAGTGTAAATGCAACCCCAAGTGGTTTGGCTAAAGCCCAGGCATGGCCTTCGGCTGGCAATGATGTTTGGTTTAAGTTTACTGCCATTGCTTTTGATGTCAATATTTCCGTTACCAGTGGAACGCTCGCCTCACCGCTGGTTGCGTTGTACACCACTGCCGATTGCTCTAATTTCACAGAACTTATTGGTTCAACCTTAAACGGAACAACAGTAAGCACTTTGTATAAAGGTGGCCTGACTATCGGCCAAACTTATTATATCCGTATCAGCGGGGCAAATAACAATACCGGCACTTTTAAATTATGTATCAACAATTATAATCCTATTTTAAAGGCAGGCCAGGATTATGGTACTGCTTCTATCTTATGCAATAAAAATACTTTTACACAAACGGATGTAACCGGTGCAGGTTTAAATAATCGGGAATCAGCAGGAACTTGTCTGGATGTCAATTCAGGAAACGGCCCTATAGAAGCCAACACCGCATGGTATAAATGGACGGCTGCAGATAATGGTACGCTAACATTTACCATCACTCCAACGGTAACTTCCAATGATATCGATTGGGTTTTATATGACCTTGGAACCAGCGGAAGTGCTGCAAACGTGAATGCAGCAAATGCAATCCGATGCGCATCAGGTAGCGGCGTTGATTGTGCTCCTTCTTATTATCAGACCGGAATAAATTTAACATCGACTGATATAACGGAAACAGCTGGTTGCGTTCCTGGTCAGGATGGGTTTGTAAGATATATTAACATGGTGCAAGGCCATGTGTATGGGTTGTTAATTAACAATTTCACCTCCGGAGCTAACGGTTTTAACTTATCTTTTAGTGGAACAGGAACATTTTTAGGGCCAACAGTTTCGTTTAATGAGCAGGTAACTAATGCTTGTACCACAACACCCAGTTTTACTTTTACCAATACCTCTACCAATTACAGCAGCCTGGTCTGGACTTTTGGTGATGGCTCGAACACCGCTTCTGCAACAGGGGAAGGCCCCTATACCATAACTTATTCTACCCCCGGAACAAAAACGGTTGTATTACAAGCTATAAGTGCACAAGGCTGCGTTACGGTAGCTTACAAAACATTTACTGTTCCGCTAAAACCGGCAACACCTGTAATTTTATCCAATAAAAGCAGCTATTGTTTGGGAGATAGTTTAGTCTTGAAGGTCCAATCTCCGGACACAGGAACAGTTTATTCGTGGGGTGGCCCTAACGGCTTCACTTCAACCAATTCTGTGGTTACCATTCCCTTAACTAATTATAACCAGGCCGGAACTTATACGCTGGTTATTACCCAAAACAGCTGCACCAGCGATCAGGCTTCTATTACTGTTCCGCCTATCGGTAAAACACCTGTGCTTGATTTTACCATTACATCAAATAATTTGTGCTCGGCACAACAAAGCTTCACCATTACCAATAACTCTACGGATTATACCAGCTTAAACTGGGATTTTGGCACGGATGCCAGCATAAAGGGCGCAACTACCAGCAGCCCTTTTACCGTTACCTATACTTCTTTTGGTGATAAAAAAATTACGCTGACGGCCACTGGAAGCCAGGGCTGTACTGCTGTGTTAACCAAAACCCTTACCGTTCCGCAGAAGCCGGTTGTTACCCAACTAAATAAAGTTAGCGGCCCGTATTGTATTGGTGATACTTTGATCTTAAGCACCAATTCATTAGCCAATACGACTTACAGTTGGACGGGCCCCAATAATTTTACATCCAACCAAACCGTTGTACGGATACCCATTACCGGTACTTCTGTTGCCGGTACTTATACTTTGGTTATTACGCAGGGTTTATGTTCCAGTGATCCGGTTTCAACCACAATTGATGCTACCGATATCGTTTCGTTTCCGATTGCTGCTTTTGATGCCACGCCTCCTATTCCCGGTACAGGTGCCGTACCGCTCACGGTTTCTTTCACCAATCTTTCTACCAATGCCGATAGTTATTTATGGGATTTTGGCGACGGTACTACTTCTACCGCTGTTAACCCCCAGCATTTATATACCACTAAAGGAAGCTTTACCGTAAAGCTTACGGCAACCAATAAAAATGCCTGCTCCAACACAGTTTCGCTTGGTAAATTGATTTTACGTTATGATGTTACCGTTTTTATTCCCAATGCTTTTACCCCAAATGCCGATGGCATCAATGATAATTTTGGGGTGAAGATCACCAACCTAAAAGATTACCGCATCCAGATTTTTAACCGTTACGGCATGCAATTGTATGAAGGCAGGGACATTTTAATACGCTGGGACGGTTTGTATAACGGTAAGCCCGTTCCTGTTGGTACATATTATTATGTGATCACAGGTATTACTTTGAATGGTGATGCGCTGAAGGAAGCTGGTTATGTAACGGTTTTGAGGTGATAAAAGAAGTATTAAAACGTCGTTTATATTAACCAAATCCAGACTTGGAATAGTTATTAATTACGTAAACAAGCATTTATAACCGGTATCAGTTTGTCTTTAATTTCTTTAACAATAGTATCACTATTAGATTTATTTGCCGACGGAAAGAAAACGTTGTTATTTTTGTCTTCTTGCGGAACCTTTCCTCCTACGGAATAAAATCTGATTTTCCCATTTTTATCTATAATAATTGTAGTTGGATAACTATATATATTGTATTCTTTTTGACATGTTGAAAAAGCCGGATCGGCGATAGTTTCAAATGAAAATTTATTTTTTGTAAGATATTTTTTCAATTCTGGCTCGTTGTCTGTGGCTATAGAAACAAAATTTACTTTTTCGTTTTTAAAACTTTCAACTACTTCATTAAGTCCCGGTACTTCTGCCCGGCACGGTGCACAAGCAATAAACCAAAAGTTCAGTACAACTACTTGTCCTTTTAATTTATTTAGCCGAATATTTTTTCCATCAATTGTAGAACCTGTAAAATCAGGCGCTGTTACGCCATTCATACAATCGGTTTTATCCAGTTGTATTTTGTGCTGATTCAAACAATCCGTTAAAGTGGCTTTGTAATCATTTTTCTGGGCGTTAGCTACTTTAATTAAAAGAATTAAAATACCAAACAATAGCATTTTCATTGCTAATGAAACCTTTTTCATAATCCAAGCCTTGCTGTTAATTTAGTGTGAAAAATACTGCTTATAAATATAACTAAACATTTGAAAGATTTTAAGGTGATAAAAGAAGCATTAACAAAGCAAAGTGCAGCGTTTGCATCCGCGTGAGGGATAGCAACGGATAGCCCGACCCGCAGGGGCACGCCCAAAAAAATCTATTGCGGGTTTTTAGTTGTGGGTTGCGGGTTTTAGGTGGATAAAAGAAGCATCATTCAATAATGGCCTTTCAAGAAAAAAATCCTAATTGAATTATCGATTACATCATAAACTATACGATGTTCTGCATTGATGCGCCTCGACCATTTTCCTGACAACTCGTGCTTTAACGCTTCCGGCTTACCGATACCTTCAAATGGGTTTAGCTGCATAGCATTTACAATACCTGGATTTTCTTTTGTATCTGTTTATTACCAGAATTATTCCAGTATTTTAGATCATTTAAAGCTTGAGGCATGTATATTACTTCCACAAATCTTCGGTAGCAATTTTTACGCCTTTACCGTTTTTGTAATCTTCTTCGCCCTGGCGCACTTTGGCAACAGCGTCGGGGCTGTAATGATTATTTTCTGTTTTAAATTTAACTTTAAGGGCCTTTGCAAAAGCTTTTATAGCACTTAACTGTTCTTTATTTTCGGGCAACATGATGATTGTTTCCATAATTTTTTTAACAAGTTTAAAATACAAATTTAACAAGATTAAACTTAGTTGTTTAGACAAGAAGTCCATTCTTATATCGCTTTGGTTTAATTTCTTCTTTCGCTGATGTTTACACTGCAAAGGCGGTCTTCGCAATCGCGTGAGGGATAGTAGCGGAAAGCCCGCAGCGCAGCGAGGACTTGCAACGGATAGCCCGGCCCGTAGGGACACGCCCAAAACCAACACTAAATTTTACACGATAAAAGAAGCATTTGCTAACTACCAATTTTATGCCGATAAAAGAAGCATCACCCCACACTCAATCCAATTTCCCGCAATAAAATAGAAGCATTAAAAGTTTTACAAGCACCAGCCTTAATCTTGTAAAAAACACTAATCTTTCTATACTTTTTTGTACAGACACTAATTTTTTAAGGCTAAAAGAAGCATTAGCTTTTTTTCAAATATAAATTCAAACAAACTGTAACAAAAGCGCACAGTACCGTTCATTATCGAACACTAATTCTAACCATCGCTATCAATATCTAAGCAACTTAACATTTGGCTTAGTATATGCTCAATATTGCGGGTTAAATTTATTTAGTGATTTATCGAACACATCCCTTACAAAAGAATTATACAATGAATAAATTAGATTTTAAAATTGCCATTCGCTCCTTTTTAAAAGGCAAATGGTACAATCTTCTAAATATTACAGGATTAGCTCTTGGCTTAGCAGGGTTTATTTTTGTTACATTATATGTTGATAATGAAACCGGTTATGATCAGTGGAACAAAAATGTCAACCGTGTTTTTTTGGTTGAAAGGGAAATGCCTACCGGCCCATCTCCTTATACGCCTGGTTTATTAGCAGCAGCAATAAAAAGCCAGTGCCCGGAGGTTGAAGAAACAGGCAGGACAAATACAGCTTTATTTCCAATTACATTTTATACTTCATCAGGGAAATTTCCGATAAAAAAATGGGTTGGGGCTGATTACTCCATTGCCAAAATATTTGGTGTTAAACCGAAAGGCTTTAATTTGAACCCGCACAGCACTACACCTACTATTTTTCTGTCAAAAGGAACGGCTAAGGTGCTCTTTCCTGCTGGTAAGCCTGTTCAAAACAAGACGGTGAATATGATGTCAAAAACAGGGATGCCAATGACTGTTGCAGGTGTAGCCGAGGATGCACCAGGCAATACTAATTTAAATTTTGATTGTATCGGGTTTGGCAACGATATTACTCAAGGGAAGGACCAAAGCTATGCAAACCAGATCTATCAAACTTATTTACTGGTAAAGCCTAACACGGATATTAATCTGCTTTCAAAAAAAATCGATAAAATATATAAAGAAGCCGCATTAACAGATAGTAGTCAGGTAGCCAAGGATGCATTAAGCCGATCCGGAGCAGCAGCCATCTATTTAGATCCTTTAGACAATCTACATTTGAAACCTCATTATGGTTCTCAGGTGAATGATCAAATTGTAAAAGGCTTGATTGTTCTGGCTCTGATCATACTAATTATAACAGGCGTTAATTTTACAAACCTTTATATTTCTCAGGCTTACAAACGTTCAAAAGAAATCGGGATTAAAAAAGTTAATGGCATCATTAAAAGACAAATAGCCCTTCAATTTCTATTGGAAATATTTATCCAATGCCTTATTGCTTTAATTGTTTCTATCGGAATAGTAATCATTGCCTTACCTTATTTTAATCAATTATTGCAAGTTAAACTATTGATTTCAGGTATCAACCTCCACATAATTGTACAATTGTTTCTTGCATTAATTTCACTTACCCTAATTGCCGGAATTTATCCGGCTTTAGTTATGGCCGGTTTTAAACCGGCTGAAGTATTGAGGGGAAATCAGTTTTCTAATGGAGGGAAATTCTCCTGGATACAAAGTTCGATAACAGTTTTTCAGTTCAGCTTTGCTATCGTTTTTATAATAACCCTGATCGTTATCAACCAACAGGTTACTTATATGAAAACTGAAGATCCTGGTTTTACAGCCAAACAGGTTGTGTATATAGATAACCAAAGTTTGTTTAATAATCCCAGAAAATTTGAATCCGTCCGTAACCGGATAAAAGCTATACCCGGCGTAAAAAACGTTACCGTTGCTTCTAACGTTCCGGGCGGCATCATCCCTGCTTCTTATGAATATGCTTTTCAGGGTAAAGCATTTGCGATGAATACGATTAGTGTTGATTACGAGTATTTTGAAACTTTAAATATTGGATTGAAAGAAGGCCATGTTTTTTCTTCACCTTTCCCGGGAGATTCCACTAATGCTGTAATCAATGAAGCTGCCGCAAAGGCGATGGATTTGAAGAAACCTATCGGTAAAACCGTAAATGGATGTGGCGGGAATTATAAAATAATTGGTGTGATTAAAGATGTGAAAGCTTATGGGTTTGAAGAAAACATCAAGCCAACAATCTACTTAATGAACGATCACTGCGGATTGGCTAAAATACAAATTATGATCAGTGCCGAAAATAATGCCATACCAGCAATGCTGACAACTTTAAGGCAGCAGTGGAGCGACATCAATAAGCTTGACGGGGATAATTTCAACTATCATTTTTTGGATGAATTGTATGGACAGCTTTTTGTAAAGCAGGAACAGTTGCAAACGGTACTTACCTGTTTTTCAATGTTAGCGATATTTATTGCTTCCCTGGGCCTTTTTTCTTCGGCTGCACATGCTATCCACTTACGTATGAAAGAAATTGCAATCAGGAAAGTATTAGGTGCGACACAAGAAAGTTTAATCCTAATTTTGAATAAGCCGTTTTTTTATATGATCCTAATAGCTAATCTTATTGCATGGCCCATTTCCTTAGTTATTGCCAATAGTTGGTTAGCAACATTTACTTATCGGATCCATCTTTCTATTAGCCCTTTTGCCATTGCCTTGGCCATTTCAATCAGTATAGTTGTAGTTACAGTTTGTTTACAAACCATCAAAGTAGTTAAAGCAAACCCTGTTGATAAGCTAAGATACAGTTACTAAATACATTGAAGCATTGGTTTTATATTGAAGCTATTTTTGATTTTACTTTTTATACTTATTCAAATTTTATCAGTGGTCAATATGCTTCTTTTATCCCATAAAAATCATTAAGCTTTTTTATTCTTACAAGGTGCAAACACCAACTTTTTAGTGCTAAAAGAAGCATTGTGCCTTTACATAAATAAATCCTAACCATCTTCATTTAAAATATCAAATAGTTGTTCCTATTTCTAAAAATATCCGGAAGCGATATAAAAATAGAGACACCAATTTTTTTGTGATAAAAGAAGCATCAGCCTGAAAAATACTCACTCCACTCCCAATCCAATCTCCCGCAATAAAACAGCCGCATTAAAAGTTTTACAAGCGCCATCTTTAATCTTGTAATCAAAAAACATATCTTGGTTTTGCATTTTAATATCGAAATGAAAATTACGGACTAAACCAGGATATTCACCGGCCAAATCAGCAATTTGCAAATCATGGGTGGCTACCAAAGCGGCAGTTTGCTGACTGACCAAACGCTCAATAAATGCTTTGGAACCGGCATATTTATCTTTGCTGTTGGTGCCGCGCAGCATTTCATCAATCAAAACCAGCGTGTCATTTTCGGATGCTGTTTTTATAAGGATCATTTTCAAGCGGTCCAGTTCGGCTTTAAAAGTTGAAGTACTTTCGTTCAGCGAATCTTTAATCCGCATATAACTTACTATTTTCATCACCGAAACGGTTAAACTTTCGGCACAAACGGGTACACCACTATAAGCCAGAACCAGGTTGATCCCTAGTGTTCGCAAGAAGGTACTTTTGCCGGCCATGTTTGAGCCAGTTATGACATCAACAATTTTTTGTTGCATTTTGAAATCGTTGCTGATGCGTTTTTCTTCCACAATTAAAGGATGGCCTAATGCCAAAGCTTCAAAACAAAACCCTTCTTTGATTTGGGGGAACGGCCAATCGGGATGATTGTAATGTAACGTACTTAAACTGATCAAGGCTTCAAATTCAGAAATCACTTTAAAACTATTTAAAATAGAAACCGAAGAAGTTTGGTGCCATTTGGAAACTTTGATGGAACAACGTATTCCCCAAAGCAGTAGCAGGTTTAAAAAAAGTGCGCCGATGGGCGTTGTCATCAAATCAAATTGTTTAATAATTTTTGCCAGCGATGCTATTTTTAGGTATGTTTTTTCGGAACGACCTTCAGGTTCGCATTGCTGCACTAAGTTTTTCAGGTACGAACTTTGCCAGTTTTCTTCTTCAATCCACTTTAAAACTTCTGAATAAGAATTTAATTGACCAACACATTTGTTAAAACCACTATGCACACTGTTAACCTGCTTGCTGTAAATGCCGGATAAAAAGAAATTAAACAGCAGGACAAAACCTAAAACATTTAAAAAAACACCGTTAAAAAAAGCACCTGCAATTAAAGCAGCAATCAAATAAGGCAAGATCAGGATATACGTTTTTAGCCATTTACGATCTACAAAAGCAATCCTGTTTTTTAGTCCGTTTTGGATGGCTGCACTCAAGTTTTCCATTTCACGATTGATAAACGGAAGCAGATGCGCCCGGAGATCGAATGTGGCTTTGATCTTTTCTTTCAGTTCTTTTACAGCTTGCTGGCGTTCTTCGATCAGCGTTTTATCAGCAGGGTTTTGAAACCAATTAGCCAAAATAGTTTTCGCGTTTTGTGTATTGCCTCGGTTTACTTCGTGAAACAAAGAAAACGGGCCAAAAATATCCAGGTCATCTGTGTAAGGATGAGCGGCAGCAGCAAACGCAGAACCATCATCATAACTGTTTTTATGCTCCTTTAATTGGTCGATTTCGTTTTGGACAACCGCTAACAAGTTTTTATTAAAATCATGTTGCACCTGCAGTTTTCCCTGCTTCATCACCAATTGCATAAACACAAAACTGGTGAGCAAAAACACCAATATCATATAAATTGTGCCATAATGCCCAATCAGATAAATGATAACAAGCCCTGTTAAAAACGCACCTAACCTGTATAAAGAAATTTGGTTGATGCTTCTTTTATAGGCTAAAATCTGGTGCGAAAGCGTATCTGCTTCCTCCTCGTAATTTTGAAAAATCTGCTGTTCCCGGGCGGTCATTCAGTCGGCATTTTTTAAAAATCTATCTTTGTACAATAATTAGCGAAAGTATCTAAATTAACACTAATTTCTACTTTTTAATTCTGTTCCTCAAGATGAAAATTACCCTCCTGTCCGTTGGAAAAACCGAAGAAAAATATTTACATCAGGGAATTGACATCTACCTGAAACGCTTGAAACATTACATCAAACTGGAACTCATAGAAATCCCTGAACTCAAAAACACCAAAGGGTTGAGCCAGGATCAGCAAAAAGCAAAAGAAGCAGAGTTAATTTTGAAAAAAACGACTGCTACCGATTATATGATTTTGCTGGATGAACGCGGCCAGGAACTTTCATCGTTGCAATTTGCCGACCTGCTGAACAAAAGAATGATTGCTTCCACCCAAAACTTAGTTTTTATAATTGGCGGCCCTTACGGTTTTGACAATACAATTTACCAACATGCAAATGACAAACTTTCGCTATCTAAACTTACTTTCTCACATCAAATGGTGCGTTTGTTTTTTGTGGAACAGGTTTACCGTGCTTTTACTATTTTGAAGGGCGAACCTTATCATCATGAGTAGTTGAGGAACAGGGAGCGGGGTTTGAGGAGCGGGGCACGAGTTTAGCGCATCAAAACCGATAACTGGCAACCCAAAACACGTAACTGATTACTAACTTTGTACTATGGCTCACGATCATTCCCATTCACACCACTATCACCACGACCACGCACCAAAACTGACGCATTTAACCCGCGCGTTTATCATCGGTATTATTTTAAATGCTGCTTTTGTAGTGGCAGAAGTTGTCGGCGGTTTTTATACGCATTCACTTTCATTGCTGACAGATGCGGGCCACAATTTAAGCGATGTAGCAAGTTTAGCTTTGGCTTTGCTGGCCTTTAAACTATCCGGCGTAGCCAAAAACAGCCAATATACTTATGGTTATAAACGCTCCACCATTGTCGTTTCGCTATTAAACGCTATTATTTTGCTGGCTGCCGTCGTCCTGATCGCTTATGAAGCGGCGATGCGGTTTATGCACCCGGAAGCTGTTGCCGGTGCAACTATTGCCTGGATTGCTGCTGTAGGAATTTTGGTGAATGGAATAACAGCCTGGCTTTTTATGCAAGGAAAAGAGAAAGACCTGAACGTAAGAGGTGCTTATTTGCACATGGCCATTGATGCGGTAGTTTCTTTTGGCGTAGTCATTTCAGGTGTTGTTATTTATTTTACACGGTGGTTTTGGGTAGATAGCGTAGTGAGTTTGATCATTGTTTTCGTGATTATTGGCGGGACCTGGAGCTTGCTGAAAGACAGTTTAAGGCTTTCGCTGGATGGCATCCCAAAGGAACTGAACCTGGAAAAAGTAAAAGCTGCCATACTGAAAACAAAGGGAATCTTGGATGTGCACCATGTCCATATCTGGGCTTTAAGCACTACCGAAAATGCGCTGACTGCGCATTTGGTGATTGATCAAACAGCGGTTACTTCTTTTAGCCATATTAAAGAAGATTTGCGCCATGAACTACTGCACCTGGATATTCAGCACAGCACTTTTGAACCGGAATTTTCGGTAGAGAGTTGCAGCAATGTGCAATGTTAAAATAGCTAATGCTTCTTTTAGCACCTAAATTTTAGGTTGATAAAAGAAGCATCTTTTTGTCATTTCGACCAACGGGAGAAATCTTCTTCAAATATTACAAGTTAAACTGCTTTGATGAAGATCCCTCCTATCGTCGGGATGACAACAAAAACTTACTCCGCCTGATTTTCTGTTTCGGTTTCTTCTGCCGGAGCAGCTTTTTCCGGTTCAGCATTAAACTCCGGCCTATTCTTTAAAATCTCAAACCAAGCAATTATTTTTTTAATGTCCGAAGCATAAACTTTTTCTTCATCATGGCCTGGTGCTACTTCGCGGAAAAAAGTACGTAAAGCTTTCCCGTCAGCTTTTTTCGCATCCGGAATGCTTCCGGTGTTTTTCATCCGCTCCAAAACATCAATCAGCTTTAAATCTTCCACTTCCCCAAAAACTGTGATTTCTTCCAGCGCAGCCAGTTTTGCAGTGCTTAGGTTGACCACTAATTTCAGTTTTTGCCCGTCTAAGCTTTCCAATATAAAGCCGGTTTTACTTTGCGTCAAAGCGCGCCACAACCCCGTTTTCCCGGAAACGGAAACTATTCCATGTAAATTCATTTTTTTTAGTTGTAAGTTTTGTGTTGCAAGTTGCCAGTTTAGGGTTGATAGGCCGAATTGCTTAGAACTGACAACCCGCCACCCACAACAGGCAACTTCCTTAATCAATCACTTCAATACTGTTGATTTTATCGCCCTGTCGAATCTGATCTACCACATCCACATTATCGATCACTTTACCAAAAACAGTATGATTACGATCTAAATGCGCGGTATTGGTGCGGCTGTGGCAGATAAAAAACTGAGAACCACCAGTGTTACGGCCGGCATGTGCCATCGAAAGTACGCCGCGGTCATGATATTGGTTTTCGCCGCTCAGCTCGCAATCAATTTTATAACCCGGCCCGCCGCTGCCAGCGCGGGAAGCAGTTGCCGGATCTTTGGAAAGCGGATCGCCGGTTTGTACCATAAAATTTGGGATCACCCGGTGAAAGGCCACGCCGTTATAAAAGCCTTCTTTTGCTAATTTTGTAAAGTTTGCTACCGTATTCGGCGCGTCCTGCTCGTAGAATTCTACGGTCATGTCGCCTTTTTCAGTTTTAATAATTGCTTTGCTCATTTTTTTGTTTAAGAGGTGCAAAGTTAGTATTTTGGTGGTCATATCAGATTTTTCAAAAAGAATTAGGATGAAGGTTGGACGTACTGTTTTTATCGTATTAGTTTTTTGTGTCGCTTCTGTTGCTGCCCGGGCTGCTTCCATTTTGATCCCGATGGACGAAACGCAGCACGATCATTTAAAATCTTATGGCATTGCTTTTTGGGTTTTGAAAAATAATGAAGAGGTAGATTGGCTGCTCAATTACCGCGGCGGTAGTTTTATGCTGAAGTATGACCAGAAAGCAGAAGCCGAATGCAAGATCAGAGGTGTGAGCTACGAGGTGCTGGCGGATGCAAAAGTAACTACAATACTGACCGAAATCACCGATCCATCCGTGAATATGGATCTGGTCAAGTTGGAAAAAGCGCCTAAAATGGCTGTTTATTCCCCCAAAACCAAACTGCCTTGGGACGATGCCGTAACGCTGGTTTTAACGTATGCCGAAATCCCTTATACCGTTTTGTACGATGAGGAAATCATTAAAGGCGAACTGCCCAAATACGATTGGCTGCATTTGCACCATGAAGATTTTACCGGCCAATACAGCAAGTTTTATGCAGCTTTTCACAATGCGGCCTGGTATATTGAAGATCAGCAGCGGCAGGAAGCCCTGGCAAGCAAACTGGGCTTTAAAAAAGTATCGCAAATGAAGCTGGCCGTGGCAAAAGATATCCGGGATTTTTGTTCGGGCGGAGGTTTTTTATTTGCGATGTGTTCCGGTACGGATTCTTTTGATATTGCGTTGGCAGCCGATGGAGCCGACATTTGCGAACGCATGTTTGATGGCGACGCGGCTGATTTGAACGCACAATCCAAGCTCGATTTTACTAAAACTTTTGCTTTCCAAAATTTCAGGATCGATGAAAACCCATACAGTCATCAATTCAGCAACATTGATGTAACAGCAACGCGAAGCATAGACCGGGCAGATGATTTTTTTACTTTGTTTGATTTTTCGGCTAAATGGGACGTAGTTCCGGCTATGCTCACCCAAAACCATGATAAAGTGATCAAAGGTTTTATGGGACTGACTACCGCTTTTCGGAAAGATTTATTAAAGCCTGGTGTTTTGGTTTTAGGGGAATTGAAATCTGCCGGGGAAGCACGTTACATCCACGGCGATTACGGCAAAGGACAATGGACATTTTACGGCGGCCATGACCCGGAAGACTACCAGCATGCCATCGGCGATCCGCCAACGGATTTAAAACTGCACCCTAATTCTCCGGGTTATCGGTTGATTTTGAACAATGTATTGTTTCCGGCCGCCAAGAAGAAGAAACAGAAGACTTGATGCTGTTTTTATGGGTATAAATATTGAAACTATACTAACAATTACTAAGTGTGATTCTATTATAGTTAAAAAGTTCATTAACTCAATTTTGCCTGCTCCATTCCTGTCCGTAGATATCTTTAAAATAAACAAAACCAAATTTTTTATCGCACCAAACTTCATTAACAGTATAATTACTATTTCTGCCTGAATGATAATATGCCTTCGTGTTATTTGATAAAAATTTAACTACTTGATTGTACGTTTTTGTTCCACCTGTAAAAGTTGCAAAAGAGATGGGCTGATAAGCATCAGGAAATTTAAGTCCTAAATCATTTTGCCCAGATAATTGCTTTCCATTATAATCATCAAATTCAGCGTATAATTTCACTATCGTAACCGTGTTTGCAGACAAGTATTTATAAATTACACTATCAGGAAGCATATACATTTGAATTTTAGTAGGACCAGATAAACTATCTAACCTTTTATAAGTAATAACTTTCTCATCCAAGGAATAATAAACTTCGCAAATATTGGTTAACCAATTACAATTACTTACTTGCCAGGGAGTATTGTTTATATCAATAACCTTATAAATTCTGGCTTTTCCTAAATTACTTTTAAAGTTTAAAGTATCATTTACTTTTACTTCAGTAAACCATTCTTTTGCAGTAGCATCAAAATGAAAATTAGATGCTGTTATAATATCCTGCTTTCTGCACGAAGACAAGGTAACCATCATCGTTAAGTAAACAATAAAACCCTTTTTAGCACTAACCATATTTAAAGAATTTGCTAATAATTAGATTATTTCAATTTCTTAGTAAATCTATTTATAATATCTAACTCTATGCTTCTTTTATCCTATTTTGTTTCTATTGGTGGCGAAGAAGAAGAAAACGTGATGCTTCTTTTATCGGTATAAATTTTGTTTAGTAATGGCCCATTTTATTTGCTATCCAATCCTTCCTATTAATTCAGTCAAAAATCCAATTATATTACTTTTATATTTAAAAAAAATACTCTATTAATTAACATTAATTTTATCAAGGCTGCCATCTTTTCTGATAATTTACAGCACTAAATTTATTTAACAAAAACAGAATGACAAGACACTTTTTTTTAAGCATTTTAATAATTACAACAATTATTGGTAAACACACCTTTGCTCAAAGCGGTTATAAATTTTCACAAAGCATCTCGTTACAAGGTGATGGAAAATGGGATTATATGCAAATGGATGAAGCGGCAAACCGGCTTTTTATCACGCATGAGGACCAGGTACACGTGATTGATTTGTTAAACAACAAGGAAACAGGAGTTATAAATAATTTATTTGGCGCTCATCATATCGCATTAGTACCGGAATTTAAAAAAGGTTTTATCACCAACGGGGGAAATAATACGGTTACGGTCTTTGATTACCAGTCTTTACATAAAATCACAACCATAAAAATCAACGGTGTAAATCCCGACCCAATGTGTTATGACAGCTATTCAAAAAAGCTATATGTGTTTTGTGACAATAATACAGCTGTTGTTATTAACCCTGTTTCAAACAAAATTATTGGCACCATCGCACTCGGCGGATCTCCGGATTTCGCTTTGCCTGACGGTGGTGGTTTGATATACAATGATCTTGAAGGATCTGATGAAACGGTGGTAATTAGTGTGAAAGAAAAAAAAATAATTAAAAGATTTAAACTGCCGAAACATTCCGCTCCTACAGGTTTGGCATTTGATAAAATAAACAGCCGGTTATTTATTTCTTGCCGGGGGATAAATAAATTAGCTGTCCTGGATGTAAAAACCGGAAAAGTAATAACATTATTGCCTATGCCTTCAAATGTAGATGGTGTATCTTTTGATCCTGAAACAAGATATATAATTTGTTCTGGCGGTGACGGACATGCATCAATTATTAAACAAGAAGGCGCAGATCAATATAAAACAATCGACCATTTAAAAACCAAGCCGGGAGCGAAAACTATGGAGTTAGATCCTAAAACCCATAACTTGTATTTTAGTGCGGCATCTTTTAAAAATGGCCAAACCAATAGGTTACATCATACTTTTGAATTGTTGATTTATAAAAAGTAGTTGTCAGGGATTAATTGTTAGTTGATGTTTCTCTTAAAACTTCTTTAACTGACACTATTCTATTTATTTCGCACCAACAATTAACCACATTTAAAAGAATGTAAGATTTAATCAACCAACTGAATCTGTTTGCCATGCTTCTTTTATCCCATAAAAATTGACGACTTGTATATTCTTTTATAAATTGATCTAAACATCAATTTTACAGTGCTAAAAGAAGCATTACCTGCAATTAAGTTGTTTACTAACAGTTTTTTTGAAAAATAATAATTGAGACTGAGCCCATTAGCTCTTCTATCCGGCTCATATTATCCTTATATTTGAGCCGATTACAATAATCAATTGGCTCATGAAACGCTATAACTGGCAACGAAAAGACTGGCCTGATTTTACTTATGACCACAATCTGGTAGAAGATGAACTTTTTTTGTTTGCTGAAAAAACAGGACATATTGCCGGTGTATTAAAAGGGCTGCCAGAAGACATAAGAATAGAAGCAATTATAGAGAATATGGTTGCTGAAGCGATTAAAACTTCGGAAATTGAAGCTGAATACCTGAGCCGCAAAGATGTGATGTCTTCTATCAGAAATAATCTTGGACTGAATAAAAAAAACGAATTGGTTATAGATAAAATGGCAGAAGGCGCAGGCGAGCTGATGGTTGATGTACGTAACACTTTTAAAGAAGAACTTACTACAGATAAATTGTTTTCCTGGCATAAAATGCTGCTCGGTAATAACCGTAAAGTAATAACCGGTGCATGGAGAACGCATGAAGAACCAATGCAAGTTGTTTCCGGTGCAATGGGAAAAGAAAAAGTGCATTACGAGGCGCCTCCCTCAAGCCGTGTACCCCAAGAAATGCAGATGTACATTACCTGGTTTAACCAGACTGCACCCGGCAGACCAAAGGAAATCAGGAAAGCACCGGTGCGGGCAGCAATTGCCCATTTATATTTTGAAACGATACATCCCTTTGAAGATGGAAATGGAAGGATTGGCCGTGCTATAGCAGAAAAAGCATTATCGCAGGGAACAGGGCGCCCGGTGCTTTTAAGCCTTTCAAGAACGATAGAAGCTAATAAAAAAGCCTATTACGAAGCATTGGAAAAAGCACAGCGGGCAAACGAGATTACCTCTTGGGTAAAATATTTTGTCAATATTACGCTCGACGCACAAATTTTTGCTGAAGGGCTAATTGATTTCACACTTAAAAAAACAGTTTTTTTTGATCGCTTTAAAGATCAATTGAATGCCCGGCAGCTTAAGGTTGTTAAAAGAATGCTGGAAGAGGGCGCTAAAGGTTTTAATGGCGGCATGAACGCCGGTAAATATACTTCAATTACAAAAATATCTAAAGCAACAGCAACCCGGGATTTACAGGACCTGATAGAAAAAAGCGCATTTATACTTTTGGGGGAAGGCGGAGGACGAAGCACCAAATATCAGCTGAACCTTTGATTTTTGATTAAGCAAATGCATAAACTTATATGACTGTCCGCAATTAGTACCAAGTATTATCTAAAGCAGCAATCATGAGCCTGTCAAATAATTTTTCTCCGAAATATCTCCTGTTGAATTTGTAGCAGAACCCGTCGAGATAGTTTTGGACAA